>Ga0194123_10006413_pt1 | contig 12172 bp, 12 predicted proteins | sample TA2MahsurfametaG_5_FD_155479 | JGI IMG/M metagenome (GOLD analysis project Ga0194123, IMG submission 155479) | Freshwater microbial communities from Lake Tanganyika, Tanzania - TA2015023 Mahale A surface | ecosystem: Environmental > Aquatic > Freshwater > Lake | place: Tanzania: Lake Tanganyika... | reverse complement strand
GCTGCTTTATATAGTCAAGTGGGAGCGTAAGAGTATAACCAAATGCACCAGCACATGAACCGGAAATGATTGCTTTTGTATGTTCTTTCATGTATAAATATAATATAAAAAATGAAAAATAATTTAGTTGATTTTGAGGAAAATAAAAATGGTATTTCTTAATCAAGCGTTATATAAAAATATTGGAATACCTAAATGTCAGATATCCGGATCTTTTTTTGTATTTCTAAAAAAATATTTTGAAAATATGATTGAATATTATGTTTTAATGCAAATTGAAGAACTTTCTCAGATTGATGTTGGAGTTTTTCCTGTCCAAGAGGATGAAAATATTATCCAATATATTCTTCTTATTACGGAAAATCCCGAAAAATCACGACTTATTCATGACAAAATATACGGAATGCTACATCATTTTGCGAAATTTGTGGTGGATACGGGGAAAAAATGTTCATTTGAAATGGTGATTGAAATTGCTAATTCTGAGAATATTTCGGATGATATAGTTGGTTTGTTTTTAAAACCTCTTGAATATTTTTATATTCAAAAAGTAAGCCCAAAATTGATATGTCCAGTAGATGCAATTTATATTCATCGAGAAACATTTTACTTATACGCTGAAATATGCTGTAGTAATTTGTGGTTAAACGGGACTCTTTCAAATACATTTAAAGAACATGTTTATCTATATTTTTTCATGTTTATACAGAATTTTAAAAATTGGTTAGTATCTTATCCACAACTTGCTGAGAATAGATTAGATTTTATTTTACATTATATTTCGGAAAATTATTCTGAGGATTTAGGAAAATCAATGTGGAGTCAAATATTGAAATATGAAGAATCAAAACAATATTGGGATAACATACATATTTATAGAATTTATACAGTCCCTGAAAGATTTGTTGATTACTGTAAAGTTATTATTCAATATTTATTGGTTGAATTTATATACACCAGTATGTGTATTGCGGAATCAAATGAAAAAAAGAAAATATATACGGTCGATTTATTTTTAGGAATGCAAGATGCAGAATTATTGGAATTACCTGTATTTTTTAAGAAAACAGGAAGTTCTTAAATTTTTATCTTTAATTATATTATAATTATGTCATCTCTTGAAGATGTAAAAAATCGAATAAATCGTGTAAAGAAATTAATATTGAAGAAAATAGCTGATGATATTAAAAAAAAAGAAAAAAGGATTCCAACAGAAGAGGAAGTTGTTAAAATTTATGAAAAACGCCGGGCTGAACATGAAAAATATGTCGCCAAATTAGCTAAAAAACAAGCAGTTGTTGCGCCCAGTAGTAAGTCTAGAAAAAACGCTGCAGCTCCCCCCGCCAAATAGGTGGCTGTGAATTTGAGTGTCATTGTGGTCTAACTTCAGCATAAAACAATTTCTTCAGATTCGCACTATTTTATAATTATACATCAAACAAAGAAATTTGCGATGGGTCGAAAGAAGAAAATACACATTATTTAGAAAATTATGGGATGAATAAAAACTTACCACCTCAATTTCTAAAGTAAGCCTACATTGGCAGAAGATATAAATATTTTTTGCTAAAAATATTGTGGGATTCCACTAACAGGAATTGAAAATGGATCGTAACATACTATGATTTTCCATTATGTGTAAATAAAAATTGATGCCAAATTAGATATAATTTTTTAGTATCATCAAGAATTGATATTGAAATGGATTTTTCGACACTTTTAGGACAATTAACCTCAAACTTGGGAGAATTAAGAAAAAATATTTCCAACATGGCACCAAAAGTTCAAGCTGAAGAAGTTAAACATCTTATGCCTCTTCGAAATCACATGAAGAGGATTCTCTCAAACTCAGGATTGACAAACGAAGAAGTATTACAGAAGCTATTTTGGCTATATTACTTGAACCAGCGGCACTTCCGTAACAGCAAATCAGTTTGGGGAAAATACATGTCCTATTGGGACTTCAACTTTCGCCATATTTGCGCAATTGTTCAACAAATGCGCAAACTTCCCCAGGGAACCATCATTTTGAGCCCAATTGCGGGCAATTGCTTTCTTGAAGCCATACTTGAGCGACTTGGGTTTCGTGTTTTGGCAAATGACGTCAAGGACCGTGGTTTCACATTCATGACAGCGCCTATTTCACGCATGGATGGAATGGCATTTGTTTCCCAATTTGTGGCTGCGAACTCAGGTGCGCCATTTGTGCTCTTGATGTCATGGGCTCCAATGATAGGACATGATACGCCTGAAATTGGGACTTATCTTATGCAGTTTGCGGCTACGACCACAGCATGCCAGTGTGTTTTTCACATTTCCGAAGGAAGAGGTGGTTGCACCGATGTTGAGAAAACGTTTGATGTCATCGACCGGAATTTTCGAGAAGTTTGGCAGTTTGGACGCTATCCGTCATTATTTGACACAGTCAGCATGTTTAAGCCGTTATGCGACGCTCTTTTTTGCTTGGTTCCTGTGAGAAAGTAGTAATGGCACTACAAAAAATTGATTTATAAAAATAATGTTTTTTTACAAATTACTTAAAATGGACTATCAAAAATTAAAAGAAGCGAACGAAAAGTTTGCCTTTGAAAAATTGAAAATCGATGCCGATAAAGGACATCTTTTTTGTCAGTATCAAATTGCTGTGATGTATTATTATGGTATTGGCATTGAGAAAAATTTTGAAAAAGCATTTGAGTATTACACAAAAGCTGCTAATCAAGGTGATGCAATTTCTCAAACTTGTTTGGCAAGAATGTATAAAAATGGTGAAGGAACAGCAAAAAATTTGGAAAAAGCATTTGAGTATTTTGAAAAAGCTGCCAACCAAGGACATGCAATTTCTCAAACTTGTTTGGGAGAAATGTATAATTGTGGTATTGGCATTGAGAAAAATTTTGAAAAAGCATTTGAGTATTTCAAAAAGGCTGCTAATCAAGGATATGCAAATGCCCAATTTATTTTGGCAGGAATGTATAAATATGGTATAGGAAAAGCAAAGAATTTGGAAAAAGCTTTTGAGTATTATGAAAAAGCTGCCAACCAAGGATATGCAAATGCCCAAAATAATTTGGGAAGAATGTATAACCTTGGTGAAGGAACAGCAAAAGATTTTGAAAAAGCCTTTGAATATTATGAAAAAGCTGCCAACCAAGGAAATGCACATGCCCAATTTAATTTGGCAGGAATGTATGTAAATGGTGAAGGAACAGAAAAGAATTTGGAAAAAGCCTTTGAGTATATTGAAAAAGCTGCCAACCAAGGACATACAGATGCCCAAAATAATTTGGCAGGAATGTATGTAAATGGTGAAGGAACAGAAAAGAATTTGGAAAAAGCTTTTGAGTATTATGAAAAAGCTGCCAACCAAGGAAATGCACATGCCCAATGTAATTTGGGTGTAATGTATGAACATGGTGAAGGAATAGCAAAGAATTTGGAAAAAGCTTTTGAGTATTATGAAAAAGCTGCCAACCAAGGACATGCACATGCCCAAAATAATTTGGCTGAAATGTATTATTTTGGTGAAGGAATAGCAAAGAATTTGGAAAAAGCTTTTGAATATTGCGAAAAAGCTGCCAACCAAGGAAATGCAAAAGCTCAATTTAGTTTGGCAGGAATGTATAAATATGGTGAAGGAATAGCAAAGAATTTAGAAAAAGCTTTTGAGTATTTTGAAAAAGCTGCCAACCAAGGATATGGAAAAGCCCAAAATAATTTGGGTGTAATGTATAGCCTTGGTGAAGGAACAGCAAAGAATTTAGAAAAAGCTTTTGAGTATTATGAAAAAGCTGCCAACCAAGGATGTGCAAAAGCCCAAATTAATTTGGCTGAAATGTACAAACTTGGTGAAGGAACAATAAAGAATTTGGAAAAAGCTTTTGAGTATTATGAAAAAGCTGCCAACCAAGGACATGCTGAAGCAAAAATTGAACTTGAAAAGTTATTATCAAGCAAGTGCGAAAGTGCAAATCCTTCTTCTGCTCAACTTACTCAGCCAATCCAACCAATTGCCGTAAAACGCCCATTTGTTCTTACTATTTCAGAATCATCTGCATTTTCATCTACTAAAAAGCAGGCAATTTCGCAATAAATCAAACTAATTTTACAATTGTCTTATCATTATAATACCGATTATCCATATCAACTATCCACCTTGCAATAAATTCTAGAAATATTCGGTCACACATTCGTCGGTTTATATTCGTTATTTCCCGCGGCATAACTTTATCATAGACTACCCCCGGTTTTCCATTGAATTCACATAAAAATAGGTTATATGTGTCATCTATTAGCAAATCAAGACCGTATAAATGCCATAAAAACTTTGGTTCCCGCCGATTTCTGTAGTATTCCGTTGTTTTCTGGCGAATGAACGGAATAATCTTTTGTGTTATTTTCTTCATAATTTCCAGCCTTTTTTGTTCCCATTTCCGCCTGTTGTCCGCAGAAGTGTGCTTTTCCATAAATTCCGTCGTATCAATTGTAAAATTGACTGGATTGGAGCCATGTGGCTTTGGAGCTTTAATATTTGTCGCAAAGGACCCCATACTTGTCCCAGAAGAGGAGAATTTAAACCCTGCCAATTTAACATGCCCTTCCTGGAACAGATAACCTGAGTATTGGGTGCCTTCTTTTACTATAAGTAAATACACACGTTCATCTAATTTGTGCCCATTATGCAGCAAAGGGGGGATTTCTTCTTGTAAAACGAACATATCCCGGTGATTCATCCTGGCTAAAACATCGGCGGCACTATAAACTGGGAATATATTTTTGCTGCCAACGCCGAAATTATTTTTGAGGACTGTGCGGCGGTTGTTGATGAAGTGGTTGATTTCATTGGTGTGGGATTCCGCCCATTTCCGGTCAAAAGAGATGGATTTGGGGTAATATGGCTCGTTTTTGAAGATGTTATGAATGGTGTGTTTCGGAAGGTAACAATTGGGGAAACCATAGCCAATTTTAGTGGCGAAATCATAATGCCCAATCTCTACATTATTCTTGTGGCGGACTTTTGTAAGATCAAACTTCAGAAGGATTTTTTCAAAATGTTGGCGCCAATATTCGCAATAATATTGTTCATTGCTCAGATTGAAATTCATTATATTTTAATACAAAATTATTTTAGTTTTTTGTACATTTTATTTTAATAATTTTTTATAAATGTAAAAAAATATTATATTTATTATGCGAACCATTCAAAACATCCGTTTTGTTCAAATTTTAGATTCCCGCGGTTTTCCAACCATTCAATGTGAAATAAATAATGGGTCATATAAGGCTTGCTCCCCATCTGGTGCTTCAACTGGTTCAAGAGAGGCAATTGAAATAAGAGATGGGAATAAAACTTTCATGGGAAAAAGTGTTTTAAGTGCTTTCAAAAATCAGGATATAATAAATGAAACATTCATTGGCAAATCATTGGAGGGAGGTCTAGAAAGATTTAAGGAGCTAGATAATTTAATTCTTAAATTGGACACCACACCCCAGAAATCTATTTTAGGAGGAAATTTAACAACAGCGCTGTCTTTCTGTTTGTTAAAAGCCGTTTCTGATAATAATGTTTATCAATTGTTTAATAACCATAGTCTTTGCCCATGGGCATGGGGTGGAAACTTCCATCCCCGCCCATTAGTAAATATTATCAATGGTGGAAAACACGCCGGGAATATGCTTCAAATCCAGGAATTTATGATTGTTCCAAAAGAATACACAGATGTTTATGAAATGTTGAACAATATTACAACGGTTTTCCATAATCTTAAAAAAATAATTTCCAAAAAATATGGGTCTTCTCAGACAGCCGTTGGAGATGAGGGTGGTTATGCACCCAATATTGAATCCCCAGAAGAAGCCCTGGATTTATTAGTTGATGCAATATTGACATCTGGGCTAAAACCGGGTGAAGACATGTTTATTGCATTAGATTGCGCGGCATCAGAATATTATAAAGATGGGAAATATGAAATATTGGAAAATAAATGGCTCTCAAAAGAGGAAACAATTGCTTATTATAAAGCATTGTGTGAGAAATATCCTATCATTAGTATTGAAGACCCATTCGATGAAAATGATTTTGAAAGTTGGAAAATATTTTACCAAGAAATGAATGATAAAATAATGATTGTTGGCGACGATTTATTTACAACATCTCCCGAATACTGTAAAAGAAACGAAGAGGAAAAGTGGGCAAATTCATTGCTAGTGAAGGTGAATCAAATTGGGACAGTTTCAGAAGCCCTGGACGCCATTGCATGCATTAGAAAAACAAATGGGAAAATAATTTTATCACATCGTTCGGGTGAAACCAATGATGATATTATAACGGACATTGGATATGGGATAGACGCGGAGTTTTTGAAAATAGGGGCGCCTTGTAGAGGCGAAAGAATCGCAAAATATAATCGATTGATTGAAATATATTTTCAAAGATTATCAATTGGTTCATAGTGACCTCCGGTCCAATAGATATTTATAGTTTTATTATAAGAATTATTCAATGGTAAAAATTCAATAGTTCTATTATTATTATCTCTATAATTTTTTACATTGATTTTGAGTGCCCAAATATTACAAGCACATTGAATTTCAATTGCACCACCCCAAGTAGATTTTAGACGCATATTTGAAATATATTTTTCAGCAGAACAGTCTTCTAGTTCCAAAATATTACTAGTACCTAATCCATCAATAATTTGTTTATTTTCCTGTAAATAATTGCATATTTTTTGTCTAATTTCGTAACTTCCTTCTCCAATAAAATGATTCAAACTATTAAAAAGACAACTCATATATATATTATATAAAAAATTGAATATTATTTATGTAAATTTCCTAAATACAATAAAATCCAACAATGGGAAAGCTCAAATGCAAATGTTGTATCCAGCCCAAAATGCGGCAATTGGAGAAAATTATCAGGAAACCCCACAAATATTCGAAAAAATACATTGAACAAATTGTTGATGAAGACTTCATACCTGAACTCACCAAAGGCTTTGAAAACCTAGGAATATGCTATCCATCTTCCGATATTCTTGAAATTTTTGATACAGTTGATATGGGAAAAGGAGTCCGCTCCAAAGAGAAGCTCTACAAGGGGCAGCGTCTGGGCTGCTATATGGGTGAAATCAAGCACAATGCAGAGCCATCTAAGGATTGGCGCTATAATTTCGCCTACGTTCTCAAGGATTTCTACATTGATGGCAAAGACGAATCCCTGATTTGCTACATGAATCATAGTAGTAAGCCCAATGTGAAGATCATTTGGGAAAAACATGGTGACGAAATCCACATAGTTTTCGTCGCAAATAAAATAATTGATGAAGGCGAAGAGTTATTCATCGATTATGGAGAAGATTATTGGAAATACGCTAGATCCCAGAATATTCGCCCAGAAGGGCGCCAGCGGCTGATAACGGAGTATTTTTGTTCTTATGATTAAATTACAATTTTGCAGAAAGATTATATACTTGCAATCCACTTATAACATGACCAGTAATATCAATCCTTGCAGTCCTATTTTTAAAATAGAATAGCCCACCTTTCCAGCGCTGTAATAATAATATCCAAACAGGCAAAATATTTGGAAGCATATCTCCGCCCAATATTCCCCACAGGCTCATCATTGCTTCAAAATAAACCGCCAAATAATTCGTCTCCATGTCCGCGGTTATTTTTAGCCCAATTAGCCGCCTTAATAATTCTACGGCGTGCGCCTTTGCGGGAATATCTTTTCGGATTTCGAACAAAAACTTTGCTTGCCAATTATATTCGAAAATATTATCTATGCGCATGTCTAATCCTTCCAATCTCTTTTCCATCCATTTTTGCCAGTGCGCCAATTCTTTTATCCTTGGGCACACTTTATGTAGTCCAATTAGAGTCTCTCCTAATTGGAATTGTGCATCCATCCCATCCAAATTTTTGTACAAATCATCGCAAATATCTACCAAAGTTTGACTAACTTTTCCATCAATCTTCGCCATTGCCATAATTAAGAATGCATTAGCTTGTTGCATATTACTATTTTTTGATTTTGCAACATAATACTTTATATCGCGTCGGATTTTTGCGCCTAAATTTTTGCTGACTGGAAAATCCAATAACTCACACAATGTCGCACAATTGCGGACATTCTCCGTCTTATCTATTATAACCTTGCCACTTTCAACCATATAAGGCACAAAATCCCCATAGTTTAACTCCATAAAAATTAGGTATTCCTGGGCGATCCAATCTAAATATTCTCTGTCAAAAATAGTCCTTAATTTTCCCTCAATAACGCTGGTTTCATATTGGAAAAATTTTCCTTTTTTAACTTGCGCCTTTTGGAGCAATGACGCCGATATTTCTCCCCAATTTTTCGTTTTGAATACTTTGGGCAAATAGGTGCCTCTTCCCTGGTCTGATTCTACGATAAGCCCATACTTTTCATTATCGAATGTTTTTCGATTCCCGGAAATTGGAGTCAAAGGAAGTTGCATGAATGATACCTCTATTCTAGCATCTGGGTCTTCTAATAAGGGAATCGCGTGATATTGGGCGCGAGTATCAGTGAAAAAACTACTGTGTGCTATTCCGGGGATTTTTCCAATTATTGCCGCTTTTGACATTCGTTTGTCTTCCCAATAGCCTATGCAGCCATGGATATCATTTGGCCACTTAGATAAGGGATGGCTTCGGTGAATAGTAATAAAAAAGCCAAATGTTTGCGGAGGTATTCTAATCAACTTTTTGGTGTCTTCTGGTATTGGAAGTCTATAAGCGCAGCATATTGTATAAAGAACTATTGGGTCCATATTTTATATTCAGATATTATTATTATAAAAAATTGATGAATTTTTATTTTTTGTTATCATACTAATTAGAATGCTTAGAAATTGTATCGATTGGGAATTTGGTTACAGAAGTGACTTCAGTGACAGTAACACCAGTGAAAGCTGTTACAGCAGTGATGATGAACATCCATGTCGTACGAACCCCCAAAGAAATTGCAGAACTTTTGACAGAGACGATGATCCACCTTGCTGTAATAGACGGGATTGCTGTAACTCACCACCAATGCTGTTTTTGTGGAAGAACAGATAGAAGTATCGTAGAGCATAGAGGTCCTCACAACTTATATAGCCTGTCTCGGCTCTTACAAAGAGAGAGTGTTTCTCCTGGACAACGTAGTGCTCGTAAGATACAACTCAAACTTCAAAACTTTGAGGAAATCATTCGCAAACATGGTGATTCAATTAGGCATGGTCGTTTTGGTCCTCAAGTACTGGATCCTAAAAGTGGATTATGGCATCATTTTAATGACCGTGGTCGAATAGGTAAAAAAGGCGAAACTTGGGTTGATTCTACCTCTAAAAAGGGAAAAAAACTACGAGGAAGATGTCCAAAAACTTGCAGAATTTGCCATGGATGTTTTCCTGGTTGTTTTCTCAAGAAAAGAGATATGGAAAGGCGGCAAATCACTGAGGAATATGAAGAGAAACTTCAAACTTTGAAATCTAAGAATACTTTGCTTCTACGGAAAATATACATGATTCGCATGTTATCTTTTGTAAAGCATCAATTCTGGACTATGAGCAGTATGTTTCAAAACTATAGGTTTCCAGTCGAAATTGTCAGTAGTCGCAATCACTGGTTTTCTCTCGACGATATTTTCGAAACTGTTAGTCATCAAAATCAGCGGTTTTCTCTCTACGATATTGGCGAAATTGTCAAAGAAAAAGACTGGCGCTGGCGCTGAAGGAAAATGATCGAAATAGATTTCCAGAATGACATTGATTTATGGAAGAATAGTACATGGAGGCATGAGAAAAAGTGCGTAATTGTGTCAGCTCGACAAAAGAGAAGACAATTATGTGCTGGAGGACTTTGCAAACTTCTTTTGGAAAAACTTATTCCTAATTCACTGCCTTTTTTAGAACACATGTTCTAAAAAAACTTTTTGGGAATAGTTCAATCCGCCGTCTTATTATGACAGGACAATCGAATTGGGAAGGATTTGTGGAAGATCTAGATTTAACACCTTCGTGACACTTTTATTCTTTACTAAAATTTTATAATATATTTAAACGATAATCTATTTCAGCCAAGTTATATAAAATTACCGTAAATTTAGTACTAATTTTCAAAAACTTTTATTTTTCTAAGATTATTATTATCCAAAATGCTTATACAATTTGTAAAAAAATGCAAATTTTCTAATTTATATCAAAAAAAATTGATGGGTATTTTTAATTGAATTGTATTATTTAGTTAGAGATGACAGATTTACATTCAGCTCAGGGTATTCTAGAATACAAGGGAGATTTGTATGAATTTCGCCAAGGCAAGCTTGGACTTGAAATTAATGACAGAGAAAGTGGCTTTTGGCGTAATCTTGGAGATCGTGGGCGACAAGGTCCTAGGGCTAATTTTCAATTTTATTTTCTATCAAGAAAAACTGAAAAAGAAATGAACTCTAGATGCCCGAAATCTTGCCCAATTTGTCATGGAGTTTCTCCTGGTTGTTTGCCAGGATCGAAATATAATTCCAAAATGATACGTTTTTTGTCATATTCAGAAGATGCCAAACGGCAGTTCGAACTGAATAATGAAGAAAGCTTGGGTAGAGTCGCAATGATGAGAAGTGTAGCCTGTATGAGTTACCTAAAAGCAATAATCTTTGGTAGTTTCAAATTGCAAAGGTTATGGATTTATCCAGTCCCAGGTGTTTTTGTGGCAAAAAAGAGTTCTTTTTACAGTCGAAGGTTACCATACCAGAACACCATATCTGAGGAAAATTTCCTAACGTGGTTAAAAGAGAAAAATGGGGTTGTGCTATCTCCCAAGCAAAGAAGAAATCTCTCATGCATAGGAGCAATTAGCAAACTTCTTGCCAGACTCTTGATTTTCCGGAAGGATATGCATCATCTTTTCAGAACATTTGCAACTTTTCAACAATACCTTCTTGGAAGGCTTTTTGGGTACGGCTCACTTCGCCGCCTTATTTTGGCAGGTGGATTGGACTGGAAATATCTAGAAGCCAACAAGCGGTTTTTGAACCATTACTACATTTGTAAGTAGTAAATAAATAACTTATAATTTTACATAAAGTATATTCATTTTTCTTTTAGATTTATAATTTATTGATTTACACGCGGCTTTTACAAGAGTAAAAAAATATTTCATTGTTCTCTAATATAATATTTAGATTATTAAACCATAAAAAATGATTAATATTTTTTTAAAATATAAGTTCAATAATTATTGAAATGTTTTCAACCCAATTTTATAGGTTTTTGAGCGTAAATGATGATATTATTGACTACGGAAGTCTATGGGGTCCAAGAATTCTTGACAGACCAACTGGTGTGAAACATCATTTACATGATTGTGGTCGTGATAGCTCATATGGTACTTTTGAGTTTTGTGTGATTACCAAGAACAGTGGAAAAGAAATTCCATGTAGATGTGATAGTGATTGTGAAATTTGTCATGGAACAGCTCCGGGATGTGTGCCAAAGAGAAAAGAGAAAAAACTTAGACAGTATAGTCTTTCTCTTGAAAAGATTGAGAGAAGAATGACAAGAAGCAATCAAAGAAGCATGTTAAAAATCAGTATTGCTCGAAATTTGGCATGCATGTCTTATTTCAAGTCATTCATGTTATCTAACAGAGTTACTGGGTGTAGGTTTTCTCTTTACTTTAACTCAGAATTGTTGGTTTCAATTGAACCTTGCTACTATCCACGCTTCGAAATTATCTTTCAGAATCAGATATATTCAGATAAATTTCTTACATGGAAGAAAGAATCAAAAAGTGTTGTGATATCTCGCAATCAAATGGTAAATATGTTGTGCATTGGAGGAATTAGCAGAGTTCTTACTACAATTCTAATTCCTATTAAAGTTCAAAACATACCCATCAAATTTAGGTGTTTAAGGGAGTGCATTTTGAGAAGACTTTTTAGTCATGGTTCAATTTACCGCCTTCATAGAGCTGGTGGATTAAATAGGACTGATGTCAATGCATTTAAAAATGACAAATTAGAAAATTTTTCGTGTAGCATTTGAGAATCTGCGAAATTTATAATTTAGGGTTAGTTAACAGTTGATTAAAACCGTATAAAACCGTATAATGGCATTTTTTGAAATTTAAAATGAAAAAATAGTTTTGATTTAAAGAA
>Ga0194123_10006412_pt1 | contig 12173 bp, 11 predicted proteins | sample TA2MahsurfametaG_5_FD_155479 | JGI IMG/M metagenome (GOLD analysis project Ga0194123, IMG submission 155479) | Freshwater microbial communities from Lake Tanganyika, Tanzania - TA2015023 Mahale A surface | ecosystem: Environmental > Aquatic > Freshwater > Lake | place: Tanzania: Lake Tanganyika... | reverse complement strand
ATGGGGATGATTCTCACATCGGCATGCAAGCCATCGCTGCGCTGGCACACGCGGCGGAGCTCTAGCCGCATGCCGTGGATCTCTAGAAAGGCATGGGGATAACCCTCAGCATCGAGCATGCGGATCTGGTCGTACCAAGCGCTCAGATCGCCTTCCGGGCAGCTGGCGAGATTGCTTTGGGCTGGGTTGCGGCGGCTGAACAGTACCGGCTCGCCCTGCTGGAGCGTAGCCATGGGCTCTTCGCGCACGATCTGCTCAATCATTTGCTCAATCAAGCTATCAGCCCTGAGAAAAATTTCTTCAGCGCTGCCGTGGAGGCTCAATGGCTGTTTGAGATAGACATCTCCAGCATCCAGACCCGCGCCGCAGCGCAGTGCTGTGAGCATGGTGCTGCTGTGGCCACGCTGGATCAGGTTCTGCAGGGGGCTGCCACCCCTGCCGTAGGGCAGGTCGGTCATGTGGAAGATCACGGTGGGCCATGGGCCCCAGATCGATTCGGGGATCCAATGGCTCCAATGAGGCACGAAGATCCACTGTGGATCAATCGCAGCCACGGCCTCCGGCGTGAGCTGGGAAGGTGCGGTGATGCTGTCCACGCGCAGATCTAGCCGACGACTAAGGCGATCGGCCAGAGCGATGTTCCAGGGGCGACTGGACAACAGCAGCAGTGGCCGGTGTTTGGATGCAGAGGCGAAGGCCATCAGCTGCTCGTCATCTCAGGGGCGAGGGCGATGAAGTCAAGTTGTTCATTCTGGTGAATGCCTTCGAATTCAGAAACCTCGCATCAGCTCAATCGGAGCGGACTTGAACGCTATAGCGCCTGCCGCCCCAGTGGAAGAAGGCTGGATAACGCTGATTGTCCACGACTCGCAGCATGTTGAACTGCTCGGCCAGGCTGCGCTGGGGATCCAGCTGGGAATCAGCCGGACGGCGCCGCTGGTAATGGCTGGCCTCGCCTTGCTGAAGCCGGGCTTGACCAATCACCTCGGTATACCGATCCAACCACTCGAGGCCGAGGCGGATAGTGGCTCTGGCCTGGAGTGCACGCCATTCATCCACCAGCTCATGGCCGTGCAGATCAATCTGCCTCTGCAGATAGATCGGGCCGGCATCGACCTGGGCAACGGCTTCAAACAGGGTGATCGGGATGCGGCTAGCGCCCTCGAGGATCTGCCAGGTCATCGGACTCCAGCCCTGGCCCTGAGGCAAGGCACTTTCATGAACCACCAGGTTGTGGCGATGCAAAGCCAGCTGCTGGGCGCTGAGCAGACGGCCGCAGCTCAACAACAGACACACATCGCCCGCTGCCAGCTGTGCAGGGTGGTGAATCCAGCGCACAACATGTCTCCGCAGCCACAACGCCTGAATCAGCTCAGGCAGGTAGCGATTGAGCCAGCTTCCGCGATCGCTGAGGACCGTGATGCGGCCGGGCGGCAGCGCCAGCGATTCACGCCCGAGACGGGGGGGGCGATAGGCAAGACGGGCTCCTGAACAAAGCCGGCACGGCTGAAGCAGGCATTGCTGGCTGAATTGGTCGTCAGCACCTCAGCCACGGCCTCGATGTCTGGCCCCCATGTCTGCTCCATTGCTTGAAGACCCAGGCGGACCAGACCAGCAGCCAGGCCAAATCCGCGGGCGCATCGATCCAGCAACAGATCAACTGTGGCCTCAGCGGAACCGTCCTGCGTAGGAAGCGGCTGCCGATCAAAGCGGATTTGGCCAATCGGACAGCCATCCGCCGCCGTCGCGATCAACAGCAGTCGGTTGGGGTCAGCCAACCCCTGACGGAACCAATTGTGATGATCTGAGGGTCCGATCAAATCCGGCGAAAAGCTGCTGGCCCTCACCTGAGGGTCATTTGCCCAGCGCAGCAGCAATGCTTCATCACTTGGGTCACCCGGCCGAAGACTGATGGCCGTCTGCGGCCCGAGCATCGCCAAGGCGAGACGCGATGCACCCATGCCATCGGTGAGATCGCAGCCCGCGTCTTGCAGCTGAGGATCGGCAACCAAAGCGAGCAGTGCAGAGCGGATCTGCGCAGCACTCACCGTTGCCGCCTCACCTAGCAGCTGGAGATGGCCTGCCTGATGAAGAGCTTCAGCAAAGGGCAGTTGGTTCTCAGCGATCGCCACCACCAGACTCGACAGTTTCAGGCAAGCGCGCTCCCAGGAGGTGGCACCGCCAGCGCCGATCGCCAGATCCGCCCGTGCGATCAGTCCCGCCAGGCTCGGCAACGGACCATGCAGCGTTGTGAACGGACGCAGAGCCACCAGATCCGCCACTGTCTGTCGATGGGGCGATTGGGGGCCGAGAACCACATCCACCGCAAGGTGGGCCAGCGCCGGATCCATCAGCGCTTCGAGGGTCCGACCGGTGAGATTGTCTGGATCCACACCGCCGAAGAACACCAGCACGCGGCGCAACTCCTTGCGCGCTGGCACTAACGGATGGAGCTGGGCGTATTCAGGCCCCAACAGGGCGTAATGCGGACCCAACAGCTGACGGCAGTGGCTCGGCACGAGCCCCTGGTATCGCTGGTCGGTAGCTTCGCCGAAGAAATTCTGATCCAGCAACAGATCAGCCTGATGAGGCCGATCTGCCAGGTCGTCGATCACCAGCAGCTTGGGAGTGATCTCTTCACGGGCCAGCGCATTCAGCAGCTGCGCTTCCCAGCTGGCATCAAGGCCGTAGTGATCCTCCACAAGCCAGTCTGCGCTACGAACACCAGCTGAAGCGAGCGCCGTGAGGCAGTCATCAGCATCGTGGTTCTGGCTGCAGCCGAGCCAAGCTCCATAGAGCTCTCGACCCGCCAACCCCTCGCACAATGCGAGCGGTTGCTCGGGCAAGGCCAACGTCCGGAACTCCTGCTCCAGGAGGGCGATCAGATCGCCGGCCTGGCGACGACAGAGAAACAGAACCTCTGCTCCTCGGCTCTGCAGCTCACGGGCCAGCGTGCGGCATCGGATCATATGGCCACTGCCGATGGAGAGGGAGGCGTCGCAGCGGAAGATGATGCGGGTCACACCAGCTGCCGCAACAGGCAGAACGCCTCTGCCGCCTCCACGCCCACCTGGGCGCCACGCCAGCGGGCCAGATGCTCCAACGCCTCCAGGGATCGGGCATGGGGCCATGGGTGCATCTCGCTGGCGTAGGCCAGCAGAGCCTCGCGCTTGCGTTGCCACTGATCGGAAATATCAACAAACCAGTTGGGCTGGAAGGCCGGCGCTGAGCCGGGCGGCTGCCACTCGGTGCTGCTGGCCACCTCGAAACTGAGCAGACGCCGCACCGGATGGCCCGGCGTTGGGCGGCAGGCGGTGACCACGGCTTCATGCAGTCGCCGGTGATCCACGTTCACATCACCGGCATGGTGCACATACACCACCTGAGGCTGATGGCGATCGATGCGCTCTTCAAGACGCTTGATCAGGTCGAGACGATCCAGGGAGTCGAGGCGATTGTCCGGAAAATCAAGGAGCTCAACTCCTGCTGCCCCAAGGATCGATCCGGCCGACTGTGCTGCTTGGCCCAAGGCGGAGAGCTCGTCACCGGCCTCAAGGCGATTGCGTTGCTGCTGACGTGAGGTGGCTCCTTCCGCAACGATCAACACTTGCACCTGATCGCCTACATCGGCATGGCGGGCAATCGTGCCGCCGCAACCCAGCACTTCGTCGTCGGGGTGGGCGGCCACGATCAGGACAGAATCAGCCATGAATCCCCTCTGCAGATCCCACGGCGGCAGCTAAAAGACGACGAAACAGGGTGTGGAAAACTACAACTCCATCGTCATAAACAGGCGCAAGTCCCCATTGCTGAGCCTTGGTGGGAGAGAGAGCACCATGCGCCACGAGATTCCGAAGGCAGGCGAGAACAGCCCAGGGATGGAGCTGATCCATCGAGGACGCCAACCATTGCTTCAGATTGGCTGGCACCTGCGCGCGATTCGGCCAGGGGGGCGCAAGCGTGGTGGAGTTGTCGTACAAGCAGGCCAGGCTGCTCTGCTTAAACCATGGCTGCTGTGTTCCATCCCAGATGACAGAACGCGCTGCCCGCTCCCAACCACTGAAAGCCATCACATAACGCCAAAGCGAGCCCAGCACACCATCCAGCTGATTGGGCTGCTGCTGGCGACCAATGAAAGGCTGATCCCATTCAACCGCCTGCTTGAGCAGTGCATGACCACGAGAAAGCCCTAGCCAGAGAACACGCGCTTTCGCAATGGGGTCAACGCTGATCTTCTGCCCCGTGAGAGAAGAGCAACGTTCGGCAAGCCGTTGGGCCAAGCGAAGATCGTCAGGCGCAGCCCTCAGAAGCGCAACCGCCTGCGACCAACCAAGTTCCTGTATGGGCCGCATGATTCAGTTCAGGCGCTTGAAGCCACCATGGCAGACAGGGCCTTCCAACAAATCCTCCACGGAGCGCCCTGCCTCACACTCAGCGATCAGAGCGAACACCCCATCAAGCGCATCCAGATAAGGTTCGATCACATCATGTGTGTGGGCCAGGCAGGTGTAGCAGCTGGTGGCAGCCAAATACCCCTTCTTCAACATCTCCTGGGTAATCAGCGTCTTGTAGGCCAACGCCTGAGGGCTCTGGATGGCGAATCCCGTGAGGGCCGGCAGGCCGTTGTGGGTGATCTGCAATCCATGGCGATCGGCTAGCTCCTGCCAGCGGCGACGCAGCTCCAGGCCCGTGGCGGTGACCCGCTCCCAGCTGCGCTCACGCTCCATCACCTCAAGAGTTTTGAGGGCAGCCGTGGGGCCAATGCGCTCCGTCCAGAAGGTGCTACTGATAAAGGTGCTCTGGGCCGCTTCCATCACGGCGCGCCGGCCGATGGTGGCGGTGATGGCATAACCGTTGCCCAGGGCCTTGCCGAACATGGCCATGTCGGGCTCCACGCCATATTTCAGGTGCAGGCCTCCGAAAGTTTCACGGAAGCCCGAGGTGCATTCGTCGAAGATGAGCACAATGCCGCGGCGCGTGCACAACTCCCGCACGCCCTCGAGAAAGCCAGGGGCGGGCGGGCTGGTGCGCTGCACCTCCATCTTCACGGCCGCAAGCTCGTGATTGGCCGCGATGCTTTCCAGCTGATCCAGGCGGTTGAAACTAAAGGGCTGCACAGTTCCCGCCAGCGCCTTCGGCACGCCATTGGGCTCCAAGCCAGGCAGCAGATGTTCTTCTAGCCCTGAATCGTTCTGCAGGTTGGTGGCCAGATACCAGTCGTGCCAGCCGTGATAGCCGCAGATGGCCACCGTGTCGCGCCCCGTTGCGGCGCGAGCGATGCGGATCGCGATGGCATTGGCTTCACCGCCGCTACGGGCGAAGCGGGCCATCTCAGCCCAGGGATGCAGGCCCACCAGCCGTTCAGCCAGCCACACCTCCTCCGGGGAGTTGAGCGTGCTCATGTTGCCGGCGGCCACGGTGGCCGCCACGGCTGCGTCCACCTCGGGATGGCCATAACCAAGCAGGTTGGTGCCGATTCCCATGATGCTCATGTCGATCAGCTCGCGGCCGTCGAGATCCCAAACGCGGCAGCCTTTGGCCCGGGAGAAATAGGCCGGCCACTGATCCGGCAAGAACATCTCCGCCCGTTTGGATAGGAGCATGTTGCCGCCAGGGATCACCCGCTTTGCGCGGCGCCACAACTCCTGACCCTGTCCCTCACTCATCGCCATCGGCTGCGCCTGTGCAGCATCCTCAGCCAGGGACTTCAAAAATCCCTCATTACGCACCGTGGCTAGGTTGCGGGCCGCCAACTCGGGGTGCTGCTCTAAATAGGACACCACCGCATCCACCCCGAACAACGAATCCTGAGGCTCCAGAGCCTCCACAACCGCGCGCACCACCTCCAGATCCGCCGGATCATCGACGGTGACGCGGTAGTAGGGGCGTACTGGTTGATGGCGGAAATGCCCCCAGCGCAGGCCAGCTCGGTCGCTACGGAACCAGGGCGTTACATGCTCCCGCTCTGAAGGCAGCTGCGCGTCGCGCGCGGCGCGCTCCAGCAGCTCGGCGCGGAACACTTCGGCGTCGAAACCATCAGGCACACTCAGCTGCCGCTCATCCACGCAGTTAGCCAGATAGTCCCAATCACCCTGGGCAAAGGCTTCCAGCAGCTCATCGATGAGCGCAGGATCGCTGAGCGGACAATCGCCGGTGAGACGCACCACCGTGGTGGCCTGCTCCTGAGCGGAGCAAGCCCGGAAACGCTCCAGCACGTCGTGCAGATCACCGCGGAACACCGTGAAGCCGGCCGCGCTCACCAGCTCAGCAAGAGTGTCGTCAGAGCTGTGATCCGACGTGGCCAGCACCAAACGATCAAGGCTTCGGCAGCGCTGGAGGCGCTCTAACTGGTAGAGCACCATCGGCTTCTCGCCAATCGGTAGAAGCACCTTGCCCGGCAACCGAGAGGAGGTGGTGCGGGCCTGAACGATGGCGAGGGTGGTCATGGGGCGGGGCTCCAATGGCTGCGCGGGAGGCCAAGACGCCAGACATCCAACCGCTCACCGGCGCTCACCACCTCCTGCCGCAGGGTTCCCTCCAATTCAAATCCACACTTCTCGAAGGCACGGCGACTACCGATGTTGCCGGCATAGATGCCGGCGTTGAGCTTTTGCAGATCCAGCTCGCGAAAGGCCCAATCGCGCACCAGCGCAATGGCCTCGCTTGCATAGCCCTGACCCCAGCAACTGCGGTCGCCGATGAACAGGCTGAGATCGGCTCGGCGGTGCAACCCATGGATCGGGCCGAGCTTGATATTGCCGATGTGGCGACCCTCACCCGCCAGACAGATGGCGAACCAGGGGCTGGCCGGATCATCGCGATGGGCCTGCCAGTAGGCCTGCAGCGCTTCGAGGGTTTGCGGCAGGAAGCGGGTTTCCAGATAACGGTTCACTGAAGGATCGTTGAGCCAACCCAGGTAAGTGACATTGAGATCACCAGGCTCGAGGGCCCGCAACAGCAAACGGGGCGACTGCAGCACCTCAGACCTCCAGACGGATCGGCAGGCCAGCGTTGCGAATGTGCGAGCGGCACTGCATCGGATTCTGATCGCGCTGGCAGAAGAAAGTGCCCGCGGCCACGGCGGCGGCACCTGCGTGATAACCCTCCACGAAGTGCTGGGCCAAGCCACAGCCACCGGAGGTGATCACCGGCACCGCCAGCGACTCCGAAAGAGCGGCGGTGAGAGCAAGATCGAGACCCTCGCCAGTTCCATCACGTTCGATCGCCGTCACCATCACCTCTCCTGCTCCGCGATCCGCGGCCTCACGCGCCCATGCCAAGGCTTCCCGCTCCCCATCCAGGCGACCGGCGTCAGCCCACACCCGCCAGGTGCCATCGGCACTGGGACGAGCATCCAAACTGAGCACCACACACTGTGCGCCATAGGCAGCAGCGACGCGATCAATCAATGACGGCCGCTCAAGAGCGGCGCTGTTGAGCACCACCTTGTCGGCTCCGCGATCGAGCAGGGATTGCACCTGCTCAAAAATGTGCACCCCACCACCCACGGCCAAGGGTGTGGCGAGGGCCTCAGCCACAGACTTCAGGGTTTCGAGCAGCACTTGCCAACTCTCCTCCGTGCGCTCCAAATCCACCAGGATCAATTCATCAGCAAGCTGCGCTTCATAGATCTTGGCCTGAGACAGGGGATCGCCGATGGCGCGGCGACTACCGAACTGCCGGGTGACCACCAGCACCGGTTGGGCTCCACGAAAGCTGCGGCGCAACCCCAGCTGCAGTTTCGGAATAAGACGGCGCTTCAGCATGATGGCAAGGCCAGGAAGTTCTCCAGCAGACGACGCCCCAGACGCTGGCTCTTCTCGGGGTGAAACTGCACGCCATAACAGGCACCTCGACCCACCACGGCGGTAAAGCTCCCGCCGTAATCAGAAGTAGCCAGCCCATGGGCTGAATCATTGGGCTGGAAGGCATAGCTATGAACGAAATACATATCACCAGCTTCAGGCAGACCTTGCGCGAGTGGGCTGGCAGATGAGTGCCAGTGCAGCGCATTCCAACCCACATGCGGCAGCACCAGATCGGAAGCCACGCTGAGACGCTCAACACGGCCGGGGATCAGATCCAAACCGGCCACAAAGCCACCCTCAGGCGCGCCCTCCGTGCCTTCACTGGCAAGCAGCTGCATGCCCAGACAAATCCCCAGAAGCGGGCGATCGGCCTGACACCACACCTGTTTGATCCAGGCCTCCCAACCAGATCCCTGCAGAGCCTCGATACCAGACGCGAATGCACCCACTCCGGGGAGAACCGCATGGGTGAAGGCAGCAGTGGCTTCAGTCGTGGGCGGTTGTGGCGAGCGCTGAACGTCACAGTCGTGACGCTGAAGGGCCGCCACAACGGAGCCGATGTTCCCCAGCCCGGCATCGATCACCAGAACGCTGGGACGACTCATCCAGCTGCACACCCACCGGCAGAGCCGCAGCTGGTACAGGTTTCGGCCCAGCGGCCCACCTGGTCTTCGGCATCGGCAGGGTCGAGGCCATCACCCCGCAGCCACGCGCTGAAGTCAGGGGTGGATTCGCCTTGGCGGATGGCGGAGGGCTCGAACTGCCAGGGCGACACCTGATGGCCCGTGGCGATGGCGTAGAACTCCTCTTCGGCAAGGCCCACATACTCGAGGAAGAGATCAAGACTGGGGGGACGCCTACCTTCAAATTGGCGAATCATCGCCTGGGCTTCCTCCTGCGAGATCCGCTGATTGCGCAGATCAATGGCAGCAAGGTGGGTTGGGCGCGTATAGCCACGCTTAATATATTTAATGTAATCACGCACACCCTGCATCCAGCATTCGATCTTTTCGTAGTTGAAATCTTCAGGAACGTTCTCCACCACATCACCCTGCCAGCCGAGCACTGAGCGGATTTTCTCCACTTGCATCTTCACATCCCAGGGGATGTAACTGCCCAAGCAAACTGAGCGGTAGCCCAAACCACGCAAATCCTTCAATGCCGGATAGCGGAAAGGCTCAAGGTCACGCTCCTCGAGAAAGCCATCCAAGCGGATCAGCATGTCCTCAGCAGAAATACCAAGATTCACGTAGCGATTGAAGCGCTCCTCATCCACCTGCTCTGGCTGGTCGTAGCTGTAGTAAGCGGTGTATTCAGCTGAAGGCTCGCCCCAGAAGATCAAGGGCACCTGCTCCTTGAGGGCCACCTGCATCGGATAAGCGAAGATACCGGTGTGGCAATGCCAGCAGAAATCACCTTTTTCCAGGAATGCCTGCAACATCAGCCGCTGCACCACCTTCCAGCTGGGGGTGAAATCGTGCACATCCACCCCGAGCTTGCGGAACACCCGATCACAGTTGGCCCTCAGATTGGGGCGCAGAAAGCCGTGGTTGAAGCGCACCACCAGGGGCTTGAGCCCTGGGTAGCGCTGCATCAGGTAGTAGAGGGTCCAGGTGCTGTCTTTGCCACCACTGAAGGGCACCAGGCAGTCATAGCGGTAGCGTCCGCGGTATTCCGCCACCAGCGCATCAAGCTGTTCTAGGCGCTCCGGCCAGTTGATCTCGGCCTTCACCTCCTGGGCCCGGCACACGTTGCACACACCCTCGGCATCAAGCACAAGGGTTTCGTGGGTTTCGGGCAGCAAACAGCGGCTGCAGCGCTTGAGGGCGGTGGAGAAGGGAGCTCCCATGAATCAGCGCGGCCAGCAGCGAGGATCGAGAATACCAGGATCCTGGAGGGCCCAGGTTCGCCATTCACCCTCTTGCCAGGGGGAGATTGCCGCCCAGGCCTGCTGCAGCTCCAAGAGCTCCCGAACACTGCAAACCCCGAGCACCACGGCTTCTAGATCCTGCTGCTCGCGCGCAAAGCAGAGGGCCAGGTCGATCAGGCGGCAACCCCGCTGCTGAGCGAGCGCCTCCAAGGCCTGTTGATGGGCACGCACTTCAGGACTCACCCAACGGGGCCATTGCGCGGCGGGGGTGAGCAACAGACCTTGCAGATAGAGGCTGCGGGCATGGATCGCCGTGCCACGGGCGCGTAAGCGCGCCAAGGTGCCGTTCTGCAGCAGCCGTTGGTCGTAAAGCGACAACGGCAACTGAACCAAATCGAGCAGCGCTGGATTCACCCCATCCAGATCCTCTGCGGCATAGATCGACACACCGAGCCGCTGCACGACACCCCGCTCGCGCAAACCCAGCAACCAAGCCTCCAGATGCTGGCCACCCGATTTGGCCAGATCTGCCGGTGCATGCAGAAGCAAGGCATCCAAACCGCGCACACCAAGGCGCTGGCAACTGGCATGGATGGCCTGCTCCCAGGCATCGGCATCCTGAGGAGTGAACTCAGGTTGGGACTGGGCCGGCAGCTTGCTGATCAAGCGGAACCCATGGGCTACGGGGAGCTGACGGCCCAGCACCGCCTCCGCATTGCCATAGGCCTGCGCGGTATCGAGCCAGCAAACACCAGCCTCTTGCGCCTGGAGTAGCAGGGGCGCGACGGCGTCTTCCGGCACCTGCCCAGCCGCATTGGTGACGCCATAGGCCAGGCCGAACTGCGCTGTGCCCAGGCAGAGCTGTGGCGTCATGCGCCCAGGAGGGTGGTGAGGGTGTCGACCACCCTCTGGAGGTCGTGATCCTGCAGACCGGGGTAGAGCGGCAGGCTAATGGCGTTGGTGGCGTAAGCCTCGGCTTCCGGGAAATCACCCTCCTGAAATCCGAGCCTCCGGTAATACGGCTGGAGGTGCACCGGCGTGTAGTGCAGCTGCACACCGATGCCAGCGGCTCGGAGCCCGTCGAAAACCTGTCGGTAATGCACCGGGCTGGTGTTGTCGAGCCGAATTACCGCCAGGTGAAGAGCTGAATGCACGTCGTGAGGGATCTCCAGCAGCCGCAGAGGAAGACCCGCCAAGAGCCGGCGGTATTGCTCCAGCAAGCGCTGGCGTTCGGCCACGATGGCCTCGAGCCGCTGCAACTGGCTGAGACCCAGCGCGGCCTGCAGGTCAGTCATGCGGTAGTTGAAACCCAGATCCTGCTGCTCGTAGCTCCAGGGGCCGGGAGCTGGGCGTTCAAATCGCTCCTCGTCTTTGGTGATGCCATGGCTGCGCAGGTCAGCCATGCGCTGCGCCAGCTGGGGGGCATTGGTGGTGGCCAGACCGCCCTCGCCGGTGGTGATGATCTTCACCGGGTGGAAGCTGAACACCGTGATGGCGCTATAGCGGCAATCGCCAACGGGCTGATCCTGATAGCGGCCGCCGATGGCATGACTGGCATCTTCCAAGACTGCAACGCCGTACTGGCGCGCCAAGGACGCGATGGGCTCCATGGCACAGCTGGTGCCGCACAAATGCACAGGCACCAGCACCTTGGGGAGGCGGCCCTCACGGTCCGCCTGCTGCAGCTTGCGCTCCAACGCCTCCAGGCTAATCAGCCCTGTTGAGGGATCAATGTCGACAAAGTCGACCTCAGCGCCGCAGTAGCGACCGCAGTTGGCGGAGGCCACAAAGGTGATCGGGGTGGTCCAGAGGCGATCGCCGGGGCCGAGTTGCAATGCCAGGCAGGCGATGTGCAGGGCGCTGGTGGCGCTGTTGACCGCAATGCCATGGCGGGCACCCACGCGCTGCGCCAGCGCTTCCTCAAAAGCGGGTACAGCCGGGCCCTGCGTCAGACAGGGACTGCGTAGCACCTTCGCCACCGAAGCGATGTCGGCTTCGGTGATGGTCTGGCGACCGTAGGGCAGAAAGGATGCCAACGTTGGATTCAGAGGGGCTGGAAAGCGGGATCCACATGCTCGCGGATCAATGCGCGCAGCTGCTCCACGCTCAGAAACTCAGGGTTGGAGCCGGAGTTGTAGGCAAACCCCGCTGGCACGGGGGTGCTGCTGGTGCCCGCCTCCTGGTAGCGCTGCTGCACGAGGCCATCACTGGGCAGGATGGCGTAGTAGGGACCCAGGTCGATCGTGGTGAAGCTGTCCGACGCCGTGATCATCTCTTCATGGATCTTTTCGCCCGGGCGGATGCCAGTGATTGGCTTCTCACAGCTCGGCCCGATTGCCTTGGCCACATCTGTGATCCGGTAGCTGGGGATCTTGGGTACGAACAATTCACCACCAAAGGCGTTCTCCAGCGCCCACAGCACCATCGCCACGCCTTCACTCAGGGAGATGTTGAAGCGCGTCATCGCCGGATGGGTGATCGGCAGCACGCCGGTT
>Ga0194123_10006408_pt1 | contig 12175 bp, 11 predicted proteins | sample TA2MahsurfametaG_5_FD_155479 | JGI IMG/M metagenome (GOLD analysis project Ga0194123, IMG submission 155479) | Freshwater microbial communities from Lake Tanganyika, Tanzania - TA2015023 Mahale A surface | ecosystem: Environmental > Aquatic > Freshwater > Lake | place: Tanzania: Lake Tanganyika... | reverse complement strand
TACTCGATACCTCGGTGTATCCAAGTTCAGATAGGACTCTCCATCCGGCACGCGCTTGCAGTGATGAACCAGATATGTTCAAGGGCCCATTGCTTTCAATCGACCGTACGCCCAGACGCGAAGGTGCAAGTGGCAGCGGACTTGCAGCAATTTCTGACGAGAGTAATGCAGCTCTGATCGACTCAGAATCACATTGCGATAGCTCAAGAGTCGCCACCCAGAGCATGCCATCTTCTGGAATCTGGATACGTGCAGTGAGCCATCGTGCGACTATCAGAATCAGTAGCGCTGTAAGCAAGCCTCCGAACGCAAATAGGATGGCGCGACCCCAGTCTGGGGTGATACCAAAATCTGGTTCTACGACAAATTCACCGGAGAAGGTTCCCGACTCTCTTGGCTCACCATCCGTCTCGTAACCAAAAACTATTTCAAACGCCTGATTCACGTTCTCCGTATTGGTGCGGACTCCGGCAAGCGTAAACGTGTATTCGAAGGTCTGGGGTTGTCCAGGCTTTACCAGTAGTGGAAACGTCGCTGACGACCCCGCCGTAAAGTCCACATTGCCCAAACTCTTTAGCGGCTCAATCTCCGGCCCGTCGGTGAACACTCGTCCTTCCGCATCACTTGCCACAGCACGGAACTCGCAAACCACGCCTTTACTCGTTTTTGAAATTGACCCACAGCCAAGTTGCTCGACATATGGGGTCTTTGGGGGGAGACGCAGTGAGATGTCAAAGATTGAGTTGCTCTTAGACCACTCAAGTACCACGGGTCGTGAGCCTTTCAACACTTCGTACGAGGCGTTCAGCTCAACGACCTGGAGTTTCACGTTCTTCTTGGTTGCACCACCCAATGAAGCAACAGTCGGGACAAACGGAACCTTAAGAAGGGACTCGCCTTCTTTTAGGGTTGTCTGAACTCTCTTGCCGTCGACAAGCAGTTCCGCGCTCAACGAGAGGGCACTGACGGTAGAGAGGCGTGACGCATCGTCGCCACATCGCTGTAGAACGAGGTAAACGCCATCCGCACGGTCAACGACAAGGTCTTCATAGCCAGCCGCGAGGTCGAAAGCGATACAGCCACGAATCACAACGTCAGCATCGAGTTCAGCTGGGCCCGTACGCGATTCATTGCAAGCACGGAGGACCCACTCTCCAACCCAGTCCTCTGTGGGATCGTCAAAAATCAGGGTTGTTTCAAGGGTTGGAGCATCATCCAATTGCCTTGTCGTTACGGAGATGCCGGCAGGCACGCCGGTTGGCCCAAGTGACCCAGCCTTGAGGAGCGTGATCGTAGTAGCACCACTCTTTCCGAGTCGAACAAGCTGAATCTCGGACACCTTCTCGCGCGAGCGCAAGAAGATGTCTGCTCGCTCCACAGGTTCTGCAATATAAACTGCGGCTCCCGATTCAAGGTTCTCTTCATCACATACGGGAGGCCATGGCTCTTTGGTGAAGAGGGCAGCTCGCATAGCGTTCGCAAGATCATCTGCCGACGACACTTCGACGACAGACCCGACTGGGGTTAAGTCCCCACATGTGGGATCTTCGAGCAGCCTACGTAGAACTGCGAAGTTGTCCTGCGAAGTTGTCGTGTTGAGGCCGATACCGATCACGGTCAACGCGTCATTATTGTTGAAAGACCGCAAGTCGTCCGCGACGGCTCTTTCGCGCGATTTGCCTTTTTCGCACAACATACGTTCGCCCGCCTTACGTGCCAGCTCGGCAGTTGTTCGATCTCTCACGACTCCATTGCCGGTCTCCGCCTGCAGCCACGGAAATGATCGCGGTCCGACTCCCGTCTTCCCATCGAAATCAAACTTGCCGTCGGTAAACCACAGCACCACCTGACAATCGGACTCTCCTCTTGCTGCTTCCAAAACTTCTGCCACGCCACCTGGCTCGATAATCGCACCGACGTAGTCCGTGTCGGGGTCGTCATCCTTCGATCCAAAGTCCTTGAGCCGACTTGCGTCAAAGCTCTCAATCTCCTGCCATCCCAAAGACTCAAACGACGCGCGAACCCGTGACCCAAAATCAAGAAATTTCACACGAATCTGAACTCGACTTGCCTCTTCGCTATTTGAGTCTTGGGAGTCGGATCGAAGCATCGAGATGACGCTCTCCATCGCGCGGACCCGAGCCGGGTCACGCACAGTTTTGCCGAAGGGATCCGAATCGCGCAAAGACATCGATGTATCAATCACAAACAAGATGTCAACTTTCGCATCACCCTTCTTCGTTGCCGCTTCTCGACATGCGGCTATGCGTGCAGCCGATGTATCGACGGAAGTCGTCTGTACCGCACGCGTAGCCGATGCGGTCGCAACGTATGGCATCCCACCGAAGAGAAGCCCACCGAGGAGGGCGAGGCCAAGTGCGCGAGGCTTCACGAGGAACCGAACTGAATCTCTGCACTTCCGAGAAACGCATGTGCTGTAGCCAAGACAAGGCCCACCACGAGAATGATCCCCAGCAGCCTGGTTCGTCGCGCGTCCTTGATGTGATCAGGACTGAGCGACTGACGTAACTCAAACTGGTGTGAGAACACCACCACCAGCGGCACTAAAACGGCACCCAAAGCCCACCCCAGGGTGTTCCATGTTCGATTACCGGTGACTACGGTGACGCTTTCTGAGTAGTAGAACGCCGGATCAATCCCGAATGCAATAAGCACCGCCGAAAATAGGCTCAGGGTCGCAGCCACCAGAACCCCGACGACGCTCGTTCTGGTGGTCCGATCTTCGTCAACTTCAATACTTCCCGCGATACCAAAGATGTCAGCCACCTGAGCAATGATACCCATCGCGTGACGCTCGTCGCCCAAACGAGATGTGGTACCTTCTGTCGTCATGCCAGACGTGGTTCGGGCCAGTTATGGGGGCACCCCTTGCAATTATGGAAAGCGGGCACTTGCCTACATCATCGACCTACTCCTGACGGTGGTGCCGCCAGCGCTGGCTTCAATCGTCGGGACGATTTTGCTCTTCACTGGCGGATTGACGGTCGTCGGAATTGTCATTTTGGTGCTGTGCGCGATCTATCTCGTGGTGTTCCCAATCTTCAATTTGATTCGACAAGGCACGAAGGGCGCGACGTTCGGCAAGTCTCAACAGAAAATTGCGCTCGTCAAAGACGACACTGGCGCTCCGATTGGAATTCTCTTCGCCCTATTGCGTTCCGTCATTTTCTGGATCTTCAACTCAATCACTGCAGGAATCTTCCTCATCGTCGACTTGTTGTTCCCCGCATTCGACAAGAAACGTCAGCGCATCATCGACAAAATCCTGTCGACTGTGGTCGTTGAGAACGTTGCCGCCGCTGGGCTGTCGACACCAACGGGAGCACCCACTCCATTGGGGACATTTCGGGAAGATCCCGCATCACTGCCTCCTCCGGCAATCTGAACTTCAGCTAACGCCCGTTCGAAATCCAGATGCCGTAACTCGCAATCGCATAACCGACGGGCGAGGTCCATGCACTGGCCAAGACCCTCACATCAGCGTCGGCGCCAATCAACCCAGCGAGTGCGAACATGTGCATCACTGCGGAGAGCGCGATGAGTGCAGATCCACCGATGGTCACCTGTCGCGGGAGGACTGTTTGTCGCGAGAGCGAGATGACGACACTTGCAATTGACACGATTAACGCAATCACCCCTACGAGCGGCGCTCCACTCGCCATGAATTCAAGAATGCCGGCTGAGGCTTCGAGGTCGAGCCACGCAGTTTGGGCTTCGGAGAGTGTGAGCTGCTCAGTAAGAAGGCCAAAGAGCGAAACGGTAGATACCCACGGCGCGAAGAATGTGCCGTATGCGGCGAGTAACGCCCCTGACCCAATCACGAATGGAGCTGCCCTTTTCAACTGGCTGATTGGTGGAGGCGGCAACGATGGAAGATCGAATCCAAGTGCAGCTGCAGCGGTCACCGGAGATGAGTCAGGATGGTTGAATGCATCTGGCGCGAGTGACGTCGCGATGGAACGCTGGAACACCCAACTGGACGTCAGAAAGAGAATCGATGCTGGCAGCAGATAGCGCATTGATGCATTGGCTTCGGAAATCATCAACGCCTCATTCCCAACTGCCACGACACCCGCTGCGCTCGCAATTCGCACAATCCATGGACCCATGTCAATCAGTGCCCAAACCGCGAAGCCTGCTGCCATCGCATGAAATGCCCAAGCCCGGAAGGGCGCGTCACTCACAAGACCCTCTAACACACACTCAAGCGAGAGCGCCAACACAACGATGAGGCCCACCCTCATCTGATCATCTCGGCTTAAGTCTCCGACACCAAGGAACCCTCTGCTCATACACATCCTCCCTGAACGTTCTTCAACATCCCTGTCATCATCTACGCACGAAGCCTTCTCAGAGTAGACGAACGCCTCCACGTGACTTAAGTGATCGCGATTTCTTGCTGAAAGTCCCTTCTGGTATGAATGTGTTATGCCAAGCAATGACAGATTCGAAGAGCGTGACCCCACGTACAATCCCCCGAACCCGGACCCTGACCCAACAAAGGAGGGGTCTTCGTTGCAGGAACGACTCGAGGCGGAGACGGAGGCAGTCCTCGAGCAGGCCGAACGTGGCTGGGGCGCGAGCGTGGTGCTGCCGAAGTGGTGGGCGCTAAGCGACGCCACCGAGCGGCTTGCCGGAGCAGTTCTCGTGTTGCTGATCGTGGTTGCCGGAGCCAGTCAGTTGTTCTGGGTGCAAGGGTCGGAAGTCGGCGCGCAGATACTCATATATATGGCAGCGTTTGGGGGTGCCGCGTTGGCACTCTGGTCGGTACAGGTACTCATGCAGCGTCGCGTCTATGGTCGACGTCGCTCAAAGGCTGAGCGCGAGAGTGCCGCGCGAGAGCGTGTTCTCAAGCGGTGGCAATCGGACAGCAGGCCGAGCGCATAGTCAAGATGGCTGAACATACCTCGACGAATGGTGATCGGCTCTACCCTGGCGCAGAACTTGAAGGGAAGGATCTTTCTCACCAAAAACTTCGCGAAGTGAAGTTGACCCGCGCCAACCTGCGCGGTGCCGACCTCAGGGGCTCCGACCTTACGAAGGCGGTACTTGAGGGTGCAAACCTTACCGATGCCAACCTGTCAGGTTGTGGCCTCGTATCGGCAAGCCTCGAGGGTGCTGACCTCAAGCGGGCGAATCTCAGCCGAGCAGTCCTTACCGATGCAATGCTGCGCGGAGCATCACTCGAACGAGCTGTGCTGCAGGGAGCTAAGGATGCCCGCTACCTAGAACGCACAAATCTAGAAGATGCCGATCTGCGTGAGACCGAGTTTGCTGGCGCACGATTCAAGGGGGCCAAGTTGAAAGGGGCGAACCTGAGCGGTGCCGACTTGCGTGAAGCCAACTTCGAGCGCTGCAACTTGATCGCTGCAAACCTCGATGGAGCCGACCTCACGGGTGCAGACTTGCGCGGAGCCGATCTGACGGATGCAAGCTTGAAGGAGACGAAACTCGACGAAGCAAACCTTGAGCGAGCGAATCTCACTGGCGCAAATCTCTCGAGAGCAATGCTCAACGATACGAGTCTTCGTGGTGCCAACCTCACCGACGTGGTGCTTGATCATGCCGAGTTGGACGGCGCAGACTTCTCGCGAAGTCTCATCCGCAACATCAGCATTGAGGGCGCCAAAACTGATGGTGCTATCGAGCTAGCTCTCTAGCTTTGCCGTCACACCGAGACAATTGGCTTTAATTCACTCAGCGAGTACGGATGAGGTCTTCGACGGTTGAGCGAACCTCGTCCCAGTGGGGCTCGACACCAAGTCGAACCGCGTATGCGGCGATTGCCGTCGTGGCAGCTAGGTGCAGAAACGCAACAGGCCGGAGAGGCAGTTTTAGGAACATTGAGATATGTTCTGCATCACAGTGAGTTCCGCGAATGCGGCTCAATGAAAACTGGGTAAACGCATGCCGAAATGACTCAACGGCCAGAAACCCGGCTATTGCAGCGACGATGCCACCGAGTAACTCCGTGGGTAACTCGCGTGCCGCATAATACGAGCCCCCAACTGCGCCGGCAGTCCAGAAGACACCCCAGAAGTTTCGAATGAGCGCCACGATTGCCACCGCCAAGGTGCCTCCAGAAAAGAAGAACCACGCCTTTGAGTGGCCCGATTGGATCGATTCGATCGCAGCGAGCGAGGCAATCGCTGGCGCTGGATACCCGGCGGCGGAGACGATCGATGCCCGAAATCGGTCCCAGTGAATTGGTGGTGCGTACATTGCCATGCCCGAGGTGTCGGTTGAGATGGTGATCTGTTTCGGACGACCGCCCAACAATCCAGCCGTAAATGCATGACCAAGTTCGTGGACCACGGTCGCGAGGTAGCGAATCAGTTTGTGCAGCGGCGTGGCGCCAATCGCAGCGCCTGCAAGAACACCCCACGCCACCAGCTCTTTGCTCGGAGCTCTGTCGCCCGGGACATACTCGTCGAGAAGATCAACGACAACAATCGGTAACTCGCGACCCGACAACACGTATGCGATCGGCACGATGACAAGCAGCGAGATGAGAAACATAATGAATCGCCTCAGAACCGCCTTACGCTATTGAGCCACTGCTGGTATGACGAAGACGAACTGCGACTTAGCTAAAACTAACAGCCGCTCGGCAAGTCCTTGGCGTATCCAGAGCCCATCCTCTCGACAGTTCTAGAACCGTCGGACCATTGATTCCAGATAGTCCAGGAATAGTTCTGGCCCCACCAAGAGGAAGTCATTCCGTTTGCTCGAGCCTCACACCACCGTTGCACAACTGTCTTGGCGGGCTTCGAGTTCGACCTCTTGTTTGAGCGACTCTGCTTTACGAGCACCCACTCACCATTGTTGCATTCTTCAGTGTTACCGTCCGAAAAGGTGTAGGTCGATCCGTGCTTCACTCTTTTGTATACCATCGATCCCTTCCATACGGTGCAGTTTTTCTTCGATGGAATGACCGAAGCTGCTGCCGCAGACCCAACCCCGAGTGACATCGTTAATAGGACTGCGAGAAATATGGTTCTTGATGCTTTCATCTACCTCTCCGATTCAGACTCAAGTCGGTATATGGCGAGTGTAGTCAGTCCCGCAAATGTCCTCACGCTGCAACTAGTCGATGACGATCAACCACCGCTGAGTTCATTCGGGGCAACAACACCGTCCCCATTCAGATCGTTGCCTGGCAAACTCACGCCCTCAAATAGCGCCCTCCACGTGTCCGTGTCAACCTGACCAGATGCGCGAATACCTTTCGACCGCTGGTAGTGCTGGACCGCAAACCTCGTTCCGTCGCCGAAGTAACCGTCCGCTTCAAGTTCATATCCGAGTCCATTAAGAGAATCTTGGATTAGTTGAACAGGAAATCCCTCGTTGCAGCGCTTTATGGGAAGTGTCTCGTTGAATGTGAAAGTTGTGCACCATGTCTTCGGTAATGCTGCTGCCTCCTCTTCCATCGCTTCAACCCCTTCAAGGCGGCCCTGTCCCCCAATCCAGGTATAGATAAGGAGACCACAAGCGCGACCGCAGGAGCCGTAGTAGTTCCCAAAGAGAGCCCCATTCTCGTATCGAATGCTTTCGACGCTCGTGTATTCGGTCATGTCACCATAGGGATCTGCGAAGGCAACTGATCGCCACATCCCGTCCTGTCCTGATAAGACGGTCCCCCAGTCACGGCCTTGATTTGGTGCATCAAGAACATGCCATGGCGCAGGCGTGAAGTTGACTACGTAGTCAATGGCGTCATCGTTGGTGATGAGGACACTCTGAATTCGAACGTCATAATCAAGACCAGTTCTTGGAATATCGAATGCATCAGAGGCTGTCGAAGTGATGTCCTTCCAGGCTCCATCCTGAAATTGAAAGAGTCTGAGAGTCGGTGCAGCCATCAATCCAAACGTCCCGTTGGGCAGGTACGACAAGTCCCCAGACGAATAGGCGTTCTCAGCCTTGACCAGATCCAACCAAGCGACCTCAGGGTCGATGACCTTCTCCATTGTGGTTTCGCTCCCATCCGGCGCATCACTAACGGTCGTCGACTCTGGTGGAGCAGGTGTACTACTTGACCCGACATTAATGGTGCAAGCCGAGGTAACGATTTGAAAAAGTATGGGAATGAGCCATCGGCGGTACTTCATCATGTGATTATTGTGCCACATGACTAATGACATCTCAGAACTCCAATGTTGCTGTTACGGGTGCGTGATCGCTCATCTCCCAGGCGTCTGGGAAATCGTCGACGCCACCCTGAATGTCTCGGAGACCGTCTTGCAGGTCTGCTGACACGAAGATGTAGTCGAGTTCTTGTCGGGCGCCGTCCGTGTGTTTCGCGCCGTTCTTGTGCGTCCAGATGCGACTGCCTCCAACGGGATCACGAAGCTTCGGAAACTTCTTTCGTTGGCCCGTCACGTCGGTGAGGAGCATCTTTTCGGTGAATTCCAGTAGGTCGTCTGGCCACAGGTTGAAGTCGCCTGCCATCACCAGCCGCTCAGCGCCGTACTCCTCGATGAGGTCGACATATTCGTTCAGAATGCCTTCAAACTCTGCCAAGCCATTCATCGTGTCGTTCAGCAGTCCGTAGGCACCCACCACCACGAACTCGATCTGACCGTCAATGAAGACCTCGACCGCGAACGTGGTTGCCGGATGGGGATATACCAGCGAAGGGTCGGATCGCTTGTACTCGGCGCGCTGGATTTCGACGCCGCTGCGCGCAGCGATGACCGTGCCGTAGTTTCGGCGACCGCCGATTCCGCCGGGTGTGTAGATGAGGTCCCATCCGCTTGGTGCACCTTCTTTGGGGATGCGCGCCTCGGTGAGAACGAGCAAGTCCGCTTGAGTCACTTTCGAAATCCAATCCCAGAGAACAGGGGTCTTTTGGCGCGGGGCAACGCCCTGCTTGGTGTTCCAGGTGGCTAGTCGCAGAGATGGCATCTACTGACTACGCACAATAGGCGAAGAGTGTGAGGCAAGCAATGGCCACCGCGGAGTCTGTTTTGTGCTCTGACACCTTTCTTCTCTGCACGACTTCTCGGCACGCAAGGTAACTCGTAAGCCGAGCACGCTGCAAGCAAGCGACTACGAAATCGCTGCAGCGAGCCCGTTGCGAATGACAACCGAATCGCTGCTCAATCCCCGCGCATTGAGAGCAGCGTTGACCTGTTGAGACAATTGTGGGTCCACTCCGCCTGCTTCTTCGATCGCTCGACTCTGGATGGGCCAGATAGTCATGGGCGTATCCTGAGCCACTGGCACATACTCAACCCAGTAGACAGGCACATCGTGGAGGTTGCCGTCACCTCCCCACAACTGCACGATGTCAACTTGGTCAATTCCCGCATATCCAAATGCGTTGACACTTACGTAAGTGGCACCGTCGGCAGTTGGCGTCGGCGTAGCACGAATGATGTTCTGCGTTATGGACGATGGATGCTGAAATCGCGTTTCGCCAATGAAGTTTGCCATCGCCTCGCACTCCCAATATGACACCTCATCGCCGGGATTTGAGCCGAGTGGTGACTCGGAGGATCTCTTTTCTTTGTATAGCGGGACCGTCAGAAGCGGAGCAAGAGAAAAGAACAGGGACCTGAAGTACTCGACGTGAAACTCATTGAAGAATTTTCGGGCTTGAGCGAGGTCAAACGCCCAAAACATACGCGGATCTCCATGAAACTGAATCTCGCTCATGTGTCGGGCCTCAATCGCGTTTATCCGCCCATACTTCTCAAAAGCGAAGTCGTCGCTATATCCAACAGACTTGTCATTCAACAATTTGACCATTTCCTGCTGTGCGTACGCGGAGAACAGAAGTCGAAATTCAACTTCATGATCCCGATCTAACGCATTGAACTGTGTCTCGAAATCTCGATTTGCCATAACTGTTAGCTGTCCGCTGCCAGTTTTGACATCACGACGGGCCTTACGTTCGACTTTCTTCAGAGCAAAATCCTTCCTTCGATTTGCAATAAATCCATCGTCGAGCCCCGAGATACCAGAGGGTGTTCTTGTAAAGCTGAGGTTCGGGGCGGCCTCGTGCCCAAAGATGAGCTGGGTTCGGTTAGCAAACTCCGGAAACGGTTTTTCGACCGACGCGGTAAGGGTCTGCGTGCGCCTTCTTCCGACCAACCTTCCGTCTCTCTCCCGCACGTTCTCGACCCATTCGATGACGATTGACCCGTAGTACACCTTGCTTCCCATCCAGTGTTGGAGATAGCGAATACAGGCAAAAGGATTGCCCCTATGGTCGCCGCTCACTGCTACAAGAATTGACTTGCCCTGGTTGAATACGGGATCTAGCCCGAAGTTCGATTGCAGGTCAAGAAGCCTTCCAGAGGGCATGTACCGGTCGAGTCGCACGTCCGTATATGCCTTCTGGAAAAACCGTGCGCCTACGTCCCAGGTATGCAGTCGATTCAGCGGATCCATCTGTGCCCATGCCTCGGCTTGTTTGGCATCTCTCTGGCTGCTGACGTCTGTCAATGAGGCATTGACGTCACGGATACCTGGTATCACTCTCTTAACCAGGAAGTAGCCGAGAGGAATCAGTAGAAGGAGGAAGAGCAAGTAGAAACCACCAAGCGACACGGCAACTGCGAAAACCAATACAAGGGCAGCCAAGGTCGCAATCAAGACGAGCACCCTCCGAATACGCATGGCCCTGCCCTTCGCAATTGACGCCTCCAGGGACTGAAGCTCGCTGACCAGCCGCGCGTTCTCGTCCTCGCTTACACCGGATATGCGAAGTAGCTCTTCGAAATACTCTCGTACTAACGACGCATGACTTTCGCGAAGGTGCGACGAGTAGCTCGCTAAAGGGCTAAGCGAATCGGACATAAAGAGTGCGGGCGTCAGCGAAGCTGCTAGAAGAACGTCTTTCTTGCCGCTTCTTTCATCTCTGCGGAAGCGATGAACGGAATTCGAGTGGTGTAGCCAGCTTTGGCTGCGACAATCTGATTTACGGGCCAGGAGTAGATGACCTGATTCCATGTCGTAACTGTGTCGTTGTAGAGAGTTCGGGCAGCCGTAATCTCCTGTTGCAGATAAGAGTTCTGTCGCATCGCATCCGCAATGTTTTCTTGTGCTCGAAGCTCGGGGTACGCCTCGAACGCAACATTAATTCGCGACGTCACCGAATCAAGCGCAGCCGAGGTCTCATTTCGTGCGGTGTCAACGTTTGGATTTGCTCCCGACCTGAAGGCGGCCACTGATTTCATGACATCTTTATCAAGATCGATTGATTTCTCAATAAGTCCGACGAGATTTTGGAGAATGATTACGCGCTGCTCTAAGTAGTTGTCAATCTGCGAAGCGTCCGCCTGGATTTTCTGCTGCAGCTTTCTGAGATACGCGTGTGCATTTGTTTTCAACAACTGAAAGATCAATCCAGGAATGGCACCAAGTAGGCCAAAGAGGGCGCCAGCAGCATTCATTGTTCCGGCAATGCCTATGGCCGCAGCTGCAACTACACCTAAGACCCAGATTGAGAGTTCAAAGATTTTGGTTCCCTGGCCGATTTCGACCTTGAGCTGCTTGTCGATGACATTGATATCGCGACCGGCAGCCGTTGTTGGCCCAGTCACCTCATCGAGCTCGTTTCCCATTTGTGTGTCCCCCTACCGCTGCCTCAATCACCGAGCTGGCGATTTGAGGGCAGTGGATTACCGACACATGGTACCTAGGACCTAGCTATAGAACAAATCTCATGCGCCATTGGAGTCCAAGAATCGCGTGACATACTCGGGTCAATCGAGGGAGCGAGCTGAGTCGAACAGCACTTTGAAACAGCTGTTCGCGTTCGGCGGCACCGGCAACCGAGCCCACACCGGGCCGCGGTGCCACCCGCAAGGGGGATGCGGCGCTACGAGCGCAAAATCAATGGTGCTCGTCGAGTTCGCCCAGTTCATCTTCGACAACCTGATGGGCGACATCGAAGACGACGGGAATAACGACGATACGTCGAGCTGATACCGCCGCCCGCGGGCGTGTCACCCCGCACAAGCAACATGATTAGCCTGCTCGCTAATGCCGGAGGCCGCCACGTTGCGAATTCGTAAACCGTTGGTGGTGGCGTTCGTGGTGGCGGTGGCGTCGGTGGTCGCGTATGCGGCCGACACACCGTCGGCAATCGTGATCGCACTGGTTCCGCTGGTGTACACCATCCCCGCGTTCGTGTGGCTTGATC
>Ga0194123_10006392_pt1 | contig 12196 bp, 14 predicted proteins | sample TA2MahsurfametaG_5_FD_155479 | JGI IMG/M metagenome (GOLD analysis project Ga0194123, IMG submission 155479) | Freshwater microbial communities from Lake Tanganyika, Tanzania - TA2015023 Mahale A surface | ecosystem: Environmental > Aquatic > Freshwater > Lake | place: Tanzania: Lake Tanganyika... | reverse complement strand
TGCTGGTGAGCGAATCAGGCCTGTTCACCCGCGATGACCTGGATCGCGTTCAAAGCGCCGGTGCTGATGCGGTGCTAGTCGGCGAATCTCTGATGCGTCAGGCCGATGTCACCGCTGCGTTGGAGACCTTGATTGGTGCTTGAGTGGATTGGATGACATCCTCGGCGTCCAGCTCTTGACAAATTGCTTTATAACCGGCGAGCATGGCTCTGTTAGATTTTGAATTTCGCTTAGTTTGATGAACAAGTACATCCCTTGGGCTGCTGCAGGAGCAGGCCTCCTTGCGCTTATTGCTGCTCTTCCTAAATCTGCCCAAGGACTAAAGCCAGTTGAACGCTTCGAGCACAAGAATGATGTGCTAGCCGATAACCAAACCGGCGATCTTTATGCATGGATGAGGCTTCCGGATGGAAGTGCAAGATTCGTAAAGCTTGATAAGACTTCTGAGGGAGCGGTGCGCAAAGGAATCTCGAGCAGTCCTGCGCCTGAGCCAGCTTCTGAACCAGCTGAAGACGTGCGAAGCGGGCGCATGTTTGAGAAGCAGTCTACGCTTAAGAGCGGCGGAAATCTCTACACAATCAATACCCAGATAAAATATCGCGGCAAAGAAAACGCAATGCTCTACAGGGTTGCCGTAAACGTTGCCCCCCCGATTGACCTTAAAACTCGCAAGCCCCTGGCTTGCGTGACCCCTGCTCAGTCGGCTGCGCTTAGGAGCGTTTACGGTGCAGAGGGTTCAAGCCTAAAGGTTAGGCTAGAGGATACAGACAAATTCTGGGTGAAAGATGTCTCTGTGCCTCTGTTTGCAAAGCAAGCTGATAACAAAGCCACGACCATTATTGATGGCATCAAGGATTCATGTGGCCGCGAGTCCGGCATTGTGTTTCATGGGATAGCCCAAAATCTTGACCTTGCAGATTACAACTGGGTTGAAGACGGTAAGCTTATTCTAGGCTCAGTTAAATTTACCGGACCTGCGAAATAATTCCATCCTAAATCGCCGCCACTCGTTCAGTGAGTGGCGGCTTGCCAGTTAAGTCTCCGATGAAAAATTCCACACTAAATATTGTTGTAGTTCTATCTCTGTTTTCGATAGCGGTATATGGCTGTTCGAATGCTACGAAACCGGCTGGTGATGTGATTGTAGAAAGTGCCACCTCAGGTGTCCTTGAGTCATCATCAAATGCTGTTGAGTTTCGAGACCGCTTCATAGCATCGCACGAATTATTTAGCTCGTGTAGGGGGTTCCCTTCGTTGGCTAGATCCGCCGATGGCAGATACCTATTGTCAAAAACAGGTGACCTGGGGACTTCAACTTCTGATTGGCAAGAGGTTTCAATAGGTGTTCCTACAACCTACAAGGCCCAGAATTTCCTAATTGAAGAGGTTTCGGGGGTGCCGCTCCTAACCATTAGCGATTATCCGGTTGCCTCTGATGGCACACCCAATATCTTATCTCGCTCAAGAAAATGTGCTGTCTTTCAAGATCCATCCATTGCAATTGGTTTAATTGATCAATGGTTTTCTGATGCTCAGGTTAATCGAGCTGCTGCCCAGACGCTAATTAGTGAGCAAATTGCCATCAGTCAACCAGTCCTGGCTGACTGGAATCTTGAAGCGAATGCTTCCAAAGATGCTGATCCAACCTTCCGAATAACTGGTATGAATGTTAGCGCTGGGCTAATGGCGCGCGATGGTTATTTTCAGACAAAGTCTGGTCAGCATCAAATATGGACTGCTTGTAAAGATATCTTTAACCCAACCGCTGAGTCTTCTTGTAGTGCCCCCCTTGAAATTCGAATTGATTAACTTGAGTTGACAATAGTAATTGGTGTTGTGTTTGGAGCCCCCCCCGGGGGGGGGCTTATGACCGCAGAATTCTTGCGCGTGTCTTTGAGTTTTTTGTTCGGGGTCGAGGCTTTTTTGTGGCCCTTCAGAAAATTATAATATTTCTGCCTGCTTCAAGCTTAATGTGTTAAGCTTGAGCTAGAACTAGTTGTTGCCTTGCATCGCACTATTGCTGGAGTTGCGGTTTTAGCCTCCCTTGCGGCCCCGTCGTTTTCTTACGCATTTGCTCCTTCATCTGTTTCTGGCTTTCAGCGCTACTCTCCCGTTCTTGTCGCCCAGCTGTCTTATCGAGGCTATCTAGAGTGCGACGAGATGCGATCTCGCAATTGCGAGATTGAGCTTAACCGCAGGAAGTCATCTGTAAAAGAACTTTGCTATTCAATATGGACTGGCAACTGGCCAGAGCGAAGCCAGCTCGATCCTGCGACAATCCGCATGTATATCGATTGGTGTAATGAGGCAAAGGAAGATGTCAAATTTGCAGCCCGCGAATTTCCTTCGCTTGTCCAGTACGTTTCGCGATACCGTAAGTTTGATGTCGAGAAGTCTTCTCCCGACGATGTTGTGAATGCTTCGCTTAATACGCAGTACTTTCTAGATAAGTGTTCTTCAAAATCAGCCCAGAGGTCGGCGCAGGCTATGGAGCTTTGGGGAACAAAGCAGCACGGAAGCTGGATCATACCGGATCTTCAGCAGTACTCCCCTACTCGCTACTCCGAGATCTTGACTGCATGCGATAAAAAATCCTGGAGCAGAGATCTTCTCGAGAAGACGAGACCAATACTTGCTTCTGCTTGGTCATCCCAGCAGCAACAAGTGGCAAGTCAATCTTGCGAAGCTCCAGTTAGACCAGCAAGGTGGACGCCTGTCTTGCTAACTCAGCAGGAAACAAAACTGAGCAAATTCGATCAATTCCTCAAGCAGACATCTCTTGTCAAGGAGATGAAGCCAAGCCCTATCTCAATGTCTGGCTCTGAGCTTGAATCTATGCTTTCTGACCTCCAGCTTAGAGCTGATCGTTGTAAGGAGCTTGTCGCTTTAGGTGCCACCGATATTAAAACTCAAGAGCAAGAAGCAGAACGAGCTCGCCAGTTGCAAGCTGCTCGTGAAGCCGAAGCAGCTAGGCGTGAGGCTGCGGCTCGAGCAGAGCGTGAGCGCCGTGCTGCTGCCGAGCGGGCTGCAGCTGCACAGCGTGATGCGGCAGCAAGAGCAGCGGAGGCCGCTCGCCAACGTAAGCAAGCTGAGCGTAGACAGATCTTGAATTCCGTTGAGCTAAACTGAGAAGCTCTATCATCTTTAGTTATTGATAATCTAATGAAAGTCTCACTCTCTGCCCTCCTTGCATGTTTCTGCTTGGCTATTGCCGAGCCTTCTTGCGCTCAGTGGTTTGATCTGGGTGGAGATTCCAATAGCTCATCGGGAAGTTCTCTTGAGAAGGTTGATCAAATTCAGAATATGGGACCTTCTCGGCAGCGTGCCGTAAATCTCGCGCGCGCTACTGCTATTTCAATTAACGGCGGCTTATCTGTCTATAGGCCAGCATCGTGCATGTTTTCATCTTCTGCCACTGGGTGCTTGGTTTCGTCAAACTCAGAGGGGTTTACCTTCGCCTTTGATGGTGGACATCCTGGTTGGGAGCAGATGGGCCTTGGGCCATCAGTTAAGACAAAGATTATAATCTCCGCTGATGGTAGATCCGTAAAAGAGGTTGTTTATAACAGGCGCTATTGATGCTGATCTGATCTGAGAGGCACTCCTCCTATTGCAGGCTATTCAATCTTGATAATAAACTCATTGGCTTGCTTGGGTTTTTCCGGTGTCGCTCCAAGTTCGCAGCGTAGTTTAGCTTCCTCTAGCGCGTAAGGCTGCTCAAGTTCAATTGATGAGTTAAAGCACCAGCCTTGACGGAACCACTGATAACTCTTTCTTTTCCCGAATACTCCCTTTTTGGGTGTTTCTTCGCGCTTGTATGGCCCGGTTGTATTTGCATAGCACCCTTTCTCTGCCCATTGTGCACCTTCTAGCCATCGGCTTTCGGTGTTGCCAAGGTCAATGAGATAACCACTCTCTTTGTTGTTTTTCTCGGTGGGAATATGTTTGATAGAGCTAGCGACATACTTGCCGGCCATTAGGTTTTTTACGCATTCTGAAAGGGTGTTTTTCTTGCATTCCCCATACGCTAGGTCTGCGGAAAGCCCTAAGGCTGTGTATCGACCGATGCATGCTGCAAGAGAGTCTTCCTCTGCTCTTGCTGTTGCCACTGTCGAAGCGGCTAAGGCTGTCGCAAGATGCAAGAGGCAAGCGAGACGTTGGTTCATGTATGGGTTATTTGGGCCAACAGTATTGCATCTCACATGTTTTTGCCGTTAATTTGCTGCCGGTAGGGCTTTCCATAAAAAAGCCCCCGCTTTGGCGGGGGCTTGGTGATCTGAGGGGTGTCTGACGATCAGACCTTGCGGGAGTAGTACTCCACCACCAGCAGTTCGTTGATTTCGAGGGCGACCCACTCGCGCTCGCACTTGCTGATCACCTTGGCGACCTGCTTGTTCTTGTCGAGCTCGAGGTGAGGAGGGATGTTGGCCAGGCCCGGGAATTCCAGGTTGGCTTCAGCAAGCTTCTTGCTCTGCTTGCGCTCGCGGATGGCGACCACGTCACCGGCTTTGCACTGGTAGCTGGGGATGTCCACGACGCGGCCGTTCACGGTCACGTGGCCATGGTTCACCAGCTGACGGGCACCGGGAACGGTGGGGCCGAAGCCGAGGCGGAAGCACACATTGTCGAGACGGTTCTCGAGCAGCTTCAGCAGGTTGGTTCCGGTGGAACCCTCCTGGGCGCGCGCTTTCTTCACGTAGCGCACGAGCTGACGCTCGGAGATGCCGTAGTTGAAGCGAAGCTTCTGCTTCTCTTCGAGGCGGATGGCGTATTCGGAGCGCTTGCGACGGGCTTGGCCGTGCTGACCGGGGGGATAAGACCGCTTAGCGGACTTACGGGTGAGACCGGGAAGGTCTCCCAAGCGCCGCGTGATCCTCAGGCGAGGGCCGCGGTAGCGAGACATGGAATGACGTGTTCAGGTTGATCCAGACATGGCCGGCCTGAGAGCATGGAGAGTGAGCCGCAGGGCACAACTCCAGTGCAAGGCTTGATGCCACGCCAGTTGTTGATCCTATCGCTCGGCCTGAAGCACCACCTCCAGTCTCGATGAACCAGCTGCTGCAACGGCTCCTACTGGCGCTGATCGGCTTTTACCGGCTGGCAATCTCCCCCTTGCTGGGGCCACCGCGCTGCCGCTTCATCCCCAGTTGCAGTGCCTATGGCTTGGAGGCGATCGAGCGCCATGGCCCCTGGCGCGGCAGCTGGCTCACCCTGAAACGCTTACTCCGCTGCCATCCCTGGACCCCCTGCGGTTGCGATCCGGTGCCCGACTGATGTCTTCCCTCGTGCTCGTGACCCGTGAGGGCTGCTGCCTCTGTGAGGGGCTGGAGGAGAAACTGCGTGCCCTGGGCTGTGCGTTTGAGCGGGTGGATGTGGATGCCGATCCGCAGCTGCTCTCCCGGTTTGACCTCGAGGTGCCGGTGCTGATCGAGAAAACGGCGGAGCAGGAGAGGGTTCTGCCGCGGGTGTCGCCGCGCTTGCCCGCCTCGCAACTGGCCCTGTGGCTGCAGCAGCAGGGGGTGGGCTGAGCGCCCTTGGCCCCTGTCTTGTTTGAGCCTCACGGGACTGGTCGTGAAGGCGACGTTTTCTGCTCGGAAGCGGCTTAGAACTGCTCCACAGCACGTCCCGCTATGACCGAACGGCTCCATCCCCTGCTGCGTCAGGTTGGGCTGGCGGTGCCTCCTGGGTTGGAGAACGCACCGGTCGACAGTGTCAGCTGTGATTCCCGGCGCGTCGGTCCCGGCACTGTCTTTGTGGGGTTGCCCGGCACCACGGTGGATGGTGGAACCTTCTGGCCGCAGGCCCTGGCCTCCGGTGCAGCCCTGGCGGTGATCGGTCGATCGGCCGCCGAGGCGATGCCCCCCGCCGATGGCGATGCCGTGTTGGTGGTGTCGGAGCCGGTGGCCCGCTGGGCTGGCCTGCTGGCCGCGGAGTTCTGGCAGCAACCCAGCCAACGTTTGCGTCTGATTGGGGTCACCGGCACCAACGGCAAGACAACCACCACCCATTTGCTCGAACACCTCGCCCGCAGCTGCGGCTATCCACCGGCGCTGTTCGGCACCCTGGTGAACCGCTGGCCAGGACAGAGCGTGACGGCCCAGCACACCACCGCCTTTGCCGATGTGCTCCAGGGGCAGCTGGCGATGGCCGTTGAGGCCGGTGCGCAGATCGGTGCGATGGAGGTGAGCTCCCATGCCCTGGATCAGCAGCGCATCAGCGGTTGCCGATTTGCCGGGGCGGTGTTCACCAACCTCACCCAGGACCATCTCGATTACCACCCGTCGATGGAGGCCTATTTCGAGGCCAAGGCCCGCTTGTTTGAAGCGCCCCTGTTGGAGTTGGAGGCCCAGGAGCGTCCCTGTGCCGTGGTCAATGGCGATGACCCCTGGGGGCAGCGTCTCGCAGAGCGCCTGGGATCCCGCTGCTGGACCAGCTCTCTCGAGCCGGGCAGTGGCGCTGACCTGCGGATGGAGCAGCTGGACTGTGGCTCGGAGGGGGTGCGCGGTGTGCTGGTCAGTCCGCTGGGATCGGGTGAGTTCCGCTCGCCCTTGCTGGGCAAGTTCAATGTGATGAATCAGCTGCAGGCGGTGGGGGCTTTGCTGCAGCAGGGCCTGCCGCTGGAATCGATGCTCGCCGCGCTGCAGGAGTTCAAAGGTGTTCCCGGCCGCATGGAGCGGGTCGCGGTGGCCCGCAAGGAGTGCTGCGATGGAGCGCTGCCCGCTGTGTTGGTGGACTACGCCCATACCCCCGATGGGCTGGAGAGCGCCCTTCGGGCCAGTCGCCCCTTCGCCGAGGGTCGCTTGATCTGTGTGTTCGGTTGCGGGGGAGACCGCGACCGAAGCAAGCGTCCGCAGATGGGAGCGATTGCGGCCCGCCTGGCCGATCAGGTGGTGGTGACCTCTGATAACCCGCGCACGGAGGATCCCCAGCGCATCCTTGACGATGTGGTGGCCGGCATTCCTGCAGGAACGTCTCTTCAGGTGCAGGGTGACCGGGCGCAGGCGATCGCCGAGGCGATTGCCGAGGCGGGCCCGAGGGATCTGGTGTTGATCGCCGGCAAGGGCCACGAGGATTACCAGATCCTCGGCACCACCAAGGTTCCCTTTGATGATCGCGAGGAAGCAGAGAAAGCCCTGCGGGCGCGCCCCTGTTAGAGGGCGTTGAGCAGCGCCTTGATCTCCGCCTCTGTTGTGGTGATGTGAGTGCAGGCGCGCAGGCAGTCGGGATGATCCAGGCGCCTGATCCAGAGGCCGTCTTGTCCAAGCCGCTTCACCACGGCCGCGCTGTCTTGCCCCTTCCGCACAAAGCTCACCAGCCCCGCCGGAGGCGGCTCCGGCAACAGGGTTTGAACGTCTTCGCGCTCCTGTAGGCCTTTCCAGAGCTGTTCGCTCCGCTCCCGGATGGTGTTCAGGCGGCTTGTGGCATCGCCCTCGGCTGCCAGCAGATCCAGGGAGGTGAGTAAGCCTCGCAACAGGGGCACGCAGGAGGTGGCCACCTCAAAGCGCCGAGCGTCGCGGTGCCAGCTGCTCTCCGCTGCAGTTTCCTGCCGCAGACTGCGCCAGCCGATCAGGGTGGGTTGGGCCTGCTCCAGCAGCCGTTCAGAGAGGGCTACGCCGCCAAGACCCTCGGGGCCGCAACACCACTTGTGACCGGTAAAAGCATAGATATCGGCGGCACGGGCGGCCTCCTCCACCGGGATACTCCCCATCGACTGGGCGGCATCTACCAGGAGCCAGGGCTGGCTGGGATAGCTCTGCAGGCGCTCGGCTACGGCCGTGATCGGCATCACCGATCCGGTGTTCCAGAGCAGGTGCGAGAGCACCACCATCCGGGTCTGGGCACTGAGCTGTTGCTCCAACTGCTCCAGCACGGCTGTTTCCAACTGGGCCTGGGGGATGCTCCGGCAAAGCTCCAGCACCGGCAGCGATGCGATTGACAATCCCTCCCGCCGGGCCAGTTCCCGGCAGGCGGCGACCACGCCCGGGTGCTCGCAGTCACTGATCAGCACTTCATCGCCGGCTTGCCAGGGCAAGCCCCAGAGAGGAAGCACGCAACCACTGGTCACGTTTTCGGTGAGCGCAATTCGATGAGGCCCCACGCCGCAGAGGGCCGCCAGGGCACCACGCAGCCGACTCGTTTCCTGCTCAATGAAGGGCCAGACATCTGTCGTGAATGGGCCCAGCTCCTGAATCGTTGTCCAGCTCTGGTTCATCGCCTCCAGCGCTGGCGTGGGCAGTGGCCCCTGACCGCCGTAGTTGAAGTAGGTCTTGTTGGCCAGTGCTGGACAAAGATCCCTGAAGCTACTAGCGTTTGCGTTGGTAGAGGCGTTGGTAGCGATGCCCAAAATTGCCAGCCACATCTACAAGGCACGCCAGTCTTACGTGCTCCAGCGGGCGGTGCCGTCAGACGTGCGTCAGATCGTCTGTAAGGCCACTTGGAAGGAAGCCGGTGGTAAGACCCTCAACGAGGCCAGAGCGCGGCTTCCGGGCTTTCTGGCGAGGACCGACAGGGAGATCGCCATTGCTCGTGGGGAGCTTCTTCTGACTCCCGATGAGCAGATCGACAGGCTCCCGCTAACGGCTGCTCTCGACGACCCCGATGTTCAACAGCTGCTATTGGAGGGAGCAGAGGTTGATCCCGATCTGTCTCAGGCGCAACGAGAACGAATGGTTGCTGTGGTCAAAGGTGATCTCATCCCAGACCCCATCTACACAGCCAAGGATTTGATTGCAATCGCGACACGCCTAAAGCAGCCCGCTCGACGCACACGCGAAAGCTGGGCTAAGGAACTTGATTTATTCATGAGGTTCTGTGGCGTCAGCTCCCCCTTGTCATGTACTAAGAAACATGCTGCTGCTTATCGGACGCAGCTCCTAGAGCGTCTTAGTCCGAATACCGCCAAGACGACGCTGAACTATCTCAGTGGTTTGTGGTCGATTCTTGAAGAAGTCAAGCCTGGTACAGAGCACGTTTTTAGGGGCTTGGCCAAACGCATCAAGGTGGTCAAGAAATCTAGAGAGGAGGTGGTTAACCCAATAGAGAGTTGGAATGGCAGCATTTATCTGCCTGTCTTTAAGATTCTGTACTACACGGGTGCGAGGCTTGGTGAAATTGCAGGACTAAGGTCTGACGACATATTGGAAGATCGAATTTTGATTCGACCTAATGAAGAGCGAACATTGAAGACTGGTGCCTCACAAAGGGAAATCCCTATCCACCCGCAACTGACTGAGATACTGTTACCCATTCGTACACGAGTGGGTTTTATCTGGCCTCAGCTCCAGAATGCAGATGGCAGGTGGGGACATAACCTTTCAACACCATGCAAGAAACTAACTGGAGTTACTCCACATGCTCTAAGGCATCGGGTTGCTACTAGGTTGCGTGAGGAGAACTTCAACGAATCCACCATCGGCAAGTTGCTTGGACATGAGCCTAATAATGTGACGGGAGGATATGGATCAGTCCCATGGGCGCGGTTGGTAGAAGCAGTTAATTCTTTGTGATTCACACTCACCAACCCAAGCCCATCCTTAGATCCTCGCCAGAGGTGCCTACAAGCCTCTCTGGCGCGTTTTGAGCGCAAGATAGCCGCGCATACCCGCATCAACACATAAGGCGCAATACAGGCGATCCTGGAGGGGCTGGTGAGCATATTTCATGAGATGCTTTGCATTGGCGTGAACATCCCACCCGTATACAGAAGAGAATTAGTCCTGTACTTAGTGAATTGCAAACCAGCTATGTATACAGGGGGAAACCCCTAGACTCTTGCGGTCCGTTACTTATACACGAAGAACATCAGTGCCTAATACAGGGAGAAGCCTCCAACCTGGGTTTCTCGTTAAGGTGGGACTTATACAGGGAGAAGCCTCCAACCGGGGCTTCTCGTTAACCCCACATGTATACAGGAGAAGGTACATGACGGGTGTATACAGGAGAAGTCTCCATCCTGGGCTTCTCGTTAAGGTGGGATCTATACAGGTGAAGGGACATGGCGGGTCTATACAGGGAGAAACCCCCTGCATGATTGACATCAGCTATCTATACAGGGAGAGATCTCCTAAACAATTGACCGTCAACTGGAGATAGCAACCAGTTCTTTTCATCACATGAGGCCGGTGATGAATCGTGAATGAGACTACTTCGTCGTACAGCTGACCGCTGCTTACATAGAGACCAAGTAGGAGTAGTCGAAACCGTAGACCCAAGCGGTAGAGGCAGCTCGCTGGCTCGCTGTAGTCGGAGGCCGGAGGCCAAACCGTAAGACAAACAGATAGTCAGGTGAGGAACGTAGCGTAAGCGGAGTTCCGAACGACTATCACAAGACAACCTCCCCTTACTTTATTGACTAAGTAAGGTTGCGTCTTTTATTTGTACTGGAACGGAATCTAGTGAGAACTGATTCTCCCAAACCTTCTGAATCTAGTCACAACTGATTCTACTGTTAGGGAGACATGAATGAGGAAGACCGGTTGCCAGGACCAGGAGTTACCAGTAACCGGCTAAGTCCATAAAGGAAAAAAATCATGTCCCTATTAAATCTCTATAACCCTTCATCGCATCAAACCATTCCGGAGCTATCCCAGGAATTTCATGCGTTACTCGCCGACCTAAAGACACACGTTGACAACTACCTAGCCTTAAAAGATAAAGCGATGAAGGAAAGGATGGTCATCATCGGTAAAGCAAACGCTTACCGATCTCAATTTCGACAACGCTCAGCAGAGTCACGCTTGTTGTTTCAAGCATTGAATAAGGAGTGGTCTAGTGATGTTATCAAGAACAACACACAGGCGTACCAAGAGTACGTAAGGTTAATGCAGACTGAGGTTGAAGAATGGGAGAACCTCGCAGAAAAAGCTAACCCTTCTCAACTTCTGATGTTCAGTCGTGATAAGACTGGGAAGCTAGGATTTGAAGCAGCTAAAACACTGAAGCGGACAGGAAAGATTCCGTCGTTTCAACAGCTGAACCAAACCAGGAAGACCAGCGACAACAGGTCGCCTATGACAGATACAGAAAACGAGAAGCGTAACGTTACGCCACTCAAAGAAACTGACCCCCAACCAGCCCTCTCGCCATCACGAGTAGAAGATCAAGAACTTGAGCTTGAGTTCAGACAGTTAGGCGTAATAAATGAACTTCAACAGACTCATCTTGTAAACCTTGTCAGCAATGAAAACCTTCAACATATTCAAACAGTACGCCAAGCATTCTTTTGGCAGTGCCTAAGTGATGACGACCTAATGAACCTAGTTGAACAGAAGCTGCTTGTGTCTAATAGGTTTGAGCTAAGGCTCAGGGAGAAGCTGCAGCAACACCAAGAAGAGTTGACAAAGAATCAACGATCTGAGGGGAAGCTAAACACTCAACACTTACAAGAAACAAGTGCCTTAGAGGCTCCTTTCATGGCACCAAGGTTTCGTCGGTAACGACACCTCCCAAGCAAGCACTTTAAGTCAGCCCAACAAAATACCAATTATGCAAACCATTACCTCGTTCCAAAAACCTCAAAGCAACACGTGCATCGTTTCTGGTCGTGTTGATTCGACCGTCTTTAACTCGATGCTTTCTCTAATCTCTGCCGCAGGCTACAAAGATGTAAATAGCTTTGTACGTGAAGCTGTGTTGTCTAAGTGCAAGTATCTGGCTGCTGGGATGGCTGAGATGTACGAGGACCGCCTTAGCTCACTTGCTACAAATGACAAATGAACAATCAAGCAACAACCCTCCTTAAAAAATTCACACTCATTACCGATAACGGCTCCATCCGGTTTGGTCGTATAGAAGTCACCCCGACGGAACCTACGACAACTGAGTTAGTTCAATTGGAACTGGACTTATCCATGACGGGATCAGAGCAGCACCGGACGCCAGCAGGATCTTGAGGGCGGTGTTCTCGTTCATTCCATCAGCTTTGCCGAACCGCTGCAGCAGGCATTCGTCGAGAAGGATTGCCCTGATGGGGTGATGAAAAAGCTTTATTAGTGCCACCAACTAATCACTCAAGTGCTGATTGAATTAGCATTAGTCGGTACACTACGCGTCAGATGTAGCCAGGTATTGGAGGCTGATTTACTGGTTTATGGGTGTGACTGAGGAAATAAAAAGCCCCTGTGTTGGCAGGGGCTTTGGGCGCTTAGGATGGTCGGTCATCATATTCAGAACTAATTCAAGAAACTAATTCCGAATA
>Ga0194123_10006390_pt1 | contig 12199 bp, 5 predicted proteins | sample TA2MahsurfametaG_5_FD_155479 | JGI IMG/M metagenome (GOLD analysis project Ga0194123, IMG submission 155479) | Freshwater microbial communities from Lake Tanganyika, Tanzania - TA2015023 Mahale A surface | ecosystem: Environmental > Aquatic > Freshwater > Lake | place: Tanzania: Lake Tanganyika... | reverse complement strand
AGGCTTTCAAGATCCAACTTTTGCTTTAGAAATACAGCCAATAATCAATTTGCTTCTTGACATTGGGATTCCAGATCCAATTACTTGGATCATTGATCACTTGAAACAGTTTCTTGAGATTCCTAAAGAAGCTGTTGAAGGGCTTTCAAAGTGTGAAAATCAAGCGTTTGCTGAAGAACTAAATAAGATCGATCCCACAATAGAAGTAGATTCCACAGTTCAAAAGCTAAGTTCAGTGTGCGGATTTGACTTTAGCTTACCTACAATTGAACTACCCCCACAGATTGATTTTCCTGATTTAAATTTTGATTTTGCGCTCGATCTGAATGTTGATTGGCCTTCTTTTGACCCGTTTTTAGATCTTAATTTTAATCTACCTACTCTCAATTGGTTTCCGATTCAGATAATGTTGGGTATCGTTCAAGCGCTTATTGACTTGATCAAAAGAATCGGAGAGTTGATCTTACAACTACTTGAAGGATTGTTGGCATTTTTAAAATCTTTAATTGAGTTTGTCTTGAATATCATTCTCGAAGTGATCGCTTTCTTTTTAGAAATTTTCGGTCAAGCAATACTGTTTATTGCAGAAGTTATCGCTTTCATTAAGCTCTCGATTGCTGCTTTCTTAACAGCTTTTGTTGGTTTCTTGATCAATAAGGGAATAGTATCTTTTGCTGCAGGAGGGCTTTTAGGAATCGGCACATGAGACTTTAACTGACTTTATTCGACAATATTTTTTATTGAAGGATATTTATTGATAAACAGGATTTGAAAGTGGCGTCATTTAACTTTAAAAGCTCTGGAAATAGAGTCAGTGATCGTGAGATCACACCTAAAAATACTGTCAAGCAGAGAGACATTGGTATCAAGACGCCTCTATCAAATTATCAAGGCAGACAAATATTTGATATGCACAATGAACCTGCTGCACAAGTTAAAGACAATCTAAAAAATCTAATTTTAACAAATGCTGGAGAAAGACTTGGCCTCTATGATTTTGGCGCCGATTTGAGTGCTCTGCTTTTTGATCTCACAAGCAACGCTTCAGTAGAAACAGAGTTCGTAGATAGAATCAATACAGCAGTTCAAAAATATATGCCCGGCATAGAAGTCGAAGAAGTCGAAGAAGTCGAGTTAGATAAGAATGAAAAGAAACTTGCAAACGAGTCAGGTGTAGCTAAAGTTAGATTGAGAATAAAATTTAGTATTCCGAATGCAAGAATAGGTAATCAAGCAATTGAAGTGACGCTTCAGGCTGGGGGTTGATTAAATGCCAAGAAATATCAAAAAAGAAGTTCAATTACAAAAAGATATATCCTACACCAGCAGAGACTTTACAAGTCTTAGAAACGATCTTAAGAGATTTGTAGGACAGTATTACAGAGATGCAATCTTAGATGTATCTGATGCTTCTCTTGCAGGAATGCTTATTGATGTCGCGGCATATGTTGGAGATGTCACATCTTACTACTTAGATCATCAATTTAATGAAAATTCTCTCGAAAAAGCTGTTGAAACGAGAAATATTGAGCGACTCGTCAGAGAAGCTGGTGTTAAAATAGCAGGAAAATCACCGGCATCTGGTTTTATTAACATAAGCTTAGTGATTCCTTCTATACAGATAGACGGTGAGTATGTTCCTGACAAAGATAAAATACCAAAAGTTTTAGCAGAATCAATTTTTACATCAACAAGAGGGATTAACTTTTACTTAACTGATGATTTGGATTTTGCAGAAGAAGATACAACTGGAAATCTAATAGCTAAAATCTCGATCAATCAAACTGTGAATGGTGTTCCTGTTAATTTTTTACTCACAAGAGAAGGATTTGTCGTAAGTTCTCGTCTAAGAACACAGACAGTCAATATACCAGACAGTTTTGTTCCTTTTAGAACAGTGACGGTTGAAGACGCAAATGCAACAGAAATTGTAAGAGTCTTTGATTCTGATGGAGATGATTACTACGAAGTAGAATCTTTGACTCAAAGCACAATTTTTAAGAGAATGGTTAATAACCGCTCAGATCGTGATGTTGCAGATGAAAGAATACAACTCATACATGCTCCAAAAAGATTTGTCTCTTCAAGAACAACAGCTGGTGGCAATATCACAATTCTATTCGGTTCGGGTAAAGAAGACGTCTTTGATGAAGATGTAATACCTGACCCTTCTGAACACGCAATCAGGCTCTACGGCGATAAAAAGTCATTAGATAAAATCACAATTGATCCAAGCTCTTTTTTAGGAACTCAGACATTAGGTATTAGCCCTAAAAACACTACGCTGACTATCACTTATAGAAGCGGAGGAGGTCTTAATCACAATACTAATACTTCTGAAGTCACAAATGTCACAACATTGATCACACAGTTTCCAACAGGAATAGGCACAACTCAAGCCTCGTTAATCAGAGCGTCAGCTACTTGCAGCAACAGTGCTGTTTTAACCGGCGGCGAAGATGAACCTTCTATTGAAGAGTTAAGACAGATTGCACTTTTTAATAGAAACTCTCAAAATAGAATTGTTAGTAGAGAAGATTTGATAGCTCGTGTGTACTCACTACCCGCAAACTTTGGAAGAGTTTTTAGAGCAGCTGTCAGAGACAATCCAAACAACCCTCAGGCAGCTCAGCTTTATGTTCTTTCAAGAAACTCATCAGGAAATTTGATAATATCTTCTGACACACTTAAAGAAAATCTCTCTAAGTATCTAAGTAGATTTAGAATAGTTTCAGATGCAATTGATATTTTAGACGGGATAGTCGTAAATATAGGTTTAAAATACACAGTCACAATAGGACAAGATGCACAGTCTTCTGTCGTCATTGCTTCAATAAACGCCAAACTTACAGATTACTTTAGAATAGAAAACTTTCAGATCGATCAACCAGTCAAGATAGGTGAAATCGAAAATTTAATTTTAAATACTCAAGATGTCGAGGGAATCACATCACTTACATTTAATAATAACTCTGGAATAGTAGGCAATAATGCTTACTCAAACTTTAGATTCAATCCTAAAAGCAACATAGACAGAGGTTATTTATTCCCACCCGTGGGAGGAATGTTTGAAATCAAATATCCAAATAATGACATCGTCGGGAGGATTTCATAATGTATAGAATACTTTCTGCATCAAAAGACGCTTACATTACGAATAAGATTATAAACAATGCCTATCGAGCAACAGATGCAAACATAGGACAAGGCGGAACGCTCGATCTTTTCAAACTTTATGACGAGTCAACGCTCTCAGGCGACACAAATAAGCAAACAGAGCTCTCAAGACTCTTGCTAAAGTTTGATTTAGATACGATAGGTTCAATGCAATCTCAAGGAAAGATTGACATCAACAGTTCGACATTTAAGTGTTTAGTAGGGCTTCACGATGTTTATGGCGGTCAGACGACACCATCAAACTTTAAGCTCATTCTCTTCCCTCTTTCTCAAAGTTTTGATGAGGGAATGGGATATGATGTGAGCGCGTTTAGAGACATCGGCGTTGTAAACTACCTGACTGCTTCAATATCTTCAGGAAACGCTGTCTTGTGGAACTCTCCTGGTGCCAATGCATCCGGATCTTTAGGTTCTCCAAACATTGATGTGATAGTAAGTGGAACTTTGTCAGGCCCCAGTGGCACTTCGACAATAACGCTAAGCCCTGAGCAATATTTCGAATCAGGAGAAGAAGATCTGCTTATCGATGTGACTACCATCGTCTCAGGAACAGTTTCAAATCAGATACCTAATCATGGATTTTTAATAGCTTTTTCTGGAAGTTTTGAGACAAATCAAAAAACATACTTTGTGAAGAGATTTGCATCAAGAAACTCTTCTAACACAGCGAAACGCCCCAAACTGATTGTTAAATACGATGACAGCATTCAAGACAATCATGAGGATTTCACATTTGATCTAACAGGATCACTATTTTTAAATAATACACACTTTGGAGTCCCATCAAATATCTTGTCAGGAGAGTCTGCAACTGCGCTGACAGGTGAAAATGTTATGATTTTAAAGATGGTGTCTGGTAGCTTTAAGAGAACTTTCAACGTCTCTCAGGTTCCAAGAGGTGTTAATAGAATCACAGGTTTATACTCTTCGTCTTTCGCAATCAGTAGCTTTTCCACTGCAAGTGTAAACGGAGACAGCCTGAAAAAGCATGTTCAAGCATCAGGCTCGTTAGTATTTGATGAGATCTGGTCATCTGCTGACGAGACGATAACCTATCTCTCTTCTTCGATCACACTTTCAAGAAATGACAGATCTGCCTTTAATAACTTTCAACAGAATCTCTTAGTGACTGTCACAAATCTCAAAGATGCATACGCTCCAAATGATATCATCAAGTTGAGAGTTTTTTCTGAAGATAGAGATAGAAGCATCACTTATGTCAAGATACCTCTTGAAAAGAAGAGTCAAATATTTCATCAGATGTATTATAGGGTAAGAGATTTTCAGACAGGAGACATCATCATAGATTTTGATGTAGCAGATGGCTCAAATAGGTTGTCTACAGATTCACACGGGATGTATTTTGAGTTCTATGTAGATTCTTTACCAAGAGGTAGAACTTATGTGTTTGATTTCCTTATCAAGAAAGCAGGGTTTGATACAATAATAACAGATGCAGCATCAAAGTTCAGAGTTGAATAATGTCAAGAAATAAATCACTTTTTGATCGAAACGTTCCACGAGGTATTTTTAAGCCTAAGTTTAGAAATGAAGCGAGCGGGTATCTAAAACGAGCTGAGAATCAAGAGTATGACTTTTCACTCTTTTCTGACACAAACATTGAAAGCTCATCTTCTTTTAGATACGGAGATAAAAAAGAACTCGTCTCAACACAACAAGTTCGAACAGATTTTTCTAACTTTGTTAATCACACATTTTTTCACTCTGCAGTTGCCAATGTTAATGAAGCTTTTGATAAGATCGTTAACTTTTATCCTATCAACGGAACAAACAGAGAGATCGAAAAATTTGAAGATGATCTGACAGGATTTGAAAAATATGTCTTAGATAACTTTCCAAAGAATGTCGGGTATTTAGTATTCTCAGGAACTCAGAAAGGTGAATCGTCATCAAACGGAACTTACATTTCTGTCAATGACAGTATGGGAACAACATTTTCTTCGATCTCTAATGTTAAGACAGCTAAAGCTTCACTTGATCCGAATCGGAATGGATTCACAATAAACTTTTTTTGTAAAGTTCCTGATCAAGTCAATGACAATCAGATCATAATACAGAAAAAGTCAAGCCTATCAAATAACTTCACACTCGCTTTAAGTGAATCTTCTTCAACTTCAGAAGCAAAAGTAGTATTTGGAATAACTTCGGGATCAAACTACACTTTTGTGACAGGATCGATTACAAAAGGTCAATTCGTTAATATTGCAGGCATCTACGATCCAGAAGGTGATGAGAGAACAAAGCTCATCATAGACGAAAAAGTTTATTCTTCAAGTATGAGCACTGTCTTTCCAATCTTAAACTATAATGCAGCAAATCTGACAATAGGTACAGGTGCTCAAGTAAGATTAAACGGCAATCTATTTGATCAACAACAGACATTCTCAGGATCGATAGACGAGCTTCGTTTTTACCACACAGCCAAAAGTTTGACTGAGATTAAAAGAGACAGATATATCTCAGTCTATCCAGATTCAGATCTGAAGCTTTACTTTAAGTTTAATGAGCCTAGCGGTAGCTATTCTGCTAAAAGTGTCGTCTTAGATAGTTCAAAAGGAAACTTACATTCCAGAATAGAGAACTATCTAAATAACTTTACAAGACTGACAGGCTCTGACAATCCTGTCAAAAATGAGCTCTTAGAAAGACACCCGATTCTCTTTCCGGATCACGTTCTTGTTGAGAGTTTAAACACAGAGCTCCTGATAAGTGGTAGTGAGTACGACGAAGTTAATCCAAACTTGATCACTAAGCTTATTCCACCTCACTACTTCTTAGAAGCAAATAATCAAGAGAACTTTACTAACGTCTTAGGCAACTTAGGAAATAACTTCGCTGATGGTTCTGATAAGTTTCCTGCCAAAAATGTGAGTGAGATACCAAGTGCAACACTACTTGTTCGTTTCTTGCTCACATGGGCAAAGTTTTTTGATGAGATGAAGATCTTAGTAGATGCAATCACTTCAACAAACTACACATATTACGAAGAACTTGACACAACTCCTGATGTTTTCTTGAAGCGAAGAGCAGAAGATTTGAACATAACTCTTCCAAACCTTTTCGGGTCGGCAGAGCTATCACAAATCATCTCAGGTATAAATCTCACCGAAGATTATGAAAATGCTGCAAGATCTCTAAATCAGATTCAGAATCTTATCTGGAGAAGAATAATATCAGACTCTGTCAATATGAAACTCACTAAAGGCACAATTGACTCGATAAAATCAGTGTTTAGATCAGCGGGTATCGAACCTGACAACATCTTAACTTTTAGAGAGTACGGCGGCGCGCAACTCAAAACTCTTGAGAACTCAAGAGAAGATAAAATAGATGTGTTAGGGTTCTTAAACTTCTCAGGATCAAAAGACGCGTCAATAACTTCTTACGATGCCCAGAACTACCCCACTAACAATATTCCCAGAATAAAGTCAGGATTTCTTTCTGGATCAAGAACACAACCTGGTGTTCCTACGATACAAGGAACTTTTGTGAATGGAGCAAGTAATAACTCAAGTGATGGGTTATTCACAAGTGGATCTTTTACCTTTGAGGGGCTCTTTAAGTATAACTTGGCACCTTCCGGATCACAAAGTCTGGTGAGAATACACACGACAGGTTCCTCGTCACCTGCAAGTTCTGAAGCTGTCGTCATAAACCTTGTCTCTGACACAGATGAATCGCTTAACTTGTTTGTGAGAGAGACAGCGTCAGGTGATGTGAGACATCTATTCTTGACTGGCATTAATATCTACGATGAAGATGTCTGGCACATCTCTTTTGGAACAAAGGCATCACATGACATCGGTGACACTGCAAGGTCGATTCACTTTCTAAGAGCTGCTAAGCAAGAGAGCGGAGAAGTTTTAGAGTATTATCAAACTTCATCTAACTTTGCAAGAGAAAATACGTCAGTGCTTAAGACGATATCATCTACACTTAACGCTTCTGGATCTTTCTTAGTCGTTGGCCGTCAAAACTTTGTCGGAGGAACAAGTTTCTTAAATGATGCAACTTTGACACAGACATTGGCACACAGCTCAAGTTTTGATGGATTAGTCACTAACTTCTTGTTCTGGTCAAAGTTCATAGATGATTCTGAGTGGAAAGAGCATGTTAAAAATCACGATTCAGTGGGTGTCTTAGATCCTAAAAAGAACTACAACTTTGAGAAAAATATCTCGGGTTCTTTTGAGAGATTGATCTTACAGACAAACGGCAAGCAAGCAACAACAGGATCTAACACTTCAGGTGAGATCAGATTCTTTGACTTTAGTCAAAATAACTTGCACTTTGAAGGAAAAAACTTTGAGATTTCAAAAAGGGTGATGACACCCGTGAGCGTTCAATTCGAGATATTATCTTCTCTATTTGACACAAACATAGCAAAAGATAAAGTTAGAGTGAGATCTTATCAAGACGCGTCGCTGATCACAGACTCAAATTTTGCACAGATAGCACCAGTTCATCAGATACCACTCACAGAAGAGAATGTTGATGACAATAGATTTTCTATCGACATGAATGTCTTTAGAGGGCTCAATGACAATGCGATGACGATGTTTTCAAACTTTTCTGCTTTCGATGATGCACTCGGACGCCCTAACAATCTTTTTGGCGAGTCATATGTTGAACTCGATCATCTAAGAAATATCTTCTTTAACAATGTCTTAGAAAAAGCAGATTTAGGGAAGTTTAGATCGATCTTTAAGTGGATTGATAACTCATTCACAGATCTCGTCTTCTCAATGATACCAAGATCTACAAACTTCTTAGGCATTAACTTTATTTATGAGTCTCATGTTCTTGAGAGAAATAAGATGAAATATCTATTTGACGAGATCTACTTAAAATCTCTGCCACGAGACTCGAGTAGAGGCAACCTATTACTAAGTCAATTTGTTGGAAAATTGAGAAAGGTTTAAAATGACTTTAACAGCATCAAATATTAAATTAAATATCGATAAAGAAATTGACAGCCCGCTATTTGATACTGCTGGAGATTTTTTAAGATACAACCTTTCAGAACCACTTACGGGATCTTTTACAAGTCCTGCAACCTTAAGAATAGGAAGCAGTGTAGAAAGAGAAACTGTCTCTCCAAAAAGTGTAGAAATCACTGATACAGGTGGTGTCAAAGTAGGGCCGGTGACTCTCTTAGGCGAAAACACGACTGTCGCAGATTATGACAGTGGAAGAGATGGAATCAATGTTATTGACATGATTCATTTTGGAAGAATGAACTCTCCTCTCGTCTCAGTAAATAGAGAAGGTTTTCTAAACAAGAGGAATCAAATAAATCATGTCGCATCTTTTAACAACTATGGTGTCTCAAAGCTCTTTAAGACTTACAACAATAAAACCCGAGAAGCCATACCTTTTGAAGATTTCCCGGGAATATTAGATCCTGTGGCATTTGTCGACGCAGGTGATTATATCCTTCAATACATGATCGTGACAGATCTGACGCGAAATATTGATAAGTTTATAGATCCTGACGATCTAAATGGTGTCATTGAAGTTTTTGATGTTAGAAATAGCTTTGCAAACACAAGCATAACAGATTTTGATGTCAAGGGCATAAAAGGCTCGATGTCAAATGAGAACTTTTATTCTATCGGACAAGGAGCTGCACCGATAGAAAATAAGTATGAGATTGATCAAAAGTCTTGTTCTATCTTTGAAGATTCACAAGATGTCCTTTACGGAGAAATCACATTTAGCCCAAGATTAGGATACTCAGCTTCAGGATCTTTTGCACAAGATGCTCCCGTGTCAGACGAGAACAGAGTGATGTCACCCTACGTAGAATCTTCAGGTGATAGAAAGTTTTCTTTCGGTGGAAGATTGAGAGAGTTTATCGGTGGTTCATACACGGGCGTGATAGAAACAGAAGATGAAATACCAGAAATGGGAACAAGATTTAGATCTTCGAACTCTGGTTTTATTGGATCACCTAAATATGATATAATCCCTTCCAGTAGATTTATCAATCCTGGAACTGACTCGATAGCGTTTGTATCGACGAATAGGAACTAATATGCCAAGAAGCGGATCAAAGAAGTCAGGTTTTTTAAACATACCTGCAAGACTAATCTTAAAAGAGAGAGACAACTTGACAGGTTCTTACCCGTCTGTGATGAGATTAGGCGACAAAGACAGAGCAGGTACATATAACTTACAATTTGATGACACATACACTATCAACTTCGGAAGAAGGATTCAGGATAAATTTGAGTTAAAAGACAGCGATAAAGTTGATGGAAAGTTAGGATACACAAAAGTTATCAATCAAAAGTTGTGGAGTCACACAGCAAATCTTGAGATTCGAAAAGAAAGCTTTGTTTCTACTGATGGTTCAACAGCTGCAGATGGCGCGCTTGTCTTTGTTGGTGCAGGTGACGCAGAAGGAAGATGGCTACAAACACGTGAAAAGATTAAAAATCCTACAGTTGATGCTGAAGTCATCTATGGCCCTTATAATGAGACAAGATCCATACTAAGTGAAGGATTGGGTCTTAAATCACCTGGAACCACTGCTTCTCGAGGTCTCAAGGTTCAAGTAAGCACATCAGGAACTGCAGGCACATGGACAACCGTTAAGACACTGACAGGTGATCTCGCAACACTCATAGCAGTGTCTTCCACAGTGAGTCGAACAGATTTTGATTTAGACAATAATAGAAGAAAAAGAGTCAAAATCAAACTCTCGCCTCAAGATTTTTCTTCTATAGGGTCACAAGATTTTTACTTGAGATTTATTCAAGAGTCAGTGACGAGCCCATTTCAAGCAGAGTGGGCACTAGGTTATATCAATATTGATTATCATAATGAGCAAGTAAGATACCCTCTCCAGATCGATGCCTCTTCCAGAGTAGGACAAAAAATAGCAACAGGCGCTATCGCAAACACACACACACTTCCCACACTAACAGGATACGGAAGATCTGTGTCTGGAATAAGTGATGTTCACCTAAACTTTACACCGGGTGAAGAGGTCAGCCCTTTCGAAGACTCTAGAATAAATACAGTCGCTGAGGATTTATTTTTTAGACAAGGATCAGATCCTGAGGTCTTGCCTAATTTTAGCGCTCCGCTTTGGTCAAAGACACAAATAGTAGTCGATTTATCACCAAATACAAAAACCACATTCGGATTGACATCTAAGTGCTCTATTGACAATCCAGGAGATTCATCGGCATCAATAAGTAATAGAGGTACTTTTAACGAACCTGACAATACGATCAAACAGCAGCTAATGGTTTACTGGAACAAAGATTTGAAGCGTTGGGAAAAGATAGCGCAAGGTGTGTCAGGAAATGCTGCAGCTTCTACAGATGACTCATCGTTTTTTGACATGATTTCTTCTGGCGCATTAGGTTTCTCTGCAGTTGGCATGGTTTCTACTGGCTCTAATCATCTCATAGAAAATCAAGTTGTTGTTTCAAGTGACGCATTGAGCTCTTATGTCAGACCTACTTCAACATTTGGATTTCCCTATGCGGGAAAATACGAGGCGACATCAAGTCAAGTAATAAAAGCAAGAGACATCGGAATAGAAAAGCCTTTCTTGCTAGAGAAGTGTAGCCTTCAATTTAACTCTTCATTTGAGTTTGCATCTATCAACTACGATTCTGGATCAAGAGCTTACAGCCTTGTTGCCGGAGTCTCAAATACAAATCCGTCAGGAAGAACAAACTTAGACAATCAAAAAGTTTTTATTCCAACCTTCTTTATCTTGAGACAGCACCACGACAACTTTAGCAAGGAGATAACTTACTATTCTGGTTCTAGTATCATTAAAGAGTTTAAGAAGACAATAACGATACCCGATTCAGTGCATCTATCGACAGATAACACAGCTGCTTCTCTAACAACTGTTGAGAATGCTAGAGAGTTGATAACCTATGGTCAGGTCACACTTTTTGTAAGCGGAACTAAAAATCAAGCAAGTAGTGCAACAGAGGGTTTTGGAGAACAAAACGCTCAAATAAATCTAGATGAAGTTTTGAGCAGAGGTTTAGCAAGAGATCTCACAGTAGATGTTTTGAGTCTTAATGGTCAAACAAACTTTGACTCTTCAACATCTGGACAACTTGCTTCGATCACTGGTTCATTTGCAGTCAATTTTCCTTCAAGAGTTTCAAACGTACTTCCTGTAGGAAGTCAGGTCATATTAAAGCTTTACAGCGGAAGTGTCGGCGGGCTTTACCTTAACAACTCTGTAGGCGGAAGAAGCTATGGTGCGCTCGAGTCATCTGCGAGAGCACTTGTGAATGGCACACCTACACTTCAATCTAGTGATAGCTATTATTACTATTCACCGACGGCGGCGTCTGATCCCGTAGAAGTTTCATCTAACACAGCTCAAACAAACGATATTTACTCACCTTTTATAATCTTACCTGAAGACGATCTTGTCTTTGGATGGCAATATCCAATGACAGACAAGATCTTGCGTGCTGCGCCTGGAAAGAGCGACGGTCGCTTAAACTCTATGTCACTTTTTGGAAACTCAAAGCTAGTTTTATACGGTTCTCAGCTGAGAGAGGGAAAAGAGTTTCACGAAGGGCTAAATCAAAACTTACTGTCTGATAACTTGCATGAAATAATTGGAAGTGAATCGTCTGTCGATCAGTTTGAGATAAGTCGTGCTATGGAATATGAGGGGGGCTATTTAGATAACTTTATAACAACATTAAGCGAGAATCCTGTTTCCAGAGTTGGTGTCGCTGTTCAAAGTCGACTAACTACTCCTAAAGGTTTATCAGGAAGAGCTTCTGCTACTATTTCAATAACTCCTGGAGGAATTTTCTTGGGAGGAAAGAAAGGCGGTATGAACGACGGTCTTAGAATATCTCTAACAGATCATCTTGGTGATAACGCACACTTTTATGGTTTTAGACACGAACCTGCGATGCCTAAAACATCACTTGGAAGCCTTCCAGTCGCGTTTGATTCAGATGATAGTGGAGAGACTGATAAGAATATAAGCACCTCAGTC
>Ga0194123_10006383_pt1 | contig 12209 bp, 12 predicted proteins | sample TA2MahsurfametaG_5_FD_155479 | JGI IMG/M metagenome (GOLD analysis project Ga0194123, IMG submission 155479) | Freshwater microbial communities from Lake Tanganyika, Tanzania - TA2015023 Mahale A surface | ecosystem: Environmental > Aquatic > Freshwater > Lake | place: Tanzania: Lake Tanganyika... | reverse complement strand
CGACGCTCTGCTCAGCCTGGGTCGCCGCAGCGGCGCCGACCTGGTGGAGGTGTTTCTCGAACGCACCGATCACCTGTCGCTGCTCGCTGAGCAGGACAGCATCACCAGCGTCAGCCCCGCCTTTGGTCTGGGTGCCGGAATTCGCGTGTTTCTGGGCCGCCGCGACGGTTTTGTGAGCACCAACGACCTCAGCGACCGGGGCCTTCAGGCTGCCCTGGAGCAGGCCCTGGGGATGCTGGGCCTTGTGCCCAGCCCCTCGGCCGCGAACGCCTTTGCCGGCCTGACAAAGCTGCGCGATCACGGCCTGGCCGGCAAGGGTGAATGGTTGCTGCGCTGCCCCACCCTGGCCGAGGCCTCCGACCGTCTGCTCGAGGGCACAGCCCGGCTCGAGCAGCACGGACGCCACCTGCAGGTGCGCCGCGGCAGTTACAGCCGCGACTGGCAGGAGGTGCTGGTGGCTGCCAGTGACGGCACCTTTGCCCGCGACATTCGCCTGCACCAATCGCTGGGCCTCAACGTGCTGGCCGCCGATGGCGAGCACCGCGCCAGCCTGGGCCGTCGCTACGGCACCAGCGACCGTCCCGATGCCCTGCGCGACTGGGATCCGGAGGCCTCAGCCCTGGATGTATGCGACAGCGTCGGCACGATGCTGTATGCCGATTACGTCGAAGCTGGTCAGATGCCGGCGGTGCTGGCCAACCGCTTCGGTGGCGTGATCTTCCACGAAGCCTGCGGGCACCTGCTGGAAACCACCCAGGTCGAACGGGGCACCACCCCGTTCGCCGAGATGGTGGGCCAGCCGATCGCCCATCCGTCGCTCACGGCCATCGATGAGGGGGGCACCGAGGGCGCCTTCGGCTCCCTCGCGATGGACGACGAAGGCATGGAGCCGCAGCGCACCGTGCTGATCGAAAACGGCGTGCTGCGCCGGTTCCTGAGCGATCGGGCCGGCGAGCAGCGCACCGGCCATCCGCGCACCGGCAGCGGACGCCGCCAGGGCCATGGCTTCGCGGCCGCCAGCCGCATGCGCAACACCTTCATCGCCGCAGGCCCCCACAGCCCCGAGGCGCTGATCGCCTCGGTCGACCGGGGGTTGTACTGCAAATCCATGGGTGGCGGCAGCGTGGGCCCCACCGGCCAGTTCAACTTTGCGGTGGAGGAGGGGTTCCTGATCGAGAACGGCAAGCTGACCAAACCGGTCAAGGGCGCCACCCTGATCGGCGAGGCCAAGGAGGTGATGCCGCGCATCTCCATGTGCGCCAACGATCTCGAGCTGGCCGCCGGCTTCTGCGGCTCGGTCAGCGGCAGCATCTTCGTGACCGTGGGCCAACCCCACATCAAGGTCGACTCGATCACCGTGGGGGGGCGTTGATGAACGCACCTGGGCTCGAGGCGGCGCAGCTGCGCGACCGGGTGGAGCAGCTGGCCCATCGCCACGGCATCAGCCAGTGGGACCTGGGTGCCTCCTGCAGCAGTGACACTTCGGTGCAGGTTGATCGGGGCGACGCCAAGCAGATGAAGGCGGCCCAGCGCAGTGCCATCACCGTACGGGTGTGGAACGGCGATGGCCTGGTGGGCATCACCAGCACCTCGGATCTCTCGGACGAGGGGCTGGAGCGGGCCCTCAGCGGCGCCCGTGAGGCCAGCGCCTTCGGCAATCCCGACGACACCCCCGCCTTTTCACCGCTCGCCACGGCGCCGCTGCAGCCGCTGGATCAGCCCCTGCATCAGCCGCGCAACATCCTCAACCTGCTTGAGACCCTCAAGGATGCGGAGCGCCAACTACTGGGCCGTCATGCGGCCATCAGCACCGTTCCCTACAACGGCCTGGCCCAGCGCAGCAGCGAGCGCATCTACCTCAACAGCGCCGGCGCCTGCCGCCAACAGGCGCAGACCACCGCCAGCCTCTACCTCTATGCCCGGGCTGAGGAAACGGGCCGCAAACCCCGCAGTGCCGGAGCGGTGCGCCTGGCCTACGGCGCCACAGGGCTCGACATCGCCGGCTGCATCGACGAGGCGGCCGAGCGCACCATCAGCCATCTGGACTACGCCCCGATCACCACGGGCCACTACACCTGCGTGTTCAGCCCGGAGGCGTTTCTGGATCTGATCGGGGCCTTCAGCAGCCTGTTCAATGCCCGCGCGGTGCTCGATGGGGTCAGCCTCAGCACCCGCGAGTCGCTGGGTGAGCCGCTGGCCTGCCCCTTCTTCAACCTGCATGACAACGGCCTGCACCCCGGCAACATCGGGGCCTCGAGCTTTGATGGCGAAGGCACCCCCACCCAGCGGCTGGCCCTGGTGGAGGCCGGGGTGATCAGGAATTTCCTGCATTCCGAAGCCACCGCCCGCAGCTTTGGCGTGGCGCCCACCGGCCATGCCGGCATGGGGGCCAAGGTGTCGGTGGGCCCTGATTACTTCGAGGTCGGACCGGCCGGCGCGGGTGATCCGCAGCTGGCGGGTCAGGCCGGCCTGGATCACAGCACCCATCCGGGGCCGCTGGTGGTGATCGATTCGCTCTCGGCCCTGCATGCCGGGGTCAAGGCCAGCCAGGGTTCGTTCTCCCTGCCGTTTGACGGTTGGTTGGTGCGGGGCGGGGAGCGGGTGTCGATCGAGGCCGCCACGGTGGCCGGTGACATCCGCACCGTGCTCAAGGCCCTGATCGGCTTCGAAGGCCCCGCCAAGGTGACCCCCGATGGCGTCTGTCCGTTTGTGTGGGTCGAGGGTCTGTCGGTCACCGGCGAGGCGTGAAGCTGCTGTTCTGGGGCACGCCGGCCTATGCCGTGCCCAGTCTCGACGCGCTGGTGGGGGCGGGGCACGAGCTGGTCGGCGTGGTCAGTCAGCCCGATCGGCGCCGCGGCCGGGGCAAGGCGCTGCAGCCCTCGGCGGTCAAGGCGCGGGCGCTCGAGCTGGGCATCCCGGTGTTCACACCCGCGCGCATCCGCCGCGAGCCTGAGCTGCAGCAGCAGCTCGCTGGCCTGGGGGCCGACGCCTCCGTGGTGGTGGCCTTTGGCCAGATCCTGCCAACGGCGGTGCTGGATCAGCCGCCGCTGGGCTGCTGGAACGGCCATGGCTCGCTGCTGCCCCGCTGGCGCGGCGCCGCTCCGATCCAGTGGGCCCTGATCGAAGGCGACGCCGAGACAGGCGTCGGCATCATGGCCATGGAGGAAGGCCTCGACACCGGCGCCGTGTTGCTGCAGCGCAGCACCCCGATCCACCTGCTCGACAACGCCCACACCCTGGGGCAGCGCCTCAGCCAGCTCACCGCCGAGCTGCTGGTGGAGGCGTTGCCGCAGATTGCGGCCGCTGGCCCCGGATCACGGCAGCAACGGCTGGCGCGCCTGGGCCTGCAGCCCCAGAGCGAGGAGGGGGTGCGCTATGCCCGCCTGATCAGCAAGGACGATCTGCCGATCGATTGGCAGCGACCGGCCCTGGCGCTGCACCGCCGGGTGATGGGTCTCTACCCCGGGGCCAGCACCAGCTGGCGTGGCCAGCGCCTGAAGCTGCTGGCCACCGAGCCGCTGGTGGAGCGCCTCAGCCCGCAGCTGAGCCCCGAGGCGGCCGCGTTGGTGGGCCGTTGGCCCAGCGCCGTACACCCGCCGGGTCAGGTGCTGGCGGCCGAGAGCGGGCTGGGGTTGGTGGTGAGCACCGGCGGCTGCCCGCTGTTGCTTCGCCAGGCTCAACTGGAGGGCAAGGCGGCGAGCGCCGGCACCAGCCTGCTGCAGCAGCTGGGGGCTCGGCCGGGCGATCAGCTCGGGAGCTAGATCACGTTCCATGTTGTGTGGACCCACACACATGGACGCTGCTCGCAACCGCGGCTAGAGAAAGACAAGACGCTCCGCTTGGATCCATGGGTGACCTCTCCTACGTGGGTGAAACCGGCCGTGGCTGCTTGATTTATCGCGAGACCAGCGGGCGCTATGTGGTCGACCATCAGCAGCACCCCCGCGGCCGCACCCATGCCGCCACCTTGGCCAGCGCCTATGCCGCCTGTCAGGTGTTCGAGATGGACCTGCGGGCTGACCAGCGGAACGCCTGACCAGCGTTGGCTGCTTCGCAGCGGCGGTTCAGACCTGGGAGGCCGCGCGGCGTGCCTGGTTGTGGAGCGCCTCAAGCTGGTGATGCACGTCGATCAGCTGCTCGCGAATGGCGGCCGTGTCGTCGAGGCGCGAGAGCGTGAGCAGCATCGATTCGATCTGCCCCTTGCAGTCGATCAGCACGCGGCACTGGGTGGATCCGGGCTCGTAGGGCATGGCATGACCAGCGACCGGCTTATGCCAACCCAGATCGCTGCCCCGTTTTGTCGCAACCGATGCCATCGCAGTAGAGGAAACGCGCACGCTCGAGCACGTTGATCAGTTCGGCGTCGTCCAGATCCGCTGCCTGGGGCATCACTTGCGGCAGCCAGGCGCGAAAGGCTGACGCGGCCAGCGGTGTGCCCGGCTGGAACGCGGTGAAAAAGTCGTCCTGGGAGGCCAGCACCCTGAACTTGAGGGCTTCCAGCAGCCGGGCCTGCAGGGCCAGGGGGCGGATGCGACGGCAGCAGCGTGGATCCATGCCGAGCTCCAGGTCGCTGCGTTGTGCAATGCCGTCGATCCAGGGGGCCAGCAGCTCGAGGCGATCGGCGCTGTGGTGGTGGCGCTGCTTGGTTTCGGGATGGGGCCAGTAGATCAGGCCGGCCACGGGCTCATCGCAGCCCTGCCAGCGCAGCAGCACCCGCCAGAACGAAAACGTCTCGGGTGGATGGCGGTCGCTCCAGGCCAGCCGGGCCACATGGGCATCAGGCTGGCTCAGGCGCCAACGGGTGTCGGCGAAGGCCAGATTGAGCGTGCCTGGGTAGTAGGGGCTCAGGTCGATCCCCTGCTGGGCAAACAGCGGTGCCTGCAGGCTGATCGTGCCGGCCGGGTAGGGCGAGCTCGCGCACCGCCCCGATGCCACCCCATAGCCCCGCACCACACGGCAGCCGTGCCACTGCAGGGCGGCGGTGTCCATTCAGCCGTCGCCTCCGCGTCTGGGGTCGTAATGGACGCAGCGCTGGCAGGGGCCGTCGGGGAGCACGGCGCAGCGCAGCAGGGGGCTGCGGGCATTGAAGCGGCAGCTGGGATCGCCGATCACCCACTGCTCGCGCCAGCGCTGGGCGTCGGCCGGTTGGACCTGGGCTTTGACCTGAAGCGCCACACAGACCAGCTGGTAACGGCCGCCGCGGTACTGGTAGCGGTGGCTGCGCTGCAGCACGAGAAAACTCTGGCCTGCAGCCGCAAACCAGCGACCGGGATGGGGCACCTCGGCCAGCTCCGCCACCTCGAGCCGGTTGATGAGCCGACCGCTGCCGCTCTGGCGCAGTTCGATCTGCATGCTTCAGGGGATCACGTCGGCGGGCTTGCGCACCGAGAACCCCCAGGCAAACAGGGCCACGACCGCCACCAGCAACAGCCACTCCGGTGGCATCAGCTCGGGCAGGCCGAGCCGCAGCAGCAGCCGCACCCCCACCAGGCCCACGGCCAGGAAGCCAGCGGTTTCCAGGTGGCGATACACCTCCAGCCAGCGCACGAACAGCCCTGCCGTGAGCCGCAGGGCCAGCACCCCAAGCACCCCGCCGGTCATCACCAGCCACAGCCGATCGCTCACGGCCACCGCCGCCGCCACGCTGTCGAGTGAAAAGGCCAGATCGGTGATCGCCAGGGTGCCCACCACCGACGCCAGGCTCGGGGCCGCCGCTGCAGCCTGGGAGGCCGGATCCGGTTCGCCCTCGAGCTGCTGTTGCTCGCGCCAGAGCTGCCACAGGTGGTGGCCGCAGAGCCAGAGCAGGTAGAGGGCTGCAGCCAGTTGAAACGGCCAGAACAGCAGCACCCAGCGGGCGGCGGCGATCAGAGCGAGCCGAAACACCAGCGCCAGCCCGAGCCCGAGGTTGAGCGCCAGGTCCTGGCGTTCACGGTCGTGAAGGCTGCGGCTGATGGCCGCCAGCGCAATCGCATTGTCGGCCGAGAGCACCGCCTCCAGCGCCACCAGTAGAGGCAGCAGCAACAGCAGCTCGCTCCACTGATCGGCGCTGTTGAGGAGCGGCAGCAGCGACTGAATCGACTCGGCTTCCATGCCGGTGGCCGCTGCAGCGGACTCCGAAAGCAGGCACTCTAGAAACAGCACCCTTGCTGCTGTTCTGTCGATGCCGGTCCAGGTTGAACTCGTGCATGCCGAGCCGGGGCGGCGGGTGGTGCTGGCCCGGCAGATGGAGGGCGACACCACGCTGGCCATGGCCCTGGGCGAGGGCGCCAGCGCCGAGGAGGCCGAAGACCGGGCTCGGGGCCGGTTGCAGGCCCAGCCGCTGCCAGCGCCGAAGCCAGCACCGATATCAGCACCGACACCGGTCGCATCCAGGCTTGCCGAAGCCATGCCTGACGAAACCAAGCCTGCCGAAACCAAGCCTGTCGAAGCCAATCAGCCCCACGCGGCAGCGATGGCCGAGGAGCAGGTCGCTGACTCGCCGCCAGATCTGCTGATCGAACGGCAGCGCGAGCAGACGTCTCAGCAGCACGATCGTGATCGGAGGGAACCCGAAGCCCCCCAGGAACCACCCGCCGATCCCGAGGATTGGAGCGGCGAGCTGGCGAGCCTGGACCTGCAGCTCAAACGCCTGGCTTGGGGGCGCGAGCAGGAAGCCACCTTTCTGCTGCGGGCCTTTGGCCATGGCAGCCGCTCCCGGCTCACCACCTACGGCGATCTTCTGGCCTACCTCAAGGCCCTGGAGGGCTTCAGCCCTGGTGCTGATCCTGCCAGCTGCCCCATCCCGCTCAAACGCAGCGACCTGCTGAGTCAGAGCGATCAGCTGCTCGCCCAACTGGGGTGGACTGCGGACCGCGGCCGCCAGCTGCTGGAAGCCCAATTCGGGCGCAACAGCCGCCAGCAGCTCAGCGATGCCCAACTGCTGGAGTTCAACATGCTGCTCGAAAGTGAGGTGTTGGCAGCGCCCTGAGCTGCTCGGCCCATGGGCCTCTGGTCTGGATCGTCAGCGGTGAATCATCAGCAGTGGATCTTCAGCAGGGTGAGCCCGAGGTCAAGCTGGTGCTGGTTGGCGTAGGCCTCCCGCTCGAGTTGGCGCTCCTGGGCAGTGCTCTTGGCATAGGTGGGCTGTTGCAGCACCGTTTGCAGCGACGGCGGCAATTGTTCAGGCAGGCCGAGGGGCCTTGGCCGGGCGCCGATCCCGCCTCCCGAGCAGCTCTGGGCCACGTGAATCGCCTCGTGGTTGAGCACCCGGGCGAATTCAGCACTGCCCTTGGCCACCACAGTGGGCTTGATGCGCAGGGTGCGCTGCCTCGGATCCCATTCGCCGGCGGCGCCGGGTTTGCGCGGCTGCTCCAGCGTCAGGCGCACCCCCAGGGCGCCAAGTTGGCGCCACAACAGGCTGATCTGTTGGCGCTCGCGTTCAAAGCTCGGCGGGTTGGCGATCAGTGCCTTGATCTCAGCGAGGCTGAGGTCAGGGTCTCCGGCGCGTTTGCGGTACACATACCGCGTGCCACCGCCTGGCAGGGCCTGGGTTCGCGGTCGCCACTGCTGATCCGCCACAGCCAGGCTTTGCAGCAGTTGGGCTTCGGCGGCCACCCGCGGCAGCGGCACCGCGCGGGCGGCAGGGGCAGCCGTGTTGGCTGCCGGCTGCGCTAGGCGCTCCTTTGCCGGCTGGCTGAGCGCAGCCAGCGCGAGCGCGCTCAGCAGCACCAGCAGTCCTGCGCCCGCCCAGGGCGTCGACGGGTGGTTCTGGCGCGGTGGGCGGCGAACGATGGGACTGCTGCCATCGAAACAGGGCACCAGTTTGGCGGCCGTGGTCGCGGAGGTGCCGTCGATGGACTGCGGCCGATTGCGAAGATCGAAGCCCATCGCCGATCGCTTCATGCCCCTCACTGCCTTGGTGCGCCAGCTGCAGCAGGTGCCCCTGACAGCCGAGGTGGCCGCCCGCATGGGGCGCAGCGAGCGGCTGCGGCTGGGTGGTGGCGGCCGGGGGGCCCGTGCCCTGATCAGCAGTGCCCTGGCCCGCGCGCGCCAGGCGCCGCTGCTGGTGGTGGTGCCCACGCTCGAAGAGGCCGGCCGCTGGGCCGCGCTGCTCGAGCTGATGGGCTGGACGAGCTGCCAGCTCTACCCCACCAGCGAGGCCAGCCCCTACGAGGCCTTTGATCCCACCAGCGAGATCACCTGGGGCCAGCTGCAGGTGCTCAGCGAGCTGCTGGATTGTGGCGATGGCAGCGGCGCCTCGCTGGCGATCGTCGCCACCGAGCGGGCCCTGCAGCCCCATCTGCCGCCCCCAAGCGCGCTGCAGGCCCAGTGCCTGAGCCTGCGCAAGGGCGACAGCTTTGATCTCGAGCAGCTGGGCGAGACCCTCACGCGCCTGGGCTACGAGCGGGTCACCAGCATTGAACAGGAGGGCAGCTGGAGCCGCCGTGGCGACATCGTCGATGTCTTTCCGGTGAGCAGTGAGCTGCCGGTGCGGCTCGAGTTCTTCGGCGAAGAGCTCGAGAAGCTCAGGGAATTCGACCCGGCCACCCAGCGCTCCCTCGATGCGATCGCGGTGGTGCGGCTCACCCCCAGCGGCTACGGGCCGCTGATTGCCGAAGCCCTGCGCGAGGCCATGCCCGATGGGCTCGAAGCGCTGCTGAGCCCCGAGGCGCTCGAGCAGCTGCTCGAGGGCGGCACCCCCGAGGGCCTCAGGCGGCTGATGGGCCTGGCCTGGGAGCAGCCCGCTTCGCTGCTCGACTACCTGCCGCCCCAGACCCTGGTGGCGATCGACGAGCGCCGCGCCGCCCTGGCCCACGGCCAGCAGTGGTTCGACCACGTGGTGAGCCACCACGGCGAGGTCGACGCTGAGCTGGGGGCGCCACTGCCGCCGCGGCTGCACCGTGAGCCCGCCGCCGCCCTGGCCCACGGCCAGCAGTGGTTCGACCACGTGGTGAGCCACCACGGCGAGGTCGACGCTGAGCTGGGGGCGCCACTGCCGCCGCGGCTGCACCGTGAGCCCGCCGCCGCCCTGGCCGACGCCACGGAAGCCTTTGCCGGCTTTGACCTGTGCGAGCTGCAGGAGAGCGACAAGCACGCCAACAGCTTTGATCTGGCCAGCCGCTCGGTGCCGGCCTACCCCAACGCCTTTGGCAAGCTGGCCGGCCTGATCAAAGACTTTCAGCGGGAGCGGGCCTGCGTCTGGCTGTTGTCGGCCCAGCCCAGCCGCGCCACGGCGCTGCTCGAGGAGCACGACTGCATCGCCCGCTTTGTGCCCAACCCGGGCGATCTGCCGGCAATTGAGCGGCTGATTGAGCAGAACACCCCGGTCGCCCTCAAGACCCGCGGCACCGCCGAGCTCGAGGGCCTGCAGCTGCCGGCCTGGAAGCTGGTGCTGATCACCGACCGGGAGTTCTTCGGTCAGCACAGCCTGGCGGCCACGGGCTATGTGCGCCGCCGCCGCAAGGCCGCCAGCCGCACGGTCGACCCGGGCAAGATGCGCCCCGGCGATTTCGTGGTGCACCGCAATCACGGCATCGGCAAGTTTCTCAAGCTCGAGAAGCTCGCCATCAGCGGCGAATCGCGCGACTACCTGGTGGTGCAGTACGCCGATGGGCTGCTGCGGGTGGCCGCCGACCAGCTCGGCAGCCTGGGCCGCTACCGCGCCACCAGCGACGCCCCGCCCGAGCTCAACCGCATGGGCGGCACCGCCTGGAGCAAGGCCAAGGAGCGTGCCAAGAAGGCCATCCGCAAGGTGGCGGTCGATCTGGTCAAGCTCTACGCCGAGCGCCACAAGGCCCCGGGCTTCGCCTACCCCCCCGACGGCCCCTGGCAGCTGGAACTGGAGGATTCGTTCCCCTACGAGCCCACGCCCGACCAGATCAAGGCGATCGCCGATGTCAAAGCCGACATGGAGCAGCCCCAGCCGATGGACCGGCTGGTGTGCGGCGACGTGGGCTTCGGCAAAACCGAGGTGGCGATCCGCGCCATCTTCAAAGCGGTCACCGCCGGCAAGCAGGTGGCCCTGCTGGCCCCCACCACGGTGCTGGCCCAGCAGCACTGGCGCACCCTGAGCGAGCGCTTTGCCCCCTACCCGCTCAAGGTGAGCCTGCTCAACCGCTTTCGCACCGCGGCCGAGCGCAAGGCGATCCAGGAGGGGTTGGTCGAGGGCTCGGTCGATGTGGTGGTGGGCACCCACCAGCTGCTGGGCAAGGGCACCAGCTTCAAGCAGCTGGGCCTGCTGGTGGTGGATGAGGAGCAGCGCTTCGGCGTCAACCAGAAGGAAAAGATCAAGGCCCTGCGCAAGGACGTCGACGTGCTGACCCTGAGCGCGACGCCGATCCCCCGCACGCTCTACATGAGCCTCTCGGGGGTGCGGGAGATGAGCCTGATCACCACGCCGCCGCCGCTGCGCCGGCCGATCAAGACCCACCTGGCCTCGCTGGATGAGGAGGCGGTGCGCAGCGCCATCCGCCAGGAGCTCGACCGCGGCGGCCAGATCTTCTACGTGGTGCCGCGGGTCGAAGGCATCGAAGATGTGGCCGCCCAGCTGCGCGCCATGCTGCCGGGGCTGCGGCTGCTGGTGGCCCACGGCCAGATGGCCGAGGGCGAGCTGGAGAGCGCCATGGTCGCCTTCAACGCCGGCGAAGCCGATCTGATGCTCTGCACCACGATTGTGGAGAGCGGCCTCGACATCCCGCGGGTCAACACGATCCTGATCGAGGACGCCCACAAGTTTGGCCTCGCCCAGCTGTACCAGCTGCGCGGCCGGGTGGGCCGCAGCGGCATCCAGGCCCATGCCTGGCTGTTTTACCCCGGTGACGCGTCGCTGAGCGAGGCGGCGCGGGCGCGGCTGCGGGCGATCCAGGAGTTCGCCCAGCTGGGATCCGGCTATCAGCTGGCCATGCGCGACATGGAGATCCGTGGCGTCGGCAACCTGCTGGGCGTCGAGCAGAGCGGCCAGATGGAGACGATCGGCTTCGACCTCTACATGGAGATGCTGCAGGAATGCCTGGCCGAGATTCAGGGCCAGGACATCCCCAAGGTCGACGACACCCAGATCGATCTGCCGATCACGGCCTTCATCCCCGGCGACTGGATCACCGACAACGACGAGAAGATGGCGGCCTACCGCGCCGCGGCCGATTGCAGCAGCAGGGAATCCTTGCTGGAGCTGGCCACGGGTCTGGTGGATCGCTACGGCGCCCTGCCCGCGCCGGTGATCGCCCTGCTGCAGCTGATGGAGCTCAAACTGCTGGCCAGGCGCTGCGGGTTCTCGCGCATCAAACCCGAAAAACCCAACATCGCCCTCGAGACCCCCATGGAGGAGCCAGCCTTTCGGCTGCTGCGCCAGGGCCTGCCCCAGCACCTGCACGGCCGTCTGGTGTACCAGGGCGGCAGCGGCACCACCGCCAAGGTGCTGGCCCGGGGTCTGGGGGTGTTGCCCGCCGACAAGCAGCTCGAGGAGCTCAAGGGCTGGCTGGCGCAGATGGCCGACCAGATCCCCGGCGCCGACGGCCTCACGGAGGCCCAGCGCAGCGAGCAGCAGAGCGCCAGCAACGCCGCGGTGCTGGCTGTTTGAGCCGGTCTCGCAAAAATCCGTTACGATTCTAAGAAGTTCTGTAACGGACGTCATGGGAGAGGTGATCGAGCTGAGCAACGGCCTGGGCGCTGGTTTCGGCCTGCTCTCCGGACTGATCAGCGTCGCCGCTCTCGGCCTGTACGCCCTGATGCAGGACGGCAGTGGGAACGACGACGACGACTCCACCCCTGGTGGCGGCCTGATGCAACCCGTTGCCGGCGCCGCCTGAGCGGCTGATCAGCCACCACATCGTGTGCGCCCGATCAGGTCGCACCGTTGGTGTTGACGGGTGATTGGGCCTGCTGCTGCCGATAGGCAGCCGGCACCAGCACCAGAAACATCAGCCACCACAGACCCACGGCCACAGCCACCGCTGCCGTGATCCACCAGCGCTGCAAGACCACCCAGCTGCCGCCGATGCCTGCTGCGCCGCTCAGCAGGATCGACCAGGGCTGGCACCACCACGGCTTCAGCTGCCAGATCGAGCCAGGTGCTGGGCTCTGCGTCGCCGATTCCCCTGGGACCATTGCCGAATCGATGCCATGTCTGAGTCATTGTCAAGGCGCGAGATCCTGCTGCGCCACAACGCCGGACTATGGGAGGGATGCTTCATCCGCTGCGATGGCAGCGGGCGTGAGCACGAGCGCTTTGG
>Ga0194123_10006379_pt1 | contig 12213 bp, 15 predicted proteins | sample TA2MahsurfametaG_5_FD_155479 | JGI IMG/M metagenome (GOLD analysis project Ga0194123, IMG submission 155479) | Freshwater microbial communities from Lake Tanganyika, Tanzania - TA2015023 Mahale A surface | ecosystem: Environmental > Aquatic > Freshwater > Lake | place: Tanzania: Lake Tanganyika... | reverse complement strand
AATCTATTTTTTTAAAATTTTTTCCTTTTACTTCCTGAAAAGTCAAATTTCCTGTTTTATCTTCAAAATAAGCTCTCTCGCTTATGTAGTCTTTTGCAACGACAGGTTTGATTTGAAATAAAAGAATGAGAATGATTAATTTAAGCAGTTTAAATCTGGCATTCTTATAATAAGTATACCCTTTGGATTTAATAGCTGTCTTAGATAAATTCATTGGTAAATTATTATAATAATTTAACTAAATTACTTAATTATTTTTTAACTTATCGAATGAATAAATTTATTGAAAATATTAACTTAGTGGATGCTTGGAAGATCAGCATTCATGATCTTTGTCCATACTGCAACAAAGTCTTTGATGAATTTTTCTTGATTGTCATCTTGCGCATATAATTCTGCATAAGAACGAAGGATTGAATTCGATCCTAAAACTAAATCTGCTCTTGTTGCAGTAAATTTAACTTTATTAGATTTACGCTCAATAATATCGTAGCTATTTTTACCCGTTGGCTTCCAAGAATATTTCATATCCGTCAGATGCACAAAGAAGTCGTTGGTTAATGCACCTACTTTATCGGTAAACACACCGTGTTTTGAATTTTCAAAATTAGCACCTAACACTCGCATACCACCAATTAAACAAACCATCTCTTTTGCGGTCAGTCCTAATAAGTTTGCTCGCTCTAATAATAATTCCTCGCTGGCTATGGAAATTGCAATGAATACTACAGATTACATTCTAACAGGTGGCACTATGTTAACGTGGTGGGTTGTGCCTATAATGTTGACTGTAGGTTTCTTAACGCCTTGGCCATATAATTATTACAAACTTAAAAAATTCAATCAAGCCTGCCACTAGATTTTGTAAAAGTAATCTAAGAAAGTATATAGTATTTGTTGGGATAAGTTTTAAAACTTGATTCTATCTTTCTATATGAATGTTTTAAAACAAGATGTTTTATAAACACATCATTAGACATAAAAAGGTCATAATAAAAATTAAAATTTAGTCATTAACCTGCGAGGTAAAATGAAAAAAATCTTAGCCTTAGCTTTAGCAAGTATCTTCTGTTTCAGTTCAGTTTCTTTTGCTGATATGGAAAAGAGAACTGTTACTAAAGCTGAATTCTTAAAAAATGCTGAAGAGTTGTTTACTAAGATGGATGCAAATAAAGATGGTAAACTCACAGTAGAAGAGCGTAAAACGTATCGGGATCAAAAAAAGTTAGAACATCAACAAAAGAAAGATCTACAAAAAGAGCCAAAGAAAAGTTAATTTATTTGTTAATGGGCCTATCCCAAGACCCATTAACTATTTAAAGATTTATAGAAGTTACAATCTGTAAAATTCCGTAATAACAATATTTCACAAACAAAACTCCCTTCTCATACATTGCTTCAAAGTTTGGAGTATAAATTTGAATTTTCATTTTATTTGATTGGAATTGATTTTATTAAAACTCCTGGACCGTAAACAGGTGGGTTCGGCCCAGGATTTGTTGGATAGCATTGTTCCTCAAAACACGTTGTAATGAAAAAAGTTTCAACGCCTCCAATCGTAAATATTGATATTAATGTTGCCCCTGGTTTCCATCCTGCCCTGCCAGACCATGTCCCTGGATAAAACCAAATCGCACTTTCTTCAGGCAGAAAAGGATTTTTAAATTTATCTCTAAGTACATCAGTAAGCACTGGTTCATAACTTCGTGCATTTAAATTTGGACAATTCATCTTGCCATCAAAGGCAGTTTTACTACCTGATGTATTACATTTTGCAATTTCTGCTTCTAAAAAATTAGATATAATTTTGTGGTTCGCTTGTGCAGTTTTTTTCTTCGCATTATCTGAATTATCATAAAATATAAAAATTCCTACCGCAGCAAGTATTCCAATAATGGCAATGACAACTAATAATTCAATTAAAGTATATGCTTTTGTATTCATAAAAAATTATTTTTTGTCAAAAATCACACATATTTAAAACTGCCTCTAGATAAAAATCATTTCCATCTGTATCACCGATATTTGCCCGTATGCATGACATGTTTCCACCTCCCATTCTACAGTAATTTAGGGCACCATCATTTCCATAGCCAAATACAATTTGACCTTTAGGTATAACTGCTGCTCTTGAAATAGGACAAGATGCAACCCCGTAGGTTTGGTTCCATTCAGTAGCTCTAACTGAGGCATCATACACATTTGTCTGATAAATCCTTGCTATATCATTGAGCGTTCCTGCTGCGATTTGATCTCCATTTGCTAACGGACCTGGCAAACATCGTCTTCCATCCGACCAAGTAAAACCTGATCCAGACCTGCACGAGGTCGCTGCTGCTTTTAGATGTTTTTGAGCCATAACAAAAACTTTTTTTGTAGCATTAATTTTTGCAGATAATGTGTAATTATTGTAAGCAACAATTCCAATTGAAGCCAATACTCCAATTATTGCAACAACAACTAAAAGTTCAATTAATGTAAAACCTTTAATTTTCATGAATTTTTTTTGTCTATAGATAAATAAAAAGTATATTGTTTTGTCATAATTTTGAAATACAAAATTAATGTTATTTGAAGCTTATCTTTGCTTATTTTTTCTTGGAGCAATCTTTGGAAGTTTTGCAAATGTATGTATTTATAGATTGCCGCTTGATCAAAGTATTGTAATCAATCGTTCACACTGCCCTTTTTGCAAAAAAAAGATTAAATGGTATTTTAATATTCCAATATTTTCCTATATTTATCTTCAAGGTAAATGTTCTTGTTGTGAAGAAAAAATTCCACTCCAGTATTTAGTTGTTGAAAGTATTTCAGCTCTGAGCTTTGTATTTATTTTTTATTTATTTGGTTTTTCAATTGATACTTTTTTATTTATTTTCATTTTTTCAATTTATGTAATTATTTTTTACATTGACCTTAAATATTTTATTATTCCAAATTCTCTTAATTTTATTTTAATTTTTTCAGGATTTTTTAAAAATTTTATACCGCAACTCAATAGATCTTTCTCACCAGATATTATCTCATCAATATTGGGAGGAATTATTGGGTATTTAGCTATTTGGATAATAATACAATTATATAAAAAAATTAAAAACATCGAAGGAATGGGATTAGGAGATGCCAAATTATTTTGTGGGATTGGTCTATGGTTTGGTTATCAATCCATATTTATTATAATATTTTTAGCCTCCATTATTGCTTTAATGACTATTGCTCCAAAATTAATAAAGGGAAAAGTCAAAATGAAGAGTGAAATACCATTTGGACCTTTTATCATTATTGGAAATTTAGTTTATTTAATTTTTATGGATGAAATTTTTAATTTTCTCTCCATCCTTTAATTGAAATTATCGAGTTACCAGAGCCAGTTTTATCTCCAGTGATAACATTGCCTTGCTGAGTAAAACCTGCTGTAGTTTTTGTTGCTTTTGTACTTATCCCGATAACAATTTTATTAGTTGATGTTGTTACCTGACCTAATACGCCATCTCCTATAACGGTTTGTGCGAGTAAAGGAAAGCCACACTTTGAGTCAAGTCCTGTTAAGATAGCCCTTCCAATAGCACAGGATTGATTAGGTTCATAAATTGGAAAATATACTGTGTTTCCAACTATAGTTGGCTGGGCAGTGACCTTTCTAAAATTTGTTAAATTTACATACCAACCATTAGTTATAGATAAACATGTGGTAGCCTGCGTAACATTAGTGCAGTTATTATTTGCTGTTAAAAGTGATCGTTGAATAAAATTAGGAAGGGTATCATTATCTTTGAACCCTATTAGTCTATTTTGTTGCGATGCTGAAGATTTATCTTCTAAATTAAGCATGTTACCTGTTCCAAAGTATAACCAAAGTTTATTGTCAGTATTAATTCCTGCCTCCATAGTATTAAAAGTCGATCTTCCATTTGTACTATTGCTGTCTGCAGAAAATATTTTAAATTTATCAGCAAATGTACCTGTACTAGTCAAATTTATTTTATAGACCATACCCTCAAGAGTAAGTGCATAAACCATAGCACCAAAAGTATTACCAAATAATCCAGTTGTATTTGGGGTCAGAACAGTTAAATCGGCTGTTATTGAATTTGGTATTCCTGTGCCATCTGATGCAATATCTATTTTATTTTCATAGGTTCCCTCAAAAATGCCTGTACTATTGGGTTGAAGATTAACTACGTAAACTGCGCTGGTACCACCTGCCCCATTGTATCCAGATCCAAATACTGCGACCCATTTATCGTTACCACCTTTTCTTACTCTTATTATTCTCGGAGATGACCATGTTTGTCCTAGTCTAGAATAATTTTTGTCTGTAGATGTTGCTAATGCCGCGTGAGTGTGTGTAGTTTTCTCTCCGTTACTATTCCACATATAGATTTTAGAATTTAAAAAATCATTTTCGATAGTAAATAAATGCGTTGGCTGAGTAGGATCTGTAATATCAAGTGCAAAAAAACTTTCACCGCCTCTACCAAGGCCAGTAATTACGATAGTTCGCCATCGGCCATTAAAATAAATATCTTTTACTATTGGTGATCCATCAACACCGTAAATTGAATTGGTTTGATATGAATCTCTTGTTCCTTGATTAATATTTTGATTTATAATTTGAGGTAATCTCGGCAGCATACTAGGTGGAATAAATGCCCACAGTTCTTGTCCGTTATCAGTTGCAAAAGCATGAAGCATTCCACCATTAGATCCTGCTAGTATAATTTCTCTTCTTCGAACATTGTTAGCCTTGAATGTTGCATAATTATTATCGAACCTGTAACGTATATCTTTATTAAGTGGTTCATTAGATGAAACCTCTTCATTTGGTGGCCCTACGACCGTAATCCTTGAATTATAAATATCTGCAAGTTTCCATCTTTGGGTTGAAGTACCAGAGTTATTTTGATTGTAGGTATCAAGTCCACGAACAAAATTAATTAATTTTTCAGAGGATGCCTGATCTGAAATATAAGAGTGATTGAAAGAGTCTTTTAAACTAGACCAATTTGAAATTGTAAAATTATTTAATGTTGCTTGAGTTGCTAACCCTGGACCAACAGTCCATATTTTTCGATCAAGATAAGATCTAGAGTTTAGCAATGCTCCTGCATCCCAGTAAACACTAGAGCCAATTATACCGTTAGTATAATCTCTTTTTTGAATTGTTCCCTCCCATTGCTTATAGGGTTTGTAGGTAAAGGTTGATTGATAAATTCTATTTTCTGTTGCTCCCTCGGAAGTAATTATGGGTGTTTCAAAAGTAAGATTTTCTGCTTGGGCTAATTGAATTGCAGATGTAAGTGCATTTACTAGAGCAATTTCATTTTGTGCATCATAATACTGATATTTTCCCCCACTTCCCGCACTAGCTAGCTGTGTTAGCTGAGCAGCATCCCCTCCAATAAAACCTATTACAAATGTTGTCGCTTGAGCATTATTTCTTGAATACATGTTAGAAGCAAAAGTATAGGGAGATATAGGATTGCGGTCTGTGTTGGTAAAACCACCATCAGTGATAAAAATGTTAAAATTTTTATTGCAACCCACAGATGAAGGGAAATTATTATTCCAATAATTTGATGTAAACTGCAAAGCTGTTGCCGCATTTGTCCACCCACCTGCAAACAAACTATTTACTGCGCTTGTAACGGTTGAAGTAGACGAAGTTATTCCTACGCGTAATTGAGCTGAAGTAGCCCATGAAATAACTCCGAATTTAGAATTTGAAGCAAGAGTTGGATTTTGAACGATCCTATTTACAGCATTTTGCATAGTCTTTAATCTTGAGCCCCGCATAGATCCTGAGACATCTAATACAAACATAATATTTGCTGAACCAGTTGAAGAGGTACTGCCGATTGGCGCTGTTTTAGCAAAAATAATATTATTTTGAAAAAATAATAAAAAAATTATTAATAATATTTTATTTTTCATTATCTTGAAATTGTGAATATATAGTCATTAAATTTGAAAGATTTTTAGAAACGATTTCAATAATCTCAATTCGATAATCGTTATTAATTACCGAAACGTAGGCAGCATATTCCTGTTTGGTTTCAAATCCCTGTGTACCTCGCCAATTATTTTTTTCAAGACCAAGTGTTCTTTTGAAATCGCCATATTTATTTATGGCTAAATCAAGTAGTAAATTATTTTTAAAATTCTCTCTCATTATTTTAATTTTTACTAATTGATTTTTAATAAATAAGAAATCTACACTTGTGCCATTTAAATCAGACTTATTACAAAACACATTTATAGGTGTAGTGATAATAATAATGTCGTTAGATAATTTTTTAATTTTTGTTCTTGTATCTGATGGAAAATTTAAAGGGCTTGACCCAAAACTTAAAAAATTAATATTGCATGCATGACTTGTTGTTGTAAGGAGTATGAAAAATATAATACAAACAATCGATTTCATTTCTTACTGCATTGATAATGTTATTGTTAGATCTATAGCAGCTACTACATTGCTATTAATATTACGGCCACATGCATAAATTGTGTATTCTTGAGCTCCACCGCCAGGATTTGACTTATATGCTGTTCTTTCTGCAACTGATGTACCTGTTACTCCACCGCTTGCTATCTTTGAATTCTTAATTGATAGGATTTGGGTTGGGCTGGTTACTAATGGTGCATTTCCATTTGACGACGGTGCATTAGTTATAAAATAATAAAACTCATATCTATTAAAACGATTTAACTCATCATTTGTTAAGGATCCTGCTGGCTGATTCAATTCATTTCCTAATAGTCGTTGTGGATTAATTGGTTGAGAATTAACTATAAATATTTCATTCGCATTTTGATTCATAACTTTAGCAAACCTATTTGGACGACACCAATTTGGTGCATTGTTAGGATTCCAAGGCTGAGCCTGGGCTTGAGGTAAACTTCTGCTACTTGTGACTAAAGTTTGTAATTGTAATTTACCAACATTTGCTCCAGTTTCAGCAGTATATAAGGCTTGTTGGTATTCATCTTGAGAGTCATTTTGCCTAACATCGTTTGATAATAAAGTAACTAGAGTAAGTCCCATAATTGACATTACAACCAACATTAAAATTGCAAGTGTAAGCACGAACCCTTTTTGATTTTTTTTCATCTATTTGTAATAATGTTTCTTGGATAGACTGAAGAAGTTAAAATCTCCCTGTAAAATCTATCATTGTATGAATACGTATCTGCACCAATGTTAAAAGTTCTTGTTACAGGATTTTTATAAATTTCATTTTTTGATCTAAAAATAATTGATATTTGAACATAATTTACTTCCAAAGGATCAATGCTTCGAGTAATTGCTCCTGTCCAATTGGTAAAAGGTGCATTACCTCGAAAGGCTGGTGATGGTGGAAGTTGTACCCCATTTCTGTCATAAAAAGAAAATTTTAATTGTTCTAAATTTCCAAATATTTTTTCATTATCTAAATTCGTACATCCATTTCCATTTCCAGCTAATGACCTTGGAATACATCTATACTCTGTCCTTTCTAAAAACCTTATATTGTCTCTTACAATGGAGTGAAAAGTTAAAAATACTATATTTAAAGGATCTACATCAAAATAAATTCCAAGAGCATCTGGAGCATTATTGCCTCCAAAAAAATATATGAATGGAGAACCGTGAACTCTATTTGAATTAAGAGTATGATTTATTCCTCTTCCATTTATATTAAAGCCTTGAAAAGACCAACGAACATCGTTTGGATTAAATTGATTTGGATCAACATATCCTGCCTTTCGAATATTATGTGTAATTTCATTCATTGAAGCACGTAAAGCTCTATTTACGTTTGTTTTTTCGACTATACCCTCATAAGAATTAGTAAATATTGTATAGGAAAAATAAATAGCTGCTGCCATAACAGTTCCAACAACAAAACCAACTAATAATTCAATTAATGTAAAAGCCTGTTCACTTTTTTTATAAAAAAAATTCATCTAATTATTGCACCTAAATTTCTTTCTACTTTACCGTTATCAGACCTTAATAAAATTTTTGCTCCGGTGTTTTGATTTGAAAGTGTCACCTGTTTTGCATCATTATTTGTGCACCGCGTATTTGCAGCATCTAACCCTCCATCTAAACTATTCTTAAAATTACTTTGCCATTGATTGAGACGTAAATCTGAAAGATTTTGATTATTAGAAAGAGTTACACTGCAGCCAAAGGTTCTTGCATATGCGTTTAATCCAGTTCTTACTGAAAACATATCTTCCATCATCATTTCTGATAAATAATTTATTTTGTTTTTTTGAATTGAACGATCAATGCTCTGAGTTACATAGGTTGCCAGTTGTAAAACGGTTACAAGTCCAACGCCTACAATAACTGTAGCAACAAGAGCCTCAATTATGCTCATGCCACTTATACTTTTTTTAATTTTGCTCTTCTCTCCACCTTGATGTTGCATAATCATATCTATGTACTGTTGCTCGCCCAAATTTATTAACCGAAATTCCATAGTAAGGTACGTTATTTGCTGATGGACTACAATTTTGGTTCCGCTCATTAATGCTTGTTCCAACAATTTTTGATTTATGACAAATGCCTCGAACACCTCCACTATATTCATCAAAGTAGGCTAGATTATTGTCCATTTTAATTGTAAAACAAGCCCAGTTGCCTCCTGGTGCAATTGACAAATTAATAAATGTTTCATTAGCCGTCGAAGCTACCGTTCCATTCTGAGAGGAGCTATATGTATTAACTACATTCCAAACATTGGGATCTGCTGCACTATTTGCGTTACAAATATTCGCTCTAAGTCTTTGAAGTCTCTCACTATCTGCTAAACCTGTGATGACTCGAACTCCATTAGCATCAGTACCTAACAAAACACTTCCTATCTCTAGAGGTAGTCCAGTGTTAACGTCTGCTTTTTTTGACTCTAAATTGCTTCGCAAAGAATTAATAATTGCAGAAATTTTATAAACATCATTTTTATATTCTCTATTATTTATAAACTCCCTTACATTTGGAGTTGCAACAAGCGCTATAACACCTATCAGGACTATGACAACTAATAATTCTACTAGGGTAAAAGCTGTTTTATTCCAATCCACCTGTAATTATTCCACGTTGAGTTAGAACTTCTATGGATTTTTCCATTGTTACCATTCCGTCTTTTTGTGATGTTTGCATTACACTTGGGATCTGATGAATCTTTGCTTCGCGAATTAAATTTTTAATTGGTGCCGTGCAAGTTAAAATTTCAAATGCACCAACTCTACCTGTTCCATCCTTTTTCTTAATGAGTCTTTGTGTGATGATCATTTTAAGTGACTCTGCAATCTGAGCTCTTATTTGTCCTTGCTGCCCTGGGGGAAATACATCAATTAGACGATTTATAGTGTTGGGTGCTCCACTTGTGTGAAGAGTTCCTAAAACTAGGTGTCCAGTTTCTGCTGCAGTCAAAGCCATGGAAATAGTCTCTAGGTCTCGCATTTCACCAACTAAAATGACATCAGGATCTTCTCGCAGCGCACTTTTTAAAGCTCTGGCAAATGAACTGGTTTGTTTTCCAACTTCACGTTGAGACACAATACTTTTTTTATCATGATGAATAAACTCAACAGGATCTTCAATAGTGATAATATTTTTAGATCGAAGCTCATTAATTTTTCCAATAATTGCAGCAAGTGTAGTTGATTTTCCAGATCCAGTAGGTCCTGTAACCAATATTAAACCTTTATGCGCTTCAACAATCTCATACATAACTGGGGGTAGATTTAATTCCTCCATGCTTGGAATTTTAGTTACAATTCTTCTTAAAACTGCTGCAGAACCATTTAACGTTTTAAAAAAATTTGCTCTGAATCTAAAACCTGCAAGATTTATAGCGCAATCTAATTCATTATGTTTATTAAAATTTTGAACTTCCTCTTCAGTACAATTCTTTTTTAATAGTTCTTCCAAATCACTTTTTTTAATCAATGAATTTGCATCTTGAAACATCTCGCCTAAAACGCGGTAGGCAACGTTTGATCCTTCTCTTAAATGAAAATCAGAGATTTTAAGGTTAGTTGTGGCTAACTCACTAATTTTAGCAATCATATGTTTATTATTAATAATAATTATATCTATAAATAGTTAGTAAAAAAAAGCTTTTTTAGCTTTAAAATTGTTTGAAATTTAAGGCTAAATTTCAAATATAAACCTGATAATAAAATGGCTTAGGACTTTTAGATAACAAAAGTTTATAGAAAAAAATTTTTTATAGGAAATACAAATTAATTAACTTTAACCTATGACATTTTTTTAATTTCCATGCTCTTTAACACCAGTGCTGCATTTTCATCCTTGCTATTTGCCCTGAGTTATCGTGAACTTTATACCAAATAGACATTTCATTGCCTGGTCTGTTATTATTACAAACCGTTTCATCTAATCGTAATCTACCATCAACCGTTTCCCCTCCAGACCCCCTTCTTACAACCCACTCATCGTTAACATTATAAGGATTGATAAACCTTTTTTCTAAAAAATATCTCATAAACGTATCTGCCATAGCATTTACAGATGCTTGGGTGGCTGGAGTAGTTGCGCAGGGTATTCTACCAGCAGTTGGGCTTAATTCTATAACTGCGGTAGAACCCTTAAGTTTACATTGTGCAAATGTGTTTTCTATAAATTTAATAGCCGAGTTCCAATTTGCAATTGTTGCCTGTTTTTTAGCATCTAAACTATATTCATTATACGCAATCACCCCTATTGTGGAAAGAACGCCTATAATTACAATAACTACTAAAAGCTCTATTAGAGTAAATGCCCTATTCATGAAATTAGCATTGAGACATATTTAAGGCGCTGTCTTGATTTAGTGTGATACGACATAAACCATCTTTTTCTTGCGCCGTTAAAATAAAAGTAGTTGGAGTTGCGGCAGATGAAAACCAATATGCTTGACCTGTTAATTTGTCATTATTTGCTGCCCCAGAAACGTTAAATGAAGTAACTCCAAATAAATTCAAATTTATATCATTTGTTGAGGCATTATTTGGACTGTTTGGATTTGAACTTTGATAAAAAGTTCCCCTCGTTGACTTATATTCTAACTGCGCAATAGAAATAGCATTCAAAGAATTTTTTGCAGCTGTTTGTTGGGCAGATGATGTATAGCCGTTGTATGCAACAATTCCTAATGTAGAAATAATTCCAATTAAAGCGACAACAACTAAAAGTTCTATAATAGTAAATGCTTTGATATTTTTTTTATCAACACTTAGTGTTTTCATTTAATAAAAAATGAATGAACTTTTTTTTTATCTTATGCTAACATCTACGGTTAATTGCTGTGCAGCCGTACAATTTCCGTAACATGAGGTTATTCTTACTTGGTTAGTCGCTGGGGCGGGTGTAGCAGCTACATAAATAAAACCTATATTCGCAACACTCATGGCTCCTCCTTGTGCAAAAGCATTAGCTGAAGCATTGTAGGGATTTTTAAAAGCTGCTAAGGCTATAGGCAGCTGTTGAATTATTCTTGCTGCTGTAGGAGGGGTTGCGCAAAAGTTTACTGCACCAAATGCCGTACCCGTTGAACTGATGTTGCATTTTTGACTCTCTGCAGCAATGTATTTTGCAACTTGTGAATGATTTGTTTTTACAGCGTTTTCTTTAGCACCTTCAGTATAACCTTGGTAAGCTACAACACCAACAGCTGCTAGAATTCCAATAATTGCAACAACAACTAGTAGCTCAATTAATGTAAAAGCTCGAATAACTTTTTTTTTTATCATTTGATATTTTTTGAAATTATATTTTAACCATTAAAAACTAAAAAATAAAGTATATTTTTATTTAATTTATCTTTAGTTTTACTTCATTAATGCGCCTACATTAAATATTGGTGCGTACATTGCAATCATTAAACCACCTACTGTAATTCCCATGAAAACGATCATAATTGGCTCAATTAAGCTTGATAAATTTGCAACTGCTACATCAAATTCTTCTTCATAATACCTGGCAATAGACCCAAACATATCATCTAAGCTTCCAGTTTGTTCACCTACAGCTATAAGTTGAGCAAATGTTTGTGGAAAAACTTTTTCCCTATAAAACAATTTAGTAAGCGACTCACCAGAAAAAACCCCTTTTTTTATTGCCTCTAAACCCTCAATGACCAACGTATTTGTGGTGATAGACTTTGCAATATCGATACTCTCAATTAAGTTAACACCCGCCTGATTTAAATTTCCAAG
>Ga0194123_10006376_pt1 | contig 12216 bp, 11 predicted proteins | sample TA2MahsurfametaG_5_FD_155479 | JGI IMG/M metagenome (GOLD analysis project Ga0194123, IMG submission 155479) | Freshwater microbial communities from Lake Tanganyika, Tanzania - TA2015023 Mahale A surface | ecosystem: Environmental > Aquatic > Freshwater > Lake | place: Tanzania: Lake Tanganyika... | reverse complement strand
CGGCTTTTGTCTGTCTTGCCGCTTGGGCAAGCCCTGGGCGACATTCACTACACTTTCATCTTATATGAGAAACACGGCTAAAACCCCAAGCCGGCCGCCTCGGCCGGGTGCCACTGTGGTGGTGGGCCTCTCGGGCGGAGTCGATTCCGCCGTGAGCGCCTACATACTCAAGGAGCAAGGCTTCAATGTGGTGGGCATGTTCATGAAGAACTGGGAGGACGACGATGACTCCGAGTACTGCTCCACCCGCCAGGACTTCCTGGATGCCGCAGCCGTGGCCGACCGTTTGGGAATTGAATTACAGGCGGTTAACTTTGCCGCCGACTACCGCGAGCGGGTCTTTGCCGACTTCCTGCGGGAGTACCAGGCGGGCCGCACCCCCAACCCCGATGTGCTCTGCAACGCGGAGATCAAGTTCAAGTCGTTCCTAGACCATGCCCTTTCCCAGGGGGCCGAGTGGATTGCCACAGGCCATTACGCGCGAGTGCGGCAGGAGGCCAGTGGGCGCGTTAGCCTCCTGCGGGGCCTGGATGCCAGCAAGGACCAGAGCTACTTTCTGCATCGACTCACCCAGACCCAGCTTGCTCAAGTTCTCTTCCCAGTGGGGGAACTCAAGAAGACCGAGGTTCGCCGCATCGCTGCCGAGATTGGCCTGCCCAACGCAAAGAAGAAGGACTCCACCGGCATCTGCTTTATTGGAGAGCGGCCGTTTCGGGAGTTTCTTGGCCAGTACCTGCCTACTCAGTCGGGGCCAATAGTGACAACCGATGGGCTTGAGGTGGGGCGGCACCAAGGCCTGGCTTTTTACACCTTGGGCCAGCGCAAGGGCCTTGGAATCGGGGGGGTCAGAACAAAGAGCTTTCAGAGCGAAGAGGGCCATGGCTGGTTCGTTGCTCGAAAAGACTTGGCAAGCAACACCCTATTCGTAACTCAATATGCAAAGCACCCGTGGTTGATGTCAAGCCATTTGAGAACGGTTGATGCCTGCTGGGTGAGCGGAGAGCCTCCAGCGATTGATCAGCTGCTTGGGTTCAAAACGCGGTATCGACAGCCTGATGCTGCGGGGCATATCCTCTCAACGGGGGTTAGAAGTCCCGAAGAAGACCCGAGGCAGGTATGGGGCGACTTGAAAGGCATGAACCACGGGGGCTCATCTGATTTCTGGGGGTTCGAAGTGGCCTTCGCAGAGCCCCAGTGGGCGGTCACGCCCGGGCAATCGGTGGTGGCCTACAACAGAGAGGTCTGCCTCGGAGGAGGGATCATCCGCTGACGATGAATCAGCGGTTGGACGGAGGACAGGCCCTCTGACTCAAGGCCTCGGTGCCTCCTCAGGCCCTGGTGGCTTGGAACGATGGTCGCTGCATCATTCGATTGTAGAAATCCGAGAGATTCGGGTAGGTTCTCTTCCAGGTGTTCTCTGGGAAGCGCAACTCCAGATATCCCAAGGCGGCCCCACAGGCGATATCTGCGAGTGAGAAGGACCGCTCGTTCATCCATTGACTGCTCCCAAGGCTGTGGCTCATGGTGGCCAGTGCAGCGTCAATCTTCTTTGCCTGTCGGTCAAGCCACTCTTGGCTGACTGCCCCCTCCGCATGAAACTTTTTCTCGAGAAGCATTGAGATTGCCGCATCACACAGGCCGTCCGCCAGGGCCTCGAGGGTTCTCACCGCAGTACGCTCGCGATTGCCAGCAGGGATGAGCCGAATCGTAGGGGCACGTGAATCCAGGTACTCAACGATGACACGCGAGTCGAAAACCACTCCGTCATCCAACACCAAGGCGGGAATCTTGCCGAGGGGATTCTGCTGACCAATCTTCGTGTCTGGCGACCAGACATCCTCCTTCACAAACTCGCACTCGAGCTTCTTCTCGATAGAGACAATGCGCACCTTGCGGGCGTAGGGGCTGGTAATGGAACCAATGATTTTCATGGGCAGATTGGAAACGCTTTAGAGGGGGAAGTATACCGCCCGGCCTTAGGGCAAAGCCATGCTGGCGTGTAACATTTGGACATGGATTCCTTGTACGCCCTTTCCCCCCTGGGTGGCCGCTACGCGAGCCGCTTTGACCCCCTTCGCCCCCTGCTCTCAGAGGCCGGTTTCATGCATCGACGGGTACAGGTGGAAGTGGCCTGGCTCATTGGTCTGTCGGACCTTGGTATGGCCGAATTGCCACCATTTTTTCAGGCCGCAAGGAGGGCGTTGCAGGGATGGGTAAACGCTTTTTCACTTGAGGACTCGGCCCGCATCAAGGCGATCGAAGCGGTGACCAACCACGATGTGAAGGCGATGGAGTACTTACTGAAGGAGAAGGCCACTGCGAGTGGGTCTGAGGAACTCGTGAAGGCGAGCGAGTTCATTTATTCCTGCTGCACCTCGGAAGACATCAACAACACCTCCCGTGCCCTCATGCTTCGGGAGGCTCGCGAGCAGGTATTGCGGCCAGCCATACAGGCGCTCATCGACAAGCTGGCTTTGCCCTGGCGCTCACCATTGGTATCGTCTTCGGCATCTATTCGTCTGTTTTCGTGATGGCACCGATCACCTTGTGGTTGGGCATCAAACGGGAAGACCTCATCAAGCTCTCAGCAAAAGCAGACGTTGTCGATCTCCCTTAATTCCTCGGGCATCCCTGTACTGAAGCGGATTGCACTGCCTTTTCGTTATTTTTTCCGTTACATCCTGAAGCCACGTTGGCTCACAGATCGGCGGCGGGTGTCCGGGCATTGGTCCTACTCGAGCGCAGGAGAGGATGTCTTTGTGCTCGCCACGCTTGACTTCAAGCGAGGGGGGGCATACCTCGAGATCGGGTCCCAAGACCCAATTTCGGCCAGCAACACGTTTTTACTTGAGCGGCAATATGGTTGGAAAGGCGTATCCCTTGAGATTCGAGATGACTTCAATAAATTTTTTAGTTGGCATCGAGACAACTCCTGCGTTCACGCTGATGCCACCAATGTGAACTACGAATCGTTGCTTCAGCAAACTGGCCTCGGAAGACAAATCGATTATCTACAGGTTGACATTGACCCTGCCGAAAACAATCTTTTGTGCCTTCAGAAACTACCCCTAGACCAATATCGCTTCTCAGTGATTACATTCGAACATGATGTTTACGCATCGGGCGAGCAAGTCATGCAACAGTCAAGAGCCCTGTTACACCAACTCGGATACCAACTGGTCGCTGCGTCCGTCCAGCGTCAAGGTAAAGCCTTTGAAGACTGGTGGGTAGACCCATTGATCGTTAAAAAGTATTCCCAGTCGCGCACCCCAATTCCCAGCGAAGACTTCAACGTTGTACTTGCACGGCTAATCACCTGATTTTTTTGTTACTCGAGGCGACGCTGACCTCACCCCAAGATTTTGGACAGTTGAAAACTAGAGATTTCCGGCGAAACCACCCTCAGAAAGGGGTTCGCCATGAAGCGCTCGAAGTTCACGGAGGAGCAGATTGCTTTTGCACTGCACCAGGCCGATACCGGCACAGCTGTGGAAGAGGTATGTCGCAAGGTTGGTATCTCGCAGGCCACGTTCTACGCCTGGAAGAAGAAGTATGCAGGCGTTGGGGTCTCGGAGTTGCGAAGGATGCGCCAACTCGAGGAGGAGAATCGCAAGCTCAAGCAATTGGTTGCCGATCTCAGTCTCGACAAGGTCATGTTGCAAGACGTTCTCAGAAAAAAGCTCTGAGGCCGGCGCAGCGCAAAGCGCTCGTCGGCCATCTGATCGATCGTTTCCGAGTGAGTATTCAAAGGGCTTGCAAAGTTTGTCTGCAGAGCCGAGCGGGGTGGTATCAAAAACCCAAGGGCAAGCCTCTGGATGAGCCCCTTCGGGCACGGATGCGAGAGATTGCAAGCAGCCGTGTGCGGTTTGGCTTTTGGCGTATCTACGTCTTGATGCGGCGAGAGGGTTGGAAGGTTAACCACAAGAGGATCTATCGGCTCTACAAGGCCGAGGGCCTTAATCTGCGCACCAAACGACCACGTCGGAGAAAGGCTGCTGCCAACCGAATGGACCGCATGGAACTAACCGCTCCGAACCAGAGTTGGAGCATGGATTTTGTCTCTGATGCATTGTTTGATGGCAAGAAGTTTCGGGCACTGACCGTGGTCGATAACTTCACCCGAGAGTGTCTCGCCATTGAAGTGGGGCAGTCGCTCACAGGCGAGGACGTGGTTCGGGTGCTCTCAAAAGTTTGCAACCATCGCGAGGAGCATCCAATCCGAATACAGGCAGACAACGGACCGGAGTTCATCTCACTAGCGCTCGATAAGTGGGCGTATGAGAGTGGCGTAACACTGGACTTCTCACGCCCTGGAAAACCGACCGATAACGCCTTCATCGAATCCTTCAACGGAAGTTTCCGAGACGAGTGCCTCAACACCAACTGGTTCATGTCGCTCGAAGATGCCCGAAAAAAGATCGAAACCTGGAGACAAGACTACAATCAACTCCGGCCGCCCTCATCACTGGATGACACCACACCAGTGCAATTTGCGACCAAGTTTTATGAATCTCAACCCGTCCGGATTCTCTAGATTCACCATGTCCAATCAATGGGAGGCGGTCAACCCCCCTTCACTCTTATTGCCAGAGCGGAATGCTGAGGTAATGGAGCCGTCTGGTCTCCCGTCTACTTGTGGAGACCGCGTGCAACAGAAGGCCCGCGAAAAGACTCAGTACACTTGCGATGCCAAGACCAATCACTGTTACCCAAGTGGGAAGTTTACTGACCAGGCCGGACTCGAGGAACTCCGCCAAGACTGGCCAGCCAAGGGCTACGCACAGTGACCCCAGAGTAAGTGAGGCAAGCCCGAATACGAGTCTTGGGCGTTCACTGACAACCAGTCTCCCTATGGTCAATAGGATTCGCATACCATCCCTGAGGGTATTTAGTTTGGAGGGTGACCCAGTAGGGCGGGAGCCGTATTTGGAACTAATCTCTCCAATTGGCATGTCCATCTGAAGAGCGTGAATGACCAACTGCGTCTCAATCTCGAACCCACGTGAGGTTCGAGGAAATGTTTTGACAAAACGTCGAGAGAAAACCTTGTAGCCGGAGAGCATATCCCTTATTTGATTAGAAAAAAGCCTCGCGACGATACCCGAAAAAAGTTTATTTCCGAACTGATGAAATGCCCGATAACTCTCCCTGGCTGTGGAGTCCCTGGCGAGATTAACGAAGTCAAGTTGTTGAGAAGATAGAAGCGAAATTGCCAGTGACGCAGCGCTCGAGTCGTAAGTGCCGTCCCCGTCCACCAACACGTATACATCCGCCTCGATATCGGCAAACATGCGACAGACCACGAAACCTTTTCCCTGCCGAGACTCGTGCCTTACAACTGCGCCAGCCGCCTTGGCAATTTCATCGGTCTTATCTGTGCTGTTGTTGTTGTAGACGTAGATTTGAGCATCAGGAACCGCAGAGACAAATCCCTGGATTACGGATGCAATAGAGGATGCCTCATTGAAGCAGGGGATGAGGATGGCTATTCTTGGAGTTAGCATTTCGAGGCGACAGCAATCAGATTTTTACCGATTAATCTTGAGAGAACTTTATCGAGAATTCGACTGACGGGGAATATATAACGGTCGTAAATTGCTAACCCCCGTCGATCAACCATTCCCGACTCGCCTCCGAAGTATTTAAAGACTAAAGCTGCGGCAAACCCTAACGAGTCAGCGTAGTAGAGGTCGTCTAGCCTAAAGCCAGAGAGATTCAATTTTTGGGACAGTTCTGCCCTACCATAGCGTCTGTAGTGCCCAACATACAAATCCATACTTGAGTATAAAAACTGGATTGCGGGCACATAGACCAGAAGCACCCCCTTGGGGCGAAGTTTTCTAGCAAGAAGCCTGAGGCAATCCACATCTGCCTCGACGTGCTCCAACACATTGACCGTGTAGATGAAGTCAAGGCTTTCATCCGAAACTTCCCCAAGAGACTTGAGGGTCGTATAGCCCGATCGTTCTAAGTGAGAGTGCTGATTGGGGTCTGGCTCGAGAAGAATAAGAACTTCAGACCACTCGGCAACTCGTTTGGCGAGCGTCCCTACCCCGGCCCCAAAGTCAAGAATACTTTTGTGCCCGCGCCCATATTTGTAAACCAAGCCAGCTAGAAATTCGTTGTAATTGACGGCACTCTCCATCACCTCAAGGTTCTGACCGCCGGAGTAGTGCCACTCATCTTGCTTCATTCAGCTCACCTTCGACCACCGTTACGAGACTAACATCTCGGCCATTTTTTTGAACCCTATAAACGACAAATTTATCACTCCCTAGCGGCGGAAAATCGGGGAAAAAGTACTCTCCTGATGCGTGGGGTAGCGGTGTGACGATAAGGTAGTCATACTGAAGCAACCTCTCGGACCATTTGTTTTTATCCATGACGCAAGACCAGGGGTCTTCATCTCCTTTGATGTGGCCGGCAGGAAAAATGCTCGAACAGTCTTTATTGGCAACCCGGGGGTGAATCAGAAATTTAAAGACAACGGATACGTCATTGGCCCCCGAACTCCAAAGGAGGTATGACGAGGAGGTTTCAGGTGTATGGAGCTTCACGGCTTCTGAGATCACCATCAAATCGGAGAGGGGCTGGTTTGGATGCGCTGTAAGACTTATAGCCTTAAAAAAATCAGAGGAAAATCGGCCAAAATTCGGGAGCGCCAGCAACAGGAGGAGGGAAATTATGGTAACTCTTGACTTCCCTCTTATTCTCGGCTTGAGAACGGCATGACCTAAAAATCCGAACAGGCAAACCAACAGGCCCAATAGGTAAGTGGCAGTGTATCGGTCAATTGATGCGAGCCTCACGCCTTCCCACTCGCTAAATGAGAATAAGTATAAAGTCAGCAGAAGAAGTAACCATAAGAAGAAACCAAAAAAACAATAAGAAACAGTCTGGAGGAAGCCCCGGGGGTCACTGGGCCTTTCTATTTTGTAAACCAAAATAAACCCCATCAACGAAAGCAAGAACCAATACTTTATTGTGTCAACAGAGAAAAAAACCCATTCAAAAAATCTATCCTTGGTAAGGTCGTGCCTTTCGACTGCCCCGGTTTGAGTCAGCGCGCCATAGACCTCTGATAGACTCAGTGGGGCCGAGAAAGTCTTGTTTAAATGATTGACATCAACATACCCCATCCAAAGTAAATAGAGAGACAAACCAAAGGCAATTCCGAGCCCCTGTCCGCCCAACTCTTTCAAACTCGTGAAACCATTCCCGACTTTTCGAATGCCTTCAAGAGTAATTATCAAAACGACACCCAGAAAAATCACTATTCCAATTTGTTTCGTTATTGGAATGAGTGCCAGAGGCGCAAGGTAAGCGAACCGGGAAAAACCCGTGTGTGATTTATAGTTCTTCAGATAGAGGAAAATCGTAACACCAAATAAAATCCCGAGGGGTAAGTCTGCCCAGAGGGTGTGAAAACCATGCCTAAATATCCAGATTAACGAATAACTCGACAAAATTAATACTAAAAAATAAGCGCCCCTCGATCGGGCGTTCCCCTCTCGGAGGGAAGGTATTAGGCTTGAAAAAACGAATATGACAAGAACGGCTTGAGAAAATAAGCTTTTTGATACAGAAAATCCCGCTGTATTGGTAAAAAAATAAATAAAAGAAGCTAGCGCGGGGGGGTAATCAGACACTCCAAGCTCATCGCTTTTAACTATAAACCGATCTTCATCTGTTAGAACCTGTGCCATTTTTCCCCAATGGGAGAAATCGTCCACATTGGTGTAGAGGCTATAATGTGGGGTTCCAGCCAGAACAAAGGCGCCAGTTGTCATCACAAGGGCGTAAATACTAGGCGTTTCAAGTCCAACTCGTTTTAGCCTGATGAACTCATAAATACAAAAAGCCAGACCGACAATACCTAAAAGTTTTAGTAATATATTCGCCTGTTCTAATATTCCTGCCAATCCGGACAAGAATAGAACTAATGTGATCAGTACAACCGTGAACAGCGCCGATACTCCTTGCGAAGCCTTGGAGAATTTTGAAATCAGGTACCATTTGCCGAAAAGGCAGGCTAAAGGTATGAGTAACGAAAAGTTGGAAATCATTTTTATTTATTTTCTTGACGAGTCGACATTGCCAGCTGACGTTTTTTTGATTGCGTTGCGTAAATGAATATCCTGATGGCGCTCTCGCAACTGGAGGTCACTGGAGCAGAAGTCTACGCACTTTCCTTGGGTAAAGAACTGCGGGAAAGAGGTCACGCCCTCTTCTATGTCTCGGACACCCTGAGTGCCGGAGAACCACCTGGGGAGTACATACCGCTGACCTTTAACCGAAGGGGTCCACTGAGGCGAATCTGGCAAGTGATCCGATTGGTGGCGGTGATTCGCAGTCGTGATATCCAGTTGGTGCATGCCCACTCGAGGGCCTCAGGCTGGAGCGCGCGCATAGCCTGTTGGATTACGCGCACACCCATGATCACGACGGTTCATGGTCGCCAGCCCGTTCATGGGTCTCGAAAATGGTTTCGGGCATTCGGCTTGAGGGCCATTGCGGTTTGCGAGGCCGTGCAAGATCAACTGGTGGATGCTCTAAATGTACCGGCAGACCAAGTGGTCGTGATCCGAAATGGCATTGACCCGACCGCATTCCAAGCGCAAAAGGCGAGGCCGCCACTTCAAGCCCGCAAGCCCCGTGTGGCAATCGTTGGGCGGCTCACTGGCCCGAAAGGCGAGTTGTGCCTCCGCTTGTTGTCAGATGTCCTAGACCTCAACGCGCTTCATGTTCGCATCGTCACGGGCAGTATGTTGCCTCCAGCATTTAAAGCCTTTTCAGATCGGGTTGCTTTTGTTCAGGACCAATCTGCGGTGGCCAACGAGATTGCCCAGGCTGATCTTGTGATTGGTGCTGGTCGCGTGGCAGCGGAGGCGCTATTCTCCGGAACTCCTCTGTTTGCGGTCGGAGAGACACGCCACATTGGCTTGGTGAGCATCGAGAATCTTGGGACTGCGATGTCCACCAACTTTGGTGACGTAGGCGGTGATGAACTGAAAATGGATTTTAAGCAGATCAAGCACGAGCTAACTATGCTGATGAGCAAAGCCAATATGCTGCCGCCCGTATCAGATGAGTTGCGCAGCAGAGTTGTTGAGGCGTATGGCCTTCAGTCCGTGGCCTCAAAGGTAGAGAAGGTTTATCAAGACGCCGTGGTGGAGACACTACGCCGAGAGATACCCATTCTAATGTACCACCGTCTGGTGGAACACCCCTCGGAGCAAGGGGTGCACGGCACTTGGATTACGGTGAAAATGTTCGAGAAGCACCTGCGCCTTATTCAGCGTTTGGGCTTTGAGACGCTGACGTTCAAAGACTTTCACGAAAAGGGTTTTGCGCACCGCTTCAGCCGAGGCCGAAAGTATTTGATGATCACCGCAGACGATGGTTATAAGGACAATCTCACCCGCATGCTGCCATTGCTAAAGAAGTACAACATGAAAGCTACGGTTTATGTGGTGAGCGGTGAGAGCCACAACCGATGGGATGTCGAGCACCCCACCAACCCAGATGTTCGTGTGCCACTGCTCTCGGCCGATGAGATTCGGGCATTGGATGCCTCTGGCCATGTGGAGATCGGTGGTCACACCCTGAGTCATGCGAGATTAGACGAACTCGATGCCGAGAATCAGGCTAGAGAAATTCGTGAGAACAAACGAGTTTTAGAGGATATCCTGGGCCACCCAATTCTGTCCTTCGCTTACCCTTTCGGGCACCTGAATGAGAGTGCAAAAATCCAGGCTCGAGAGGCTGGGTACGCCTACGCTGTGGCCACAGACAGCGGCCCACGAGCCATGCATCAAGACCGTTATCAGATCCGTCGCATCGCGGTCTTTCCGAGAACAGATGTGTTCGGTCTTTGGCGCAAGATTCGGGGGGACTATGTCTTTCGCCGCTGAGCGAAGCATGCGGGTGCTGGAGGTGAATGCATTCTCTGGCGTCACACCATCCGAGTTATTGGAGATTTGCAACTCTGCGCCAACCGGTGAGCCCATCTATACCGGACGCAACACGATTTGGGCACTGGACTGGCACGGCAAGTCTCTGGCCGTAAAAGCTTTTGGAATTCCCTGGGGCATTCGGAAGTGGATTTACGGTGGCCTTCGCGCCTCCAAGGCGAAACGCTCTTTCGAGAATGCCAGCGCGCTTATCGCACTGGGGCTTCATACCCCAAGGCCACTGGGTTATGCAGAGTTCGGAAGCCGAACGTGTCTGCTCAAAAGCTTTTACGTCTCCGAATACCTCCCGAGTTCGCTCGGCGTATTTCCGCTTCGCGATGTCCTTCTCGATGCGGATCGATCGGACCGCGAGGACATTTTGATCGCTTTTGGGCGCTATACCTGCAAACTCCACAACCTTGGCGTTTTGCATCGCGATTACTCCCCAGGAAATATTCTGGTGATGCCTATGGGCGGGGAGGCGCGGACTGCGCAAGACAACGAATCACTCTTACTGCCGACGCTTGAGATGCGTTCGTCGTCTTCACCAGCCTATCGATTTGAATTGGTGGACCTCAATCGCATGTCTTTCGGCAATTTGTCGCTTAAACAACGCATGCACAATCTGCGGCTCTTGTGGGCAAACGATCACGACATGGAATCCGTGGTGATGGGCTATGCGGAGGCATACGGGCAGCACACGAATAGGCTTCTGCAGCCTGCGCTGCGCGCATCTCAAATGCACAAGGCCAAGGCCATTCGGGAGGAGTGGCTGAAAAACAAGCTTCAAACCTGGCTTGGCAAGGGCAACCCAGCAAGGGGTTCTGCATGATCTCAGTGGTGATGATTGTGCGAGATGGCGCAGCCATCCTAGAGAGGGCACTCAAGAGCCTTCCTCGGTTTGATGACGTGGTGGTCTATGACAATGGCTCCACAGATGGCTCGCAGGAGATCGCCAAGCGCTTTGCCAATGTAAGCTTGATTGATGGCCAATTTGATGGATTTGGGCCGACGAAGAACCGGGCCGCTGCTCTCGCCAAGCATGATTGGGTGTTGATACTGGATTCCGACGAGGCCTTGGAGCCTGAGTTAGTCGATGCGTTACTGTCGTCGCCCCTGGATGATAACGCGGTGTATACCCTGAACTTCAAAGCGTTTTACCGAGACCAGCAGGTGAAGTATTGCGGCTGGAACAATCAGAAGATTCGCCGCCTCTACAACCGGCGAGTCACTGGTTTTACCCCGGCGCATGTGCACGAGAACATTCAGGTTGAAGGCTTGATCGTGCGGGAGTTCGTTGGGGGAAGTGTGCTGCACTTCAGCTACCTGTCGATGTCCGACTTCATCATGAAGGTAGACCGATACTCCACCCTCTATGCTGAGAGCAACAAGGGAAAGAAGACGTCCAGCCCCACCAAGGCGGTGGTGAGTGGCTTCTACTCTTTTTTTAGAACGTATGTGATGAAGCGGGGTTTTCTCGATGGCCATGTTGGCCTCTTGATTTCCTTCTCGCACATGGCCACAAACTTTTACAAGTACATGAAGCTGTACGAGGCCAATCGGGATTTACGCCTTGGCCGCAAGTGAGGTCCCACACGTGCTCGTCACCCGGCACGACAAGATCGGTGATTTTGTTCTGGCGCTCCCGCTGTGCTGGGCTATCAAGCAGGCAACCCCTGAGACAAAACTAACTGTCTTGATTTCTCGTGTGAATGAGGCCTTTGCCCGCCAGATTCCTTTTATCGATGACGTGCTGCTATTTGAGCCAGGTTGGCGAGGTTTTCTTCAAACGCTTTATCGTCTCAAGCAAGCCGGAGTTCTCGCGAGCATCAGTTGTTTCATAGACACCCGCTTGGGATGTCTGCTTTGGTTGGCTGGGGTCTCAAAGCGGGTGGGGCCCGCAACCAAGCTTGCCCAGATTTTCTTCAATGGTCGTGTTGTTCAACGGCGCAGCCGGGTGGAAAAGCAAGAGTGGGCCTATAACCTGGACTTAGGCAGGGCATTATTTCCGAGTCTGCCGCAAGCCTTTCCAAGACCATTGTTGATCGCGCCAAGGGCAGTGCTTGATGAAATGCCGGTGGCGGAGATATTGCGTGCTCGCAGTGGGCGAAAGCTTGTTGTGTTTCATCCGGGGTTTGGGGGCAGCAGTGATGGCAACCTGGCGCTAGTGGATTACATTCGACTCGCCCGCATCGCCTCAGAGACTCCCGGCGTACACGTGGTGTTCTCCTTTGGGCCGGACGACCTTTCTGCATACGAGCAG
>Ga0194123_10006369_pt1 | contig 12230 bp, 10 predicted proteins | sample TA2MahsurfametaG_5_FD_155479 | JGI IMG/M metagenome (GOLD analysis project Ga0194123, IMG submission 155479) | Freshwater microbial communities from Lake Tanganyika, Tanzania - TA2015023 Mahale A surface | ecosystem: Environmental > Aquatic > Freshwater > Lake | place: Tanzania: Lake Tanganyika... | reverse complement strand
AAAGAAAAAAGAAAAGCAGAAGAAGAGGCAAAAAGAAAAGCAGAAGCAGCAAGACAACAAGCAGAAGCAACAGCAAGACAAGCGGAAGCAGCAGCAAAACAAGCTGAAGAAGCAGCAAAACGGGCAGAAGAAGAGGCAAGAAAACAAGCAGAAGAAGCAGCAAAACGAGCAGAAGAAGAGGCAAAAAAACAAGCCGAAGCCGCTAAACGATTAGCAGAACAACAACTAGCTCAATTTGAAAACATAGTTAACAAATTAATTAAACCTATTAAAGATTTAAAAAATGTAACATTTAACACTTTCAATTCATTAACGAATTTATAAATATTAGAGGATAATTTACATATTAGACGATATTTTAAATATTAGATAAATATAAATGGTGTTGATTGAAGGGTTTTTAAAGAAATTAAAAAAAAAAGGTAAAGGCGCAGTTGACACAATAGGAGACACTGGCCAAGGCACAGTTGAGACAATAGGAGATACGGGCCAAGGCGCAGTTGATACAATAGACCAAACAACAATAGATAATGCTCAAAGAGAACTAACAGACGCTCAAAATAATAAAAATACAGCTCAAAATAATAAAAATGCTGCAGAAGCAGCTAAAAAAACTGCGGAAGATGCTAGAGATGAAATGAGAAGACAAGAAGCACTCGCTCAGCAAGGTAAAAAAGTAGCGGAAGATGCGAAGAAAACAGCTCAGGATGTCAAGAAAGTAACAGAAGATGAAATTGGAAAAGAAGCAGAACAAGCTAGAAAAAAAGCAGAATCAGTAAAAAAACTAGCTGAAGAAGGTAAAAAAACTGCGGAAGCAGCTAAAAAAACTGCCGAAAATGCTAGAGATGAAATGAGAAAACAAGAAGCATTAGCTCAGCAAGCTAAAAAAGTAGCGGAAGATGCGAAGAAAGCAGCTGAGAATGTCAAGAAATTAGCAGAAGATGACATCGGACAAGCAGCTGAAGAAGCTAGAAAACAAGCAGTAGGAGTTAAAAAACTAGCTGAAGAAGGTAAAAAAACTGCGGAAGCAGCTAAAAAAACTGCCGAAAATGCTAGAGATGAAATGAGAAAACAAGAAGGATTAGCTCAGAAAGCTAAAAAAATAGCTGAAGACGCAAAGAAAGCAGCTCAAGATGCTAGAACAAAATTATTAAATGAAATTACATCAGCTGGGATAGCACTAGAAAAATTAGTAGTACCTATATCAAACTTAAAAAATGTATCATTAAATACTGTAAATTCATTAAAAAATGTAGAATGATGTAATCAAATATATCAATATTATTTATATATGTTATTGATATATTATCAGAGTCTAATGTTATCAGAGTCTAATGTAAATATTCAACATTCAAACACGTCTTTTAGGGAAATTACTTGTATGTTTTTTTATATTATATAAATATAAATGAATTATACTTCTATTTATAAAAATTATAAAAACACAATTTTTTATTTATTATTAGGTATTTTTATGATTATCATTTTATCACAATTTGGCTACATTAAAAATACTTTTGTGGAAGGGTTTGACTTAGGATCAGTAACAAATCAAATCAACACATTAAAATCAGAAACAACTCAATTAATAAATGATACACAAAATATAAACAATATAACAAAGTCAATAAATGATGAAACAGAAAGAATACGTCAAAATGTAACTAAACTGAAAGAAGATACCAAACTTTTAGATAGTGACAAAACAAAAATAGAACAGGAAACTGCCAACCTAAGAGCCCAGTATAACGCGAATTATTAGACCATACAATTATTTGAATCTGTATAAAAATAGTCAATGAATTTGTTTTATACTTTTAATTTAGTAAAAGAATTTTAAGCATTATATATATGAAAGAATTTTGTATCAAATTTAATAACTTAATTATCATTGTTTTAAATATTTTATTGTTTTATATAATAATTTATAGTTTGTTCGATAAAAGTAAAGAAGGTTTTACTGAAAAAATTGGTGAGATTGTTGATGACATCAAAGATGTAACAAAAACTGTCGGTCAAATTCCAACAAAAATTGATAATATTGATGATAAGCTGACAAACAAAATTACTAGTATTGGTAATCAAATCGAACAAAAATATGACGCAGTAGGAAATCAAATCGGACAAAAATTTGATACAGTAGGAAATCAGCTCGGTAAAAAATTTGATTCAATAGGAAATCAACTCGAACAAAAATTTACTAAATTAGGAAGTGACATTCAAAGCCAAGCACAACAAATGAACGATAAAGCATTAAATCAAACACAGCAAATTGGTAATCAAATTAAAAATACGTATGACAAAGTGGGTAACGAACTATCTAGTCAAATAAAACAAATGGGTGAAAAATACGACACAATAGGAAATCAAATCAAAAAAACATATGATGATGTAGGGAATAAACTCGAAAAAAAATTTGATTCCGTAGGTAATGAAATCAAACAAACATATGATACCGTAGGAAATAAAATCGAACAAAAATTTACTAAATTAGGAAGCGAAATTGAATCAAAAGCCGAACGATTGAGCCAAAAGGTATTAGATGAGGCAAAAGAAATGGGAAATACTATTCAAAAGAACGTGTTAGATATATTAACTAATAAACTAAAATCAATATTTATACAAATAGGAGATGTATTTAATGAAGGACTAATAAATCCAATGGAAGCATTATTTGTTGGTATAGGTAATATATTTGTCCAACTGTTTAACATATTAAAAGAACTAGGCAATAAAATAGTATCACTACCAACTTGTATGTTTACATATACTATCCAGGAAACACTAAATGTTATGAATGATATATATCGACAAGTAGTATTTAAATTTTTAAGAGATATTTTTTCGACTATCTATAAATATACATTTAGATATATATTTGATTTTATAGGATATATAACTGGGTATAATGATAGTGTTAAAAAATGCTACGGATTTAATGTATCCACAGAAGTAGATAAAATGAATTCAAATTTAAAAGATATAGAGACTGCGTTTAAGAAAGGTTTTGGGAAAATGGATTTTTCAAAAATTAGCGTGTAATATTATTTTTTTTATTATTTTTTTTATTATTATTTTTATTATTTTTATTATTCAAAATAATAATAATATGTTATTTTAGTAATGTCAACAACGCAGCCACCACAACCAATAAATATAAATACTCCTCCTCCGGTATACCAATCAGGCGGCAAGACAACAATATTTACGCCATTATTTAATGCTATTTCATATATGAATCATCATATATTATATTTAAATAATAGCAAATTTTTTGCTGGTGTAGTAATGATTCTTCTCAACGTTGGCTCAAAATTTATTCAAATACAGTTTAGCAAGTCGACTGAAGAATATTTGAAGTATTCAGTAAGTAAACAATTATTAGTATTTTCTATGGCATGGATGGGTACTCGTGATATTTATACCGCGTTAGGACTTACCGCTGTTTTTACTATTCTCTCGGATTATCTATTTAATGAAGAGTGTTCGTTCTGTATAGTTCCTCATGAATACCGAGTTTTACATAAATTAGTAGACACAAATGAAGATGGTGTAGTATCTGAAATGGAATTATCAGCCGCTGTAGCTGTATTAGAAAAGGCGAAACGTGAAAAACAACGAAAAGCTCAGAAAGAGGCGTATTCTAAGTTTGATTTTGAGAGATTTCAAAATGGTAATTGATGTAATTTATGTAATTTATGTAATTGAGTAAATATATATTTTGTGTAAATTATATATTTAGACCTTACACCCTTGAAGATTTGAAATGGGACAGTATTTCAAATCTTTACAGATGAACCGGGTGAAATTTATAACAAGGCACCCTAAAAGGGTGCCGTTTTTACAAGTTATAAAATCTTCAAGGGTGTAAATAACTGTAATATACATATTACATATAATTTAACGTCTCTTACGAGTAATTTTATTTTTTTTTCCACCAACAATCTTCTTTGTTTGTGATGGTTTATAAGTATATACTGGTGGTATAACATATGGCGTTCCTGTAAATTGTGAAAATGCTTTTCTAATAGAATTATATCTTGAATTACATTTCGATTCATTTAATTGTTCTGGGGTTAAAGATGTACCTGGATGAAGCTCCATATCAATTACTACTACATACGCTGGTTTAGGTGGGTATATAATTTTTTTAGTTTTGTTATTTGTATTTTTTTGATTTTTTCTAGTTCTTGAATCGCCACCTTTGAAAGGATCCGGACCATTAGCATTTTTGAAAGGATTCTTAAAATTTTTGAAAGGATTCTTAAAGTTAAACCATGTTTTTTTCTGTGGTTTAGGTACAGAATCTGGTTCGCGAGTATCGTCTTGTTTATCAGGCGTTGTATCAGATTTATCATCTTTTTTAGGTACAGAATCTGGTTCGCGAGTATCGTTTTGTTTATCAGGCGTTGTATCAGATTTATCATCTTTTTTAGGTACTGACTGTGGGTTATCTTGAGCATTTACACTTTCACATAGATTTTGTAATCTCTGAAATTTATCAGTTGCTTCTAGTTGACAATCTTTGTTCTTATCTGGATGAAAAATTAGAGATTGTTTATAATAATCTTTTTTGTTATTACATTTAACAGGATTTATACCTTCTGAAGGACACTCTTTTTTTTTTGTTTGATTCGGTTTAGAAGGTTGTGGCGACGGTTCTTCTGCTTTATCTTCTTCCCATGGTTCTTCTGCTTTATGTTCTTCCCATGGTTCTTCTGCTTTATGTTCTTCCCATGGTCCTGCTGTAGTTGGTCCTTCTGTAGTTGGTCCTTCTGTAGTTGGTCCTTCTGTAGTTGGTCCTTCTGTAGTTGGTCCTTCTGTAGTTGGTCCTTCTGTAGTTGGTCCTTCTGTAGTTGGTAATAGTGATAATGATGTTTCTGTACTTGTTGGTCCTTCTGTAGTTGGTCCTTCTGTAGTTGTTGGTAATAGTGATAATGATGTATCTGTTGTTGTTGGTTCTTGTATTGATGTTGGTAATAGCGGTAATGATGTATCTGTTGTTGTTGGTCCTTCTGTTGCTGGTCCTTCTGTTGCTGGTCCTTCTGTTGCTGGTCCTTGTGTTGCTGGTCCTTCTGTTGCTGGTCCTTCTGTTGTTGGTCCTTGTGTTGCTGGTCCTTCTATTTGTACTAGTACTTCTGTATTTGGTTGTCTTGCTAATGATAATGATGATGGTGCTTTTATTGATAACAGTGCCGATGGTACTGTTAGTGTTGATGTTGTTGGTTGTTGTTCTGGTCCTGCTACAGTACTAGCGTCACCAGTCGGACCTGCTACAGTACTAGCGTCACCAGTCGGACCTGCTACAGTACTAGCGTCACCAGTCGGACCTGTTACAGTACTAGCATCACCAGTCGGTCCTGCTACAGTACTAGCGTCACCAGTCGGACCTGTTACAGTACTAGCATCACCAGTCGGACCTGTTACAGTACTAGCGTCACCAGTCGGACCTGTTACAGTACTAGCATCACCAGTCGGACCTGTTACAGTACTAGTGTCGCCAGTTGGTCCTGTTGATAATGAACTTATTCCTGACGATGCTGCGGATGCTGCGGCCATTGCTGCTGATGTGGCCGATTGAGCTGCTGATGCTGCTACGGATGCTGCGGCCGTTGCTGCTGATGCTACGGATGATGCTGCGGATGCTGCTGATTCAGATAGTCTTGGTCCAGGGACTATTGATGGTAATGGTACTCGTGTTGTTGTTTTTGGAATAATTACAGGAGGACCGCTATAATTATTGCCAACAATTACTGAATTTGGAAAATCTCTTAATTGTGCTTCGCTGCCTTTAATTTTCCAATCTCCTGTCGTCCATTGATGATCTGCTATAACATAAGGTTTATAACCAATATATATAACAGAACCTACTGGAAAGATTGAATTTAATGTGACATTAATATTATTATCAACATATCCATATCGTGTTGCTTGTATTAAATCTTTTGCTGGTCTACTACCGTTATAATTTAACAAAGATTGAAATAATCCTTTATTAAAAAATTGTTTTATTTTATATTCTTGTGGTATTTTACTTACTACAGATTCATTTAATTTTATTAAAGGATTGAATATAACGGCTTTATCAAAAGTATCTTTAATAGTCATTGAAGGTTTATATTCAATTTCTTGAAATCCAGGAATACTTGTTCGTATTATTATATTTAATTGGTCTGGAAATTTTATACTCATACTAATATAATAATATATTTTAAAAAAAAATTGAAAACTTAAAATGCCTACTAAATAAAGTATATCAATTAAATGTCATTAATTCTCAAATTGAATGATTTAATCGAAGGTCAAGTCACTAAAAGACCTTCAAAGCACATTAAAACACCTTATGTGGCTGATATTCAAATATGTAGTACTAGTACTATGATACTAGGTCACACTGCTTCCCTAGGTTGCTCGGACTAGCAGATGTCGGTGCTTCTGTATTGATGGCACCCGTTCCAAAAACAAAAAATAATAAAAACTCGGACAAACTCCATTGTGAATATAGAGTCTATCTTTCTGTTATCCGAGAGAAAGATCAAGAAATGATTGTAGGAATTTATCCTAAATTAGCAGAAGAATTAGCCGAATCCGCTATTAAAAACAATTTACTTTCACGATTAATGAACGTAAAAACTTATAGGAAAGAAACGAAACTTTTCGTACCTGGGTTAGTTGATTCCAGATTTGACTTTACAGGAATGGACGAGAATAATGTCCCATTTATAATGGAAGTTAAAAATGTACCACTTGCGGATTATGAAGATGTTACATCGAAAGAACGCAAAAAAATGTCTTTCGATGATAGATGTATAAATTCAAAAGTAGCATATTTTCCTGACGGGTACCGAAAAAAAAGCACTGACACAGTTAGTCCTCGAGCGCTAAAACATATAAATGAACTCGCACTTATTAAACGCATGTCTAAAACTCGTTGTATTATGTGTTATGTAATACAACGAACTGATGTAGATAGATTTCAGCCATCGGTTATTGACCCAGAATATAGAGAAGCATTTAAAGAAGCTGTAAAATCAGGAGTAGAAATAATTACTATGGTAGTTCAATGGACGAGAGAAGGAGAAGCGTATTTTATTAAAGATGATTTGTATATAAATTTCGCACAGTTATAATGATGATACATTTTATATTCTTTTTTTATTTCATTCTTTTTATTTTTTTCTTCTAGTTTGTTTTCTTTTGACTATATTTTTTTTTGTTTTCGTATTTTTACCTCCTGTCGTCAAAGTTTTAATTTGTCGTATACTTGCTGTTAAAGCATTTGGCTCGGCTTTTGAACGACTAATTATATGTAAATAAGCATAATAATAATCCATTAATTTATCCCACGAATTAATATTATCAAATCCGGTACTTGGAATTTTGTTTTCACCTAATATCGAATAAAAATACCCTATTTTTGGGTTTGGATTATAAAGCATATTTATATCTTGCATAGTATTATCTATTAATGTTAATACTAATAAAGTTAATATTTCAGCCGGTATAATTTGCGATAGATTATTTGGTAATGTAATTGTTGATGTATTATATATATTATATATATCTTGTAATCTAGTAATATTTAATCCAGTTCCTCTACCAGTACTACTTATTGAGCTACCTCTTGTACTACTTGTACTAATTTTACTTGTTTCAGATTCTAATGCTTGTATATATTCACCATAATAATTACTATTAGCATTTATGTAAAAATATTCAACACTATTTCCAGTTTGGTCGTACATATAAGATAGACAAAATAATAATTCAAATTCATTCGATGTTGGTTGATAATCATAACCTTCATCTTTTTGATTTTGTATTGACATTAAACCATTTGCGAATAAAAATAATATTTCATCTAAAGTTTCTTTACATATACCATAATTTTTATTATTCATTAATCCTGATATTAATTCATCCAAAGGAGGAACTCTTGAGTCGAAAGTTTCTGTAATAAAACTTTCTATAAATTGAGCGGCTGTTCCCGATATTAAACGCAATAGATCACTTAATTCATAAATTTGTACTATATCTGTGCCACCCGCTTTCTGTGTTATATCTTCTATGTTAACTTCTCCTATACTAACTGATCCACCTGATGATGGTAAATTATACTTAGGTGTACCAAGCTTAATACTTGGGTATTTGGATTCAAAGTCTTGTTGATATTTCAGTAAAATACTAGTTAATACATTGGTAACATTTTCAAACCAATATAGACAAGCCTCATCACTTGTAGGTGATTGATTTCCTGTTGTCACCATTTGTGGTTGAATAGTATTATAAACTTCTTCAGCTATTTCTTTTGAAAAATAACTTTGATATAAATTATTAATAAATGTAAAATAATCCATCTTATGCAGTTTATCATACAAATTTTTACTTCCACGAGATGAAACCGACTTCACCATTCTCTCAAATTTGTTTAATGTATCATATAAATTTGCGTAGAGTTTATTTGAGAACTTCATTTCTTGGTAAGTTCCGGTAACATTAAATACTTTAATTTGAGTACTTTGACTACTTTGACTACTTTGGCTAAAAAAATCATAATTTAGACCTAAAGGATTTTCTCCTGTATATAAAAGTTTTACTTGATTTGGTGATAAATCTAACGTTCCTTTAATTAAATCCATTATTCTACGAATGTTGGGTATTTTTTCATATGAAGCTATAAGTGAATTTATATTTGTACGCATATCCGATGTAACTAAACGAATATCTTCAATTTTTGAGAAATTTTTTAAATATTCAATTTGACCTTGTATATCAATTTGTACTGATTGAAGATTACCAGTTATTTCTGGACCTGAAAATAATGATATCATATTGGTTAATTGACTTAATACAAACATTATATCTATTAATCTGATTTTTATTAATATAGTTACAATTGTCTCAGATTGCAACATCTGTGGTTGTCCTTTTTTTCTGCCAGTATCTAAATATATACCTTCTTCATAGAAAGTTCGTAATTTTACAATAAAAGAATTTATATCATTCAATAATCCATTTGGTGTTATAAATTTTTTAATTATTTCCAATTCTTGAATTAAATCAATACTTTTATGCTTCATGTTATTAAATTCTAATAATGCTGGGTCTATTGATACAGAAGGAAATCTATACAATGTCATTTTCTCTCCATTATGCCAGACAGTATTTTGTGCGAGTGTTCTAGCATATAGTGAACATAATATATCAATAGTTGAAAATATGGTTGGTTTGCCTTTTTTGTTTGAATATCTTGCAAAATTTACTTGCTCATAATCACCGCCTCTTTTTATGTCAAAAAGTAAACCATTATTTACAACTTCCTTAAATTCGTTGCTGGCTAATTTTGATATATTCAAAATTGAACCAACATTTGGTTTAGCATTTTCACCTACTAACATTAAATCAACTAGATAATTTACAGATGGACCTTGCTTTTGATTACTTGAGAATTCAAATTGTCTAATTATCTCTTTTGTTTGTACTTTTGTTTGTACTTGTAGACTAAATCCAAATTGATTTTTAACATCAAACCCTTTCGGACTTCTTAAAAATTTTAATTCCACAGAATTCCCTGTATAATAGTTACTGTTAAATTTCCATATTGGCTCTGGGAAAAAATATTCATTTCTATTATTTAATGCTTTAAATGTTGTTACAGCTGAATCAGCTATATTTGCTGGAGTAACTAATTGATATATTTCAGGTATATCTCTAAAAGTTTTGCCGACTACGCCTGGTTTTGCGTCAAAAGTAAAATATCCGTTATATTTGGCATTTGTAATGTTTGGGTAATAATAATTTAAAATAAAGTTCGCAATATATCCCATCAAAGTTGGGTTTTTTTGTATCATACCAAAAGAGGAATATTTTTTATGATCGCCACACGATAATTCTAATATATAATTTGAACCGTTTGAGTTTATATATTTTTGTAGTAAAATGTTATTTGAAGCATTGCCCTTGGATGCTATGTAAGATTCAATTATGTCACCATATCGTAATGATTCGATTGTTCTATAGTGTAAAGAATCACGCAAACTAGATGATTCTTCATAATACTTTAAAACAGTTCGTTCATAATTACTTGTTACAGATGATACATTGTCATTTGATAGCTGTCTTAACAACCCGTTTATTAAATTACCTGCCTCACTTGTATCAACTTTTAATCCTAAATATGTGGATAAAAAACCTGATAATTTTACTCTTAATGCGTCTTGTTTGCCTTCATCTATTGGTTCATCGTCATCATCTTCTTGATCATTTTTTGATAATTTTCTTTCTTTCCAAAAATCATGCAATGTATCAAATACTCCTAACTTTATATTTTCATTTAAAGACATTATATCTATATATATAAATATATATAAATATAAATAATTCAAACTTCAAATTTGTAATTTAAAACATTTCAGAAACTTTTACTTGTGTATTAGCATCTATACTATCCATTATTGTTTCAAGTGATTTCACATTATTCGGATTGTCGCTATATTTCAGTAAAAATGCTATTATATCCAATACTATTTTTATTTTTTCATCCGTCCATTGTTTATTTAATAAATCGATAATATTAGATGTATAATAGTTTGTGAAATTATCTCTAATAAACATATTTTCATTGTAAGTTTGTTGAATATGATTAGATAACAATATATAATAATAATTGAGAGTAATGGTTATAATAGAACATGACTTATATGTTTCTATCAATTTTTTTAATCCATGTTGCGCACATAGAAATAGATTTTTAATTCTAGGGGTTTTCTCAACAAATGATTTTGAGAGAAAATGTAAACACGCTATGTTTATGGAATTATATATATATTGTAAGTCCGTTTTATTTGATTTATATACCATTCTACATAGCGATTGAAATGGTCCTGGTTCTTGAAAATAAATAACGTTATTTTGAATTAGTAACTTTGTTCCAACTGGTTTATTACTCAAAATAGCTAATTTTACTATTACCGATAATGGGTCTAATATAAATGTTTTTATATTTTTATTATTATTATCATCTTGTATTGTTATTACAGAATTCATAATATAATATATAAAAAAATTTTTATATCATTATTAAATTTTATAATATCACTTATTTTTCTAATTTATTTTTTTATTGTGGCCATAAATTCTTCAATATAATTTTGTGGAATTTTATCAAAATTAACTAATTCTTCATTTAATCTATATTGTTCGTAATATACAGGATTATCAGCCATTTTTTTCTTAAAGAATTCTTCGTCTTCAATACATTTTTGTGCGGTTTTCAGACCACATTTTGGAAATACAGATGGAATATTATCGCTTGTATCTCCCATAAGAATTTTTATTTTTAAATCATCCTCTGCGTTTCCAGTCGCAGTTTTACCATCTGCTAGATTTTTATATGTAAGAGTGTATAAATCAACATTATGTGCGTTTAATTGAAGATAATCTCTGTCACTTGTTATGATATAAATCTTACAAAGAGGATATTTATTAAGTAAATATTTTACAGAAAGTGCGATACAATCATCAGCTTCTAGACGTGGATGTTTTAAAATTGCTTTGGCACCGCCTTTCTGAAAAAGTTCTTCTTCGTAAGCCATTTTGAAGAAAGGTCCGCCCATAAACCCATCATTGGAACGGTTAGCTTTATAATCCTTGAAAATATCGTTTCGCCAAATATGTTCGCGTTTACAATCTTTACCGACAATTAAAATAGGTTTAATTGAAGGTAGCTGTGCTTTAATTGAAACCTTATTAATTTTAAGTTTCTTAGGTATTTGTTCTAAATTTTCCACAAAGGTTTTGCGAAATTTTTCAACAAATTTTTCATTTTCATATGGATTATCTAGTGGTTCATCTGGATATGCGTTTTTCCACCATTGTTGAAGAGCATAATATCTGTAAAAGCAATAATAACTTCCATCTACAAATATAAAAGTGGGATTCATTGTTGATATTTCAGTTTCCATTTATAATTATAGTAAATAGTATTTAATTTATTTCAATTTTATAAAGTATTTCAGTATATTTATTGATATTATCTATAGATAAATATATAGATATGCGAAGAACTAAGAAACATTTAAGAGGTTTTAAAAAAAATAATAAAACAAGGAAAAATACAAGGAAAAATACAAGGAAAAATACAAGGAAAAATACAAGGAAAAATACAAGGAAAAATACAAGGAAAAATACAAGGAAAAATACAAGGAAAAATACAAGGAAAAATACAAGGA
>Ga0194123_10006363_pt1 | contig 12239 bp, 8 predicted proteins | sample TA2MahsurfametaG_5_FD_155479 | JGI IMG/M metagenome (GOLD analysis project Ga0194123, IMG submission 155479) | Freshwater microbial communities from Lake Tanganyika, Tanzania - TA2015023 Mahale A surface | ecosystem: Environmental > Aquatic > Freshwater > Lake | place: Tanzania: Lake Tanganyika... | reverse complement strand
CCAAATCCGGATCCATAATAATCCAGAAAATATTGCATAATTTTTGTGATATTTTGTATTTGTACTTGTACTAAATGTAAATTGTGTGCGGATCCGGAGTTGCACAACCATTTAATGTCTGATCCAGAGCCGTATAGTTTTTGACAGCCACGGCTCCAGCTGGAAAAAATGATACTGCTCCCGTTTTATTCCGAGTAAGACAATAACGCCTAAAGATCTTGTCTTAAAAAAACTGTATCTGACCTTAACCCAAATCCATCCTCCGTACTGTAAATAACAATATTTCATGATGTTCCAGACATTACGCCTTTCTTTTGGCTGTTCGAAGAGCGTGATAAAATGATGGAGTTATACGAGAGGGCCAGCGGGTCTTGAATGCACGCTACCTACGTCAGGCCGATAGGCGTTTACCCGGACCGCCGGTAAAAATGCAAAAATATAATTTTTTTTTGGCCATTGACTGGTAGTAGTAAAATACAACTTCAATGTCGAAGTTATGAGGAATATAGTTCAGAAGGTGTAACGTCATTCGATTAGTTAGCGACGTGAACAGTAGTTTCAAAGTACCTTTAATGGTTAAAAAAAAAATGTGGTTTTTTAAATTGTTTTTGTAAAACCTTTTCCGCTTGAAACATTTTCGTTATTTGCCTATAGTCAGGGTTGCGGATCCGGATCCTGATCCGGATCCGTAAGGATCCATTACTTTTTGAAGGATCCAGATCCGGATCCTGATCCGTCAAGTGGCTACGGATCCTGATCCGGATCCTGATCCGCCATATAATTGTATATAAAAGAACCTTGCCACAATCATATTAAAAAGTCTCTTTTTCCTAGGTCGCAAAGTGATTCATTTTCAAAATCGCCCAAAAAAAATTTCTGCAATTTTTTTTCCCGATTTTTGTTTTTGCAATATTAGCAATATGGTTAAATCTTTTTCATAAAATTCAAAAAGTTCTGACTACAGTCTGTTGCCAATCCAGGTAGGTTCTGGTACCATCCATTTTTTTGTAAAGGTAGGATCCGGACCCGGATCCTGATCCGAATCCGGATCCGTTGAAATTGAAACTAGGAGCCGGATCCGGATCCGGATCCGTCAAAAATGTCACGGTTCTGCAACCCTGCCTATATTACCGTTTCCTCCTTTTGACAATTATCTTTTTATGCAGGATATGCCGATTGACCTGTTTGATTACATCTATTAGTTTATTTCCAAGTTTTCCGAGATGCTTGATGCTTGTAAATTGGGCATGCATTTTTTTGCATTTAAAATTAAAAAATTACCTACACTGTTCGTGGAAGCTTTAAAATCTGATCACCGATAACCTGGTCTTTGATGGGAGAAAAGACCAGACGTATGACGCCTACAACTTGGACTATGTCGACGTGGGCGTAGGGACCAAGGTGGATTGTTACGACAGATATATGATGCGCAAGCTCACGATGCGCGAGTCGCTGCGGATCATTGAGAAGTGTCTAAACCAGATTCCCTCTGGTGATGTCCAGTCCGACGAAATTGTTTCAACATTACCGGAAATGTTACAGTAAAATAACAAAGAGGTATTATTGACCTTGTATTTGGACTTAATTTTAAATGTGAATCGGGTGAGGAACTGTATATGGATGAGGATACTTGATGATGATCCGCAGAAAAACTTACACGTCAAAGTAAAAGATGAGCGGATATATCGGTTTTATATCAAATATTTTGGAAAGTTAGTAAGGAAATAAAGTTAAGCGCCCACCGCTATTGACACATTTATTGGTTTAAGTAATTTTTTTTTCTTATTTCTATAAATTTTGTTCGTTATGGAAAAGTGACCGTAATGCATATAATTATTTCAAATCTACATGTACGGTACGGTTTTCGCCCCTCTCTTGTTCTTGTTTTTGTATTGTCGTCTGTTGTAGGTGACGTGATACCTGATGAAGCAAAGTGTGTCCCGCCCAGCAGGGCCGAGATGAAGAGCTCCATGGAGGCGTTCATCCACAACTTGAAGCTGTTAACCCCGGTAAATAAGCATATCATTAGTTGGTGCAGAAATTGCTGGTCTGCTCCCTACATTGGCACGGTTACCTGTATTTTTTCTTCTTACTACCGATTGTCGACATCGATCTAGTAGCAGTACTGTTAAATAGGATTTACCGGTACAGTACCGTTACCGATCTACATGTAGCGGTATGATTTACTAATTTTTCGTCGTGTGTTACTATTATATCCTTTGTAAAAGTTTGTTTAATAAATACCAAGACCGGTACCTAATTTGTGATTGAAATGACTCAGCCGAATATCCAGCCATTTTTTCTATATCCGGTATCTAGCAAGATACCGATACAAGATATGGTCTACCGGATATAAAGCCGGATATCCAATATCCTGTTTTGCAAATTTCCTGACGTAGATTAGGATACATCTGTAGGAAAGAGCACCTTTCTTTGGGGTAATATTTTAGATATCATTTTCCCGGTGATGTCTTCTCCGTATCTGCCCAAAACAGGAATACATGATTTTAAAATTTAAAAAAAAAATTTTTTTGGTTATCCTCCCCCTTGCACTTCTCCTTCTTGTCCTCCTCCTTTTTGAAATCTTCCTTCTAGTCCTCATCCTTTTTATCCTCCTCCTCCATATCCTACTCCTTCTTGTCCTCCTCTCCTTGACCTCCTCATCCTTGTCGTATTTCTCCTCCTTGTCGTCGTACTCCTTCTTGTTGTCATTTTCCTCCATGTTGTCATTCTCCTCCTTGGAGTCTTCCTCCTCCTTGTTGTCGACCTAAAACTTGTTGTCATGATCCTTTTTGTCGTCCTCCCCCTCCTTGGTGTCATCCCATTCCATGGCGTCATCCGCATCCATGGCGTTTTCATCATTGTCGTCCTCCTTGTTGTTGTCCTCCTCGTTGTCGTCCTCCTCGTTGTCTTCCTCGTTATCGTCCTCATCGAAGTCGTCCTCCTCGTTATCGTTGTCCTCATTGTTGTTCATCTCTTTGTCGTCCTTCTCATTGTCATCCTCCTCATTGTCGTCCTCCTCTATTGTTGTCCTCCTAATTTGTCTTCCTCATCATTGTGACCCTCCTCATTGTTGTCCAGCTCATTTGTCGTACTCCTCATTGACGTCGTCCTCATTGCCGTCCTCGTCACTGCCTTCAACCTCATTAACGTCCTCCTCATTGCCACCTTCCTCAGTGACGACCTCCTCCTTTTTTCCTCCTTGTCATCCTTATCCTTGTCATCCTACACCTTGAAGTCTTGACGTCCCCCTGCATGGTTATCGTCTAATATTTTTAGGTCGCAAGTTGGGTGGGAGGTCGGTTCGGGAAAAAAAGTGACGGTTAAATATCCTAAACTGATGATTTACAAGAGGAAAAAAATAAAAAAATTAAAATTAATAATATGAATTGTAGGTAATGACAATATTTTATATGGAAAAAATATGAATAATGCCGATAGGAAATGGAATGTAATAGTAAAATGAAATATTTAAGCATTCCTCATTGACTGAATGCATGGTACTGCTACTGGTATATTAAGCCAAAGCTGATTAAGGGGAAAAAATATCACCTCAAGCCCCACGGCCCCACCCCCCTTTGACACGCACATGCCGATACTCGAACACGCCCCCCCCCCAAATTGATATTTTTAGCAGTGTTGCGGATCCGGATCCGGATCCGCATGGATCCATATTATAGGAGACCTCCTGGATCCGGATCCGGATCCATATGGAAGATGAGGATCCGGATCCGGATCCAGGGGTAAAAATACAGAAAATTGTATCTTTTTAAGTTGTGGTGGTGGTCTTCGTAGTGGTACCGGTAGTCGTCGTGGTGGTGGTTGTCATGGTGGTGGTTGTGGTAGTTGTCCCATGGTGATGGTCGTGGTGGTGGTGGTCGTCGTCGTGGTGGTGGTGGTGGTGGTCGTTGTGGTTGTGGTGGTAGTGGTGGTGGTCGTGGTGGTGTTGGTGGTGGTTGTTGTCGTGGAGATGATGGTCCTCGTGGTGGTGGTCGTCTCGTGGTGGTGGTCGTTGTCGTGGTAATTGCAGTAGTCATCCTGTGGTCGTCGTTGTCGTGGTGGTCGTTGTGGTGGTGGTCGTTGTGGTGGTGGTCGTTTTGGTGGTGTTCGTCGTCGTCGTAGTGGTGGTGGTTGTCGTCAAAGTAGTGGTCGTCATCATGGTGGTGTTGGTCGTCGTTGAGATGGTGGTGGTCGTGGTTGTGGTGGTCATCATGGTGGTTGTGGTGGTCGTCCCATGGTGTGGTGGTGGTGGTCATTGTGGTGGTGGTCATTGTGGTGGTGGTGGTTGTTGTGGTGGTGGTGTTTGTCGTTGTGGTGGTGGTGGTCATTGTGGTGATGATGGTCGTCGTCGTGGTGGTAGTGGTGGTCTTTGTGGTGGTGGTAGTCGTGGTGGTGGTGGTGGTCGTTGCCGTGGTGGTCGTCGTGGCGGTGGATGTGGTGGTTGTTGTCATGGTGGTCGTCTTGGCGGTGGTTGTGATCGTTGTGATGGTGGTGGTCATAGTGGTCGTCTAGGTGGTGGTGATCGTGGTGGTGGTCGTGGTGGTGATCGTGGTGGTGGTGGTCGTGGTAGTGGTGTTCGAGGTGGTCATCGTTTTGGTGGTGGTGGTGGCGGTGGTGGTCGTTGTCGTGGTCGTGGTGGTCGTTTTTGACGCAAAAAAGTTGTTGAAATAAGTTTTGACCACATTTAGAACTCAAAGGATGCTTTAGTGCTAATGCAAGTTTGTCCAATTCTCTTATTCGCGAGAATCGCGCTTGTTGTTGATTTATGTAAGACTTCAAAATTTTATTTAATAATTATTCATAGGTATATTACTGAATAGGAATTAACCATTGAGCTCCAGTTTTTTGAAAATCATTGAAGGTCTCAATAGCTTACACAACTTATCTTTCCAGGATCCGGTTCCGGATCCGGATCCGGATCCGGATCTGGATCCGGATCCGGATCCAAATGGAGTTGTATTGTATTCAGGATCTGGATCCGGATCCGGATCCAAATGAAAACTAATATGGATCCGCAACACTGATTTTAGGAATTCCGACGGTCACCTCATTCCCCGACCTCCCCCCCCCCACCACTTGACACTGTACAATATCAGACGGTCACATCATTCCCATTCCCTCTTAGAGAGGTTATAGACACGCTGATAGCTGCTCTTAGCGTGGGTGTAGACACGATGAGGGCATTGTTCTCAGCGTGTGAGTAAATTTTCACCCACGCTGAGAGGAAATTCGTACAGAAAATGAGAATTCTTACCTAAAAAGAGGACACGGGTATGCGCGTAAAAAGATTATTTCTCTGCGATTGCATGACGTTAAAAGTTTATACTCCTAAGGGACATAACCTAAGTCATGCCCATTGATTGGTATGAAAAAATCTCCGTGAAAATCTCGTGCTACATTTCCTTTAAGATTATCATTTTCCATGACAGTACCTGTATTTCCCTATTTGTAACATTTAGTTAGATAACTATTTATTTCCCGCTCGAATACACCTGAATTTTATTAAATTGAATTTTGGTTACAGTTCCTATAATCGGTTTCGTCCAAAACTGCAAGATCCAACTAAAGAAAATCTGTTTGGACCAAAAAGACTGGTTCTGACTTAAAAAAAGTAACTGTGGGGTACAGTTGTCACCGCCTACCGAACGTTACCTTCTTTGATGGACTAATTTATCATCTATTTATTTCTAACAACTGATTTTGACACAATTTACCGGTACCAGTATTGTTGAAAGATTTTGGGGAGGGAATGGTTACACAAATAAGTAGAGTACTGGTGAAGGTTTTTTTGAAGTTGGTTGGTGAAAAAAAAAATTATGCTTGATGAATCATGGGTATCGTTAATAAGAGAAATATCTGTACCTGTACATTTTACGTAATTAATCTTACTCGGTACATTTCCAAGTGGAGAGCATTTTCGTCAGTATCTAAATCCCGATACGGTCTGAACTACCGGTACTTTGCGTAACAAATGGTCTAAATAATTTCAAAGCATTTTGCAACCCAATGGTTATACAGAAAATAATGAAAATTAACTTTACATTAGCTTTATATACCTGTTTTTAGGCCTGTACAAATCTTGGAAGCAGCGTTGTGTATCCCTAGTTGACTCCGCCAGCCTATTTTTGTATTCTGAGCTGTATCCGGAAAAAAGGGTCGATCCAGCTCCAGTTCCCGCCTAAGTTCGAACATTGAATTATTACCCTCCAATTTAAAAAAAAAATTTCACTGGAATTCCATTAACTTACAATTGCTATGAGCGTGGGGGGGGGGGGTGGGAAAGTGGTACCAGGTAGTATTAAGTGGCTCATGGGTAACCTATAAAGGTTAAAATTATACAGCAGTACCGGTACCATTCAGTGCTGTAATCCTGCCTGCGATTGTCATTAAAATCCTTTTTAATCATGGAATGTTTAAAAACTTGTAGTAAAAATTTTGAGATGTATCCATTAGCTTGAGTCTGAGCCGGCTTCAGGGAAAGAAATTAGGAGCCAAAACCGGTCAAAGAGCTAACGGCTTAACAACGCTGTTTGTAAGCGAGTGTTGATCTAATTACTTAATTATTTTGTGCACAATAAGTCAATATCAGGATCTTTTCATGTAACAGTATACTGGTTATAGAAACCGGATCGGCCATACTAGTAAAATGTGTTTGTCGCTCACTAGGCCACAGATGTGGCGGGGATCATCGAGAACGTGTTCAAGTTCAAGCTGCAGCTCCTTAAGCAGGACCATACTCGCAAAATCTCGTTGTTGGCCCACCTCAGGGAATCAACGATCATCTAGAATCAACAGGCTGCAGGTTCCTTAAAGGTGAGAGTTTGTTAACGGTACCGGTATCACTGCTGATCCGAGGCCCCCCTCCCCTCCACTCCCCTCCTGTGATTTCATCATGGTTGGAAAAATGCAAATTTTGAAACTTGGTGATCGCAAAAATTTTTGATCGGAAAAATGAGCTATTTTGGTAACACTCATTTTTTGCTCTATTTGACAGAGCGATTGATTGAGCAAATGCTGTTTTGCAATGAGCAATGATCGAGCTTGCTCTTCTACAATGAGCGAAGAGCAACAAATAGCTAAATTGTTCTTTTACACTAAGAGAAAAAGTGCGATGAGCAAAGTAGCATACAATTGATTGCCCAAAATGCAAAAAAGACACCCCTATGTACGTCGCTCTTTTATTAGGAGCGCAAAAATGATCGCTCGTTAATTAAATTTGTTTGAAAAGAGCTAAATAAGACCGATCCATCATTTGCTTTGTAAATTAGATCGATCGTTCATTTTCTCTTGTGAAAACAGCGAAAAAAAAGGATTGCACTTTCGCTCTTTTACATGGAACAAGAAAATGAGCTTTCCCTCTTTCGCTCTTTTTCAAAGAACGAATGTGCAACCATGTGCTTAATTACTCTTTTGAAAATAGAGGAAATGATCGATAAGCAATTGAGCGATTGCCCAACCCTGGGGCAATAGCTAATTCGTTCCTTGCTCATTCCTGCTCATTGCAAAAGAACAATTATGCAAGTTTTTGCTGATTCACACATTAAAAGAGTGATTGAACGGTTTATTGATCATTTGCTCCTTGTCAAAGTTGAAATGAGCAATTACTTGCTCATTCGCTCATTGCAAAAGAGCAATCGCTCACTCAACCGGTCTTTCAAAAAGAGCCAAAAAATGACGGATTTCCAACATTGCTAATTTTTCACTCCAAAAAATATGCGTTCACTCATTTCAAAATAAGCAATTGCACAACCAACCCAAGAACCCAGATCCGGATTTTTCATCCGTGTTCCGTGTTGACCTAACCATTAATTTCCGGATGTGGATAATGGAAAAAAAAATCGTTATGAATAAATTTAATTCTTCTTACTGCAAATAATCCTCAATACGGTAGATTTTTATTTTAAATACGGTACATCGGTTTAACATTAGGATAACATGTAAATAACATAGGTTACACTTAAGTAAGATTTTTTTAACTGTTGTGAACCATTTATTTAACATTAGATTACACTTTAGTAAGATTTTATACCGGAGAAATTGATGTAACATTAAGATAACATGTGGTAACATTTTAATAAAATTTTGTTAGGATGAGAACTATGGTTATATTTGACTAATATTTAAGAAATAATTGAAAAACATTTGGCTATCATTTGGATAATAATTTGATAAAATTTGGGTAACTTTGGGTAAAATAAGTTAATACTTTGGCGACATTTGTGATACATTTGGGTAATATTTTTTTATTTTTTTAATAACAGTTTTGTTACATATTGGTAACATTTATGTAATTTTGAAAACAATTTAATTATGTAGGGAATTTTTTTTTTTTGCAATTGATACTGGTAATCTTAAAAATGATGAATTTTCAGAAGGATAACAAGTGAAAGTGATTCATGGAGCTGTGCAACGTAGCCGTATCGAACAAACAGACAGTATTCATCCAATTCAAATGAGAAAATTTTTTTGCATATATTTTGTTTTCGTTTAATATTATTTGCGATATAACAAAATTTCGTTAATCATTGTTAGTGCCCCAGAATTCCTTATAGTAAAAATAATTTATAACAAACCCTCACCCCCCCCCCTTTCTGGTGTTGGTTAAAATATTCATGTGTAGCTATAATTACAGAAAATTTTCTGAAGGTAACATTAAGGGGACACTGTTTAATAGCCTATTTATAGGGTTTAAATTAATGGTAAAATGTTATTACAAAATAACATTCATTCCCCAACTATTGAGTAGTTAAGGAGGTGCTGGTGCTGTGTGGCATGTTACCCGACTTGTCCATCTCTTTCTGTGGTTTCTCGTGGTGGGCAGGAACAGGCCAGCATTAAACCACTGGGTATATGAAGCTGAGGGAAGTATTGCTTTGGTAAGCCAGGTGTCCTTCTATAAGGCATTTGCAATGGCAAGAAACCCTCAGCAGATTATACTTCTTACAGATTTCAATAGTTATGAAAATTGATTTCTCATTTCCAACAAATCATGAATTTAAGGTATATCTATTGTAAATAACAATTTATAATGGTTACGGTATATTAGATGTCAGTTACAGGAAATGTTCCCTAAGTAGATTAATGTAAGGTATATTTAATGTTACAAAGCATTTATACGGGGAGTTACAGGGTAAGATCCAATCTGATGGCGGTAAGACTCAACCCTATGGGTCTGCCCATCAGATTGGCCCCTAAGTAACCTAATTTAACCTCCCTCCCCTAAGTAAGAGAATTTAAGGTAAATCTAATGTTACAAAGCATTTATACGGGCAGTTACAGGGTAAGATCCAATCTGATGGCGGTAAGACTCAACCCTATGGGTCTGCCCATCAGATTGGCCCCTAAGTAACCTAATTTAACCTCCCTCCCCTAAGTAAAAAATTTAAGGTAAATCTAATGTTACAAAGCATTTATACGGGCAGTAAAATGGCGGTAAGACTCAACCCTATGGGTCTGCCCATCAGATTGGCCCCTAAGTAACCTAATTTAACCTCCCTCCCCTAAGTTAAAAATTTAAGGTAAATCTAATGTTACAAAGCATTTATATGGGCAGCCACAGGGTAAGATCCAATCTGATGGTGGTAAGACTCAACCCTATGGGTCTGCCCATCAGATTGGCCCCTAAGTAACCTAATTTAACCTCCCTCCCCTAAGTAAGAGAAATTAAGGTAAATCTAATGTTACAAAGCATTTATACGGGGAGTTACAGGGTAAGATCCAATCTGATGGTGGTAAGACTCAACCCTATGGGTCTGCCCATCAGATTGGCCCCTAAGTAACCTAATTTAACCTCCCTCCCCTAAGTAGCAGACTTTAAGGTAAATATAATGTTAAAAAGTATTTATACGGGCAGTTACAGGGTAAGATCCAATCTGATGGAGGTAAGACTCAACCCTATGGGTCTGCCCATCAGATTGGCCCCTAAGTGACCTAATTTAACCTCCCTCCCCTAAGTAAGAGAATTTAAGGTAAATCTAATGTTACAAAGCATTTATACGGGGAGTTACAGGGTAAGATCCAATCTGATGGTGTTAAGACTCAACCCTATGGGTCTGCCCATCAGATTGGCCCCTATGTAACCTAATTTAACCTCCCTCCCCTAAGTAAGAGAAATTAAGGTAGATTTAATGTTACAAAGCATTTATACGGGGAGTTACAGGGTAAGATCCAATCTGATGGTGGTAAGACTCAACCCTATGGGTCTGCCCATCAGATTGGCCCCTAAGTAACCTAATTTAACCTCCCTCCCCTAAGTAAGAGAAATTAAGGTAAATCTAATGTTACAAAGCATTTATACGGGGAGTTACAGGGTAAGATCCAATCTGATGGTGGTAAGACTCAACCCTATGGGTCTGCCCATCAGATTGGCCCCTAAGTAACCTAATTTAACCTCCCTCCCCTAAGTAGCAGACTTTAAGGTAAATATAATGTTAAAAAGTATTTATACGGGCAGTTACAGGGTAAGATCCAATCTGATGGAGGTAAGACTCAACCCTATGGGTCTGCCCATCAGATTGGCCCCTAAGTGACCTAATTTAACCTCCCTCCCCTAAGTAAGAGAATTTAAGGTAAATCTAATGTTACAAAGCATTTATACGGGCAGTTACAGGGTAAGATCCAATCTGATGGAGGTAAGACTCAACCCTATGGGTCTGCTCATCAGATTGGCCCCTAAGTAACCTAATTTAACCTCCCTCCCCTAAGTAAAAGAATTTAAGGTAAATATAATGTTACAAAGCATTTATACGGGCAGTTACAGGGTAAGATCCAATCTGATGGAGGTAAGACTCAACCCTATGGGTCTGCCCATCAGATTGGCCCCTAAGTAACCTAATTTAACCTCCCTCCCATAAGTTAAAAATTTAAGGTAAATCTAATGTTAAAAAGCATTTATATGGGCAGTTACAGGGTAAGATCCAATCTGATGGTGGTAAGACTCAACCCTATGGGTCTGCCCATCAGATTGGCCCCTAAGTAACCTAATTTAACCTCCCTCCCCAAAGTAAGAGAAATTAAGGTAAATCTAATGTTACAAAGCATTTATACGGGGAGTTACAGGGTAAGATCCAATCTGATGGTGGTAAGACTCAACCCTATGGGTCTGCCCATCAGATTGGCCCCTAAGTAACCTAATTTAACCTCCCTCCCCTAAGTAGCAGAATTTAAGGTAAATATAATGTTACAAAGTATTTATACGGGCAGTTACAGGGTAAGATCCAATCTGATGGAGGTAAGACTCAACCCTATGGGTCTGCCCATCAGATTGGCCCCTAAGTAACCTAATTTAACCTCCCTCCCCTAAGTAAGAAATTTAAGGTAGATCTAATGTTACAAAGCATTTATACTAGGAGTTACAGGGTAAGATCCAATCTGATGGCGGTAAGACTCAACCCTATGGGTCTGCCCATCAGATTGGCCCCTAAGTAACCAAATTTAAAGTGTACCGGTAGGTGCTTTCAAAAAAATTAACGGTGGGATTATTCAGTTGTAGGCTTAATTGACGAAAAATAGCGTGAATTATTCAGGTGTTGGTTAGACTATACCGGTATATATATAAATACAAGACCTTTAAAAGAGTTAGAAAGATGTAGCATTTATTACGGAAATTGATGACTGGTAAAGGATTCCATTTTGTACTTTTTGAAAAATGTAATGAATCCCCTGTCCCCCCCCTCACTCACCATCCCAAAATTTGTAGTATGTTAGATTGTTAATTATTCAACATTTATGTAAGATGTATTTTTTTAATCGTTTTTATATTAATAAAGATTTATCTGTGTGTTTTTTATTCTGTCTCCAATCTTGAGACAGGTTGCAAAAGATTGTGTTTCAGAATAAGAAAGAAGTAATACTGTATGTTTGACGTTGTAAACAGGTAAGTGTTACTAACAGTCTGCATAGGTGGGCATCGTTAACCCAATATTTAACGGCGTTAATAGCGTTAAACGTTAATCGTTAACTCCAATTTAACTTCCGTTAACTGATAAGCGTTAACAACTGATTCCATTAATCGTTAAAAACGTTAACACATAAAATTCCATTAACAGTTAAAAGCGTTAAAAGCGTTAACTTTTGCAAATCTATGTTAACGCTTTTGAAGCTTTTAACGCTTTTTACAGTTAAAAGCGTTAAAAGCATTAACTTTTGCAAATCTATGTTAACGCTTTTAACGCTTTTTACTGTTATTTGTTAACCGTTACCGGTAACCAAAATAATGAAGGGAATCAAAGAACTAGCCC
>Ga0194123_10006362_pt1 | contig 12243 bp, 6 predicted proteins | sample TA2MahsurfametaG_5_FD_155479 | JGI IMG/M metagenome (GOLD analysis project Ga0194123, IMG submission 155479) | Freshwater microbial communities from Lake Tanganyika, Tanzania - TA2015023 Mahale A surface | ecosystem: Environmental > Aquatic > Freshwater > Lake | place: Tanzania: Lake Tanganyika... | reverse complement strand
ACTCTAAATAAAATAAAAGTAAAAAAAAATAAATTTATTATAAGGCTAAAACTAAAAGCTTTGATTAAAGATTAGAAGTCTAAATCTTTTATAGCCTGGGGCCTACTAAAAAACTAGGTTAATTTTATATCTTCAGTATAATGTTTTATTTAAACTATTTTAGTTAATTTAGTAAAACTCAATTAATAAAAAGTTTTCTATTAATTGACTCTAGAACAATTGGCATAAATCTGTGGTTAGCCCCGCAAATTTCTGAGCATTGACCATAATAAAGACCTGGCCGTTGTCTAATAAATTTGACTTGATTAATGCGGCCCGGAACTGCGTCGGCCTTAACGCCTAAGGAAGGTAAAGATCAGGCGTGTAAAACATCAGCAGAAGAAATGAGCATTCGAATGTGCGTTTTTAGGGGAATTACTGTATGGTTGTCTGTCTCTAATAGTCGAAATATGTTTTGTTGAAGATCGGGCTCTCTAACTATATAAGAGTCAAATTCTAGAAAAGAATTTTTATTACTGAATCAAAAATCTGAGTATTCGTAGCTTCAATATCATTGATGACCGATTGCTTTAATAGTTAAAGTTCTGTCGATGGCTTCATCTAATATGTATAAAAGAAGAAGGGAGGGAAGGGCAATTTGAATTAAAATAATTGCAGGAATCACTGTTCAAATTCTTTCAACTATTTGTATTTCTAAAAGATTTTTATTTACTCAGGAGTTTTTTAATATTGAAATCATTATAAATCCCACAAAGCTTAAAATAAACATTAAAACTAAATTAATAAAATCATGAAAAAAAATTAATTCTTCTATAATAGGAGAATTTCCATCTTGTAGACCAAATTGACCTCAAGTTATAATAAAATTAAAAATTGGTAATAAAAGGAGAGGCTCCATGCGAAGTTTTACAGACTACTGCTTTTTCAGCCATTTTATTTAGTTAGCCCAATTTAAACAGCCCAGAAAGATTTCGTGTAAAAGGCCAAAAAATAGAACTATTAAAGTAATAATCAAAATAAAGTAAGAAAAAATAGAATAAGAGGTCATAAATGTAGACACAATAGGAAAAAGTAAAATCAATTCTACGTCAAAAAGTAGGAAAACAATGCAAATTATAAAAAAGCGAAGGGAAAAAGGGAGGCGAGCTGAAAATTTAGGAGTAAACCCGCACTCAAAGGGGCTTAATTTTTCTCGGTCTATTTTTTCTTTAAATCTTAAAAAATTTCCTAAAAATAATAAAATAAAAGATAATATTATAATTAAAACTGTGAATAAAATAAAAAAAATATTTATGTCGCGAAAATAAGATTTTTGGGAGGCCCTTTTATAAAACTAAGTGCCTGAAAAAGGGTTATTTTGATAGAATAAAACATGTAAATTACCTTGGTTTAATTTCAAGAAAAGAAGTCTTTATTTCTAACGCTTAAAGTTAGTGCATTTATCTGCCATCTAGAAAAATCAGGGGAAAGTCGTTGCCGTGAGATCGGGAAAAGAGGGTGAGAGATGCCAGTCCGAGGCTAGCCTCGATGACTATTAAAGTGGAGAATAAAAAAAGAAAAAATAAAGGAAAAAAATTTATAATGTTATTGATTATGAGAAAAAAATTTATTAGTATTATTATTTCTAGAAGTATTAAAATTATTATTGAATGATATCAGTTTTTCAGTAACAGAAAAATAGAGAAACAAAAAACTATAATGAAAAAAAAAAGTCTAAATTCAGTGAAATTTCATAAATTAAAAAAAAAAACTAAAACAATTAAAATTATTATAGCTAAATTAGTGCTAACTTTTAGTATAAAAAATACAATAGGTTGCAAACCTAGAGATACAAAATTGAAAAGTTTTAAAAATATTTAAACTATAAATATTTATTTTGGCAGAAAATATGCATCAAATTTAGAATTTGAAAAAGGGGAAAACCCCAAATAAATTTTTAATTTTTATAAAATTTTTTGTTTTAATAAATATTTATATGCACGGGGTAATTAAGCGCAGTAAAAAAAATTTTTCGAAAAATAAATTCTTTATTTTGGGCTAATTAAGTGCCAGCAGCAGCGGTTATACTTAACAAAAAACAAAAAAATAAAATTTAAGCTTTTAAAAAATAAAAAAAATTTCATAGTTGTGAATAAGATTTATTTTTATTTTTTCTTTTTGGTAAAAACAAAAAATAAACCAGGGTTAGAAGCCTGTTATAATTTAGTAAACAATAAAGGGGATTAATAAAAAGTTTTTTAAATCTGAAAAAATGACAGTAATTTAGCCCCAGCAGAGGAACTTGGAGAATTATTAAATAATCCTTTTTTTATCTTTCTTAAGTTTGTTTTTTGTGTGGCTGTATAAATGAACATCTAAATGTAAATTAAAATTCAGGTGACATGAAAAAATATTTAAGCTTTTCTTAGTTACCTTGATAAAAATTTTTAAGCAGCAAAATTTTTATTGGATTTGGCAGTAAACCTATTTTAAAAAAGTAGCTTGAAAAGGTTTTAAATTGTGTACATATCGTCCGTCGCTCTCCGAAAGGAGATAAGTCGTAGCAAAGTAGGGGTTTTAGAAAGAGCTCCTAAATTCCAAAAGCTAGAAAATGGAAAATAAAAGTGTGTCATCAGGTAAAAGAAAATTAAGTTAAAAAAACTATAAAACTTCAAATTTTACATTATTTGCAAAAATTATTTTCTAAGCTTTTTAATGGGCAATTTAAATTAGGGTGACCCAATTAACTAAAATTTGAAAATTTGAAAAATAAAAATAAATGAAGAATTTTTCTTTAAGAAATATATTAAAATAAATTTTAGAGTGGGGGTTACCTTTTGCATCATGGATTTTTGATCGGCGATAAGATTTTTAGATCTCGAAAAAGCTTTTTGTGGGAAAAATTAATAAAAATGGAAGATTTTATTGTAAGTTTTCTACTAAAATGATATGTTTTATAGCTTATATCTAGTTTTAAATAATTTTATTAAATAATTTCTTTAGTGAAAAAAAAGGTATTTAGGACCAGCTAAAAATTTATGTAAAAAAATAAAAAAAAAAGAAATTAGTAAAATTAAAAATTTTTATAAAATATTTAAAAATTTAAAAAAAGACAAATTTTTAGTTTTTTAGGAATTTAAAACATAAAAAAATTTTTATTTTTTATTCTTCTATAAAAATATTAGTAAAGTTTATTGTGATAAAAATAAAAATACCTATGTAATTTTTTTTAAAAAAAAAAAATTAAAATAATTTAACTGAAATTTTTAGCCTGTTTTTCAAAGACATCGCCTTTTATTAAGGTTTATTCTGCCCGGTGAAAAATTTTTAACGGCTTTGTACTAAGGTAGCATAATAATTAGTCCTCTAATTGAGGGATTGAATGAAAGAAATTACTAAAAAAGCTAAATTTAAACTTATTTCTGAATTTTTTTTTTCATGAAAAGATGAAAATTTTATTTTTAGACGATAAGACCCTATGAAGCTTTATTACAGAGTAATTTTTTTGGGGAAAAATTAAATAAGGGTATTAAAAATACGTAATATCATGATCTTAAAAAATTTTTTGAAAAAGCTACTCTAGGGATAACAGCATAATTTTTATTAAAGCTCTTATTAAAATAAAAGATTGTGACCTCGATGTTGAATTAAGAAGAATAAATTTGTGTAGCAGTGATTTATTTTTAGTCTGTTCGACTAGTAGTTTCTTACATGATTTGAGTTTAGATCGACGTAAGTCAGATTGGTTTCTATCTAAAATATATTTAAGTGTTCTTAGTACGAAAGGAAAAAAAAACTTTTTATTAAAGTAATCAAAAGATGGTTGGTTTTTAACCAATTTATGAGCCAGGCTCCTTAATAAAGCTAGTATAAAAAATACATCTCATTTACAAAGAGAAGATATTTCAAATGCTTTTTAATTCCTCAGATAAGTCCGATAAATTGGTTGTTTTTAGGCGTATTGATTTTATCGTCTTTGGCTCTTTGCCTCGTAAAATTAAATTTTGCTTTTAAGAAAACTAAAATAGTGTTGAGCCGTCTAAGCATAAAAAAGAACGTGCTACAGAATGTTATTTAATGGGAAATTTATTTTCTTCTTTTGATCCTCAAGTAAGGATTTATTTATTTTCATTGGGTTTAAATTGATTGTCAATTTTCAGGGGAGTAGTTTTTCTCCCTCAGATTTTTTGGCTTAGGGGGAGACAAATGAAAAATTCGTTAAATTTTTTTATTATGTATTTATTAAGGGAGCTGGGGTCAATTTTTAGGGGGTTGGTAATTCCCGGGACGATATTAATTTTTTTATCCTTGTTTTTTTTTATTCTCTTTTCAAATTTTTTAGGTTTATTGCCTTATGTTTTTACCCCATCCAGGCACATAGTTTATAGTTTGATTTTGGCTTTGCCCTTATGATTAGGAAATATGATTTGATCCCTGACATTTCAGTTTAAGTCTGTTATGGCTCATTTAGTTCCGCTGGGAACACCAGTGGCGCTAATACCCGTAATGGTAATTATTGAGACTGTTAGAACTGTTATTCGTCCCGCGACTTTAGCTATTCGTTTGGCTGCTAACATAATTGCCGGGCACTTATTATTGACTTTGCTAGGGAGTCAGGGAAGGTCAGCAGGAAGTAGGAGGGTTGTTTTTATTTTTTTAAGATTAACTCTTTTGTTGATATTGGAGTGTGCAGTAGCATGTATTCAGTCATATGTGTTTACGGTTTTAAGCTCTTTATATTTTAGAGAAACGGTAAGAGTGGGGTTTTTAAAAAATAATCAAAAATTTTAGTAAATTAGATTTAAAGTAATTTAAAAAAAAATATTAATTTTGGGGATTAAATTTAGGCACTGCTTCTTTAAATGTCTAGAATAATTTGCCACCCATACCATATAGTAGATGAGTCTCCATGGCCTTTGTACGGGTCTTTAGGTGGGCTATTTTTAACTTCTGGGATAGTTTCATGATTTCACTTAAAAAGGATAATATTGTTTGGTCTAGGAATGTTAATTTTATTATTAGTTATATATCAATGATGGCGAGACATTTCTCGGGAGGGAAGAGGCCAAGGGTTTCATAGTTCAATTGTAGAATTAGGCTTGCGGTGAGGCATACTATTGTTTATTACCTCTGAAGTCTTTTTTTTTTTAAGTTTCTTTTGGGCCTTTTTTCATAGAAGATTAGCACCTAATATTGAGGTGGGGGCTGTTTGACCCCCCGTGGGAATCTTACCTTTTAACCCCTTCCAAGTTCCATTATTAAATACTATTGTATTAGTTTCGTCGGGAGTGAGGGTTACTTGGGCGCATCACGCAATAATAGAAGGAAAGTTTTATCAAGCTAAGTTGGGATTAAGGGTTACTATTGTCTTGGGCCTATACTTTACGGCTTTGCAGGGATTAGAATATTTTGAGGCAAGATTTTCTTTCGCGGATAGAATTTTTGGCGCTACTTTTTTTATTGCCACAGGGTTTCATGGGTTACATGTAATTGTAGGCACTATTTTTTTAAGGGTCTGTTACTTTCGACATAGGAATTTTGAGTTTAGTCCCGCACATCATTTTGGATTTGAGGCTGCTGCGTGGTACTGACATTTTGTGGATGTTGTCTGGTTATTTTTATACCTTGTAATTTATTGATGAGGGGGGGTCTAGAAAATTCAAATGTATAAAATTAAGTGAATGTGGTCATGCAATCATAAAGATATTGGAACCCTGTATTTAATTGCTGGGGCGTGGGCTGGAATAGTGGGTACAGGATTGAGGATAATTATTCGGATAGAGTTGGGGCAAGCGGGGTCTTTAATTGGAGACGACCAAATTTACAATGTTGTTGTCACAGCGCATGCCTTTGTTATAATTTTTTTTATGGTGATACCAATTTTGATCGGGGGATTTGGAAATTGATTAGTGCCCTTAATATTGGGGGCGGCGGATATGGCGTTTCCTCGTATAAATAATATAAGATTTTGATTTTTATTGCCGGCATTGGTTATATTATTATCTAGGTCTTTAGTAGAAAGGGGGGCTGGGACTGGGTGAACTGTCTATCCCCCCTTATCGGGAAATATTGCTCATGCAGGAAGTTCTGTAGATTTTGCAATTTTTTCATTACATTTGGCCGGAGTAAGGTCGATTTTAGGGGCGGTAAATTTTATTAGAACATTGGGAAATTTGCGAACATTTGGAATGATTTTAGACCGGATGCCGTTGTTCGCCTGAGCAGTTCTTATTACAGCAGTATTACTCTTATTATCTTTACCAGTTTTAGCAGGGGCCATTACTATATTGTTGACAGATCGAAATCTAAATTCAAGATTCTATGATGTTAGGGGAGGCGGGGATCCTGTTCTTTACCAGCATTTGTTTTGATTTTTTGGTCACCCTGAGGTATATATTTTGATTTTACCTGGGTTTGGGTTAATCTCTCATATTGTGGCGCAGGAAAGGGGAAAAAATGAAACTTTTGGGGTCTTAGGAATAGTTTATGCAATGCTAGCTATTGGGGTTTTGGGTTTTGTCGTTTGGGCCCATCATATATTTACTGTGGGGATAGACGCGGATACTCGGGCTTATTTTACTTCTGCAACTATAATTATTGCAGTGCCCACAGGGATTAAAATTTTTAGTTGGTTGGGGACCTTACACGGGGTTCGATTTTCTATATCTCCTTCTCTTTATTGAGCTTTAGGTTTCATTTTTTTATTTACAGTTGGGGGGTTAACTGGGGTTGTTCTCTCTAATTCTGCCTTAGATGTAGTTTTGCATGATACTTATTATGTTGTTGCCCATTTTCATTATGTTTTAAGGATGGGGGCTGTGTTTGCGTTAATGGGGGCTTTTGTGAATTGGTTTCCTTTAATAGTTGGTCTTTCTTTAAATCCAAAATGATTAAAAATTCAATTTTTTATTATGTTTATCGGAGTAAATTTGACGTTTTTCCCTATACATTTTTTAGGTTTAGCTGGAATGCCTCGGCGTTATTCGGACTATCCTGATTTTTTTTCTTATTGAAATATTGTAGCTAGGTTAGGGTCGATTGTATCCGTAACTTCGGTTATATTTTTTTTGTTCATCATTTGAGAGTCCTTTGTTAGGCATCGTCCAGCTGTTAGGAGAATACATATGACGACTTCTTTAGAGCTTATGCATTCTTTTCCCCCTTTAACGCACAGGTATACTTCTATTCCTGTTGTTAGGGTAAAAGATTAAAGGCTAAGAAAATGTTTGAATAGAGTTGGGTAAATTTTAAAAGGCGAAACGTCAAACGATTTAGGTTAGAGAAATAATTTTAAAATTTAAGTTTAACTGAGGGGGTGAAATTTTATTGAGGGGAAAAATAGGCGTTTATAATTTTTATATTAAGTAGTAAAATAAAATCTTTAGAAAAGAATTATTTATTACGCCATTATTTAGTCGGGGAGGGGTTAAATAAAATAAATTGATTAAATTTTTGTTTGTAAAAATTATCATGTTTTAAAATTTTTACGCGGGGGAAAAATATTGTTAAAAGCATACATAGGAAAAGAAAAATTTAGAGGGGGCTTAAAAAGACTTGATCCTTATTTTTATGAGATTAAAATAAATTTATTAGCAATCTTTTAAGGGGTTGGTGTGGGATAAAGAAAATAAATTAAGAAGTCAGTTTAAATTTAGTCAGGCGGGGGGGGAGATTTTTAAGTTAAAGTATAAATTATCAATTATTATATGTTCAATGTTGTCATGGTCTGGTCATAGAGAGAGAAAAAAAGCGGGGGAGGGGGTTTTATCATATAGTATATATATACATATGTATATTTTTAATAATTTATGTATTTTTATTACTAAAAAAATTTTTACAGGTAGGGCTGAAGTTAGTGCGGGCTATCCGTTGATTTTTGTTAACAAACTATAAAAATTGACTTAATCTCTAGGGAGGTGTTTACATAACAATTTTGAGAGATTGAAGGCCTCCCTCAGGAAAAATAAACGGCATAAACAGTAAATTCGAGCATTTTTTTTTAAGGGAGAATTTTAGTGGAACGTTAGATTTAAATAAGCGTTTTGATGGAGAAGGTGATGAGGCAAAGAAGGCGCAAGTATAAGAAATATTTAATTGGAGAGCTAAGTTTTAAGAGGGTGTAAAATTTAAGAAAAACATACTAGTCGGCGAAAAATTAAATTATTAATAATTTTATTTTTTTCTTTAAGAGAAGCTGAGAAAATTCAGAGGTAAAAAAAAATAAAAGATTATTTAAGAACAAAGTTAGGAATTTTTAGCTGCGCGATTTTCAAGTTGAGCATTTAGTAGAATAGGTGAAAGCTAAAGATAAAAATTATATTTTTATTATAAAAAGGAAAAGGCTAAATAGAAAAATAAAAATAGGGAGTAAAGATCTATTGGTTGATTATTGAGAACTTTTAGGCTAGTCGGTTAAAAAATTTAGGCAATAAATTTAGAGGTCCATGGCTGGAAAGTCAAATTTTACTGAGGCGTGCGTTTAAGCTCAATTATATTAAGAAGGCCTATTCTTTTTGCTTTTTGAATTATTAAAAGTAAAGATTAGACCATCAATGGCTAAATATTTTTAGAAATTTTTATAAAATAAAAAACTGAGGCAGATTTTACTTAAAGGCGAAGGGGAGTAAATTAGTTTTTAATTTAAGAAAGGAAACTTGAAAATTATCAGTGATTAAAATTAAAAATAAAATATAGAAAGGGCCATATTTCGGCAAAAGTTTCTATGCGTGAAAATTTCTAAAATTAAAATTAATAGTTAGACTTAAATTAGAAAATTTACTATTGGAAATAAAAATCATTAAATACTTTTTAAAACGATTTATTCGCGCATTAAGGTTTAGCAAATTTATAAAAACTTGCGCCAATTTATGGTTAGATTTTAGGCAGGCCGCATAAATTCAATTTTGGCTAATTTTAGAATTAAAGTAAAAAATTCAATTCTAAAGATTTAAATTTAAATAAAGAATAGTTGAGGGTTTGTTAAAATATTAGGATCATATTAAATAAAATCTTTAAAGGCTTTCTATTAAAATCTTTGTAAAATTTTATGAGAATAAAGTTTAGGGGATAAATAAAAATAAGGGATAAAGGTGAGCTAGAAAAGGCAGGTTATAAATTCATGATTTGGGGGGGGGGCTTTGAAGTCTTTAAATTTAGAGACCAAGAAATATTTTTATGGGGTAGTCAATAGTTAAGTTGTTGGAAAAGAGGTTTCCTGGAATAGTGCATGCAGAAGCGTAAGCGGCTTATGCAAAAACCTTTAGTAAAATAGAGAATTTAATGGGTTTAGGTTTAACTTAAATACAGGTTTAAGGGGTTTTACAGGTGGTTATTTTTAATACTGTTTTTAAAGAATAAGAGATGTTTTTTAAATTAGGTCGTAAATAATCATTAACAATTTACTTTGGTTTATCATTAAATTTTTATTTTGAAGACCCTAAAATTAAAATTTTAAGCCTGAGTATAAAATTTTATCTTAGTTTAAAAAATTTTTACGGATCAAAAAGATTTAAAAAGACTTAGGTCAATAAAAGACGAGAAAAGAACATAAAAACTCAATGAAAGTCAAAGTGAAATCCTGAGAATTTAGGGGGAATTAAATATCTAAAATTGAATGTTGGCGCGTGTGGAAAAACAAATCTGAGGAGGCCTAAAAATTATGCATTTTAGGAAAATTTTAGTAAGTTTTTAGACTAGAAAAATTTTTTAGGCGGGGGCGCTATTGATAAAATAGCTGATTTTATAAATTAAATTTGCAAATAAAATAGCATTTGAAAAAGTTTCCAAAATAAAAGAAAATTAAATTAATTTTAGAGTTCATTCTTTTACAAAAGAAGAATTAAAGAGCTCCTTTTTAAGCCTCGGGGATAAAAACTTTGGGGCAGGCGACAAAGTTGGGCGCGAGGATTTTTTAGTAAATAAAATTTCAACGAAAAATTTATTTATAGAGCAGGGCTAAAAATCTAGGATAGTAGCTAGAATAAAAATAGAGAGAAAAATTGTTTAGTCGTTTTTAACTTAGCTAGGTGGGGGGGGGGTAAATTATCTTATAGTATATCTATGTACATATATATATATAATAATGAGTGTTTCCTATGGCTAAAAATTTTTTTGGGGGCAGGGCTGAAATTAGCCTGGGATTATTCATTAATTTTTGTTGACAAGCTATAAAAATTGATTTAATTTTTAGGAAGGAGTTAGCATAAGAATTTTGAGAGAATGGGGGGGGGCCTTCAGAAAAAATAAACGGAATAAACAGTAAATTCGCGCATTTTTAGGGGGGAAAAATTAAATAAGAGTTTTTTGACGGGGAAGGTGCTGGGACAAAGAAGGCTTTAGTATAAGGAATATTTTAATTGAAGAGTTAAGTTTTAAGGGGTATAAAATTTAAGAAAACCTATTAGTCGGCGAAAAATTGAATTATTAAAAATTTTTATTTTTGTTAAGAAAAATTGAGAAAATTGGGGGGGGGTAGAAAATAAAAGCCCATTTCTAAGAACAAAATTAAAAATCTTTAGCCGCGCGATTTTCAAGTTGAGCATTTTTTTTTATTAATAGGTGAAGGGTTAAGCTGAAAATTATATTTATGGTATAAAAGGAAAAGACTAAAATAGCAAAATAAAAATGTGTAGAAAGAATTTATTGGCTGATTATTGTAAACTTTTGGGCTAGTAGGGTAAAAATTTAGGCAACAAATTTTAAGGTTTTATGGGAGGAAAGTTAAAATTTAGTGAGGCATGCGTTAAAGTTAAATTATTTTAAGAAGATCTATTTTTGCTTTTTAAATTATTAAGAGTAGAGATTAGACCACCAATGGCTAAATATTTTTAGTAATTTACAAAATAAAAAACTGAGGTAGATTTTAATTTAAAGATGAAAAGGGGGTAAATAGAGAGTAAATTAGTTTAAAATCTAAGGAGGGATTAAAAATTATCAGTGATTAAAATTAATAATAAAATATTAGAGAAAGGCTTATTTCGGCAAAAGTTTTTACTTGCGAAAATTTGTAAAAATTGAGACTAATAATTAGACTTAAAATAGAAAATTATTATTGGCGATAAAAATATTTGATGGTTTAAAAATGATTTATCCTCACATTAAGGCTTAGCAAATTATAAAAACTTGCGCCAATTTCTGGTTTAGATTTTAGGCGGGCCGCATAAAATTTAATTTTGGTTAATTTTTAGAATTAAAGCAAATAAAATTTAATCCTAAAGATTTAAATAAAGAATAGTTGAAGTTTTCTTAAAATACACGTGTTATATTAAATAAAATCTTTAAAAGCTTTTTATTAAAATCTTTGCAAAATTTTATCAGAATAAAGTTTAGAGCGACAATTAAAAAATAAAAGATAAGGGTGAGCTAGAAAGGCAGGTTAAAGATTCATGATTTAGGGAGCCTTGAAGTTTTTGAATTTTAAGGCCAAAAATATTTTTATAGGATAGCTATAGTTAAGTTATTGAAATATAGGGTTCCCGGAATAGCGCATGCACGATTCTAGCGTGGCTTATATAAACCTTTTAGTAATATAAAAAATTAAATAGGCTTGAGTTCAACTTAAATGTGGCTTTAACGGGTTTTACAGATGGTTATTTTTAAGAGTGTTTTTAAAGTGCAAAAGAAGTTTTTCAAATTAGGTACCAAATAATCATTAATAACTTACTTCGGTTAATCATTTAATTTTTAATGATCATTTTGAAGGCAATAAAAATTAAAATTTAAAGGCTAGGCACAAAATTATTTTAGCTTAAAAAATTTCTACGGGCCAAAGGATTTAAATATAAAGATTTAGGTTAAATAAAAGACGAGTAAAATACCTATTAAAGTCAAAGTGAAATCCTGAGAATTTAGGTTAGGCCTAAAATTTTTAAAATTGCAGGTTAATGCGCCTGGAAAAACAAAACTGAGGGGGCCTAAGATTACGCATTTTTAGGGAAAATTACAAAACTAGAAAAAATTTTTTTGGCGGGGCACTACTGATAAAATAGCTGAGTTTAAACTTAAATTTGCAAATAAAAATGGTATTTGAAAAAGTTTCTAAATTAAAAGAAAATTAAAATGCTTTTAGAATTTATTCTTTTTACAAAAGAAGAATTAAAAAGGCTACCCTTAAGCCTCAAAGATAAAACTTTATGGCAGGGCGGCAAAGTTGGGCGCAAGGATTTTAGTAAATAAAATTTCAACGAAAAATTTATTCATGGAATAGGTGTAAAATTTAAAATGATAGCTAGAATATAAATAAAGAGAAAAATTGTTCAGTCGTTT
>Ga0194123_10006358_pt1 | contig 12251 bp, 12 predicted proteins | sample TA2MahsurfametaG_5_FD_155479 | JGI IMG/M metagenome (GOLD analysis project Ga0194123, IMG submission 155479) | Freshwater microbial communities from Lake Tanganyika, Tanzania - TA2015023 Mahale A surface | ecosystem: Environmental > Aquatic > Freshwater > Lake | place: Tanzania: Lake Tanganyika... | reverse complement strand
TCAGGGTGGGCCGCCGCCGCGGTCAGTCCGACCCCCTGCTCAGCAGCTGGCATGTGGAGGAAGGTGCCAACACCGTCCTCGAGGTGGTGTTCCTCCACTGGGACGACATCGTGCGCGAGCACTGGCCGCGCAACCCTCTGGTGATCGCCTGGCAGGGCTTTCGCTTTGCGCTTTGGTATGTGGTGCGGGGGGGGCTGGTCCGCATCGCCCGCATGTGCCCCTCGGTGGCGCTGTGTGGGTTCTATCCGCTGCTGTTCTTCGGCTTCTTTGGCCTGCTGCTGCTGGCGCTGGGGCTGCTGCTGCGCGCCGGTTTGACGGTGCTGATCGGCCCCTGGGCGGCGGCGGCGCTGGCCGTGCTGGCCGTGTTGGCACTGGTGCCGGCCTGCTGGCGCCTGGCCGATCAGCAGGGGGTGGTGTGGCTGTTTCGCTCGATCTTGTTTACCCATCGGCTCGGCCAGGCCCGCGATGGGGCGCTGCGGCCGCGCTTGATCGAGCTGGCCCAGCGCATCCTGGCGATCGAGCAGGCATCACCCGCCTCGCGGGTGCAGCTGGTGGGCCACAGCTCCGGCAGCTTTGTGATGGCGATGCTGGCGGCTGAGCTGCGCCGCCAGCCGGGCTTTGAGGCCGCACTGGCGCCCCGCCTCAGCCTGCTGAGCCTGGGCCAAAACCTGGCCAACCTGGCGGTGCACAAGGGCGCCGCCGCCTTCCACAACGATCTGCGCACCCTGGCCGCCGTGCCGCGCCTGCCCTGGCGCGACATCACCTCAAGCGACGACTACCTGTGCTTTGCGGGGGTCGACCCCTACCGCAGCTGCCGCATCGCGATCGAGCCGCCCGCCTACCCGCAGCTCGAGCGCATTTGGCTGGCCCAGCGCCTGGGCCTGGGCAGCTGGTGGGCCCTGATCACCAACCAGTTCCCTCTGCATTTCGAGTACCTGCACACCGCCCCGCCCGAGCGGCAGGGGGGCTTTGACTATTTCGAAGAGCTGCTGACTGAGAGCCAATGAGCCAGCAGGAACCCCGCTGCCCCTTGGCCGCCGAACCCGTCTACCCCCGGCCGGCTCCCTACAAGAAGCACTTTTTCTGGCGCCTGCTCAAGGGGCTGCACAGCTGGTTCGGCCTGCTGAGTGATGTGGATTTCCAAATCCCCATCGGTTCGGTGCAGTTCCTGGGGCTCAACCTGTTTTTGGTCAACGATCCGGCCACGGTCAAGCGGGTCATGGTCGATCAGGTCGAGGACTTCCCCAAGCACCCCTACACGCTGTGGATCCTCGAGCCGTTGATCGGCCGGGCGATCTTCTCGGTCAACGGCCCCGAATGGGCCCGCCAGCGCCGCCTGGTCGACCAGGCCTTCCAGGTGGCGCAGCTGCGCCGGGTGCTGCCCCAGATGCAGGGCGCCGTTGAGGCCATGGTGGCTCGGCTCGATGCCGCTATCGCCACCGAGCCAGTCACCATCGAGATCGACGAGGAGATGACCCTGGTCACCGCCGATGTGATCGTGCGCACGATCCTCTCGCGCCCGCTCGAGGCGGCCGAGGCGGCGGGCATTTTTGATGCCTTCGCCCGCTACCAGCGCCGCGCCGGCCAGGCGCTGATGCTGCGTTTCCTGCGGCTGCCGCAGGACAAGCTGCAGGCCTACCTGGGCCGCCACGCCCGCACCATTCGTGGCTGGATCCGCGACGCCATCGACGCCCGCCTCGATGGCGCCGCTTCCCCAGAATCGCTCGCTCCCCAGGACCTGTTGCAGGCCCTGATCGACGCCCGCGATCCCGAAACCGGCGAGGCCTTCAGCCGCGAGGAGCTGCTCGATCAGGTCTGCTTTTTGTTTTTGGCGGGTCACGAGACCTCCGCCAGCTCCCTGGGCATGGCGGTGTATTTGCTGAGCTGTTTTCCAGAAGCTCAGGCTCGCCTACGCGCTGAGCTGCAGGAGCTGTTGGGCGCTCAAGCCGGCGCGCCTGAGGGCACCTCTGCAGATGCTCCTGGCTGCTCTGACCGCCCGTTGACCTTTGAAGACCTCCGTCAGCTGCCCTATGCGGCGGCGGTGTTCAACGAGACCCTGCGGCTCTACCCACCGGTGAGCTTTTTCATTCGCGAGTCGCAGCAAGAGGGCGAGCTGGTGGATCGGCGCTGCCCGATGCGCTCGCTGGTCACGATCTCGCCGTGGGTGATCCAGCGCCAAGACGGCCAATGGCCCCAGCCCCACGCCTTTGACCCCGATCGCTTTTTCACCGACCCGAGTGCTCAGAACCGCCAACTCGCGCGCGATGTGTGGCTGCCGTTTGGCCTGGGGCCGCGCAAATGCCCGGGTGCCGCCTTTGCCCTGCAGGAGGCACAGCTGGTGTTGGCAGAGCTCGTGCGCCGCTATGAACTGCTGCCCGCCGACGGACCCGCCCCCGACCTGGTCGGCCGCCTGACCCTGCGCTCGCGCAACGGCATCCGCGTCAGGTTGCGGCGTTTGGCCACCCCAGGCCTTGCCTAGACTGATGACGTCATCTGATGACGTCATCAGTCGTGCGCACCATCATTGACCTGCCTGAGGCCGATCGCGCGGCGCTTGATGCGCAGTGCCAGCAGCGTGGTTTGTCGCGGGCCGAGGCGATGCGTCAGGCCCTGCGGCTTTGGCTGCAGCAGCAAAGCCCAAGCACTGGCAGCGTTTTTGGGCTCTGGGCTGATCGCGACCAGGACGCCGTTGCGATGCAACAGGCCCTGCGCGCTGAGTGGTCAGGCTGTTGATGCTCCTTCTCGACACCAACATCCTCATCGACGTGCTGCGTGGGGAACAAGTGGCCCGCGCTTGGCTTGAACAGCAGCAGCGCCCTGCGATCAGCGTGATCACGTGGATTGAGGTGTTGGTGGGCTGCCGAGCTGAGGAGGCGCTGATTGTCGAGTCGTGGCTTGAGAGTTTTGATCGCCTGCCGATGGATCAGGCGGTGGCTGCACTCACCGTGAGCCTCAGGCAGCTCCATGGCCTCAAGGTTCCTGACGCCATCATCCTGGCCACGGCTCAACACCATGGGCTGCAGCTGGTCACCCGCAATGTGCGCGATTTCCCGATGGCCTTGGGGTCGGTGCTGCACCCGTATTGCCTGTGACACCACAGCGGCAGTCGAGCGTTTTGAACCCGGTTGGTCGCCAGCCGTGGGCGTGGGGGTGGGGGGTTGTTTCCCAGAGCCCTTGCAAGATTGGCCCTTTTTTAGGCCTTGCAGACACCATATCTGGTGTGTGCCAGTGGCACAGGGCGCGTTGAGGTGGCTTGGCTGCCGGTCAAGCCTCGATGAAGTTCACGCAAAACGCTTTTGCGGTCATGTTTTTGCAGTCATAGCTTCCCCGTCGGATCTGGATCCTTAATAGTACTGGTGTATTATTAAGGACTGCTTGGCCGTTCTCGCTACGGTGTTGTTCGGGTTTGACCTTCAAGGCTGGATCACCGTTATCGGCGGCATCTTGCTGGGCCTCATCACCCTGTTCACGGGTTACGACCATGTCGATGTCTTTGGACGCGCCACCCTCAGGATCAATCAGCAAGTCGGACTTCTTGTCCTCGTTGCCTCGTTGGCGACGTTGGTTGTCGAGGCTCAATTGGCATCCCGTCGTCGATATCGAGATCAGATCGATCGCGCGCGAGCAGCGAATGCAACAGCTCGAGAACGAGATCTTGCAGGTCGAGAGCGAGATCTTGCGGATCAAGAGCGACAACGAGCGTCTCGCCGAGCTCAACGCCAGGATCGCTGCACTCTGGCCCAGCTCGAATTCCAGTTCAGTGCTAACGCAACCACCCGACAACGACTCTCCGATCTGATCGAGCTTTTGCGCGAGTACGGCGAGCTTGCTTGACGATCCGGCTGTCCAGTTTTACCGGCCATCAATCTGAAGCTTGTTGGAGTCTCGAAACCTGGAGGCTTTGATCTTTGCTGGCAGGAACACCCCATATCTAGTGTTTCGTAATCCCACAAAAGCCCTTTTCTGGTAAGGGGTTCTCAAGGTCACTTCCTTGCCTTCCTCTTCGGTCTCGATGCCGGCGCCCACTGGTGGTGAAAATAGTGCAAGCTCGCATCAATCAGAGCACCGTCATCAGCTGGCGAATGGTCTGGATGGGCAGGAAGAGCCTGGATGGATTGGAGGGCAAGGGCTGAAAGCCATAGCTCTCGTAGAGCGCCTTGCGGCGCGCTGTGCGGGCAGGATTACCGCAATCGAGTACATCGAGCAGAACTACAGCGATGCCGAGGGTATCGGCAGCCAGCGCGATCCGTCGCAGCGCATCGACCAGTAGGTCGCCCCCAAAGCCTGCACCGCTGTAACGCAGATCACGGCCGATCATGGCGATGAAAGCCGCGGGCACAGAACCATGACCTGGCCTGCTGCGGGCAAAGCGTTTGGGCAGATCGCGATAGTCGACGGCATGGGCATTGATCGCATAGAAACCGATCAAGGCCTGATCAGAGCTCACCATGACAAACAGCCGCACATGGCCTGCTTCCGTCAGCTTGTTGGCTGTTTTCTTAAAGTAGTTGTCGACAGCCGGCACGCCGCAGTTAAAGCCGGTGCGGTCATGACGCATCGCGTCAAAGGGTTCAATGATGGTCGGCGGCTGAGGCTGAAGGCGCCGAGCAGAGATGTTCAACGAGACAAGACCGTGCGTTGATGCCGCTGGAAGGCTGCCTTCAAGGCTGGGGTGGCTGGAGCCGGATGATCAAGGGCCTCGAAAAAGGCGGCATGGTCGAGCTCCTGAAGCTCCGTCCGTTCGTGGGCGCTGATCACGCTACGGGCAGCCTGGTAAGCCGCCTGCATCGTGAAGGACGAGTCGTCCAAACCAGCCAAGGCTGCAGCTTTCTGAATCGTGGCCTTGATTCGGGGCTTGGTGCGGAAATTCATGCGCACCAGAGCGCGCTCCTCGGAGTCATAAGACTCGAATTGGGCAGTAACCGCCATTGACCACCGAGGATTCAATTCAAATTGTACGCCAATCTGACGTACTCGGGGGGGGTTGGATGCGATGGCTGCACCCTGATGGCCTGTGACGCAGCCGTGGGCGTGGGGCTGGGGTGTTTTCTAGAGCCCTTGCAAGATTGGCCCCTTTTTGGGCCTTGTAGACACCATATCTAGTGTTTCGAAACTCCGAAAACGGCCTTGACTCGCAAGGCGTTTCCGGGAAACACCCCCACCCCCCAGTCGTTGAGGGTTGGCGCCTTCGCCAGTTGCGTGCCGAGCGCCGCGGGCACGGGTTGTTGCAACGAATTGCGACAACTTCAACGGGCCGTCCTGCTCGTTTGAGCACCTCAGAACTGCACGGTGACTTTGCCGCCGATGCGGATCTGGTCGGTGCCCAGCAGTTGGCCCAGGTCCAGCAGGCCGCTGGCGTTGCCGGCATACAAGTCCACGGCCGTGGTGGGGCCGGCAAGCCAGCGCAGGGCCAGGGTGCCGTTGGTGCCGTTCGGGCCGCCAAAGCTGGTGGCCACGGCGTTCACTTCTGGAATCAGCTGGAAGCTTTTCCCCAGCTGAATGTTGGCGCTGAGGCCCACGCCCCAGGGAGTGCCAAAGCCGCTCCAGGCCAGTTTGGGGTTCAGGTTGAAGGCCAGCCAGGGCGTCGCTTCCCAGGTGTTGATCGTCTCAAAGAACAGGTACCCCTGGTAGCTGCTGCTCTGGAAGTTGCGGCCCACGGTGATGCGCCCGGCCGCCCACAGCGGCAGCCCCGGCGTCGGGCGAAACACCATCGCCTTGCCCCCAAAGCGCACGTTGCGGTTGTCGGGACCCAGGTAGGTGTTCAAAAAGCTGGCGGCCTCGCTGCCGGCGGCCTGACCTGTGGCGACGGCACCCGCATTGCCATAGGTGCCACCGCTGACTTCGAACTGGAAGTCGTTCGAGGCCGAGTAGCTGGCTGAACCGAACACGTTGCCCAGCGAGTCGGCGTTGGCCCACAGCTGGGTGGTGCCATCGGGCGGCAGCACGGCGGTGCTGACGCTCACGCCCCCCAGGGCCAGGCTGCGCTGCCTGGGCGTGAAGCGCACCTTGGGCGAGTCGGGTGCCGTGGGGGTCCAGACAAAGCGGCCGCTCAGCATCGGCTCGCTGGGGGCGCTGGGCAGGGCCAAGATCGCCGTAGCCGGCGTCAGGCCGTAGCCGTTGGTGACGGCCGCCTCCAGGCCAATGCGGGGGTTGACGGCGTAGTTGGCCCCCACACTCACAATTGGCACCCGGTAGTAGCTGAGGCTGCCGTCAAAGGCGTTGTTGCCGGGGCCCAGGGGCACCTGCACCGACGAAAACAGGTTCAGCTGGTTGCCAATGCGGTAGGTGCTGCCGGCGCCAATGCTCACGTTGGTGCCATAGAAGCTGCCGGCGCCCCCCTGGCCGGCGCCCTGGGTGTCGGGCAGCCAGCTCACCGCCGGCACCAGGCTGAGCTGCCAGCGGGGCACGGGCCGCCAGCTCAGCGGCAGGCTCAGGGCGCCGATCCAGTTGCGGGTGAACACCTTCTCGCCGCTGGTGTTGAAGATGTTGTCGCTGGCGGAGGTGCAGGCGTTGCTGAAGCAACCGCCGCTGCCCACGGTGAAGATCTCGGCCGAGGCTTCTGCCGCCAGGGCCCAGCTTTTGCCGCCCGCCAGCTGGCCTCGCACGGCGGCGCCGGCCACGGTCCACAGGTTGGCGGGCTGGGTGGGCCGCACCGTGATCGGTGCAAACAGGGGGTCGTCGGCGTAGGTGTAGTACGCCGACAGCAGCCACTGGTTGTTGATCGCCAGGTCGGCCCTGACGCCGTAGTTCTGGTTGCCGCTCCCGCCGGCAGTGCCGCCAGTGCCGGGGCTCACCTGTTGAAAGCTGAGCTGGCCGCCGCCGTCTTCCAAAAAGGTGGCGACGGGCAGCTGGCCCAGGCGCAGCAGCGGCACGTAGCTCTCGGCCGGGGGCTCCAGGTACTGCCGCATCTGCTCGGCCTGCTGGGCGGTCAACGGCACCTGGCTGGGCGGGTTGAGCGGCAGCGGCCCCTCGCTGGGCTGGCGCACGGTCCAGTTGGGGCGCACGGCCGGGGTCTGCGCCGCAGGCAGCGGCGTCCACACCACCGGCGCCGGCCGGGCGCCGGCACTGCCCGCGATCGGCACAAAGCTGGGCGGCCCGGCCGGGGCCGCCGGCTGGGGCACGGGCTGCCAGCGCACCTGGGCGGCCGGCGGCGCCGGCGCGGGGTCAGGCTGCATCGCTGATCAGCAGCAGCCCGGCCACGGGGTGCCCCTGCAGCTGCAGGTTCTGCTGCAGCTGGGCCATGGCGTGGCGGCTGGCGACACCGGGGGCGGCCAGCAGCAGCTGGGCGTTGCAACGGGCTGCGGCGGCCAGGTCGCCGGTCAGCAGCACCTGGGCGGCGGGGTCGGCGGCCTGCAGGGCGCTCTGCAGCTTTTGGGCCACGTCGCTGGCTTCAGCCGGCGCCCCGGCGGGCAGCAGGGCCACCTGCACGGCGTCGGCCAGCGGCCCCTGGGCCAGCAGGGCCAGGGTGGCGTGCCACGCTTCGGGTTCAGCGGGCTCCAGGGTCGCCAGCAGCGGGTAGGGCAGCAGCTGGAGCAGCTCGTCAACGGTAAACACCCGGCCGCTGCGGCGGTCGGCCACCAGGGCGCCGCCACTGCCCAGCACCAGGCCGGCCAGCAGACCCAAGGCCAGGTTGCGCACCGGCCTGGGAGACACGGGCTCCTCCAGAACGCTGGGGGTTGAGATCAGCTCCCATGGCTGTGTGGAGCGGGCCTGCTCGAGCTGCAGGGTCAGCAGCGTGTTTTCGAGGCTGTCAAGGGTGGCGGTGTCGCGCTTGGCGATGCGCTCCAGCTCCTGATAGCGCACCAGCACGTCCTGGGCCTGGTCTTTGCTCAGGGGCTGCTGGCCCGGCAGGGCCAGATTGCCACCGGCGGTGCTTTCGATGTAGCGGCGCAGGGCATCGCGTTCGCGCTGCAGGGCCTGAATGCCCGGGTCGCGATTGGTGAACTGCTGCTGCCGGCGAATCAGCTCCTGGTTGATCGCCGCCAGCTGCCCCAGCGGGTCGCCCTGGGCGTTGAGGCTGGGGCCGGGTTGGCTGCCGCCGCCCGTCACGTTGACGGCGGCGTTCAGGTCGCCCCCTTTGTCGCTGCTCAACAGCTTCGACACGTCAATGCCGGTGCTGGCGATGCTGCCCCCCTGGCTCGAGATGCCGTAGCGCACCGCATAGGCATCCCGGGCGCGGTTGGAGGCATCGGCCTGCTGGCGATAGCGGGCCACCTGCTCGCGGGTGTAGACGAGTCCGTTGCGCAGAGACTCGCTCCGGTCACGACCCGAGTAGGCCTGGTACGCCTGCGAGATGCGCTGCAGCACCGGCAGCACCAGCGGGCGGTCGCTGTCGCGGTAGCTGATGTTGAGCACCGCGGTGCCCTTTTCCAGCTCCACCTCCAGGTTGTCTTTGACCCAATCGGCGAACCGCAGCTTGTCGGTCGGTTCGCCGGCCTTGGTTTTGCTGGCTTTGACCAGGTCAAACACCGGTCGCAGCACCAGCGGGCTTTCGAGGATCTTCACCTCGGTCTCGAGCTCGCTGCCACCGCCTGCAGCACCGCCCAGGCCGGCCAACTGGGCCAGCATGGGGTTGGCCGCCGCCAGGGAGCTCAGGCCGCCACCGGCCGACTCTTTTTGGGCCAGCACAATCTGAAACTCCCCTTCCCACATCGGCTTGCTGATCGCCGTGACGCCGGCAGCGGCGAGGATCCCCAGTGCCCCCCCGCCCACGATCCAGCGCCAGCGGCGCAGCAGGGCGCCGCCCAGCTGGCGCATATCAATCTCGTCGTCAGCAACAGCGGAGGGTCGGGCGTCCATCAGGGCTTGAACAGGTTGTAGACCGAATAAATGCCCACGGCGGGGCCGGTGATCTCGTTGAGCACCTCAACGCTGGCGGAGAACAGCGAATCGTTGATGCGCACCACGTCGCCGCTCATCAGCACCGGGTTCTTGTAGTCACCGGCGTGGGCGCTGGCGCTGTAGCCAAACAGGCGCCGGTCGGTGGCGCCGTCGGGGCTGAAGCGCAAAAACTCCACCTGCCCGCGCAAAATCTTGGCCCCACCGGCGCTGGCAATGGCCTGGTTGAGCGTGGCGCCCTGGGGCAGGCTGTGGGGGCCGGGATCCTTGACCCGGCCGCTCACAAACACCTCCACAAAATCGGGCGACAGGTTGGTGCGGCTGGCGGCCAGCAACTGCTCGCGCATCACCTGGGGTGAGCGGGCGACGCTGATCACGTCACCGTCATAGAGGCGAATGTTGACGCTCTCGTCGCCGTTGGTGACCAGCTGCAAAAAGTCGACCTGGGCCTGCATTTTGCCGCCGCCGGCGCTGAGGGGCTGCTTGCGCACCACCTGCACCGCCGCGAGGTTCGAATAGGGCGTGACCCCCTGGGCGGCCCGCAGGGCGTCAAACAGGGTGGGCCAGCGCAGCGGTTGGGCGCTGACGCCCTGCAGGGTGGTGATGTCGTCGGGGGCGCTGCGCTGCAACCGCACCCGCGCCGCCGCAAAATCTCGCGACGAGGTGGTCTGGCGGCGGGTGTCGAGCGGCGAGACGCCTTCGCGAATGTTCAGCTCGTCGGTCAGCTTCTGGGGGCCTGAGAGCAGGTAGTAGCCGGGGCGGGTGATCTCACCGCCCACGTACACCCGCACCGCCCGGAAGCCCACGGGCCGCACGTAGAGCTGGGGGCTCTTGACATAGGCCTTGAACTGCTCGGTGAGGAAGTAGCGCAGCTCCTCCACCGTCAGGCCTTCCACATACAGGGCCCGCAGCCGTGGCAGGTACAGAGTGCCGTCAGGGCCGATCGAGAAGCGTCCGCTCAACTCCGGAATGTTGAGCAGCTCAATCTCCAAGCTATCGCCTGGTCCCAGGATGTAGGCGTCGTAGCTGGGCCGCAGGGCTTGGGCAGGGTTGGCTTGCTTGAGCTGGGGTTTGGTCTGCGCCCAGCCTGCCTGCGGCAGGGCAGCCAGGCTCAGGGTTACCAGGCACCCGGCCCAGAGGCGGTGCTGCACTCGAAATCGGCTCTGCCGCAACTGCGCTGCATCCATGACTCGACCCAACTTATCGCGACTGGCCGGATGCGCAGGCCGCATCAGCAGCTGGTGCCTTGGTTCTGGCCGTGCGAGCGTGGTGTGCGGTGTTTCACGAGACAGTCGAGCCCTGCTCCTGTCCTTGCAAAACCTCTGGCAGTTGAAAGGCGCACTGATTCCAAATCAGGCAACGTGCTATGTGCTGTAAAAATTGTAATGTCCAAGTGCTAGGGCATAACTGATGACTATTGAATCCTCGGCTGTAATTCATTCGACGGCGATTGTTGATGAAGGCGCCAAGATTGGTGCCTGCAGTCGCGTCTGGCACTGGGTGCATGTGTGTTCTGGAGCCGTGATAGGCGACCGCTGCTCCCTTGGTCAGAATGTGTTTGTGGGTAACAGAGTGCGAATTGGCAATAATGTCAAGATTCAGAATAATGTGTCGATCTACGACAATGTGACCCTGGAGGACGATGTGTTCTGCGGACCGAGCATGGTGTTTACCAATGTCTACAATCCACGCTCGGCCGTATCCAGAAAAGACGAGTACCGTGACACGTGGGTAGAACAGGGCGCCACGCTGGGTGCCAACTGCACAATTGTGTGTGGCACACGCATCGGCCACCACGCCTTCGTGGGAGCCGGGGCCGTGGTGAATCGCGATGTCAAGCCCTTCGCTCTGATGGTGGGTGTGCCAGCACGCCAGGTGGGGTGGATGAGCGCCTACGGAGAACGTGTGGAAGTTCCTGTGGAAGGAACCGGCTGCTGGATCTGCCCACATACGGGGGATCGTTATGAACTTGATGGTGAGTACTTGAGACACCACGTAGCTGATTCGTTGACGACAGCGGATTGAACTGCTGAATATGCCACTGGCGCTTGGGCAGGTTGCAGTTGTAGGAGGGGGCATCAACGGCCTGTGCATTGCTTGGCAGCTTTCCAAACGTGGATGGGCGGTTGAGCTGTTCGAGCGTGGCCGCTGCCTTACCCAAACCAGCAGCGCCAGCACGAAGCTGCTGCATGGCGGGTTGCGCTATCTCGAGCAAGGTCATCTTGCTTTGGTGGCCGAGAGCTTGCGGGAACGCGCTCGCTGGCTGAGGGATGTGCCCGAACATGCCCATTGGCTGCATTTGCTGCTTCCGATCTACAGCCATCAGCACCGTGCGGCTTGGCAGTGGCGGGCAGGCCTGGGCCTGTATGACGGCCTGGCTCTTGGGCAATTGCCAGGCTTTGCCCGTTGGCTCCGGCCAGATCAACTTCTACAGATCTACCCTGAGCTACCCACGCGAGGGTTGAAGGGAGGCTGGCAGTTCTGGGATGGTCAGATGGATGAACAGGCGCTCGGGCGCTGGGTACTTCAGCAGGCACAACAAGCCGGTGTTCTGATTCACGAGGGACAGGAAGTGATGCGCCTGCGCCCGGATGGAACCCTCCGGATTCATGCAGGTGCGGAAGAGCAACCGCACAATCAGCTCCGATTCGATTGGGTGGTGAATGCCTGCGGACCATGGGCCTGCCAGCTCCTCGCGCAATCCGGCATTGACAGCGATGTGCGGCTTGATCTGGTGCGTGGCTCCCACCTGCTGGTTCCACCGCCATTGGGGCAAGTCTTGCCCAGCCATGGCTTGTTTTTCGAAGTGCCTAGCAGCAAGCGCATTGCCTTTCTTTTGCCCTATCAGGGGCAGCTGTTGGTCGGCACCACGGAAGAAATGCATAACCTGCAGGATCCCATTGAGCCCAGCCAGCGCGAGCGCGAGCTTCTGCTGGGATTGGTGCGGTTACATCTGCCGAGCTGGGAATCCCAGGCCAGAACGTGCGGCTCCTGGTTTTCTGGATTGCGGCCGATCGTTCACAGCAGTGCCGATGTGTCGAAAGCCAGCAGGGGTGCGGCATTTCGGCGGAATCAGCGTGTCATCACCGTGTTCGGCGGCAAGTGGACCACTGCCCGCGCCCTTGCGGAACGACTATCCAGTATGTCCCCTTTTAATGGTCTGAACTGAGCGCTTTATGCAATTCATTGATCTCAAAGCTCAGCAGCAGCAGCGCCTGCCCGATGGCCGCAGCCTGCGGGAGGCGGTGGATGCCCGGATTGCTGCTCTGCTGGACCATGGCCAGTACATCCTTGGCCCTGAAGTGGCTGAGCTGGAGCAACGGCTTGCGGCCTACGTGGGTGTGGAGCACTGCATCGCGGTGGCCAGTGGCACCGATGCACTGCTGATTGCGCTAATGGCGCTGGGTGTGGGC
>Ga0194123_10006357_pt1 | contig 12252 bp, 15 predicted proteins | sample TA2MahsurfametaG_5_FD_155479 | JGI IMG/M metagenome (GOLD analysis project Ga0194123, IMG submission 155479) | Freshwater microbial communities from Lake Tanganyika, Tanzania - TA2015023 Mahale A surface | ecosystem: Environmental > Aquatic > Freshwater > Lake | place: Tanzania: Lake Tanganyika... | reverse complement strand
AGCCACTTGCAGTTAATAAGTCATTAATTAAAAGTGTCTCAGTGGTCATGGAGTCAGGCGCTTTAATCGCACGCTTGGGATCAGCCAATGGAAGCGCCCATGCGGGGACTGATTTTGCAACGCGGACCTGGCGAGGATAGTGGACAAACGCTTCTCGATGCCCAATTTCATTAGGGTACTTCCCGTTCATAAAGTCCTCTATAAAGTCGACAAACTCCTTTTTAGGGGCAATTTTGCTATCCTTCATCCGTTTAATTCTATTTGCAACTCCTGGGTTCCAAGCGTTTCCAACGATGTTAGAAGCTTTATTGATTCCTCTTCCAATGCGATTGATCGCAGTCCATAGAATAGCCGCGCCTTCCCTTGAATATGCGAGATCGCCTATTTGAGAGTAGTTGGGCAATATAAATCTTTCACCTTTATCGTTTTTTGTAAACAGTAGGTCTTTATCATTATTGCCTTTATCATTCTCGGCGCGCTCAGATTGTAGGTTCATTTCTAGCTGCAGTAGATAAGCTAGATCAAGTTTGATGCTCTTTAGGTCGTCGTCGGTCAGTGTAAAATCGAAGCTTTCGCCCAACACATTCGAATCAGGCGGGTCTAACCTCTTATCTTGATCCGTGTGAGAGGCGTTTTCCCGAGGCGAAGGCTGTAGGAGATATTTTATCATATTTACTACATTTTTGGGGTCATAATAGTCACCCGAGGGTGGCTCCTGGCGTAGTGCAGCGGGCTGAGAGAACAGCGCGGGGTTCTTGTATGTATTTAGATATGTTTCATTTGAAACAAGAGTGTAAGCCGAAGTGCTGGCTTTATCTATTCTATAAGTCTTTGTCTGAGTAAGAGGATTACGCGCGGAGTCTAAATACTCTAGATGGAGTTTTGGCATTGGTAGAGCAACGGCGACGGGCGGCGCTACAGCGGTTTTCTCTTTCTCAGGAGTCGGAGGTGTTGCCTCGTCCGAAGCAGGAGTCGTTGGAGGCGCGGAATCAGCGGCAGTATCAGGCGCGTTTAACTCTCTTTGTGGAGACACTGGTGTCAGAAAATGTTGTATATATTGAGTCATCTCTTGAAAGTTTTTCAAATTACTTAGAGCAACTCCAAAATCCTCTCCATCACTCGCAGGGGACTTCCGTAGGTACTCAATTTTATTTTCATTTTGATATTTGTTTCGCAATATTAGAAAGCCAATTGTCGAGAGAGAAGCGATATAGAGTAGTTTCGATTTGCTTTTCATTTTTCATCCTTAAAAAAAATTTGAAAAGAGTATTTGATTATTATATCCAATTACGCAAAAATGCAAACATGTTTTTTTCAAAGAGTAAGCGGGTGTTTCATGAGTGACTCAAGCAACAGCATAGGGATTGTCGGAACGCTACTTTCAGCGTTACTCGGAGGGGGGGGCTGGCTAATAAAATACATATTTGAAGAAAACAAAAAGATGCTTGAGCGTTTTATAGAGCTACAAGAGAAGACCTTAAAGAGTCAAGAGCAGACAACATCTGCGCTGCGTGAGTTCAAGAGCACAACAGATTCTTTAAGTGCTTCAAGTGAACACTTAGGCAATGTGCTTACAGAGGTTATTAATGTCCTAGAGGAGAACACCGATACGATTGAGAGAGTGACGGAAAAGGTTGATGTGCCTTTCCCCGAACCGCGTCGATTGCATAGAATAAAGCGAAACATTCAAGGCGGTCAGGACAACAAACTATCTGCGAAAGGGGCGGCAAATTGAGTTGCATGCAAACTCGCGGAACATTTGTTTTAGAGATCAACAGGCTTCTGGACGATATAAGCAATTTATCAAGAGTTGCGGCTCAGGAGAGAGTCGAATACATAGACACTCTAGTGGAGACATTATATTGTGATATGGATTTAAAAGGTAAGATGCATGATTTACTCTCTCAAGCAATAGCGGTCGTGCAATCGCTCAATACCTTACGAGGCGCGTTTGCACCTCCACCTATTAATATCTTTGCGGCACAGATGCCTATCAGTATATCCCCTTCTGTCCCGATGTATTACAGTGAAACATCTGCGATTTATCGTCAAATGCCTGAGCCCCCGCAACAGAAAGATGTTAGAATTGTGCAAGTCAAACAAATACTTTCGCGAGTCAAACAGATTGCTTTAACTATCGACTGTGGTTCTTGAAAGGATCTATCATGTCCGAGATTGTCAAACAGCAAGTGCAAAATGGTCTAAATATAGAACAAGATGGGTCAAGTGAGCTAAACAGATTATTAAAAGACGGCGGAATTGAGAAATATTATCTGGATGTAAATCTATATATCTCAGCGACATTGGAATTGCTTTATCTTCAAGACTATATATGCGAAAGCATAAAAAAGCAAAAGAAGAGTGACTCAAATTCTAGGAGCGTGGTATTTGTTTCCTACTTTGACACAAGTCCGTGGTTCGCAGATTTAGTATATCAAGGGGTATCACCTTATACATACGAGGTATTATTAAAGTCGTTTTTTCCTAGCGTGGTGGTTTCTTTAGCTCAGAAAAAGATTGCAAATGTTTTCAGCGAATTCACTGGTCCTGTATACATGAGAGCTTTTGATGCAGACGTTAGCGTTGAGCAGATGGCGAAGCTGATTACAGATGATTTATTCTCTATGAGACGACTTGGTAGAGCACAAGCCCTCCTAACTTCTACGCTGCCCGCAGCGCTTTGTTTCGGTTACTCGCTCTATCAGCAGCAGGGGTTTTTGAAGTCAGCTCTAAACGGTCTTATTGGAAATCTTTATCTCACTAACGAGGCAATAAAACGTTCACGAACGCCGAGTGTCCCAGAGGAAACACATGACGCATCAAGGGATCAAAGAAGTCGAGGAAACGCGCGCAGAGTTAAGTAGTATACATTCGTTTTTTGATGTTTTTTAGTGTTTGAAAAAGATACGCTTGATTTAGTGTTGTTTTCTGAGATACTAAAAGGAGCGTGTACCCTTTCAGAGTCTCCGAGGAAGTTAAAGAAATGCTTAACATATCAATGGATTTATTTATGCTCCTGTTGTCTTATTGTATTTACTCAACAGTATTAGTTGCTTATTTCTTAAAGCGATTGAATAGCGTAGAAAAAGAAATCCGCGAGATGTTTAAAGACAGGGACATATGCATTTCTAACCTAAGCGATGAAATGATTGATATTCGATCTTCATGCGCACGATCGGAAAAATTGATACGCCAAGAGATACTTTTCTCTCGAAAACGTTTAAGATCGCATTACCGCTCTTTTGATACACCTTCCCCAACGCTCCCTGAATATGATATAGATGATGAAATGAAAGACGCTTTTGACAAGATCACAACCCCGATAGAGCAGGATGGCTGAAATGAGCGAGAGCAATACGACACGCCGCGTAGTTCCAAAAAAAGAGAGCCTTCAAAAGCGAGACGCGCGCCCCATGCCGACGACCACTGCGTCAAAAGCGACAAAGGTGCCAATTAAAAAGCAACAATCAGACGATGCACAACTGAGTCTGAGTGAAAAGATATTTGTGGGTTTAACTGCGTTTGCGTGTGCGGAGGCGTTATCGAGGACATTGGCGGGAATAATGCCTGCGTCAGACGCCGCGCTCCATCTTCAACGAGCCGCTCCTGGGGCATGTTTGAGTGGCGTGGGGGTTGGGCTCCGCGCGGGGAATAAACCAATGGGTAATGCTGTGATAATCGGTGGCGTGCTTCACATCGTTAAAAACTACATCTAGATAAGGAATTATTATGGTCGGTCTTGACGGGTGGTATGGGCTCCATACGCCTTTGGGTGTGTCTATTCATGGGGTTCATCATAGTGTAAAATCATATGAAAACAATAAAAATCAGATATTACTGTTTGATACAGCGAATGAAATATATGTGATAAAAAGCATTCGCGATGCTTGCCGTTACGCCGAATGGGATGTCTCAGGAGCGGAGTTCCTGTTGCAAGATTTTATTCAATATGTGGATAAAAACAAAACAAGCGAGGAAAAATTCTTAAGGCGAGTGAGTGATATCGCGGCGGGGTCCGCCCTTACAGAGCAAATCGCGCGCGCTCGTGCTTTGTCTCCGTATCATACCTCAATTTTTCTGTTCGCGTGTTTTTTGGTATTGAACAGAGAAGCGAGCTTTCAATGTGTAAAATGGCAACAAAACAGCCTTTTAAAAGATATCTCTGAGTGGAGCAATGATCGCTTACTCTTCTTGAAGTCACTATTTGAGATCAGGTATGGAGGGCTAGACGCTCGTGTTATCAACAATGCCGTCCTCTTAGTGAACCATGTATTACCGCTTGCGGAGACACAAGGGAGGGGGCTCTACTCGTTTTCAAACACAGTGAGCAGTGTCACATACTGCGTTGATAAGATATACACGAATTTAAAGAATAGCGTAGCCTTAACAAATCGAGTAGGCGATTTTGTTTTAGCCAGCACTGATCAGCTTGAGCAATTCAGCGCACAGATCACTAATTTGGCAGATAGGGCGGTCTAGGACGGATTCCGCTTGAAGTGTTTTGAACGAGCATATCGTCATAATAAATCTTCTTATGGAATAAGACCTCCGCCAGCATATCTGTCTCTTCCTCGGAGTGATCATCATGCCCGAGTTTTATGAACACAGTGTGCGCGATCTCGTGCGCAATAAGTCCTTCAATTTGAGGTAAAGAGGCTGTTAATATCTTTGGAGAGAAGAAGATAACATAGCCATCGGTTTTTGCAAAATCTCTCTTATTTGGATATCGCCCATCATAATCAATAGTAAATTCAAAATCAAAAAAAGCCCCATATTGAGCAATAATATCGCGGCGATATTCTTCAATAACCCGATAGAAATCGCTTTTGAGGCTCATAGGGCACTATTGAATTAATAACTAGAGTAACGGTTTTGAGAGATGTTGATATTCGTGGGGGGGGGAGGCATTGGGGGGACTTCGCCCCCCTTCGACTCAGCGAGTTTTTTCCGATACACACTTAGAGTGTTGGCATACTCTTCCTGAACGCGGCGTTGAGGGAGATTATACCAGATCCCAACACCAATGATAGCGCCAATACCGAGGACGCCAAGAATGACCTCTAAGCCACCAGAGGGATTGGCTCGCTGCTTCTCTTCGGTTTTCTCAGTATAGTCAGAAGACAACGCTCCGAGAGCCGAGACTCCGCGATTTAAGCGAGCATAGTCAACTTGTGAGGGAATGACATAAGCGGTTGCGCGAGGGGCAGGCACTGTAGTCTTTGGCATTTCAAACTCCATTTGGTTGAATTTTACAATCCAACACAATATTACAATCAAGACACATCGCGAGTCAAATGTTTTTTAGGCATAATATTTTTTTATATGAAAGTATTTCATTTAGAGGAGACAGAGCCCACCACCACAAGCGACCTCATCCGTCGCATTCGTGTCATCTTCATCTTCAACGACAGTATCGAAATCAAAGTGTACGGTGGATTTTTTAAGATCGTTCCAATAATTCCACGCTGCGATCTGTTCAGGAGTTGAAGCTGATGTGGGTTCAGAAACCTCTTGGTAGGGAGGGTTCTGATAAACATAGTCTCCAAACATTGGCAAGAAGCTGATACCACAGAAATAGTCGCGGTTCTCCCAGAAGAATAGCATAACACTTTCCCACTCGTCGTTCTTCACGGAAACGGTCATTGAGATATTGTGTGTAGCGCCCTCTAAGCGATTGGCGCGAGTGCCTGGAACAACCCAATTAAGATAGAACTTTTTTGATATGTCCATGAACTCCACTGCGCTCATATCATGGCGAGTGAGAGCGTGCTCAGGGGATGTCTCAGCAAAAGCAATGATTTTATTTGCCGCTTCGGATGTTGTGGTGATGACAGAGAGTGGGTTTGCGTTTTCATATGCTTTAACTAAAGGCTCAGATGCCTCAGCGTAAATTCGACGGATATATTTCTTGCTATGTCGCGCGTGTATTCCAAAGCCAGACTGAAAGACGAGACTTGTAGACCCCTCGGGTTTCTCTAGTGTCACTCTAGATGAGGGACGGATATTGAGAAGCGCGGATATCTCCTCGTTGACTTTCAACACATGCTTTGCAACATCTGAGAGGATTTCAGCATTGAGAAGAATTTCAGGGGAGTCCATAACACCACAGATGCTGACACCCAGAAGATTCTCTCGTTCAATAATTTGCTTGGACACATCTCCAAGATAACCCGTCTCGGAGTAAGTGCATTGGAGGGTCCCGAGGATTGCCGCTGCAGTTGCGGCTTGTTTAAAGTCCTCTGCGCTCCTGACCAACGCTCCGTTGATCGAGCTTAGATTGCAGGCTTGCCACCCCGCTTCAAAAGTGTAGCCAAGCGACTCCCACTTTGATCTGTTCTCAAATTTGATCAACTCTAGTGTATAGTGCTCTACAATATGTCCGTTGTGTTTTATGAGCATCGGACACATCAACGCCTCGACGCATGGATTATATGTAAATTCTTTTGAGGTTTGAAAAATAACGGCGGGTTCCCCGTACTCACGAGTGAATTCAAAAACATTTTCAAACGACTTAAAATTAACATCGTCTCTTAACGCGACAGCAGAGATATTTGCACATGCATACTCGGGGTGAGCGATATACCACTCGCCCGTTTTTGATTTAAGCATCTCGTCGTCGCTGATATCAAAAGTAGCGATGGACGCGCAGCGTCGCGAACCACCTTTTCCAACGCTCAGAGCGAGATGCATCGCGCATTGGAACACCTCGATAGGGCGCATTTTACGCCCTACACAGCCCTCAAGAACCACTGCAACGCGCTCTAGTGCGTTTTTTATGGGTGTGGCACCTGGAGCCTTGCCACCAAAGCGTAACCGAAGCCCCTCGGCGCGGATTGCCGAGTAGTCGAAGACTGGGAGCGCTGTGCCTCGAAAATACGCGTTAAACAGCGCGTCAGTCGCCTCTGCAAAGCCATATGCCGAGTCCCCAACGATGTGCGTCTCAACGCCGTCTGGCTTCTGAACGGGGGGGAGTTGCCCCACATGGTGGGATTGAATAGAAAAGCCCGCTCCGCACCCAGACATGAGAAGCCATAGGTATTCAGCGAAAAAACGAGGGCGGTTTGCGTAAGTAGACACACAATTGTGCATACGCATATTGCGCTCAAGAATCGCCTGTCCACCAAATTGTAAGGCGCGCTGTGATCCCACGACCTTACGCGCTTTTACCATCTCTCGACAAAACTCAATATCGGTAGCGAGGGACGGAAAGCGAGAGAGATGCATCGACATCATTCTATCAACAGACTCACTCCAATTCTCGCGCCGCTTCTTCTCAGGTAGATATTTTGCATACTTTGATTTGAACACATACTCGCTCAGCATTCGTAGTCCTTTCGACTATGTTTTTTTGGATTCACAAAAGGATAATGCCGCTTGTGAATGCAGAGCAGTGTAACACACGATGCTCGATTTGTCCAATGTTTTATTTTCACCCATACGCTATTTTTGTCATAAAAGGCTTGCAATGGGCATATATATCCTATATGCTCACTATCACGCTTGATAGAGAGCGGCACCCACAAAAGCATAGAAGACCTATGCTTTCCATACCACAAGACCTTTAAGGTCTAAAGAGGAGTTGAAGATGTCTGATAACCAAATGAACACGATGGCTTTAAACAAGCTTTTCAAGAAAAACTACGACACTCTCTCTCGAAGGAAAGACTACCTATCGTCAAGACTAAATTCATCCGAAAAAGTGTTATCTTTCGATGTCACAGAGCGGCGAGCAATCGTTTATGCGATGTCTGTGCTTGATAACGCACGCATCTTTATTGAGAACACTAACAACCCGATTGAACAGAGAGATCTGGTCTTTCGCTTGTTAGTAAACAGTAACGCGGCTGATGAGATGTATGAGAATATTCGCAAAAAGCTTGAGGCGAAGAACTCAGCGGAATAATTACGCGCAGATAAATATATCGCAACCGTTCTCAATGATTACAATATCAAATTCATCGCTTTGAGCGATGTATAGAGGCTGAAAGTCCTTAACGGAGTACAGCCTATCTACAAATTGTTTGTTATTGTTGTTTGTTGAGACACATATAATCTGTCCCGTGAGTGTGAGAAAGTTACGCGACGGGTCAAAATCGAGTCTTGCGTCTTTCAGGACTACATGATCTGTTTTATCAAGCTCGAACTCTTGCTCAAGCTCTGGAATAAAGCACTCATGCACAAGGTCAAGATTCGGCGCAATTTTTGAGTTAAGCTTTGCTTTAATAAAAATGGATATCGGTTGTTGTCCAGCAGCACTCATTGCAATCTCCAAAAAAGTGTGTTCCCTTTATAGTAGTGAGAACAAAGTATTCGTCAATACTTTTTTCACTAAAATTCAGGAGGCTCAGCATTATGTATCGCCCTTCGAGAAAAGCCGACTCTGAATCAAAGACCATGCGCATCGTCGCTCAAGTTTCTGACAATAACATATCCGAGGATGACGATACACCTGAGCCAACAACGCTTTGTATTGCGTGTGGTCTGGTTTGCATTTGTCGAGATAACTTAGTCGATGTGTTCTGTAGCTTTCACCAGCCGCCTGTTGGCGCTACTACAGAGAATCAATCCTCAGAAGATGATTTTTGAAGCCTCTTGAATAGCAGATACGCGACTAGCCCCACGCCCCCTACAAGAAGAGTATTACGAAGAGTAGTGCTTTCCTCCCCGATGTCTGAGAATGTTTTATTCAAATTTTGTTTATCTGTTAGGATTGAAACATTATCATTGAGATCATTTAGAGTTATGGGTTGTCCTATCGTGTCACTCGCATCTTGAACTACCTTGCGTAATAGAGTGTACTCAGACTCTTTCGTGTGACCTATAATATATGAGATGAGGGCTTCAGGGAATGTGACCGCTGCGTTGTATAACATAAAACCATCTAGGGTTATCATAATTTTAGGAACGAAGGAAAACATTCCAAATACTTTCTCAGCAATGAAACCTGCGACTTGGCGATACCACGGCTCGGTTGTCATCTCAGAGAACTTATCTTTTGTGTGTTCCTCAACTAAATCTAATACAAAATCATTCATGAAAGACTGTATTGAATCAGAGTCGCGCGCGGCTTCCTGTCCAGAGACTATAATATAAAGAGGGACTCCCGCTAAAGCCTCTGCAACTGCAGAGTGAACCTTGATGTTTTTTAATACTTTTGGAGTCACCCAATAGAGCAATGTCTTGATTCTATTATTGAGTCTTGTTTTGTAGCTTTGAATTTTAGATGCACTATTATCAAAAAGTATTAATAACACTGCTTGAGAGTATGGACCCACATTTGGATTGAGAATGGTCGTGCTAGGATCTGTATTAGAAGATAATCTTTTCTTTAATTCTTTTGGAGACAAAAACTGTCCATTTTGATCGAGTTCTAAAACGCACTTTGCGAGTCCAGACAAATTGCCACTATCGTCAAAAAACAAAAAAGGCATCGAGTTCTTGAATGTTCTAGACAATTGTAATAATGTGTGAATGATCTCTGTGGTCGCAACAATAAAGCGCCCCATATCCAAATAAGCAAGAGCAAGCGTGTCGTGTTCAAGAATCATCTCCTCAAGAGAGCTATTTACGCCGCCTTCGTCAGAGCGGCGAGAAGCGATCTCACTCTCCATTGTGAGGATCACTCTCTCTAGAATATAGATAGTCCTGTAGCAGCGAATTGTTTGATCAATTATGTCTTGACTTGACCAGAAGGACTGCACCAAACGGTTTATGGCGCTTAATTCAAGCTGCTGCTGCTTAGTGGTAAATTCTTTTTCATTTATTTTGCTTTTCAGATCATCGACTGTCTTTTTTACCGTGAACAAAGTCAAATTGCGTTGAGTCGGATCGCTGAGTATAGCGTCTTGCTCTCTTCGTAAACTTTCGTGAGCCGCTTTTTCATATTCGGAGACTATTGATGCAATCTTTTGTCGCGTTGGTTTGAGTTTTGATAACTCATTTGCAATGATCTGTTGCTCGTCTTGATATGTAACTAAGTTTAGAGCTTTAACTATGTTGTCATTTGTAATGGTTAATTCAATAAGTGGCATTACTGAAGAGAATGTTATATATATGCCTAAGTCAAGACCTACAGTATTGAAAGTTTTATTCAGCAAAAAAGAGGGGTTATAGTTGGCGTCTGTAATACCAAAAGGCTTTAAAGCTTTCAAGCCCCCCGCCCTCGCATCGCGTGTGACCGATGCCGCCTCCTTCGGATCGAGAGGGACAAGATACTGCTGTTCGTTATCAAATGAAAGCTCTCTAACCCCTAAGCCTATCAGAATGTTAGGGAGATTTTCAATAATCCCACAAAAGACATCGACTTGAGGATTTCTCCTATACGGAATCAGTCTAAAAATAATTGACTCTCTTAAGTCAAAATACTCTATGGGGCGTATTGTGTGAGCGGTCATCTCAATCTCCTAATTTTGTGTCACAAACCTTGGAAGGTGATGTACTCTACAAATGCGTCAATTTGCAAGTGCGCGTCTTTGGTTTTCAAATATTTCTCAAGCGCTGGCAAGTCGCTTGTGTCAGGCACCTCGCTATGGATGTTTTGCGAATTTTGCCACACTACTTGATAGAATATATCGGTTGTAAAACCTAACCACTCAAACGCTCGGAGCAGGTGTGCGGCAACTTTTTGAGCCATAGAATTATGACCCGTCACAATGACGCCACAGCGTTTGTTTTGGAGAGGATTGCGCTCGCCATAAACAACATTTCTGTTTTGTAATGTTGTCATGCGCTCAATGATCTTTTGCAAGATGGCACTATGAGACTCCCAACGAACACTCGTCCCAAAGATAACAATATCCGCCCAATCGTAAGCGTCATAAAGAACACCCATTTGGTCCTTACCCCCATACTCAGATGGGGTGTCATGAGATAGCTTGTGAGCCCAACAGCGATATTTACCAGCGTCGTAACTCGCACAATTGCTCTTGCCACTCGAATAGCAACTCAGATTGTTGACGATGTGAAGTTGAGAGGCATCGATCATGCGAACAGTATGTCGTTGCGATTCAAATATATCTCTTAATACAGACAATATGCTCTTACTTGTGGAGTTTGTGCTGTGGCTTGTTGTGCTAATGATCGCAATTCTCATATTGTATCTCCCCTTTGATAAGCATACATACACTCAGTCTCTTTAGTTTTACAAGTTTTATTGAAAAATTGTAAAATAAAAATTGTCAAATAAAATGAACAATTATATTCTAACTCAAACAGATGTTTGAAATGGAGATTCAAAATGGAGTTAATACAAAACAAAACGATGAAGCGACTGACGAGGCAACTAGATGACGCATCGCTTCTGCTCATCAACGATTTCAAATCATTTCTTCAAGAAGACTTGAAGAGACGGACGAGTGGGCACCCCGAGAACACTTATCTTCGAACAAAATATTTACAAACTGGCGATGAAATATCTGTTCAAGCATTGAATATGAAAACGTTTCTTGTGAAAATGCTGCGTACAATTTCGACCAAGGGACTAGACGCTCTTAAATTTTCGTATAATACTCTTTCAGAGAGCTATCAAGAAGCTATAAAAAAGCATCTTAGGGAACTCCTAGAATACGATGACGAAGATGACGAAGATGACACTACTTCTGATTCAGATTTGTTCGACATAGTTTCTCAAGTTTATGAGAATTTAATTACAGATGCAGAGAGGCGTCTCGAAGAGCTTAATATCGGTGTGGATTACAACTCCCGCTCTGTCCATTTAGGAAGCTATACTGAGGAGTCTGACTTACTTTTATTACATCCATTAAAGATGTATTTTTCATTTTATGCTCAGTTTAGATATGCACCAGACCAAGCAATGACGTATGGAGAACAACATTTACAAGATATACTAGAACAAAATTTACAAAGCGATAAAAGCGACATTATTTTTACAAACTTTCTAGTTAAAGCGATGTCACACGTCTTGGCACATGAAATGGTTCATATAATACAAAAATGCGAAGTTGTGACAGAAATGTTTGACAAGATCGTTCGAAGAAAAATAAACAAAACACATGCCTCAAAAGACCCAGACTTTGACGCACTCCTGTCACACTCCGCGTTATTTAAATTAACTCTACTTGCATTGAGCCAACCAGAATCAAGTCCTCTCTACATAAGACCAGAACTATTTGATTTTGTGCGTGAGAGAGTGGTATCGGGTTCAGAACCCGAGTTTTATATTTATGATGACAATATTGAAAGTATATTTTTCGAACCAGAAAGTGATGTCGATTATGTACAGATGGAGGAGGA
>Ga0194123_10006354_pt1 | contig 12254 bp, 6 predicted proteins | sample TA2MahsurfametaG_5_FD_155479 | JGI IMG/M metagenome (GOLD analysis project Ga0194123, IMG submission 155479) | Freshwater microbial communities from Lake Tanganyika, Tanzania - TA2015023 Mahale A surface | ecosystem: Environmental > Aquatic > Freshwater > Lake | place: Tanzania: Lake Tanganyika... | reverse complement strand
GCGGCAACGGTCTTTACGCTTGACCTGACGCTTCAGGCGGCGGATGTCGCAAGCGGTCTGTTGTTTGGCGCACAAGCCATCGGTGAGGCGTCGTTTGACTTCAACTTCTTCGCACAGGCGCAGGAAGTCTTTTCGCTTGCCGCACTCGATCGGGTGGCGGATGCTCGAGCGCAACTCGAGGACGTAGCTGAATCGCGCGATGCTGGTGAAGCGCACTTTCAAGCTCTTGAATCAACGTTCGATGGGATGCTTCAAGCATTGCAAGGAGGAAGCGGTCAAGAGTTCGCGGACCCAGAGGCAGGCGCACTACTGGCAGTACAAGTGGGCGATCTGTCGAATGAAGTCGCCGCAGCTGTGGAGTCTGCGCAGATGGCGACTGCATTCGCGCGGGCGTTCGCAGAGCAAGGGGGTGCGCTCGCCCAAGAGGGACTGTCGCTTGAAATCGCCGCTCGAGAGATCGCCTTTGCAGTTGGCGGTGAGACCGGCACAGATGGTGCGGTCGGAGATCTGGAGGCGGGTACTTCGGTGGTGCAGGGATTGGCAGATGCTGCTGCACACGTCGCCACCGTTGCACAGAATGGTGCAGATGGCGCCGGATCTCCGATTGCGCATGCGCTCGCAGATCGTGCGAGTTTGCTCGCGGGTGAGGCCATTGCACGCGCCCTCGATGCCACCAACCGATTGCAGATCGCATCTGAGCAGGCTGCGCAGATGCAGCAGACACTGTCGCAGCAGAACTGGAACGCGGCAGCGCAGGCGGTCGGATTGCTCGGCGATGAGATGAGTGCTGCCGAGCAGCAGATGCAGGGAGCACAGTTCGCTGCGCTGCAGGCTTCCACATACGGCGCACTCGCGCAGGCGACCGTCCGGTCGGTGTTTGAGGCGCACGCAGCCGCTGAAGCGGCGGAGGAGACCGAAGTGAACCATGTTGGTGCTGCAGCTGCTCGCGATGCAGCAGCGGGCGCCATCGCCAACCATGACACTGCCCTTGCTGCGGTCGATGGGCTTGTTTCATCGTCTGCTGTCACGCTTCAGACAGCGTGGGACCAATCTGAGATCGCGGTGTTTCAGTCTGGAGTTGCCAACATCCGATTCATTGACACGCAGGCAGCATTCCAGTCGGGCGACTCTGAAGGTGCGACGTTCAACGCACAACTTTCGCAATCTGCTGCCGATGCCAGCACCGTTGCCGCGGGGTTGAGCAATCAAGCAGCGGTTGTGACGCACACATTTGGAGACCAAGCCATCCTGCATGCCGAGCAGTCGGCGGACGCGGCACAGCAGTACCTCGGGGCGGTATCACGGGCGGATTCCTTTGCGGCCGACGCGGTGCAGTCCTTCGGGAGGGCAGATGGAGCAGCGGTGCAGTCGGGCGGGTTTGCCGAGGCGGCAGCAGTCTTGGCAGCGCAACTTGGCACGCTGCGTGCGGGGGGTGCAGCGGACATCGCGGCGGCAGCGCGTGATGGGGCCGTCTTGCAGGCGCAGCAGGCCGCCCAGTCACGCGACTCAGCTCTCGCGGCAGCACAGAGCGCGCGCTTCATGGGTGAACGCGTGTTCTTCACAGCTGCCGCGGAGCGCGCCGCATTGGTCGTCCAGCGGGCGAATGAGGCACGCGTGGCGGCGGACATCGCAATCGCAGCGGCCCAACGCGCACAGAGTGACGCTACCGCTGCTGCCGCTTTGGCAGCGCAGCCTGGTGGTAGCCTCATTGTCTATCTGCCCGGTAGCCCTGGCGGCGGCGGTCAGTGACAAATCGACTGTTGCGGAATCGGGAGGGGGGGTGGATACTGCCCTGATGCGGCAGTTCTCGTGGTTGGCGGTTTCGGTTGGGCTGGGGACAACGGCGGTCGTGTGGCTTGCATCTGTGCTGGGGCTGTTTGGCAAGCTGGAGTTGGCGACTGCGGATTGGCGGTATCGACACGCACGCACCACGCCGGTCCCGTTGTCTGAGGATCTTGCGCTCGTGGTGATTGATGACAGTGCCCTCGAGACATTTGGGCGGTGGCCTTGGTCGCGAACCCTGATCGCAGATGCGATTGAGGAGTTGAACGAACTGGGAGCCAAGACCCTCGCGCTCGACATCCAATTCAGCGAGCCAGAACCTTCGGCGGACGATGAACTCGGCGCGGCGGTCGCGAAGATTCCAACGGTGGTGGGACTCGATGTTTCAAGGCGATGGGTGCCTGGCTCGGAGTGGTTGACCTCTGAGGGAGATGGGCAACAGCGTGCGATTCTCGCGGCACTGAGCGGCAGCATCGAGAAACCGACGGACGAGATCGTCAAGGAGTCGCAACTCGCGGCGATGCTGGAAGCTGACTACCGCGCGCATGCAGTGTGGTTCAAGCAACTCGCCGTGTGGCAGTTCATTTGGGGAGAGTTCGGAAGGTCAGGCAAGGTGCCGTCGTTGGAGACCGTGGCTGCGAGCCTCCGGGGTGGTCGGGTCGACCCGGAACTTTCGGTCGGTGACCGAGAGATGGTCGGGCAATTGTTGCGTCATGCGCACAGTTGGGTGAGTCTGCAGGAGGAGATGTCGGGTCATGGCGATCGACTGATTCCTCTCGGTGGTCACACACAGATTCCGCCCATAACGCAGTTGGCACAGTCAGCCCATGCGCTTGGTGTCTTGACCAACGTCGACAGTCCCATAGACACCGATGATGACAAGCGTCGGACCCCCGTGGATTGGCAGGTGCCCGGTGGTCACGCTTACCAGATTGGGCTTGTCGCTGCTGCCGCACACCGAGGCTTGAAACCCGCCGACATTGTGTGCACGGATAGCGAGGTGCGTGTTGGGAAGAAAGTACTCCCGCTTCGCGATCGCGTTCTGTACATCGATTGGCCCACATCGACGTTCGATGGGGAGTTTGCCAAGTGGACACAATCAGGCATGTCGGGCTCGGAGCGCCCTGCAGTGTCGATTGGCAAGCTGCTCGATATGCGCGATGGGCGTCAGAAACACCTCGACAATTGCAAGAAGCGGGACGAGGTCAAGGCCATGCTCACTCGCGATATCGCCGACTTGCAGGCTCCACAGATTCAGGCGAGTGATGAAAAGTTTCGTACTGCCGTCGAAGACATGCGCATGGATCTTGAGGGAGAAGCACGAAAGAACGCAGGTACGTTCCTTGAGCTCTGCGAAGCCATCGATGAGGCTGGACCCGACCTGAAAGCGCGTGAGTCGGAGCTTCGCACGAAACTTTCAGGCAAGTTGGTGTTCATCGGATGGACGGCGACTGGTGCAAACGCTGACTTTGTTCCAACTGCGCTTGATGGGAGGACGCCAGGTGTGTTTGTGCATGTTGTCGCGGCAAACATGGTGCTTGAGGGGCACGGGCGGCAGACCGCGCCTACTTGGATCAATCCTCTGGTTCTTGTGGTGCTTGGCATCGCAGCGACTTGGATCGCGGCATCTCTTTCGGTTGGCTTCAGTTCCTTGCTGACACTTGTGCTTGCAGGTGGGTGGCTGCTTGTTGCCGGAGTGTTCTGCTTCAACGAACTGGATTTGATCATGCCGCTCGTGGCGCCGACGGTGTCTCCTGTGGGATCTTGGGCGACAACGACCGCCGTAGTTGCCGTGCTCACGGCACGCGACCGAGCTCGCATCAACCGGCAGTTCGCAGCTCGTGTCTCGCCGCAGTTGGTGGCGAAGCTGTCTGGAGATCCAGAGGCGGTCTCCATGTCAGGCGAGGAGCGGGAGATCACCGTCATGTTTGGCGACCTTGCAGGATTCACTTCCATTGCTGAAGTGCTCGGTGGACCTGGGGTGGTTCGCACGCTGAACACGTATCTCGGGAAACTGTCGGAAGAACTGGTCGCCCGAAACGCCTATGTCAACAAGTTCCTTGGCGATGGCTTCATGGCGTTTTGGTCAGCCTTTGGTGACGAGCCGCGGCAGGAGTCGATGGCAGCGGAGAGTGCTGTGGCGTGTCAGAAGGCTGTCGCAGAACTGGGCAAGGGTGCAGAGGATGGATCACCGAAGATCTCCCTTCGCCTTGGCATCGCCACGGGCGAGGCCGTTGTCGGTGACTGCGGCGCGCCACCCAAGTTGAACGATTACACGGCGATCGGAGACTGCGTGAACCTCTCTGCACGGCTGGAGAGCGCCAACAAACAGTTCGGTACCGCAATCCTGATGGATGGGCCGACCCACCGAGGATTCATGTCGCAAGGCGGCAATCCACACGTGCGTACGCGCGCCCTTGGTGCGATTGTGGTCGTTGGTCAGTCGAAGCCCGTGGAGATCTTCGAGGCGTGCCCCGCAGATGCCGATGGTGACTGGATTGCGGCGACCGAGTCGGCGGTTGGGCTCTTCCGCGACAAGCGCACAGCGGATGCCGAGCAGGCGTGGCGCGCCTTCGAGTCCAAGTATGGCGCGTCCAAACTGAGTGCGATGTATCTCGCTGCGATAGCGGATGTCCGATCGGGGGAGGCACCAGAGGACGGCGTACTCCACCTACGCGCAAAGTGAGTCAGGCAGAGGGCAACTCGTTGCCCTTGCGACAAAATCAAAATTGCCTGCGCAAGATGATCGCAGTACGGTCGTCGTCGGTCGCCGAGGCCTGCGCAAAATCGAGCGCACCTCGGTCCAACGCATGACAGATCGCATCGCACGGCTCGTCGCGGAGGCGGCGAATCAGCGAACAAACGGCAGCATCGCCCCAGCACTCCTGCAGCGGTGACTGTGCTTCAAAGTAGCCATCCGTAATCAGTACGAGAATGTCGCCGACACCAAGTTGGAAGGTGCGGCAGGGGCCCTCGCCGAAGCCAGGAATGATGATTCCAAAGGGTGGCGTGTCACTCTCGATCTCCTCGAATGTGTCGGTCGCACGCCGATAGATGTAGACAGGGCCCTGACCTGCGCTGAAGACTTCCAGCACCCAAGTCATCAAATCCAGTTTGGCCAGGAATGCCGTAATGAATCTGCCGGGTGGAAGGTCCTCGCTCAACTGCGCATTCATTTCATGGGCAAGCTGTTCGATGTCTTTGCCAAGGCGGATGCCCATGCGCATCATGCCACGTGCCTGCATGGATGAAATCGCAGGTCCAACTCCGTGTCCCGTCGCATCGGCAAGGAACATGACGAGTTGGTCTGCTGCGTCCGCTTTGCCACAGATCGTGCTCCCTCTCATGCCAAAGACATCGAAGCTGTCGCCACCGCAGTCCTCGGCCGGCGTGCTCCGTGCCGCCACCTCGCATGCGGGATGCTCTGGAATGCATTTCGGGAATGCGCCCTCCTGAATCTCTTTGGCAACTGCCATCTCCTTCAGGAGCCGAGCACGGTCGATGCTGTTTGTGATCAGCTGTGCTCTTCGAAGCGCGATTGCTGCTTGGGATGCGATTCCCTGCGCGAGCTGTGAATCGTCATCATCAAAGGTTCCACTTTTCGCATTCAGCACCTGTGCAACGCCCACGAGTTCGCCCTGATCATCCAGGAGCGGTACGGCGAGCATGGATTTCGTCACATAGCCAGTCCGACGATCGACATCGCGGTTGAATCTCGGGTCTGCATATGCATCTGGAATATTGATGATTTGCTTGCTCTGGGCGCAGGCTCCCGCAATACCGGCCGATGCGGGGATGCGGACTTCCGAGCCACTCCCGCCGACGCCATGGGCAACATGAATGATCAGCTCATCGCTTTGACTGTCGAAGATGAACACTGTTGCTCGGTCCGCCTGAAGCAAGTCGCGCAGCGCGTTGATCACCGCGCCCAGCACGGACGCCAAGTCAGACGTCTCCCCCAACTTCTTGGAGAGATCGAGAAGCTGTCGAAGTGCGGCAGCAGGAGCGGTGCCGGACTTGGCACCACTCATACACGGCTCCAGGTCACAGGGATCAGTACGACGATGACTTTCCCTTGCCCGGACTCTGGGCGGTCATTTGTGGATAGAGCAAGATGCGATCGTGGCACATGAGAACTAAATCCGCAGCGCCATCGCCCGTGACATCCCGAATGATGGCTTGACTCGGTTCGAACTCGCGTGGTTCTCCACCTGAGAAGAGGCGGCTTTCAAACACCTTGAAGCTCACGGCTGGCAGGAGAGCTCGGGCTTCGCTGATGCTCACGATGTCGAGCATTTGCTTGCCCGCATCCAGCACCACCACCTCTGTCACTGCATCACCGTTGAGGTCGCCGAAGGCCAGCTCGTGTGGCACTCGAGCCGTGTCGTCACTTCGCCAACTCGCCACTTCCGCGAGTTTCTCACGGGAGCCGCTGAAGCGCATTACGCCAAAGCCATCGCTCCCGACGAGCAGCAGGCAGGGATCCTTTCCACCAGCGAAGTTTCCCGCGGTGATGGAGTTGAATTTGAAGCCTCGGACATCGAAGACATCCGACTGCTTCCATTTCTTCTCTGTCGCGTCGCGCATGAATGTCACGATGCGGCCATTGTCACTGTCTCCTGCGGCAATTCGATCACCTTGAACTGTGAGCGATCCAAACTTGGAGTCGCCGCGTGCTGAGTTGATTTGCTCGACCACTTGCCAGCCCGAATTCGGATGGAAGCGAAGACCACGCACGAAGTTGCGGTCCGCCACGAGGAGTTCCTGCTTGCCATCGCCGTCGATATCCATGATCGCCGTGTTTTGTGCATTGGCAGCCTGTGCCAATCCAAACTGCCCCATGTCCTTGCTTTCGAGCGTCTTGAAGGTTGGTGGTGCGTTTGCCGCCGCACCCGCAGCAGGCTGCTCTTGTCGCAGCATCGTCATCGGCTTGTCCGGAGTGAAGAGGAGCAGATCTGTCTTTCCGTCTTGATCCGCATCGAGCGCAAGAATCGTGTCAGGTGCGCGGCTGAGTGATCCGAGCGAAATGACAACCTTGCCGTCGCTGGCGCCGTCGGCAGGTAGAAGTTCAAGTGCGTAGTTTCGTCCCTCCTTGGCAATCACTGCGAGCCAGTTGCGGTCATTGACTGACACAAGCCCGAGTGCAGATGGCACACTTCCCTGAGCCAGAGGCATGGTTGTCGGAAATGCCAGTGCAGTTCCGTTCAGTGCCGTGCGGCCAACAACGCCCTCTTTCTCGCTGCTGACAAAAACCTCAGCCTTGCCGTCGCCGTTGACGTCCCGAGCCACAACGAAGTCGAGGTCGCTATAGGAGGGCGAGTTCTGCACACCAGCGAATCCGCGCCCTGCAACCTGCTGAAAGACAGATACCGCATTTGCTTCCGTGTTCGTTGCGAGCAGATCGGGCAGCCCGTCGCCATCGATATCGGCAATCGCCGTATCGCGCTTTCGGTTGCTTGGGTCTGTGAACGTCCATGTCTGCAGACTTGCCTCGCGGTCACCCCCCTCGGTAATCATTTCGCGGCCCGCCTGCAGCAATACCACACGCTTTGATGGCTTTTCGACCACGGTCACCGAGGCAGCCTTTGCCCCCGGTAACTGGACGAGATCCGCATCACGAATCGGCGGCATCTCAAATCGGCTCTGCGCGCCAAGCGTCGCTTCGCCACCCTTGGACGCGCCGAACCACGCGCGAAGTGGTGCCGCATCGTCCGGGAGGATTCCGACAAGATCCGTTGTGCCTTCGCCATCCAAATCACCAGCCAGGATTGCCACGATATTCCCGTTGCCTGCCGCGAGTTCAACGGCAGTGCCAAGGTCTGATCCTGTCAGCGGCCACACTTGGATGCGCCCGTTGGCGATGCCGATCAGTTCAGGGTTTGCATCACCGATCACTTGCGACAGCAGCAACGAATCACGACTCGGGTTCAGCCCCTTGACGGTGTGTTTACGGGCCACCTCGAAGACACCGGGCGCAGTTTGGCGTACGAAGACGATCTTGCCAGTCCCTGTTGAGTAGATGAGATCGATGCGCTTATCGCCGTCAAAGTCTGCAGGAATGACGCAGCCCACCTCGTCCGTGACCGGCAACTCGACGCGCCGAAACCTCCAGTGTTGCGGGATTTCATTGACGCTCGTTGGCGCAGCAACTTCGTCGGTCGGCTTGGCGTCAGCACGTTGGTAGAGCAGATCGATTCGGCTGTTTCGATTGTTGATCGCAATGAGGTCGAGCCTGCCATCGCCATCCAAGTCGGCGGTAGAGAGCGGGCCACCACTCTTGTCGACCTTGATTGCCTCGACAGGCGTGAAACCAAAGTGATCACTCAGCGTGGACGGTGGTGACTGTGCCGACACGGGAAGGACGAGTGCGGGGGTGATGGTCAGAGCTCGCAGGAAAGACATCGTTTGCATGGGAATCGCCTGATACTATCACCGTATGCAGATTCGAATGACCGCCGTTGTCCTTCTCTTGACGTGTCTTGTGCCATCACTGCGCAGTGCTGCAGAGGGGGAGTCCTCGGGCGTGGCTGCACCCAGTACCGATGTTGTGATCCTGAAGAGTGGGCGAAAGATCGAGGGCGATATCGTCAAGCGATCGGATCGCCGTGTGTGGATCGATGTTGGTCCAGATGTGCTTGTCTTTGAGATGTCCGATGTCGAAGACGTACAGGCGACAAACAGTGCAGCGTCCATCAAGCGAACAGAGGACACTCTCTTTTCCACGATGGACAACCTGCCAGAGCTGCCGCCACGCGAGCATGCCAAGCTGATCGGGCCGGCGGTCATCAAGGTTTCCACGCCGGGGGGACTCGGGTCGGGCGTGATCATCAGCCCCGATGGATTCGCCATCACCAATGCGCACGTTGTGCAGGGCGAGACAAAACTTCGCACCACGATCTGGCTGCCACAGCCGGATGGTTCGCTGAAGCGCATGGAGATCGAAGATGTCGAGCTCTTGGCGGTGAACAATCAGATTGATTTGGCACTCATCCGAATCAAGCACCCGGAGTCACAGCCATTTCGTTTCGCGCCTGTGGTGCGCGAGGATGCGCTCGAGATCGGACAGGGTGTCTTTGCGATTGGCAATCCGCTCGGACTTGAGCGAACGATGACACAGGGCGTCGTGTCCACCACATCGCGCAACTTTGATGGACTCACCTACATCCAGACGGATACCGCCATCAACCCGGGAAACTCTGGTGGACCGCTTTTCAACACGCGAGGTGAGGTGGTTGGCATCACCAACATGGGAATCCGCGGAGGCGAATCGCTTGGATTCGCCATTCCCGCTCGCTACGTGAAGGACTTCATTCGCAATCGCGAAGCCTTCGCCTATGACCGCAACAATCCGAACAGCGGGAACAACTACCTCCAACCGCCGCCACGGAAGGACTTTGGTGCGCCTCCACAAGTGAAGGACGCGAGTGGGAAGGGCGGTTGATCAGCTTGTTTTCGGATCGTGGCACACGCGCAGTCTCTTTCATCCTGCTCAAACCCTCAGATCAAGGCACCCTATGACAAGGCATTCTTTCGACCGCTCACGCTGCATCGCAACTTTGGTCGGCATGTCCATGTTCGGGATCTTGACCGTTCCTGCTTTTGCGCAGGGAACCCGGTTCGATTCAATTGCTCCCAAGGGGAGCTTCGTCGTGTTTTCAGCGCGTGATGTGCATGGGACGATGGAGCGCTGGGCGACGACGCCTGCTGCGCAGCTCATGCAGGCGCCTGAACTCGCAAAGGTGACCGCAGAAGCGGAGACTGAGGCAACGAAGGAGCGCGAAGAGGCATTCCGTGAGATGGGCATCGACGCTTCGGCGATGCCATTGCCAGGTGCTGGTGGCATAGCGCTCTTTGCCGATCGCAACGAGGATCTTGATGCGGCCGAACTGGGAGTGCTTCTGTGGGCGGACTATGGCACCCGTTCCGATGAGGCGGCGAAAGTTCTTGATGGTCTGATCCGTTTCATGGAAAAGGAGCAGAAGAGATCTTTCGAGCAGGTGGAAGTGATGGGGGGCCTCAAGGCGACGCGTATCGAACTGCCGTCTGAGGATGATGAGGGCGATGGTCAACCGCAGCCACCTCGGCGACGTCGCGGCATGGATGGCATCGGCGAACTGCTCGCCGCACCCGAGGCCATGTTCTTTTTGCGGCGCGGAAGCGAGTTTTTCCTCGCGAGCACCGCCGCGGCACTCGAAGATGCGATGGAGGCCGCGGCTGGCAAAGGAACTGATTCGATATCCACTACGGATGATTGGCGTGGACTGTCATCGATGCTCGGTGATCAGGAGATGTCCCTCATGCTCTTGACAGCCCCTGTTCAAGAACTGCTTGCACCGCTCTTCATAGGCCCCGTTGCTTCCGTTCCCATCGTGATGCGTGATCTGTTTGGTGATATCCGCGGTTGGGGGATTGCGATCGGAGACGGGGGAGGTGGAGATGCGTATTTCGGCATGACTTACGCGGCCTATGTGCCCGGCGAGAAGCGTGGGCTTGTTGCCCTGCTTTCCGATGCAACAGCCGTATCCAACCCTCCAAGTGCGCTCGGTGATGACGCGGTGACATTCCAGCGGCTGAATCTCCGCTTTGGCGGCATCATGCAGATGCTTGAGGATCTGGTGGCGTCGCTGCCTGAAAATGAGGCGGACGCAATCTCGCCCACCCTGCAGCAGTTTGGGCCGGGCATGACCAAGGCATTCGGCGGTCTTGGTCCCGAAATCTGTGGCGTGTCTCGGCAGGCACCAGACGGCGAAGAGGGTATGCGCTCTGTGATGGTGGTGCGCTGCAGCGACGAGAAGGCGACGAATGCGCTGCTGGCCACCATGCTCCCCTCCGCGGGCATGATGCCGCGTGACTTCCAAGGTCAGATCATTTATGGCGGTGACATGATGGACATGGAGGTGGGCGTTGGAGCGGGCGCCCTTGTGATGGGAACCTCTGCTGAAGTTCAGCAGGCCATGCGATCTGGGGCGGATCCTGCGAGCAAGTCGATTGGTGATCTTCCGTTGTATCGACGCTGCCTCGGATCGATGACGGCAGGGCCAGTCGTTGGCTGGGGGTTCATCGATTTGCCGACGGTGCTCGACCAAAATCGCAAACAGCTTCTCGCACTGCAGGAGGGACTTCCTCTTGTTGGTGAAGACGAGGAAGACGACGAGACGGGTGCTGCTGACATCCTTTTTTCGCAGTCTGGCAGCGATGTGTGGATGAGCGCGATGGAGAAGGTCGACTTGAAGGTGCTGCAGCGCTACATCGGTCCACTCGTGTGGGACTTGCGCTCTGACTCCAAGGGCATCGGAGGCAGTGCAAAGTTGCTCGGCCCATCGGCGGAAGCCACCCGCGGTGTTCCCCCTGGACCTACCAATTCGCGGTGAATGCACGGACAGCCACTTCGGTGGGCGAATCTTCGTTTGGAGTGGGGCCTGTACCGATCGCATCGTGTGAGATGGCCGGTTCCACGATGACCTGATCGCGCACGGGACCAGCCATGTGCCGAACATGTGGAAGCGGAACGTGTGTATCGGCGGCAGAAGCCACGATCAGCAACGGAGTGCCACGCGCATGAAGCGTTGCCACCGCTGCGGATGTGGAGCGCTCACGGCCACAGATCGCATGGAGCACACAGGTGCTGCAGAGGGCGGCGGGCCAGACAGGCAGCCCTTGCCGACGAAGCCGATTGGAAATTGGCTCAAGCACACTCTCATACGGGGCGAATGCCACGGCACCTGCGAGCGTTTCCCCGGGCAGTAGTGCCGAAACGCGAAGTGTGATGGCGGCGCCGAGCGAGTGACCGATGATGACAAGGCGAGTCCCTGCACCCTCGCGTGCAACAAGGTCGCCGCAGAAGCGAACGATCGTGTCCACATCGGCCGCACCAAGATGCGTGGTTCCTTTGGGTGCGTCCCCATGCCCGGCAAGATCGATGAGCCAGGCCGCCCGAACGCGCGGAAGCCAAATTCCTGCGCGCCGCATGGAATCGATGCGCGACCGACGCCAGCCATGCACAAAAACGGCGATTGGCCCAGATGGATTGCCGCCCACGACTCGCCATGCGGGCAGCGATTCGCTCCATCGCTCATCACTCGCCTGCCAACCAACGTCGGTCGGATGCGGCGGGAATCCGTTGGCAAGCGCCCATCCGGCTGTCGCCCGTGGCGGATGGCTTGCATCCCAGACGATTCCCCACACCAGTACAACCAGGAGCAGCAGAAGGGCTACTGAACCGAGCAAGAGGAGTCCAACGGTCTCGGTCATGGAGCGAGCAGTGCGGATGCGTTCACGAGGTCACACGCCGTGCGCTTGCGCTCGACCGATTGTTGTCCCTCGGCGTGTGCACGTGCATCCGCCCGCAGGGGCAGGTTCACTTCCACATTGAGAAGTGCGGCGTGGACCGCAGCGGCCGAGAGGATCAGCGCGATGCGAAGATCGCTCGCCAATTGCTTCGATGTGATCTCACGGAGCGAGGCAAGAGCCGC
>Ga0194123_10006345_pt1 | contig 12264 bp, 16 predicted proteins | sample TA2MahsurfametaG_5_FD_155479 | JGI IMG/M metagenome (GOLD analysis project Ga0194123, IMG submission 155479) | Freshwater microbial communities from Lake Tanganyika, Tanzania - TA2015023 Mahale A surface | ecosystem: Environmental > Aquatic > Freshwater > Lake | place: Tanzania: Lake Tanganyika... | reverse complement strand
CCATCAAATACATATTGATATCGACTATCGATTTTGCCGCCATATTGTAGAACCGCCTTTTCAATAGCGGCTTTTGCCTCAGGAGTAACTCTGATTATGTAGTTAGAGGAGGCGCCAAGATCTATCGCTTGAGCAGGGATGCTGGATGAGATGAGTCCAAAGACTATAAGCAGGGGAATTAGTACTTTTCGCAGGAGGGCCAGACCTAGTTCCATAGCGTAAATGTTGGCACTGAAATTGCACATTTACCAGGACGGTGATGGCGGGTTGCCCATAAGGAATATAACTTTCCTTCAACGCTCAGTTCTATTAGAGATTTTTCAATTTTGAGCACGGCAATATGCTATCTTCGAGAAAAACCCCTGTGTAGTGTTTCCAATTGCCTCAAGAAGCGAGGTCTCAACAAGGAGAGAGACATTGAATTTTCATGATCAAACCCCATTTCTCTATAGCTCTTTAAAATTTGCACAGAGGGTTTTAGCCACTATTGGTATGGCATTACTCCATTCACCTAATCTAGCCTTGCCCTAAGGCCGTAATGGTCCCTTGAAGCCCTGACATACAGATTCTCAAATGCCGTTTATATAGAAAGTGTTCTGCGAAAACTTGCAGGAGGCTTTGACTTTGAGCACAAAAACCTTGATTTTTCTTGGATGCTGCCTTAAGGTCTTCTTGAACAAAGGATAGAAACCATGACGGTCTGTGCCTATTGTAAAGGCAATCTGGACAACGAACGTAGTCCAAGATGTCCAACCTGTGGCGCTAGACATCACTTGCTCTGTTGGGAAGAGTACGGTGGATGTGCCCAGTTTGCTTGTGTTGCTGGCCCAGGAACTGAGGGATAAATGAACCCCAGACAAAAGCGACTGGAATCAGATTATCGAGAAATCAAATCAACTTATTTAAAAGATCCAAACATAGAAGTAATTGCACTAGGCCCTGAGCCATCTGATAAGTATCGAGTTGTTTTCAAGGTTCCCGCATTTCATTTTGACTCAAAAGGTGATCCTGTATTAGTTACCACAACAGTCGTTGATATAGAACTACCGATTGGATATCCAAAAGTTTCTCCGGTGGCTAAAACTGTCAATGGAGATTCTGTCTTTCATCCAAATTTTAATGAAGGAAAAATCTGTTTAATGGATAATTGGTTTCCTACGACACAAATCACAGATTTAATTCGGGAAATTGGAGACATGTTGCAATGGAAGAAGTACAACATACGTTCACCACTAAATGCCTTAGCAGCAGACTGGAGCCAGAAGAATCAAAACAAAATTCCCCTTGGCAGTATCGAAGTAGGCGTAAAATGAATGCGCGGGCACGGAGATTGGAAGCCGATTATCGACAGCTTCGACTTATGTACGACAGTGACCCAAGAGTTGAGATTCAACCGGTTGGCCCAGTGCCATCAGATAAGTACCGAATTGTTTACAGAGTCCCATCTTTACGACTTGATAAGAGTGGTAAGCCAATCCGAGTTGATGTAACGACTGTAGAACTGGAATTACCGATGGGGTATCCCAAGGTGGGTCCCGTAGCACGGACAATGTCAGGCGACGTTGTCTTTCATCCAAACTTTAGTGCGCAAAAGATTTGTTTAATGGATTTTTGGGCCCCTTCGACTCAACTTTCTGATATCGTAAAAGACATTGGAGAAATGTTGCAGTGGCAAAAACTTAATATTCGTTCTCCACTCAATGCGCAGGCTGCGGATTGGAGTCAAAACAACAAAGGTCACTATCCATTAGCTGATTTTCAGCTTGGTTCTAAGCAAGTCAAGATAATACTGAAGTAAACCCACGAGCCATAGGAGAAATAATGTCTGAAGATAATAAGCGGATCAGGATTACAAATGATGATCTCCAAAGTCCTACCGTTAGACTGAACGTCGAAGGCATGAAAGAAGCTCAAAAAATTGCCTTAGTTCGCCCCGTTGGTAATCCAGATGAATTGAGGAAGTCTTCATCAGGCCTCATGTCAATTTTGATTTTATCTGGCGCTGGATTGCTCGGAGGTTTTTTGGCTTTTCTAGGTACCAAATTAGCATTAGATGTAATTCTAGTTGATTCAGAAAGTGCAACAGTCTCAAACCTATCATTTACATTTATCTTGGCATTCACGATCGGGTTGACTGTTTCAATGATAGATGCCGCCACATCTCGTATTGGCTCAAAAATTGCAAGTGCTGCTGGACTGGCCGTTCCTACTGCTATCGTTTTAGGTTTAGCATTGGGTGCAATTGCAAATGCTTACTACTCCTCAGCAAGCCAACGTATATATGAGGAAGCTCTTCTAAGGTTTGACCGTGGAGAATCAGCCGAGACCGTTCAGGCCTTTATCCAAGCAAGTAACCACTTCCCTCGCGGTTTAGCCTGGCTCTTTGTCGGCTTAGCAGCTGGGTTAACAGTAGGAATTGCTTCTAAAAACTTGAAGAGAACCGCATTAACCGCAACAGGAGGTGCTGTGGGTGGATTCTTAGGCGGATTTATTTTTGACTTCATGCCACAGGACTTGGAGTGGGTAGCTCAGTTAGTTGGTATTTGCTTAACAGGACTATTAATTGGCTCATCTATGGCTTTGCTCGAGCAAGCAGCTAGAACACAGTGGATAGATATAGTCGCTGGAGGTATGGCGGGAAAGCAATTTATACTTTACAAGTCCGAAATTATTATTGGCTCATCGCCTCAAGCAGACATCACTTTAATCAAGGATTCAGCTATAGCTCCAAGTCACGCACGAATATTTACTCAGGGTGGTAGAACGATTCTGGAAAGCCTAAACCCTGGAATGCCATGTGCTGTTGATGGTCAGTCTGATATGAGATTCTACTTACAAGATACGAATACTATAACTATTGGGTCGACATCAATTAGATTTAGGGAAAAGAAGAATCAGAAGCAGATTCAGTCAGGAGTAGGCCGACTATCCTAAAAAGATTATGTGTCTGGATGACAATAATGCTGGGCCTAATAACTCCAGCTGCTGCTGCTCAAGAGAATAATTATATTGACCTTGGCGTGCAAATTGTCTGTGCCAATTCCCGGGGCGCTGGGTTTTACCTTAAAGAGAAAATTGTTGTCACGGCGAGGCATGTGATCGAAGACTGCTTAGCTCCACAAATCATTAATAACAAAGGCGCTCGGACAAGAACAATCTCAATGGAGTTTAGTAAAAATAAGGATATAGCTTACCTAGAGGTAGAAGAAGCCGTCGCGCCAGTGGTCACAATCGCCGAAACACCTTCTCTCAATTCCGAAGTTTTTACAGTTGGGTCCCCAATTGACGGGTTACTACTTTCAAAAGGCACCTTGAAAGAAGTATTTAGAGACTTAACTGAAGAGTGGCTCGTGTTGGATATCCCGGCAGATCAGGGCAGCTCTGGAGGGCCAGTCTTTTCATCTGGCGCGCTAATTGGTCTTGTTATCAGCAAGGACAAGAGAAATGGCGATATTTATGCTTATAGAGCTCTGGACATGAAAGATGATTACGATTATGTTTCTCAAGATGATGAGTCGGGGCAAAGGTATGAGCGCCCAGTTGGCAATAGTGGAGGAGAAATACTACTCCCTATCTTCATTTCTGGCGCGATAACATTCCTTTTAGGACTTGGGATTGGAGTAACGATTTCAAAACGAAAGGTAAAAACAAACAAACCTAGGATTCGCATAGAAGTTTAGTTGAACTTGGACCAACGAGAGGAAATGTAATGGCAGAGATAGATGTAACAGTTTCTGATATGGCGGGTGCACGAAGAGAGGAGGTAACCCTTCCTGATGATGCAGAGGCGTTACATATTATTGCAAAGTTAGTGGAAGTAATGGAGTTACCTCTCAATAGTCCAGACGGCGCTCCTATGTCATACGTTTTCCATCACCAACAGACTGGTAGACAGATAAACGATAATTCCACACTTTCACAGGTAGGTGTCCAAAATGGAGACACCCTTCGATTGCTTGCTCAAATAGTTGCAGGGTAGAGATTTGTCTTGTGGCTATAGATTTAACGAAGAAAGATAAATACAATCGTCAAAAAGGCATCACCTGGTGGGATCAGAACGCTTTGCGCGCTAGTCATGTCTTAGTTGTTGGTGCTGGAGCATTGGGTAATGAAATAGTAAAAAACCTTGCCTTGGTTGGCGTTGGGAAGATCTCCATAGTGGATATGGATCAGATTGAACACACAAATTTAGCTAGATGTGTTTTTTTTCGTGAGGGAGATGAAGGAAAGTACAAGTCACAGGTTTTAGCTCAAGCGGCAAGTGCCCTAAATCCAGATGTTGAAACAACTTTTTATACGTGTTCAGTACAAACTTTGGGGGATGCATTTCTAAGGAATTTTGATTTAGTTGTAGCGGGGCTTGATAATCGTGAGGCGCGAATCTGGTTAGGAACTGCTATGCGGCGGCTTGCGAGATATTGGATTGATGGGGCAATTGAGGGCTTAATGGGCAAAGCCCAGACTTTTACTCCGACAGGACCATGTTATGCATGCTCGATGACTTCACGTGAATGGGAGATAGTTGCCAAAAGGAAGTCGTGTGCATTACTCGGAAAAGAGGAAATACTCGCCGGGCATACCCCAACTAATGCGACAACAAGTTCAATAATTGCTGGTGTACAAACCCAAGAGGCAATTAAACATTTGGCTGGACGAGAAGATATGAGTGCCCTAAAAGACAAAATTTGGCGATTCTTAGGTGATCAAATGGAAACCTTCAATTCCCTAGTTGATGCAGATCCTGAGTGCATTTATCATGATGATCCCGTTCAAATTAGTAGAGATTTACTAATACCCGAAACGATTGAAGATCTTCTCCGTGATGAGAGTGTCTCTCCAAATGGTTACTTGAGTTTCTACAATGATTTCGTATATATAAGTGCATGCGAGACATGTTCAACTTCTGAAAAAGCAGGTTTTGCTGATCTTATGCAAGGCCAAGGAAGCTGTGCCAGTTGTGGAGAGGGGCTCGAAGTTACATCTTTTAATCGAGTAATGATCGATGATGTTGTGGCTAAAGTTCCTTTGAGAGGGCAGTATTGGCCTTTTAGTGCACTTGCTCAAATAATTGATGAAACGGTTTATACAGTAGCGATTAGGAGAGAGTAATGGCTGACCAAAAAAAGTTTGAAATTGTTTGCACTGATGAACTGATGAGCAAAATAGAAGAGCAGTGCTTTAGCTCTACGAAGACCGAAGTTGGTGGTTTCCTAGTTGGGACTATAGTTGATAGAAAATCCACTGTAACTCATGTCCTAAAAGCAAAGCACACTGCGAATACTCAGTCCCAACTGACATTCACCAATAAAACTTGGGAAACGGCACATGCTGAGATGGGCGAGATTGGCTCAGATGCTGAATTAATTGGCTGGTTTCACTCCCATCCAAATTTTGGAATATTTCTCTCTGACTATGACAAGTTTATACAAAATGAATTTTTTTATAGAGATGGAATGATAACAATCGTTGTCGATCCGATAAACGGAAAACGCGGATGGTTTATTTCAATCAATAAGGATGTGCGTCCCTATGCAGACGAAGAAGACACTACCTTGGAAAAATTAAGTGGGACTAAGGGCAAGCCTTCTTCTCCAGATGTAGGAATTAACATTAAAAGTGCTTCGCACAGTAATGGAATTTCTATTGGTCGGACAATTGCAATCGCAGGTATTTTTTCCATTTTTTCCATTTTAGGTAGTTTTGTGATTTCAGGTGGGCAAAGTGGCTCGATTGATCAAAAAGGCCTACAGAGCCAAATCGACAATCTTCGGGCGCAGGTTGCCACTTTGCAGCAGCAGTTGTCTCCTGAAGATGTCAGCGAGGAAGAAGCTCCCGAAGTAAAGCCAACTGTAGTGAATTCGCAACCCGCACCCAAGAAGTCAGTTTCAACACCGAAACCTCCCACCAACACGGCCTCTTTAGCGGGAAATAAGTGTCCAAAGGTGGGAGACTCAAAGGTACAAAAAGGAAAAAAATATATATGCGTAAAATCGGATGACAAGTTGGTTTGGAGGCTCACAGCAACTCCCACAACTCCAAAACCAACTCCAACACCTACAAAAACAAGCACAACAGGAGAAACTGAACCAAAGGTAGAAACTGAACCAAAGGTAGAAACTGAACCAAAGGTAGAAACTGAACCAACCACGCCTGCAGGATCAAAGAAAGACTCATAATGGCATTTTGCACAGAGTGCGGGAGTCGGTTATCGGCTGCAGACAAGTTCTGTTCCTCATGTGGGTCGCGCGTTAGCGAGTCTGCAAAGTCAAACGAGATTAGCGAGCTCCGAGTTGCTGAAACAGTATTGCCTGCGGAACCAAGCGTTGGCGCAGTGCGGAGGGCAGCAACAACTGCGCGCGTAGCACCTATTTATGGCCCTGGGTTTAAATCCAATATTCACTGCGCTAATTGCGGATCCAAGCCGGGAAATGGAAAACTCTGTAATGTTTGTCAAGCGGATTTGTAGGAGGTTTACATGGGCTTTCGACACGGGGATGGCAACGAAAAACTATTGATTTGTGCGAATTGCAACATGCCTATGGAACTAGTTGCTCAATTTTGTGTCGAGTGCGGGGTTAGAAGAACTCAAGCTATTGGCGTAAAGCCGGCTCTTGTCCCCCCAGTAACGCCAGAGATAAATCCTCCTGAGTTGGTGGAGCCTATTAAGATAAAGAAATCTCGAGATCCTAAAGTCCGAATAGCTCTTTTAGATTTCTCAGAAAAAGTCACTAGTGGTTTACGAAAACGGGCTAAGGTTGTCTACTCAATAGCATCCGTAATTATTGTTTTTGGTGTTTATGGAATTATTCAATCGTTTATTTTTTCCTCATCTTCACCTGAGGAGTTCGCAAAAGAATACATCGAAGCTGTTATTGACCGAGAAGAATCAAAAGTGACATCAGATTCAGATTATTTCCCTAATCCAGAAAAACTTCCATTGCTTCCCAAAAAGTACCAAAAGTGGGATGAAGTCGATGGTTTATCCTGGAAGACAAATTCAGAATGGAATGGTTGGCTGGGTGATGGTTTTGTTAAATTCGTACCGATGGATGGCAACCAAATAAAAGAAAAATCCGGTTTCACTCTCAGAATTAAGGCAAAGTACTCCCAAAAGTTTGGGATTTTCCGCAGCGCAAAGTGGGTTTCAGCTAATCCTATGTCTGACATTGAATTTGCATTTAGGAATGAGGAAAATATTGGAATTCAGATCAATCAAGTGCCAGCTGGGTCAAGTAAATCTCCTGAACTATCTAAAAAACGCTATGTTGCCTTCCCGGGTCCCTTGAAAACAGAACTGACAGGGGCGGGATTTACAAAAGAGCGAGAAAATAACATTTTAATTGGCTCAGAGGAGAGCTTTTCAATAGATTTCCCTGACATTGAATACGCTCTGAATACTTCACACGTGACAAGTGCGCGGGGACAACTGGAATCAGCACTGACTTCTTGCCTTAAAAGAGAGTGCTCGGATTTACCCAGTCTATCTCAATTTGATTTTTCTTTCTTCAACCAGCCAGACGACTATCTCTACACAGATTACTTTTATACGGATTGGGGTACCAGCCCTGACTGTTCCGTGTCCTCCTTTAGAGCTACTTCTGCAGACGAGGGCTATGTTTCCTTAGACTGCACAGCTTATGTTTCGGCTTCGATCAAATGGATTCTCTATCGAATCTTTTTTACAACTTATTATGATACAGGATTTGACAGTATATCCATATCTTTGAGGGTATCGGCAAATGTATCTCGTACTTCCAATCCATATTTAGTGAAGTTAAGCAACATCCAAATATCAAATTAACAATTAGCCAAGGGTCAGCCTTATATTTATCTTCTTGTAAGGTGGCTCAGAACCGACATCTACCAAGAAAGTGTTGCTATTTCCAAAGGGAAAACTAACAAAGACATTTAGTTTTGTCCCCGAAAAAATAGGAACAGGTTGAAGCTGTAATTCATATAGACAGGTAGAGTTTGATTTAGAAGAAGCTTGTTCGACCTTTATCAACCCAATTTGCTTATTATTAATATCATTTACAATGACAGTAGCATCATCAATATTAGGAAAGTTTCGAGTTCCTTTGCAAATGTCAAGCGACCCAGACGCACTTCCCTCTGTTGCAAAGTCAGCCGTGGTTATACTTAGATAAATCCTCAAAGATTCATTAGTTTTTGGAACAACTATTGAAGAAGAGACCGGCCTGTAAAAAACAGAAAAAACGAGAGCAGCAATCATCATTAAAGTAAGGGTTAGTGCAAAAGGAGCAAACGAGCCCCGATCTGAGGCCTTAACAGCCTTAGTGCGTGTTTTGGGCTCTTTTTTAGTCTTTACGGAATCTTTTGATTTGCCTTGTGAGACAGTATCATTACTTTGTGGGCTACTTCTCTCAACGGAATTCTCAACTTTTTCCAACTTCTTTTTCCGCGCCATTACAAACCCCCTCTCTGCATATGTACAATTCTAAGTCGCACTATACATGCAACAACGTAAGTTTCATAGAGGCTCGTTTTAGGGAGATGGGATGTAGATGATTAAGTTAGACTCTTTTTTTTACAAGATTTCACTGGTAATGAGAGTTCTGCATCAAGCTTACTCGCTGCGCAAAGTAGTTTAGACAATGAAAGTAGATCCAATTTAAGATGACTAAAAAATTTAATTTCAATGTATTTACTCGCTCACTTGGGCTTTTGTTTGCTTACTTACTTACCGTCATAACTTTACCGGGCCTAAGCCTGATCAATTCAGCGCAATCATCTCAAAAGACATTTTCTCTAATGTCCCCATTGGACACTTTTAACTCTACTGGCCTATCCGCTCCATATGATTTGGAGTTTGTTGAGGTTGGACTTTTTGATAATAACTCTGATCTCCTACACATATGGCTTCATTATAAAAGTCCAGTATCGCGAACTATGTTCACAAGCAATAGCGCATGGGCAATGGCAGCCATTTGGACCTCAGAGTCAAGAGCTACTCTTGGGGGCAACGATCAAGACTTTAGAATATCGAGTGACAGTCAGGCATATCCTTTAGACAATACATCAATTAGTGCACGCGCATACGTGCCCGTGGGAGGCAATTCTGGGAGCACAAAAACTGACTTTAGCAGGTGTAATCCCACTACTTGGACTGACGTGAGCAAGAATGTAAAGTGGATTGGCTTCAAGATTTCAAGATCTTGCGCTGGAATTCCTGAAAAATTCTGGGTTGCCGGATACACCTCTGCCTCAAACAACTGGGATTGGGCGCCGGACAAAGCTATGTATGTAGATCTGAGTGTAAAAACTACTGTCACACCAGGAGTAAGTCCTACACCTGTTGTTTCTGCAAGTCCAGTTGTTAAGAGAGTCCAAAATTTCTATTTTGATCCAGTATCCTCGCAATCCATGATAGGAAGACAAGTCAACGTTACTACACGTTCTGACGGAGGCTTTAGAAGTGTACGTTCAACCACTCCTATTGTTTGTCAAGCGAACGATACAAGCTCTGCATCGACATCATCATATTTATCTGTGACATTCATTAGTGAAGGTACGTGCACGCTAGAGGGATTTGCTCCGTCTACCACCCTATATCTTGAAAGTTCGAAAAGTTATCTAAGTTTTTCGGTATTTAGGTCTGAGCAGGCGATAGATGTAATAATTCCAGATAAACCGCGTGCAGGAAAAACTATCGACTTAGAGGTTCTATCATTTACTGCCACAGATTTGGATTTAACAATTACGACTCCTAAAATTTGCATTCAACCAGTATATAGAAACCAATATCGAATAAAACTGATCAGGGCCGGAACTTGCAGATTTGATTTATCAGATGGAGGCTCAAACTACTATCTTCCCTATGAAGAGCGATGGGAATTTGATGTACTGAGTAGTGCAAACCCAAAACCATCGCCAAGCCCCAAAAAGACTATAGGTGGGTCTGCAACTACAACCAAAAACCCTACTGGCACCCCATCGAACAAGCCGACTACCTCAACGAAAATTGGTGGAACGGCGGATACAAAGAAGCCATGAAAACTCATCTGAACTGCAGGGTACTTAAGTGTGACTTGTAATCTTGATCATTCTTCACAAATAGGAAAATTCTGCAAGGGGTGTGGTGTGAAATTAGGGCAACAATTCGAAACGTGCTCGAGTGGCCATGAAATTAAGAAAGGGGCGAGATTTTGTTCAATTTGTGGCGAACAGGCAAAAAAAGAGTTGCCCGAACCCAAAACAGTAAACCAACTCTCTAGCCCGGTAAATTTCAACGTAAGTTATCCAACCATTCCCATTCCCCCAATTCGCGCCAAAACTAATTCATTGGCTATAACGTCGTTTGTATTATCGATAATTTGTTGCTCCCCTCTAGGGGTTATTTTAGGCAGTGTTGCACTCAGCCAAATTAACAAAGATCCCAGTCAGACAGGTCGGGGTTTAGCAATTGCAGCAATCATTCTAGGTTCAATTGGAACGATTTTCTTATTATTCAATTTCACAACGTCTTTTTGGTATTTTTGATGCAAGAAAATCTTCTCAAAGTAATAACGCCGATTTTTCGAACTTTGATTTTGCTCCCAATCGGAGTAGCTTTCTATTACATAGGTAATTTAAGTCTGGGCTTTCAGAAGGGGCCATCTCTATGTCTCTTTAATAAACTCGTTGGCTTCCCATGTCCAACATGTGGTTTAACCCGTTCACTTTATTCACTTGCAACAGGCAATCTTTCTCAGTCAGTCAGGTTTAATCCATTAGGACTCCCTCTGGCCTGTTTCATTATTCTCTGGACCTTAGGTAGAGTTAACTTAGTTTCTCTCTTGAGGAGGCTTGACACAACGAAACTGGAGGGAAGAACCATCTATATTATTTTCACACTTCTTCTATTGTCTTGGAGTTTTAATGTCATTAGAGTTGTTTTAGGAGTATATCCAGGGTAGTAAAGCCAAAAGAGGAGAGGGTCTAAAAATGAGTTTCCAGAATAGCGGATTCAATACAGGAAGTAATTGGGTTGTGCAAATGCCAGGCCATGCAGAAACCCCGGTAGATTTAATGACACTAACCATGTGGGCAAAGTCTAGAAATCTTCGCTCAGACACCATGGTAAAAGATTTAAATTCAGGTCAATTGTATCAAGCAAAGCAAATTCCTGGAGTTTTTTCTGAAAAAGAGTACATAGTTGCCCTTTTATTTGCGATTTTTTTAGGATGGCTAGGTGTTGATCGTTTCTATCTTGGGCAAGTAGGACTTGGCTTGGGCAAGTTGTTTACACTCGGGGGGTGTGGAATTTGGCAGTTGGTGGATATTATTCTAATTGCAGTGCGAAATGTCGCAGACTCTAATGGTCGCCCCCTCGCCTAAGTGAATGTCGTTGAAATCATCGATTACGGTGTCGGACGCTGCTAGCATTGTTGATTGAATCACACACATGAGTGATTCAAATACAGAAAGGGATTGTTATGGCACAAGTTGGAAATAAACCACAAAAGAGTTATGTGACGGCGTTGCTGCTGTCATTATTTTTAGGTGGCCTCGGAGTTGACCGCTTTTATCTAGGTTATACCGGCCTAGGAATTTTCAAGCTTGTCACATTTGGAGGACTAGGCATCTGGGCTTTAATCGATTTCATCATGATCGCCATGCGAAAAGTGACATCGGCAGATGGTCAATCCCTGGCATGAAGGAAATGAAACAAAAGAGTAAAGCTCTGGTTTTATTCTCAGTTGTACTTTTACTATTGGGTGTGCAATCTTGTTCGAGTGGTTCGGCAAATGCAAAGTGTAAAACGCTATCCCCATTGGCTGACCAACTAATCTCATATATGGCTACAGGAAACTATGAAATGGCATTTCCTACAGTTACTAGTATCTACTACGAGATTAAAGATGAACCTGCGGTTGAAGCCGATGACAGCCTTGAGGGCAGAATCGAAAATACCAAAGGTATGGCAGCCTTAATAGTTAACGGAGGAGCTGAATCTTTTGGTGTTGCTCGAGTTATGTCAACAATTGAGTCAAATATGCGACAAATTAGAGCGATGTGTGCCTGAAGAGAGTTGGGAACCACTCTAATCTTTTGGTACACCGAGCCTTTTGAATCACCAAATAAGTAAAGGTAGCCCCACTTATGCTCGTAAGTGGGTTGTGAGGGTTTCGAACCCCCGACCCGGTGATTAAGAGTCACCTGCTCTACCAACTGAGCTAACAACCCGTTGACCATTTGTCGTGATCAAGCGGAGCACACTATAACCAGTACTGCCTTAGATACCAATCTCTAAGCCAAATAGAT
>Ga0194123_10006340_pt1 | contig 12271 bp, 9 predicted proteins | sample TA2MahsurfametaG_5_FD_155479 | JGI IMG/M metagenome (GOLD analysis project Ga0194123, IMG submission 155479) | Freshwater microbial communities from Lake Tanganyika, Tanzania - TA2015023 Mahale A surface | ecosystem: Environmental > Aquatic > Freshwater > Lake | place: Tanzania: Lake Tanganyika... | reverse complement strand
TGACCGTACAGGCGTCCACCGCGCACGCTGCCACCGACCACCATCTGCACGCCACCCCAGCCATGATCGGACCCATCACCGTTCGAGGTCAGCGTGCGGCCGAAGTCGGATTGCGTGAAGAGCGTCACCTGCTCGCCGAGCCCGATTTCGTTCATGGCATCGTGAAACGCCTTGACCGACTTGCTGATGTCCGCAAGCAATCGCGGTTGATCGGTCAGTTGATGATCATGGGTGTCGAAACCACCCGCAGCTACCAAAAAAATCTGTCGCGACATCGAGAGCCGCGCGCGCTGGGAAATCATGCGCGCCACGGTGCGCAACTGGATCGAGAGGTTAGAGAGGGTCGCTCCGGAATCCGGCAAGGCGTTGAACTTGTAGGCCTCGGAGAGCGCGGTGTTGATGCGATCGGCATAGCGCAACGCGCGCTCGTGCACGCGGGCATATCCGCGGTGATAGTACGTGTTCTGGCGGCTCGCCAGCGTGCCCGCCAGAATCCCGTCGACGCTCTGACGACGACCGAAATTGGTTTCGTAACTGTACGGGTCGCGTACCTTGTCGAAGGTCAAACCCTGGAACGTATTCACGCCGCGTGCCCCCATGACATAGGGGTCGACGGTGGTGGCGGCCTGAAACAAACTTTGGCCGAAGAGAGAAACATTCAGCGGCATCTGCTGCGCGCCGGTACGCGCCGCGAGCAGATCGGCAACCCGCCCGCCCCAGCCCGTCGTCAGCAAAAACTTCCCCTTGAGACTGTGCCACTGATCCTGTTGGTCGTTATGCGAGAAGAGCTGCGGAGGCAGATCGTGATTGATATTCATCGACTCGCGGTACTGCGCCTTGCTGGTCGGTCGGATGAGCGGACCGACATTCGGCAGAAATGCCACCCGACCGGCCGCGAACAGGTCGCGGATCTCCGGCATGCTCGGGTGCAGACCAAACGTATGATCGCCCGGCGAGTAGCCCTGCGGTGTGACTGGCAACAACGCGCCCTTTTCGACAGCCAAGCTCGAGGTGGTACCACCGCCGCGTGATCTCGAGTAGGCGTTGTACTCCGCCGTACTCGTCGGCACGAGCATGTTCCACGAATCATTGCCCCCGAAAAGAAAAAGGCAGACCAGCGCCTTGTAGTCGCCGAATCCGCCGACACCGCTCATTTGCCCGAAGGTCGTACCGGAGGTCCTGCCAATCGCGTAGGCCAAGCCGCCTGCCGAGAGCGCTTTGATAAATCTGCGTCGCTGGGAATTCATTGACTGGCGCTCCGTATCAGCGTTGAACTGCGTAATCGGGAGAAGTGACAAGCAGATACAGGGCGTCCGACACCCGATTCTGACGCAGGTTATCGAGATGGGTCTGCCGCGAGAAATTCGTTGCATCCTTGACGGTGGGGTCGATCTTCCATCGTCGAAGCTGGGTACGGATGTTTTGCCGCAGCGCGGGTGACATCGACTCCGGGCTGCCGAGCAACTTCTCGCTCACGCGATCGAGCAGTTCATCCACACCATCGGCGATCTTCATCTCTTGGGAGATGTCGATATAGAAATTGTCAGGACCTTGCTGTCCGAGGTTACGACTCGTCCGATAGTGAGTCTGCACATGGAAGAACCAGTTCATCTGCGTATGCAGGTTCTCGTTGGCCAACTGCAGCTCCGGGGACACGAACCCGGCGCGCGCGATCTCGCCGGGCGGTGCGTAAGAGGGACTGAAGAAGTTGAACACCGAGGGCGACTGACCGGGGCTTTGCCCAAAGATATGTACCGGACTGTATCCGTTGACTGGGCAGCAGAACGAGAACATGGATCTGTCAACCTGGCCGCTCGGCGACTTGGCATCGTAAGCTCGCCACAGCTGCGTGAGCCGCAGCAAGGGTTCCTTCACCTTACCAGCAGTCTCGCTATCGGAGAGCACCCGAGCCTCAGGGTCCAGGAGTATCGCCTTGATGACCGCCTCGAGATTGCCGCGCACACCCGAACCGTCATTATTGAAGGTCTCCGCCACTCGTCGCACGTAATCGGGCGACGGGTTGCTGGTGATGAGTTTCTGGATCAACTGCTTCGAGATGAATGGGCCCACATTCGGGTGTCGGAAAACATTGTCGAGAGCATCAGTGAGATCGCGCGCTCCGCCTTGAAAACCCGGGATCCTGCCACCCGGCAACGCCGCGCCAGGATAAACAAGCAGCTGCTTCATGCCGGGTTCGTGCTGCTCGGCGTAAAACCTCATCGGCTTGGCTTGGTTGAAGTTGGCAACCGGCCAATGGTCCGGACTGCGCCAATCATTGACGGTACAGGTTCGACCGGCGTTAAGCACATTCCCCGGACATCCCCAGCCCCACCCCGTGAAGACCCGAGCGAAACCTTGGATGGTGTCTTGGTTGTAGGTTGGTATGGGCTGACCGCTGGCATCACGCCGAACGCTGCCGTCGATGTTGAGCTCCACGAGTCCGATGCTGAAGAGCTGCATCATCTCGCGTGCGTAGTTCTCATCCGGACGAAGGTTCGTACCCTCGACCGCCTTCTGGTTGCCGAGCATCGAAAGATAGAGCCCCATCGCGGGATGCAGCGTCACATCCTCGAGCAGACGGCGAAAGTTTCCAAACGCATTGCGCGCCAGCATGTCGTGAAAGTCGGCAATCGCGAACGGGAACTCGAGCAGGGCACCGTTATCGGAGACAACCATGATCTGCGAAAGCGCCCAGGCAACTCGTTGACGCAGCTGATCATCACCGCGCAGCACATTGCGGAACCAAAGGTTCACGCGATCGTTCTGCATTTGCCCCGCGCCCATGTTTCGAGTATCCGCCGGGACCAGCGAGATCAGCGTAGGCAATTGAAGCGAAATCGGTTGGCGAATTTGCTCGTCGATCCACCGCTCATACCCGTTTGCGCCGTAACCGATTTCGAGCAAGCGATTGATATCGGCCTCGCGCGGACCGAAGGTCGTCTGTACTAGAAAACGATGCGCATCAAGTCTTGTGGTCGGGGTCGTTGGCGCCCGCGCGACGCTGCGTTTTTCAGCGAAGCCGAAGCTGATGTAGTGCCGTGTTGCCGCCTCGGTGTTGGTGCCGACTGAAGCACGCAGGTCCGCATGGTTGGCGAGATAGCTCGCGGCGCTGAACGTGACGCGCCGACCTTCCTTGAAGCCTGAATTGATGTAATGCCTGACACCGGCCACTGCATCGGTGCCGAAAGCGGACATGAGATCCGCGTGGCTCGCAATGTAGGCAAGCGCATCGAAAGTCACCCGCCGACCCTCGTTGAAACCCACGCGGATGAAATGCTTGATCGCCGCAACGACATCGGTCTTGATCGTCTCGATCAGATCCGGGTGACTGGCCACATAGGCCAAGGCATCAAAAGTCGTTTTTCGACCGTCGCGATAGCCGTTCAGAATGTAGTCGCGCGTCGCTGCCGTGGTGTCTAACCCGAACGTCGCGATCAGATCTCCATGGCTCGCGGTGTAGCGCAACGGATCAAACGCCGCAGTGACCCGCTTTTCCTTGAAGCCGAAATTGATGTAGTGGCGCGTAGCGCGCTCTTCGTCCGTGCCGAACGCCAGCATCAGGTCCGGGTGACTCGCGGTGTAAATGAGCGGATCGAACGTGATCCGCCGACCCTCTCGCGCACCCCACTGCTCGTAATGCAAACGACCCTTGGCGATGTCATCGCCAAAAGCCTGCATGAGATCGGGTTGACTCGCGAGGTAGCGCAGCGTGTCAACATCGGACAACGTCTGCAGCGACTGGTTGGTCAGACGCATCGCACACATGCCCGCCGGCACGCGGGGACAGCCGAAAGTGTACGCGACCAGCGCCCCATCTTTGGTCAGCTTGATGTAATTTGCGATGGGGTACCAGAGCTTCTTTTGTGGCTCGTTTGTGACGGCCGGAAAAATGACCGTCGTACGCGACTCGAAATCCGTTTTCAGGATCACATGTTCTTGCACGGTATTCGTATACCAAGAGCCCGCCAGAAAGAAGCTGCCCCCGGACAGCACCACATCTTGCGCCAAATAACGTTCCTGCGTCCGCGGCGAGATTGGCGTACGCATGGATTTCAGTGACCAGAGATCGAACCCTCCGCCGCGCTGTCCCTGAATCCAGACCGCCCCGTGGCCCGTGGACATCACGAGATCAAGACGTCCATCGGTGGGGATCAGGTGTATCGCATTAGGCCAGCCGTGATCCCACTCGATCCGGCGGCCATTCGCCCCGTCGCGCGGAATGACCGAGTCCGATCGCGTAAACGTCCCATCGCCCCGCCCGAGCAGCACCGGCGTGCGGGTGGAGTCGGGAAGACGGGCGTCGGGTGCCTGCGAGTGATTGGTCAGAGCAATATCGACATTACCATCGCCATTTAGGTCAGCGGCTGAGGCGTGGGTAGAATGCATGCGATAGGGCAACTCGATCCGCCGGTAGGTTTTGCCGGCAGTGCTCAAAAAAAGTACCTGATTCGAGAGATAAATTTCGCTGTAGCGAGGGTGATCGCCGTTGTTTTCCCCGTTTGGCAGGTTATGCCACATTCCCTCGCAGCTGAGGAAAATGTCAGGCTTGCGATCATTATTGAAATCCGCCGTGATCGCGGAGGTGACATGGACGCAGGTGTCGCGATCTCCCGCACTCGCAAAGAATTCGCTGCTGCGATCAATCCACCGGCCGGAATCATCACGAATCAGAAAATAGGCCTTGCCGGGACTGTCCGCGGGTGTGACGTCCTTGGGCAGTCCGTGCACATTGCGAAAACGATGCACGCCGACGAACGCACCGATTCGCCCCTCGGCCGCAAAGTCGCCGAAGGTGACCGCGCGATTGTCCCAACCCTTCTCGTCTGCGTCCTGCTTGATGCCGAGATCTCCCAAACTCGGCACCTGAGTCTCGTCAAACTGCAGCGAACTCTTGTTCTCGTATGACGTCGCGAACACCGGGTAGGTCACGGCCAAGAGCACACTGCGCCGCGCCGAGGCGCCCTCGCCTCGGCACTCGAGCGCGTAGTCGAAGCGGCCGGGCGTCCCGACGGACACAGTGACCTTGCCGGAGGTCGCGCGCGCGCCGCTCCACGCACCGCTCGCCGTACACTCCGTTGAATTCTTTGCCGTCCACGAGATCACCGCCGAGCCGCCGGCCGACAACACCGGCTTGTCGACCGTCAACTGGAGCTCCACATCGAGGAGCGGACCGAAATTCCGCCCCTCCTTGAAGCCGAACTCGATGTAGTGCTTGGTGGCCGCGACGAAATCCCGGCCAAAGGCACTGCGGAGATCGGCATACCGCGCGAGGTAATTGCCAGCATCAAAAGTCGTTGTCGAACGCTTTTCGTTGAAGCCGAAGTTGATGTAATGGCGAACCGCTTTATCCTCGCTCGTACCGAAGGCGAGGATGAGGTCGGGGTGACTCGCGGTGTAACGCAGCGGGTCGAAGGTGATCCGGCGGCCTTCCTTGAGCCCGAAATCTTCGTAGTGCTTGCGGCCCTTGGCGATATCGGTGCCAAACGCGGCGATCAGATCACCATGGCTCGCGATGTAGCGCAGCACATCGAGGTCGGTCAGCGCAGACTGGGCGGCCTCGACGCCGGAGGGTGCGGACGCGCTGGCGGACGACGCGGCGGCCGAAGCGGCCACCGTTGCGGGGTTGAACACCCCGAAAAACGCCAGAACAGCCCAAAGAACCGCCAAAAAATGACGATGCCGGTTCGCGTTGTTGATCACCGTTGACGGCACAGGCGCCTCCCGATCATGCCGCCGTGACCTCTTGGGTAACGGCGATCTTGGGACTTTAGTGCAGCAACTCTCGTGCCAAGACGGTTCTTTGACAGATAATCTCCGACCGCAGAGGAAACCGCCGGCTCAAGCCGCCGTCGCGAGCTCCGCGGCGCGCAGGATCAGTTCCGGGCCGGCCGTGGGCTCCCTCGCCCCTTCCGAGAGCATCCGCCGATATTCGCGTGCCCCCGGGGTGTGACTCAAAAGTCCGAGTAAATGCCGGGTAATGGCGGGCAGCCGCTCGCCTTTGATCATCTCGCGCTCGGCATATTCGGCCATCCGTTCGAGGTGCTCCGCCACGGTCAGCGGTCGGTACGGGACGCGGGGCGCGGCGGGATCGAACGCCGCGGCCGCTTCGTCGAGCGCCGCATAAATCTCGCCGAGCACCATCGGCCGGTGATACGCCTCGCGGCCGAGCATCACCCCATCGGCCCAGTCGAGCGCTTCGAGCGATTGGGCGACGGTCTTCAGGCCGCCGTTCAAAACCACCGGCATATCGGGAAAATCTTCTTTGAGGCGGCGAACGATGTCATAGCGCAACGGCGGAATTTCCCGATTATCGGCGGGCGACCAATTACCGAGCACGGCGCGGCGCGCGTGCACGATCACGCAATCGGCGCCCGCCGCGCGCACGGCCACCAGAAAATCACAAAGCTTGTCGTAATCGGCCTCATCGAAGCGCTGCACCGCCTCATCGAGATCACGCCGATTCGAGCGCAGTGTGCCAATGCGCATCTTGACGGTGACCGGCAAATCCACGGCCTCGCACATGGCCGCGACACAATCTGCGACCAGATCTGGCTCGTTCATCAAACAGGCGCCAAAGGCACCCTTTTGCACTTTGTCTGACGGACAACCGCAATTAAGGTTGATCTCGTCATACCCCCACTCCTCGCCATAGCGCGCCGAGGCCGCAAGATAATCGGGCTCGCAGCCCCCGAGCTGCAGCGCCACCGGATGTTCCTCGCGGGAATACTCCAGCAGTTTTTCGCGATCACCGCGCAAAATCGCCGAGGCCGTCACCATCTCGGTATAGAGCAAGAGGTCCGGCGAAAACCCACGCAGAAAATAGCGGCAATGCCGATCCGTCCAATCGAGCATGGGCGCGACGGACACGTTGCGATTGATGGTCTCGCGATACCCATCCGTCATTACGCTGGTTTTTGCGGCGTGATACACGGGCGGCATTTTACCGATTGCGAAGGCCCGGCGTGCTGCGGGCCGCGGGCCACCTGTGCCCGCTGTAGGCTCCACCAAAATCATTCATATCACGTCCAGTCGACATTAGTGTCGATTTTAAGTAATATCTATCCATGCTTGATGCTCGCCAAACCATCGAGGTATTTCACCTGCTCTTCCTGCGGGCGTTGGGCGCGCGCGTCGACAAAAGCCTGTTTTCCATTAAAGGCGGCTGCAATCTGCGCTTCTTTTTGAGGAGCATTCGCTACTCCGAAGACATGGATCTCGACATTCAGACGATGGCTGTAGGCACCCTGCGCAATAACGTCAATCGTCTGCTCGTGGAGCCTGCGTTCGTTCAGGCGCTGCGAACACACGGCATCGAGTTGCTCAAAATCGCCGCGCCCAAACAGACGGAGACCACGCAACGCTGGAAATTGATCCTGCGCAACACATCCTCTGGAGCCGATACGCCGACCAAAATCGAATTCTCACGTCGCGGTCTCGATGATGATCGGTCCATCGAGCCGGTCGACGCCGCAATCATTCGTGAATACCGTCTTTATCCGGTGATCGTGCAGCACTACACCGTGAGTGCCGCAATGGCACAAAAGGTCTTGGCGCTTGCCTTACGCGAGCAAATTCAGTCGAGGGACGTATTCGATCTCAAATTGCTGATCGACGCTGGGGGTACTGCCCATCCGCTGCCTGCGAGCGCCGCAGCAAGACTTGAGGCCGCGATCGAAAATGCCATGGCGGTCGACTACGACGCCTTTGCCGGTCAGGTCCTCGCTTATCTGCAACCCGAATATCAGCGGCATTACCGTGACAAAGGGGTCTGGGCTGCACTGCAGAACGACGTCGTGAATAGTCTCTGGACGCTGCGATCATGAACCAGATCGAAGCCCTGCAGCGCCTGCGCAATCTCGGAACGCCGGTGATCGAGTCGCGCGATGTCGCTGCGTTATTGCGAGTCTCCGCGAGCAACGCGACGACGATACTCAGGCGTCTCGCCGCTGCAGAAATGCTCATCCACCTGAGTCGCGGCCGCTGGCTGATCAACCCATCGATCGATCGCCTGGCATTGCCGGAGCTGATTTCCGCGCCCTCGCCCGCTTATGTTTCGATGCAATCAGCGCTTTTTCATCACGGCTTGATCGAGCAGATTCCCTCGATCCTGTACGCGGTCACTCTCGGTCGGCCACGACGTGTCACAACGCCCATCGTCACGATTTCTTTTCACCATATTCCGCCTGAACTCTTCACGGGATTCGAGCTATCGGACTCCTCCGATGCCAAAATCGCCACGCCCGAAAAAGCGCTTTTTGACCTCGTCTATCTCGCGCCGGGACGATCGCGAGTTTTCTCATCGCTCCCCGAACTCACCATCCCGCGCCGCTTTCAGTGGTCGCTACTCAAGCAATACACGGCGCTCGTCAACTCCTCGAGTCGTCGTGCGTTCATCGCAGAGCGAATCAGGGCGATCAGATCGTTCAGCGGAAATCCCGCAGGAAAAAACAGTAAAGAGTAAACTACACGCATGGAATTTGGCTCACCAGAGTTCTGGATCGCCCTCGGGCAAATCATCATGATCGACATCCTGCTGGGTGGCGATAATGCGGTCGTCATCGCGCTCGCCTCGCGGCGGCTCCCCGAGGCGCAGCGCAAGCAGGCGATATTCTGGGGCATGTTCGGTGCGGTGGCACTGCGCGTCATCCTCATTTTCTTTGCCCTGCAACTTCTCAAGGTCCCCTTCCTCAAGATCGTGGGCGGCGTGTTGCTGCTCTGGATCGGCATCAAACTGCTGCTGCCCCAGGATGAGGGCGGCGGTCACGAGATCGACGCGAGCGCGAACCTGATCGGCGCCATCAAGACCATCGTGCTCGCCGATGCCGTCATGAGCCTCGACAACGTGATCGGCATCGCCGGTGCCGCCAAGGACAGCCTTGGCCTTGTGATCTTTGGCCTGCTTTTCAGCATTCCCATCATCATCTGGGGCAGCAAGTTCGTGCTCACGCTGATGGATCGTTTCCCGGGCGTTATCCTCTTCGGCGCGGCGCTGCTCGGCTGGATCGGCGGCGGCATGCTGGCCGATGACGTGGTTCTCAAGCCGTGGCTCAGTGATTTTGGCAGTACCGCGCATTACACCGGGGCTGTGGTCGGTGCCGTGTTCGTGGTCGCACTCGGCAAACTCCTTGGCCGCCGCGCGCCCTCACCGCCCTCCGTCGATAAACCCATCGATCTCGCCAACAACGTCAATACGAACCAGCAGGGAGACTGACCATGCAAGCGCTCCTCATCCCCGTCGACGGCTCCGAATACTCCGCTCGCGCCATCGATTATGTCGCGCGTCGCGTCAAATCGACCAGCGAGCCGGTGCGGCTGCATCTGCTCAACGTGCAGGCGCCGATCGTCACCGTGAACGTCAAACTCTTCGTGAGCCAGGAGAGCCTGCAGGAGTATTACCGCGAGGAAGGCACCAAGGCGATCACGCCGGCGGCCGAGCAACTCAAGGCTCACGGCCTCGAGGCGACCCCGCACATCAGCGTGGGCGATGCGGGCAAAATCATCTGCGATTTCGCCGTCGAAAAAGCGGCCACCGAAATAATCATGGGCACCCACGGACGTGGCGCCCTCGCCGGCACCCTGATCGGCTCGGTCGCACAAAAAACAGTGCACCTCTCGCCCGTTCCGGTGGTGCTCGTCAAATAAAGGCGACTGCCGGTAAAGGCGACTGCCGGCAGTCAAAAAACCGCTCAGCCTGCGTTCGCTAGTTTTGGCGCAGATTGCCCTGTCAGTGCCCGCGAGGTCGCCGCACCCGCAGCCAGGAACGCGATCAACGACACCCATTCGGGAGCCCGCACGTACACCTCGAGTAGGACGCCGACGAGCGCCCAGGCGACCGCCAGGGCAATCAGGACGGCGAGCGCGCTGCGGGCGGAAAATCCTCGGGTCATCAGGCGGTGATGCAGGTGAGTGTTGTCTGCACTCATCGGTGACACCCCTCGACGCATTCGACCGACCGCAGTAGATACCAAATCAAAAATCGGTACCGCCACAAACCAAAGCAGCGTCACCGGCGCGACCGGCGTCGCAGGATCCTGCGAGAGCGCGACCATCATCCACGCCAGCGAAAAACCAAGCAGCATACTGCCGGCGTCACCCATGAAAATCCGTAACGAACGACTGAACCCGAACGGCAAGTTGAATACCAGAACTCCCCCCACCGCCGCAGCCAGCACCACCGACACGGCCAGCACTTCGGCGTTGCCGCCCATGAATGCAACACCCGCCACGAATATCAGGCCGATCAACCCCAGAGAGCCCGCCAGACCATCGATACCATCCACCATGTTCACCGCATTCACCGCACCGACGACCAGCATCACGGTGATGAAGAGCGCAACCTCCGGTACGAAAATGGTGGTGCCCAAAGCGAAGGGTGCGCCGACGTAATACACGCCAAGTTCGCCTATGATTGCCATCGCCAGCACCGCACCGACCTGCACAAGCAGGCGCAGCAGGGACGAGAGATTAAGCCGATCGTCAAGCAAGCCAAGGCAGACGAAACCAAACGCGGTGGCACCAAAACTCGCGGTGGGTCGCACGGAATCGGGCAAGAGCGAAAGCCCGAGCGCGAGCCCGACAAACATTGCGATACCCCCGATTACGGGTACCTCGCCGGCATGCACCTTGCGCCCGCCGGGTCGGTCGACGAAGTCAAAACTTCGCGCCAACGGTCGCAAGAGGAACGCGAGGGCTACGGTCGCCAGGAAAGCGGCGGCGGCGGCCAGATAGAGACTGAGCATGGGCGGCGAGTATACGCAGCCGACAAATGCATGGGTTAGACTCAACGATGTCATGAATAGCCGTCTTTTTCCGGCCCTGTTGCTAGCGGTCACCGTCCTTTTCATTTTGACTGGCTGTGTTCGCTTTGAGGACGGCGATGCGGCCTTCCGTAAAGGCGACTACGCGACGGCCTTCGACAAGTGGCGATTACTCGCCAAGTACGGAGACGCTAAAGCCCAAAACGAACTCGGTTGGCTCTACCAACAGGGACTCGGCACAGAGCCTGATTTATCGGCCTCCGCTCAGTGGTACCGAAAGGCCGCCACACAAGGTTTGGCGGTAGCTCAGACCAACCTGGGCATCATGTACAAGGACGGCATCGGCGTAGTTCGTGACCCGCGTGAAGCGGCGCGATGGTTCGAACTAGCAAGCCGCCAGGGTGATGCAGCGGCACTCAACAACCTCGGCGTGCTCTACGACAAGGGCGATGGTGTCCCCGAGGACAACCGACGCGCTGTCGAGCTCATGAGCCGTGCCGCCGAACTCGGCCACCCGCGAGCGATGAGCAACTTGGGTTTGATGTACAAGGCTGGCGAGGGTGTCCCGAAGGACGTCGTCACCGCCGTGAAGTGGTTCCGGGCCTCGGCGGAGAAGGAAGACGCCGAAGGGATAAACAACCTCGCCGTGATGCTCGATCAGGGACTTGGCGTCTCCGCGGATCGCAACGCGGCGATGGCACTTTTCGAAAAAGCCGCGAGACGTGGCGAAGCCTCTGCCGCGTTCAATTTTTCCCAAATGCTGCTGCGGGATATCGCATCAGGCACCGCAAAAGCGACTACGCGCGATGCTCAGCGCACCGAGCGTCTGTTGCTCGCATATTCATGGCTGAATGTTGCCGCAAGTCTCGGCCACTCGGACGCCGTATGGCGGCGCGAGCTCGTCGGCTCGGAACTTTCTGCAGCCGAGATCGCTTCCGCTCAGGCCAAGTCGATCGAACTCGCGACGCGCTGAGTGGAAAACAGCAATTCTGGTATTTTAGTTCACAAAATCGGGGAGTTAATTTGTCCGGAAGATAATATTATATTGGGTAAATACCGCCCGAGGTCATCAAAATGCCCAAGCTCTCCCCCTCCGCCCTCAAAACTCGCATCGAGCAGCTTCAGAAGCAACTCGCCGCTGCGCAAGCCAACAAGGCGCCGGCCATCGCCAAAGTCCGCGCCCTCATGAAAAAACTCGGCGTCACCATCGAAGACCTCTTCGGGTCGGCTGCGCCGGGGCGGCGGGGGCGTCCACCCAAAAAAGCCAATGGCAAAACCAATGACTCAGGTGCGAGCGCGCCACGCAAGGCGCGCGGCAAAGTGGCTGTGAAGTACCGCGACGACAAGGGCAATACATGGACAGGCCGCGGCAAAACACCACGCTGGCTGGTCGACGCCGAAAAGAGCGGCAAAAGCCGGGACGCTTTCAAGACCAACTAGCAAGGCCAACTAGTCGTTCCTGAACATTTCACTTTCACGCTGCCTGCATCCCGATTTCTCGGTTCGGCAGACCA
>Ga0194123_10006334_pt1 | contig 12278 bp, 10 predicted proteins | sample TA2MahsurfametaG_5_FD_155479 | JGI IMG/M metagenome (GOLD analysis project Ga0194123, IMG submission 155479) | Freshwater microbial communities from Lake Tanganyika, Tanzania - TA2015023 Mahale A surface | ecosystem: Environmental > Aquatic > Freshwater > Lake | place: Tanzania: Lake Tanganyika... | reverse complement strand
GATGCAGTTGAGGTCGTTCAAATCCGACAATTCACGCACATCATTTATTGAGGTTCTTTTGGCCATACAACAAAAACACGCCATGTTTTAGAATGTTTGACGCTTTCGGTTTTGGGTGCAAAAAAGTACCTTCAATCTTTCTTCTTTCGATACTTCTCCCGCGTCTGGTAATTATAACGTGACTGATTTTGGTTAAGGATGGCGTTTTTATCTGTGCTTACTTTTATGCGGACGTGACCTTTTCGTGTTTGACCTTTTTAGTTTACAGAGGGTTTGACATAGCTACCTCCGGCTTTATCTGATTTTTTAGCGTCGCAAGAGCTTAGTGCAATTACAACAAATCCCAGTGAGACAAGTAGAAAAGTGAATGGGGAGCGCTGCATCATAGGCCAGAAACATTTTTATGCAAAGGTTCCTCCTCACACAACAAGCCCAAAATATCTTCTGCTAAGCTATCCGATAATGTTCCATCTTTTAAGACATTCACCATGGCAATTTTACAACGGTGGTGCCCATTTCGTTGGTCGTAAATATCAATTTCGTTAGGGTAAGGCTGGTAGCCGCTGTCATAGTGTTCACCGGGGTAAAGAAGCATCACATTATTTGCATTCCAAAAGCGAGCATAGGTATACATTTGGCGAAGATCTTCAATGCTTGCTAATTTATTGGGTGGTCTTTTCCATTTGGTATCAAGGATAAAAACTTCATTTCCTCTTCGTAATACGATATCCGGACGAATGTTACGATAGGCCCCATAAAATAAGCGTGATTCTTGTCCTGTAATTTGCCAACCTTCAGCTGGATGCTCACGGCTGTATTTCCTTAACATTTTTAAGACGTACTCTTCCCATAATTCATTCATATCGAATAGCAAGGCAATCATTTTTCGCTGCCCTTGATTGATATCTGGTGAATAATTGAGTATAATAAATTTCGCCAATTCAAATGCTCGTTCATAAACTGATGTTTTTCGGTCCAATTTAATGGTTTCAAGATAAGCAGCTGTTGGCAGAATTGCATCCACTTCAGGAAAAGACAACTCAACACGTTTGCAACGGTCATTTAAGCGAGTGCCTCTTGAAAAGTGACTAACAATAACCAGTGCGTGCGCCAAAACACGATGTAATTTGTGGTTCGCATCATAGACTTGATGGGTAGTGTAAAATCGTTCTCGATGAACAAGATTTTTGCGAATGTTTCCTGCAAACTCTAGCTTCCCTTTAAGTGCTTTGACGTTATTGGTTTCCTTTCGGTATTTTTTTACCAATCCGCCGTGTAATAATTCTTCCAATTCAGAGAGGTAATAATCAAAATAGATCTCTAATAAATTGATGTTTTGTTTGCGCAAAAGTGCATTTCCAGTTGCTTGTGCTTTTATTCTTCCACAGGCCTTGAGCATTTTTAAAAGTACTCCTTTCCAAGCTGAGTCTGGATCGTCTTTGTCAGCTTTTGGATGAATGTGAACAAGTAAACCATCTACTTGAAGAACACCTACGTATTGCTTGAATTTCAATCCATTGTGAAGTACATCGAAATATTCGCCGTTGTGGACGGTATTCAATTTAACAAAAGCCTCCCAATGCTCACGCGTAAACGTTTTTTCATCGATTATCAATCGACCATGCTCATATACATCTATGGTTTTCAAGCTTCTCCGTTAATCAAGATAGTAAGTGCTGAAATAAAATCTTCATCTGACATTACAGAAGGTTCTGAAATGTTCTTGATGTGATATACTTGACCTTCCGCTTCAAAATCATCCGATTTTATGGCAAATTTCACTTTTGACACTTCTTTTTTCTCAAAAAATGCTGAACCAATGACCAATTCCATCTTACTGTAATTGCCATAGAAATATTCTTGCAATAATGGAATTATCTTATTTGCAAAGGTATTTCTCAAGTCCTGAATCGTGATGTCGTTGATAAAGAATGCATGACCAATTGTATGGTCGCGATCTACGAGCACTTCAATGCGTTCGTTGATTGTTGATAATAAAGAAAACAAATCAATTCCTTCAATTTCACCACTATTGTTCTCTCCTTTATCTTTTAATAGTTCAGGTTTTGGAAGCATCTCCACAAAGCTAAAACGTCTGCGTAAGGCTGTGTCCAAAGCTTCTACAGAGCGGTCTGCGGTGTTCATTGTTCCGATGATGTATAAATTGGATGGTAATCCAAAACGTTCTTTTGAATAAGGTAATATACTGCGTAATTCATTTGCCTTACCAATGCGCTTATCTTCTTCGATGAGGGTAATTAGTTCACCAAAAATGGCTGATACATTTCCCCTGTTGATTTCATCGATTACCAAAACATAAGGTTTTTCTTCGGTAACCTCAATGGCTGTGAGTTCTTTGAATACATTTTTCTTCACGTCGCCATCATAGAACTCGTAAATTGACTGTTGTGAAATTTGTTTTTCTATAAATTTCTCAGGTGACGCATTCATATCTGTGGCTATCCATTCGACTTTGCGGAAATGACAAAAATCCGTCGGATTCTGATCATTGAAATAGTAATCTCCCACCACCTTGCCTATCGCATCAATAATGTGATTTCCTTTTGTTATAACCACAATGTCTCCAATTTTCATTTTATTGAAGATGAATGCCGCTTGAATATGGTATCTGTTTTCTTGGACTGTTACGGGGAATAACTCTCTGAATCGATCACGGAAGACGTACCAGTCATATATATTCTTGAGTTCCGCCAAGTCTTCGTCTCCTCCCCATCCTAATCCAACTACATTATTTTGAATACACCAATCGTGGATGTCTGGACGGTTCTTTCCTCCGATTGACATTTTAAAGAATTTGCAATTGTCCCAATCGACCTGGGCAGATGATCGTTTCTCAACTTTCTTGGCAATATTAGCCAGTTGGTAAAGGATACCTGGCTCAACATCGTATTTCAAGAATTGATCCTCATCTCCCGGTTTTAGCGGTTTTATTCCTTCGATGAAATCTTCGTAGGACATCGATTGATGGAACGTTGTAAATACAACTCGTCCTTCTTTTAACAACTGGTCATAAACCCGTTTGTTAGCTTCATGATTATTCTCGAGGTATTGATCTGGCTGACAGATTTCCGCTACTTTATCGATGGTAGTATATGTCTTTCCCGTTCCAGGTGGCCCGTATAGGATTTGATTTAAAGGCATGAGGATCATATCATTATTATTCAAGTTATTATTTTTTAATTCATCATTTTCCTCAACTATATCCAACCACAAATTACGAACAGGTTGATAGTTATAGAGAATGGCGCTCAGGGCTCTCGTGTAATTCAATTCATTTTTACATCGGATTTCATACGGTTTAAAGAAATCTAAAATATCATCAATGAAATTATCTGCTTTAAATTGTTTGGAAGGAACAAATGCCTTAATAAATTTTTCACGATGATTATCGCTCAACATCGTAATGCCCTGGTTGGGATTTTCTAAATAGATTAACGCATTTTTTATACTTGAGGAAAGGATGTTGTAATTCTGTTTTTTCTTAAATTCAATCAAGTTTTCGAACCAATTGTTTTGTCGAACACCAGCCTTTGCCAATACTCTTTTATCGGTTGTTTCATTTAATTCATTTTTAAACGCGGCATTTGAATCGCAGTAGCTTATCAATTTTGCAATTGAATTTGTGATGGTATATTCTTCACTATCTTGATTCAATCCAATATAGTAATCTTTGAATTTACCAGCAACTTTAAATTCTTGTTCTATTTTTTCTAAAATGGATGGATCACTTAGTTGAAGAGATTTAAACTCGTCGAAAGCGTTTTTGGCCTTTTCAAAATAAAATTCATCTTCATGGATAAAGTTTTGAAATGATTCTGATTCAATAGCCTCTAAAATTTCTGGAATAAAGTTTTCATCTTTTGATTCCGTTACCTTATTCAGCATGCAATACAATATGTCTTGGGCTAGCAAAAGGTGATTTGTACCATCGTAATATTGTGGAATCAAGGATTTTATAGACTCAATTAAATCGGTGTCTGGAATAATGTACTCTTCAATGAAATTAGAGAGAAGTTCAAGGTAATGCGTGTACCTTTCATTTTTACCTGCGGTAGGAATTTCTAATAAGTCACAAAAATCACTGTAAAAAGTACTTTTATAGAACGTGTATTTTTCAGGATTATGAAACGTGAGATAAACTGAAATAGCCCTATCGTCTTGGTGATGCCCTTTTTCTTCACCTATTGATTGATAGAGTACAAGTGATTCTTTGTTGAAGTTTCTAACACGCGTACTGAGGTCAGTTTTTTCATCGAATAAGCGAACAAACAACTGTCTAAATTCCTCAGGTTTTTCGCGGCAAATGTGTTTTCCTACCGAAAAAGAAAGGTAATACATTAAATTGGCAAATTTTACCGATTTGTATTCGGTTTCAAAGTTTTCCGCATTAACATCAGGACGACCTTTGAATTTGTTCAGAAGTTCCCATTTGTATACCTCGTCCTTTAATTGGGTTTGTGAAATGTATTTTTTGTACTCACTAATGAGGTTGAGAATTTGTTGATTCTTTGAAGATGTTGGGGCAACCTGGGCATTACTTTCCATTTATGAATATTTTGTTCAATTCGAGCCAAAAGTTACATATTTTTCTTCGATTTTTGATGCTAGCTTGAATTGGCTTGAAGAATTGAATGCCAAACTAGCTTTATATAAGTTGATGTAAGGCTTTTAATCCTCGACTGATTTTGGTTCCTCACGGCCTTTTTATCCGTGCTTACTTTTTTACGGACTGAAGGTTTACAAAGGACAGTATGCTAAAATCAATAGAATAATCTGAAGTGTTCTTTTGCTGCAAGGAATTAATTTCCTCTTGAAACAAACACTTTTTGGTGTGAACCATCTGAGTAGTGGTAAATTAGTATTCCGTTACCGTTCTCACTCGTAACTTCTCTTCCTGAAAGATCTACAATTTTTACAAGCTTTTTTGGAGTTGTAGCCGAAGACTCAATTCCAGCACTTTGGTACGTATATTGACCAGAAACAAAAATGTACTTGATGTTCGTTGATTTCTGAGAACAGAATAAAATGAGCGTATAATCATAACAACCATTTGCATTAAATCCTGGAGAAACTGAAGTAATTGTTGTGCTTACGCCATTTGTATCAACGAATACCCAATACGTGGTTAAAGAATCCGCAGGATTTGTTCCCAAAATAACAGAAGATAAGTAGGCCGTATCTACCGCGTTAAAATCGAAGTTACAATCCTCAATTTGCATCACAATACTACCGACTGGATTGTTACATCCGCCGTTACCAGAAATAATTAAAGTGTCTCCACCACCTGAGTTTTGTCCTTGGTAGGATATGCTATCACATGCTGTTGTGGTACAACCGTTCTGGTCAGCTACATAACAACAAATAGTAGTTCCTGCACACAAATTGGAGACTGTGGTTGATGTGGAAACGCCATTTTGCCAAGAAAATGAATATGGCGCCGTTCCACCTGCTGCAGTAACCGTTGCTGTTCCATCACAAGAAGATGCTGTTGAAGCAGCTTGAATTGTTAAATTTGCCGTTAAACCAGCACATGGGTTTCCTGAACCAGATCCAATTATAAAGGTTGATGTCATGGAAGTTCCATTGATTGTGTACGTAACAGTGTATGTTCCAGAACACAAATTGTATATACAATAGCCACCTTGTTGCAGTACAGCACCTCCACCTGCCCAGTATATGGAAGTAGCACTCACCGTATTCGATGCAGTGGAATCTAAGCAAGCTGATCCGTCACAGGTAGTTGGAGCTGAAGTATTTTGTGTAAGTATATTGATTTGTGCACTAACTTGAACAGAAACTATCGTGATTAGGCCTGTTAAAAGGAGTTTAAAATTTTTCATAATTAGCTCATTTTTAGTGTTTAGCGAAATAAATGTACAATTTTATTTTGACTTAACTGGTTTTTAAATTTTTCGAAACGGCAAATTTATTCTGGGCTTACTCATAGCTTTAGGAAAGGAACTACCCTTACCCAAGGCCTCACGTATTTGATACTTATTTAGCACTATATTCCTTGGCTGCGACTGTTCAGGAAATCCATAACGGTTTGCGTGCAGGCGCATACCCTAAGGTTGCGCTTACACGCTGTTAACTGCTGGTTTTATGAAAAAGCATTCTCAATCAGTTTTCCTAATGGTTTATTGCCTGGACTAATTATTGAGGATTTATAGTGCTGCAGCCAAGTACCATTGTAAATCTCATTTTTTAATTTAAAATTATTAGGTGTTAATAATTCTTTTAATAGACCTTTACCTTCAGATTTTTGCGACTCATAATATTCATAAAGCGTCACTGCATTATTAAGAGGAACCCCTATTGCAACCTTGTGATCGTCAGAAACTTGAATGTCTGATGTTTTCAAACGTTTTAAATAATCTTCAACTGCCCATTCAAAAAAATGTATAAAGATTCTCTTTCCTCCTATTAAGAATTCTTTATCGATAGCCCAAAGTGTTCTTAGTTCAGAGTTTATAGGAATAGGGATTGGGATAATATCAAAGAAACCTGTTTTCTTTTTTGCTAGAATTATACTTGGGTTATCATTTTTATTTTCTGCCCAATCTTTAATTGATTGTGCATAAGCAGAAGGACAAGACTCTTCAAAAATGAACTTTGCGACAAATTTAATAGGTTCATTATCTTCATCTGGGTTATAGGTGATTTTAAATGGTGGCGCCTCATATATTAATGTTTGCCTTAATTCTTCATTTGTTAATTCGGTTTTTAAATTGATAAGAAATTGATTTAACGAGTTTTTAATATCATCCCATTTTTTGCGACCTTCTTTAATTATGTTTTTGGGATCAAAATTTGTAAGGGTTTTCAAACTAATTTCTTTTCTTGTAATTGTTACTTTTTCACTTTCCGATCTTTTTACGGTAAGTTCAATAATTTTTTCTTTAAAAGATTCTATCCATTTTTCATTATCTTGTGGTTCATTACCAAAAAATACATTTAATCCGATATTTAACCTTTGGTCACTATCTTCGAGCTGCTCGTAAAAACATGCTTTCAAGCAATCCAAATGACATTTATCATACATTGGTTTAATGATTTAAAAACTTGCAGTTAACTAGCGTATAAGCGCAACTAATATACGCATATACAACATACGTTGGTTGTATATGCGCTAAAAACCCCCGCTTATCCTTCTTATTGCTTGGTAAGTATCAATGGAAAGAAAGCATCCTCCGTGTAAACGTTTGCGAGGTAGCAGCCATTTGCGTATGCAGAAACGCCACCAAGGCTTCTATTAATTCACGGATTTCGCTTCTACCACGGCAGACAGGCACGGGTTAAAGATAGGGTTTTTGTAAAAAATAAAAGCAATTATTATAACAGTTTTAGATTTCCATCCCCTTCATAAACCGCTGAATAGGCTTCAAATCGTTTACCTGAATTTTCAGTTCATACAGGTCTTTTTTGGGGTTGTATTTCACGTAGGGAATGGTCAATGGATATTCGTCTTTGAGGAGCAAATAAGCTTTGAGGGAAAGGTCTAATTCTACCTGGTGTTGTTCGCCTTGAAAACTGAATCCAAACGCATTGGGAATTTGTTGTTCGTGTTTTTCACTTTTGGTCAAATAAGATTTATTTCAGGTTAAGGATTTTTTCTGTTATTTTTCCTATATTTGGTAACTTATGCTACGTAATTTTACATATATTAGCATTTTTTTACTTCTAATTTTTGCTTTTTCAATAAGTGTTTATTCTCAGTGCTTTACTCCTACAATGAGTAATGGGATGTATTTGGAAAGTACTACAGGTGATCGCAAATTAGACGAGATTTTATTTAAACAAAAAGAGGATCTGGAATCTTTTTTTGGAGTTGAAATACAGCTCCTATTCGGCACTGAAATTTCAAGAAGTGGAAACGCATTTTTTTCACCTGCATGCCCAAGTTTATATTGCGATGGTAAAGTTGTCCTCGGAAAATACCTTATGTTAGAATTATCGCGTTTGAGTAACAGCTACACACGGTTGTTAGGTGTATTTGCTCATGAATTTGGACATGCCATGCAACATAAATATGGATGGTCAGGAAATTCAAAGTGGCGCGAATTACATGCGGATTACCTTGCGGGCTTTTATTTAGGAAAGACTAAGGTCATGTCCCAATCGGATGTAGTTTCTTCTTTTCGCGAATTTAGTTCCCGTGGGGACTTTAATTTTTACAATCCGGATCATCATGGGACTCCCGAAGAAAGAGGATGTTCATTTTATGAAGGATATAAGTTTGCATATGTTATGAATTCGAATGTATTTCATGCATACAATTCAGGGAAAAATTATATTTTGGCAAATAATCCTTGCAATAAGTATGCACCTCAACGTGCCAGTGCCCTTGACGTTTTGTATTTGTTTGGAGCAGCTCCTGAAGCAGCTATTATTGCGGCTGCAGTTTTTGCAGTTGGCGCCGTAATCGTCTATAGTAATGATTTTTATATACACCCTACTTTTGGACATTATTTAAATTTATCCGAAGGAAATCAAAACAATGGATATGGATATGGTTGGAGTTACGGTCTAAGAAAACAATTTACCCATTCAGCCCTGGAATATGGTGTTACAAGAATGGGTTATCTACCCAAAACTAATTCGTCATTTACCGGTGGTGGTACATCTTCATTTTTCTTCAATTTAAATTACGTTAGAAGTATCAATTTAAGATTTATGCCATCGAGACTAATTCCTTATTTAGGAGCGGGATTAAATTTGGGACAAGGATATGGAGTTTCCGCAATGACTGGAGTATATTTACCTCTCATTGATAGATTTACATTGGATGCCCGCTATGAACTAGGCACGAGAACCAATCAATTTCATTTAGGATTAATTTTTAAGTTTCAAAAAGAATATATTTGGAATCGAATGAAACAGAAAAGAAAATAGAAATTAACTAATTAATGAAGTCAATCTCTTACCTACTTTTTATCCTGGCCCCACTTTCTAGCTGTTTACCCAAAAAACCAACTCCCTGTGTTGAATCTGATGTTTATTCCATAATACGCGAAAAGAAAATGACCGACCTTTTAATAGTGAATAGGGATGAACTTCGTTTCAAGCATTCCTCTTCAAAGAAATTCCCAACCCACGAAGACGATTATTGTGCATGTCGCTGGTCAAGTGAGCTTTCCGCCTTGGAAGATAGTCTAAAAACGCATGGAATAAGTAATTACCGAAATGTCAGAGAAACAGATAATTTTGGCTATGCGCTGGGCTTTGTTCTTCCTGGCTTGATTTTACTTTTTTTACTTTTAATTCCTATTGGTACCGTGCTTTTATTTCGTGAAAAAGGAATTACCGATACCCAACGACTTACGTATCTAATTCTGATTTTGTTTGTTCCTGTAGTTGGGTTTGTGCTTTATGTGATGCAGAGAAGGAGACGGTGGTTTATACGTAAAAATCAAAGGGGGACTTTTTGGGAGAAATAGGGATGAGTTTGAGAGGAAATGTCACCCCACCCTGTCTCCTCAGACGGAGTTTGACACTCATCTGAGTCGTCAGACTCGATCTCCCCACATAAACCGCTGAATAGGCTTTAAATCGTTTACCTGAATTTTTAGTTCATAAAGGTCTTTTTTTGGGGTTGTATTTTACGTAAGGAATGGATTGTAGTGAGCTTTTATTAAATGTGTAACCTTAGAAGTCAAAAAAAAAATATACTTTTGAAATAGAGAATAAAATTGTCAGTTCAGGGGATTATAGTCTTGATGGCGATGAATGGATTGTTAGATGGTTACCCTTTAATGAAAATGCCAATGATGAAGGCGGAAATGGCAGGATAGGTGAATGGATTTTTACAGTGAAAATGGCAATGTAGAGAAAAAACGTTCTTACAGGCAAGATTCCGATATAGTAGATGCCTACAACCTTCTATAAAAATGGAAAAATTCATTTGAAAGGAACTTTTAGTAAAATTTCTCTGGAAAAAATATGGGTAGAATATAGTGAGAACGGATAGATAATTAATAAAAATCCAAAATAACAGTTAAATAAACTTAAATATTATAAAAACAAAACTCGTAATGCTAATGTGTTCAATAGTATCCATCTGGTTATTTATCATTGGATACTTTGTAGATATTCAAATTCATGGTGAATACTACAGAAACATGGCTTTAGATAAAGCAGTATGTCAAGACTTATTATCATCTAAAGATTACACTGATGTTGGCGGTAACATGGACATTGAATACTGCCTTGATGAATCTGAAGACTTTATGTGGGTAGAGAATGTGACATCACACCGAGTAAGTAGCAGTACGTATTCGGATTTGGAAATGATTCGTAAAAAATAAATGATAGATGACTGAACTTACCCTTACCACTCCCGCGCTTCTCTTTTCGTCAATTTCTTTAATCATGTTGGCCTACACTAATCGCTTTTTGTCTTACGCCAATGTCATTCGAAACTTGCATAGCGCTTATCAAAAAGATCCAAGTGCTGTACTCATGGCGCAAATCGCCAACTTGCGAAAAAGACTTTACCTAACCAGATCTATGCAAATTTTTGGTATTTCGAGTCTTTTACTTTGTGTCTTAGCCATGTTTTTGATTTATATTGAACAAGAAATATTAGCTGTCTGGACATTTGGAATGGCGCTCGTATTGTTAATTGTGTCGTTGGCACTTTTAATTTGGGAAATACAAATCTCTGTCAAGGCATTAGAGTTACATCTCAAAGACATCGAAAAATAGCTGGCAATCTCTCGCATCCCGAAACGCCACCGAGGCTTTTATTAGTTCATGGATTTCGCTTCTACCAAGGCAGACAGGCATGAAATAAAGAATGGGATTTTGGGAGAAATAGGGATGAGTTTGAGAGGAAATGTCACCCCACTCTGGAGGAGTCTGATACTCATCAGAGTCGTCAGACTCAATCTCCCACTTTGACTGGGCAGAGGGGTACGGAAAGGGAATGTAAATGGAATAATTTTGTTGGATAATGGTTGAAATTAAAAAAATGGTTCTATCCAAACTTAACGGTTATTTAGCCAGGGCTTTCCAACATTTATAGCTTTGTTTGCCAATCAATTATCACTTGGATTTACAGAACCTAGAACTTCGTTCTGAGCACGATCGGCGTCAAGACCACCAAATGAAATCTTTAATACAATCGGTAAATAACGTTCCAATTGATTTAATGATTCGTAGAAATTATCATTGATGACGCGTGGCTCCATTGTATTTTCTGATGCTAAAAAGTATGTTTTACACCGCAAAATACCGTCCATGTGATTTAATTGAAGATTGCCAATATAGGAAAGGGCGTCGACAAAGTCCAAAAATTTAGCGACTTCCTCCCTCCTGTTTTCAGGAACTTTTATTGGTGCTACAGCGAAAAATTGAACTAAATTTAATTTTTTCATATATACTGCAAAAACGTCAGCATTTCCACTCTTCAATTCAACGCCTGTTTGAATTACGAGACGCTCGTCATCGTCTTGATTTATTCGATATTTATAATTAATGTCGTCCAAGAATGAAATTAATTGATCCTTTATTGGAATCTTTTCGGTATTACGTTGACTTTTCATATCTGTTTGATTTATGTATTAAAAATCAAGTCAATCTACATGCCAAAATCTAATTAAGAAATATAAAGTAGACGATATGGCATATTTCAAATGGATAAACTGCCATTTAGGTACTTTTTCTCATTGGCGCCATTTCCATGATGAACCCAAATTAAGTTGAAATAATTTTATATATTTGATAATCACATAATTAATTATGAAAAAGATTTATCTTTTACTCTTTTCTGTCTGTTTTAGTTTCTCTGCCCTAGCTCAAACCGAGGGAGACGCTTTTTTTGCCTCACCATCGGTACATGAAATTCGGTTTACGTTCCACCAGCAGAATTATTGGGACTCACTCTTGGCAGGTTATTCAGGGGACTATTACATCTCATGTGACGTTGAAGTAGACGGCCAAATGTATTTGGATTGCGGAGTTAAATTGAAGGGCAATTCTTCGTACAATACTTCGGGGATCAAAAAATCTTTTAAAATTGATTTTAACGAGTATACCAATGGTCAAAATTGCGATGGGTTAAAAAAATTGAATTTGAATAATTCGTTTAAAGATCCGACATTCCTTCGAGAAAAATTAATGCTGGATTTTTTGAATCAAATTGGGGCATATGCCCCACGTTGTCATTACTCCAATTTATATATAAACAATAATTTATGGGGTTTTTACACGGCCATTGACGAAATTGATAAAACGTGGTTAAATAGAACCTTCGGAGA
>Ga0194123_10006332_pt1 | contig 12280 bp, 7 predicted proteins | sample TA2MahsurfametaG_5_FD_155479 | JGI IMG/M metagenome (GOLD analysis project Ga0194123, IMG submission 155479) | Freshwater microbial communities from Lake Tanganyika, Tanzania - TA2015023 Mahale A surface | ecosystem: Environmental > Aquatic > Freshwater > Lake | place: Tanzania: Lake Tanganyika... | reverse complement strand
GTTCGAAAACCCGACACTTGAGCAAGCCAAAAAGTGGGTCCTTAAAACCGATTCGATAGTCGGCAGACGCAAACGCGCCCAAGCAATCCGGGCTTTCGGCCGATGGTTGGTCGACCAAGGTATAAACGGTTTCGAGTGGCACCGTCAACTGCCTTTGACCAAAGAAAAAACGTTTCCCCAACCAACAGTCGTCAAAAACGACTACGAAAAGGCCCTCGCGGCAGCGAAAACTTTGCGCGACAAGGCAGTTATCGAGGTTTTATGGTCGTCCGGTTTGCGTCGAACCGAACTCGCATTGCTGCAAGTCACCGATGTCGATTTCCTCGGCGGATACATAGTCGTTCGCCAGTCGAAAACCGGCAGACCGCGAATAGTTCCGTTGTCACCCAACGCAAAACGCGCCCTACGCAGACATCTCCAAAGTCGCACAGAGGGCTCACTGTTCGAAATGGAGTCGAACGCAGTACGCCTACTACTGAGACGCCTCAACGCTCCCTCGGCGCACGCCTGGCGTCGTGGCTGGGCGGTGCAGGCTCTTCGCAACGGTGTATCGGAGGCCTCGGTGCGTGCCGCAGCGGGCTGGTCGAGTGGGGCGATGGTGGCCCGATACACCCGTGCGTTGTCTGGTGAGCTGGCGGTAGAGGAGTTCCAGAGAAGCTGGGGATAGAGAAATGAACTTTTTATATGTATGAATTCGCGGCTTAAAAGCCTTCGTAGTCGTTGATATCGCCGTGTATGTAGTCCATATTCGAGTATTCGGCTTGACAGTTTGGGCAAACAGCCCAATCGTCGTCAAAAAATTCGATAGGTGTGCCACAAAAGTCGCAGGGCTCACCCTCCTCGACAATGTCGAATGTCATGGTCAAATATTGCCGACCGGGTGTGGTGAGGTAAAAAGTTCCTTCTAAAGCGTCTCAATCTGTCTAAGTGTTTCAGGTCTGGCGCAGGCAGCCAAAATTGTCCGAGGTCGGCTGAAGCCAACATAGGCATGGCGGCGCAGCTCCACAGGTTGCAGCGCCTTTTTATCAAGAGGGTCAAAAATACACAAGACAGCCTCAGCCTCAAGACCTTTGAAGCGACGAATAGTGTCGACTTTGATTGAGCCATTTCTTCCGTCTCCCATTTCGAATTGTCCAAGTCGTGACCCAAATAGGGCATCTGCGAGCTTGGCGCTATCTGACAAAACCACTATCTCGCCGTGCCCAAGACCGAGTTGTGTCGTCCATTCCACCAGGTATTTAGCGATGAAAGTTCGGACACCCTCCCAGTCTGCAACTTCCTCGAACAGTGGCTCCATACCGTGAGCCCCACGGACCGCGGAGTCAAGAAAGCCGCAGCGATTGACGTGCGAAGCAATTTCGAGAGTATTGCGGCAGTTCACTTCCAACAAAACGGGCGTAAAGGAGGAAAAACGCTCGAGACCATTTCCGTAATAGAGATTTTGCGCTGAGTCAGCAAAAATGTGAAGCCGGCCGCGGTCTTTAGAGACAATTTGTTCAAGCGCATCCCACCAGTCGCTCAAAAAATCCTGTGCCTCGTCAATGATGAGCACATCAAACGAAAGCTTGAGAAATTCGGCGGCCTGCACTAAGTGGTATGGAATATCTTCATCTTGGTCGATTTCAATGCTCAGGCCAGACGAGTGGATGGCTTGATGGGCGAAACCATGGAAAGAGTTGACCGTGAGATTCGCGATTCCCTCGGTTTCTTTCTGCAGCATGTCTGCGAGAGGTCTGTTGAAGCAAAGAAGGAGAGTTTCAAGCCCCTTGCTTGCGGCACGAATCGCATCGTTCATCGCCAGCAAAGATTTTCCGGTCCCCGCAGCACCTCGAACCAGAATTGTCGGTGCTTCACGAAGCATGGAGAGGGCCTGGTCCTGTTCTTTGGTGAGTTCGAAGATTGTCTTCTGTGCCTCGGCGAGCACAACCCGATTAGAAGAAGCAGGGATGTGGAGGTCGGGTAGCAGAAGCCTTCGAACATGTTGAATCGCTTCGGCGCTAGTCGCTAATCGAGAGCCTTGAAATTTCGCTATTCGTTCAACGGTTTTTTGGGGTTCTAATAGGTCGTTTCTATCGCAGATTAGATTTCGATTTCCAGACGGACCCAAATCTCCGACTTGTCGGTGTGCTGGGAACACAACACAGTGCCCGAAGTGTGGCGAGGTGAAACTGGTTCCTCGAAGTTTCTCATGTAGCCACTTCATGAGAAAGTGTTTGGAGTCAGAAGCCTGCTCAAAAGGATTTTTGATTTCGAAAAGTTGCCCTTGTTTCATTGAGTACCAAATACCATTTTCGACTCGAATTTCGGCTCCTCCTTTTACTTCGACTATCAGGGCGCCGTAATCCGGATTGAGCAAAACAAAATCAGCTTCACCATCGTTTCTTTCGCCGTTTCTTGACCCAAACCAGCTGATTGAGTACAAAACGAGCCAGTCGTCGGAAAGCTTCGAAAACGAGTCATATGTTTGAGCTTCTGCCCACCTTGTGGGGTCATCACGATGCGGGAATGTTGGCGGGAAGACCTGGGCCATGGCGTTAAACGTAGTGTCTTGATTGCTTACTATAACAACCATCTTTTAACATTCGAGCTGTGGTCACGATGCGCGAGGAAATGGCACGTGTCGAGACCAACTTGCGTCACGATTTGGCCCAAGTACGACTAGTCGCCGAGTTGGACCTCGATGTCGATGGAGAGCTTTTCAAAAATGCTTACGAGGTTTTGCGTCAACACTTGATGGTAAATCCCGGTGCCGAGACCGTAAAACGCATTCCCGAGACTTTTCCCGCAACCATGGTGTTTGTCTTTACTGCACTCGGGCAACACCTAGGAGGGGCGGACGAGTACTGGCAGAAGATTCAAGAAGGGCATGACAACACTTTTGAAATACCGGGCCTATTTGAATCGAACAGCAGCATCTATGGGAAGGCCTTCCGTGACTCGCTCCTTGTTCTCGGGTTGCCAGAATTCAAACACGTTAATGGAAGAGTCAATCTGGTCCCACTGCTATTACACGGAGCAATACCGTCAAAAGATATCGCGCAGGTATGGCGTTTAGTTGGGAAAGCAATTTCAAGTGGCATGGAAAGCGGCGACGAAATTGTGGCTGCATGGAGAAAAGACCCGACCTCTGTCCAATATTTAAACAAACCCGTCATTCGATTTGTTCAAGAAACCGGTCGATTCGCGGAAGACATCATTCAAAGAATGGTTTCTGCGCTAATTGAGCTCTCCACAAATAATCAAAATTCGGACATTCACCGGGTAGCCGCGAGAAACCGACTACCAAAAATTTATGTCGAACGTTTAGCCCAAGGAGCAGTTGGCGATTTGAGTCGCCGCATCCAAATACCGAACCCAACCATTTTCATTGACAAATACTCAGGTGCTGGCCCCGTGATTCGACTACCTGCTGTTAGAGAAGACAGGGAAGAGGCGATGTGGCATTTCACCAGCAAAATAACACGCTCACAGCGGGCAAAGAATTTTGATGAGTCTTTAGTACAGATTGACCCGGCCGCTCGGTGGAGCTACGAACTCACGAGCGACGGGGAAAGATTGAAATTTCGCGAATATTCGACCCTGAACGGCCTGGACATTTGGACATTCTGCCGCTATGGGGACGAATTTCGACTTCGGGAATCGTCAAACAGCCTCGACAATGAGGTGGTCTACCTCTTGGCCCCGGTAAATGCTCGCATTTGTATAAACGAAAGCACCAGCGAAAAATTGGCAAAAATTGCTGCAGACGTGATTGCATTTGGCGGCGAGTGGAGCAACTATTCGCTTTTTGAACTTGACCTTTTATCCGCAAAGTCAGTCGATGTAGAAATCGCGGAGCTCGCTAAGCAGACTTATCCCGTAGTCGAGAGCCCCCCACGAGCCTCGATTGAGGGTCCACAAACTTCAAATTTACGAGACGCAGATGGGCGCCGCGTATTCGTCGCAGAACCCCACCTGCATTTTTCTAAAAAAGTAGAAAGCCCAGACTTATTCACTCTTGAAGTAATTCATCCGAGCGGGCACGTCGAGGAAAATCGTCTTTCGTCGCTGCCCGTTGCGCCGAACGGTTATCAGCTTGCAAACTCGCAACTTCAACAAACCGGAACCTATAAAGTCCGTTTAAGAGGTCCTCTCGGCTCGGACCTCACCGACCAGTTCGTCTTGCTACCAGGCGCTGAACTCAGAGACCTCGATGGAGTGTTCGGTCCGCATGAGGATGTCAACGGCTCCATCACAATTTCGGGAAATTTCACGAGCCCTTTGACAATATTCGCACCTCGTCGAAGAACAAGCCTGAAGCTCTCGTGTAATGGCGGCCTCGAGGAAATTCAATTGGTCGTCAGCATTCGAAGAATCGAATTCTGCATTACCGGCGCAGGCTATCCACTTTTTGATAACACGCCGAAGCAATGTAGTCGTGACGAATTTGATTTTGATGGAATAGCCGGGGAGACCCTTTGGATAAGAACATGCATGTTGACTGGGCCAGAACTGGTATGGCACGATGAATTCAATCCTCCATCAACTAGACCGATTTCCCTGAAGCAACTTGACTCAATAATCAAAATTCCTCTTGCGCAATATCGCGAAGAAATTCGCAGTTTGCAAAGTCCTCGGGCAGAGCTCCAGCTTTCGGTCCCCGGACACCCGCCGATATCACTCCTGGCTGTCGGGAAAGATTTAAGCGAGGCGATAGAAACTGTTCGAGCGGAGACGGCAAACGAGGGGTATATAACCTCTCTTTTTGTCCACTTATCTCAGGGCACGGCTAGATTTGCAAATTCTCTCGAGATGGTCAACCTCGATGAGCCTTGGCGGACTGCTACAAGAGTTGAGTTGGTGGATTTTGACCCAAGCGGTAGGAGCAACGTAGAGATTCGCGGCCAGGTAGCTCCCGGCAATCACCGCATACGCGCTTATGGAGCCACCGAGAATCGAACAGTTCTGCTTGGAGAGACCACTGTGCACTTAGGTGGGGCGTCCGAGGTAAGGAGCTATTTGGAGGGCCTGGGTAATACAAAAGAAGATGTGCTGGCCAAGATTTTGCGTAAAGGCACAAAAATTTTCGAAATCAGCGAAGAAAGCTATCCACTTTTATTGAACGACGTCTTTAAGTTCCTTATCAAAAATATCAACAAACGTGAGATGAAAAAGCAATGTGATGCAGCCAGAGAATTCATTCTCTTGGACGGCAAAGAGGCGATTCTTTTGGGCTGGCTATCGGAAAAGCTGAGTGATGAATCACTCCGTAACGCCTTGGAAGTGTTGATTATTCGATTGTTTCCATTCATGTCGGATGCGCTTCGTGGGGCGGCGCGCCGATTGTCACCGGATACTCTCACGAGGACTTGGCGTGCATCGCCTTTGGTCGGCGCAATCATCATGCCAACATCACATTCTGCCGAAGACAAGCCCGGAGGGAGCCCAACAGAAATCGACCTCGCCATACGTCACGAAAAAGACCATTGGCTGGGAGATAAAGCCGACTTTGTTCCGACGTTCTACGAAATTTTCCTTGAGGGCAAATCTGGCTCGAAAAATGACACGATTACATCTCCCGTCCATTCCCCCTTACTCGGATTCGATGCTCTTTCAAATGTTCTCACGCGTATTCACGGGTCATTCCATGCACAAAACTCGCCGGAGTCAAGTTTCGAGCGCGAGTCCAGAGAGCTCCTGAAAGGGAAACCAAAATATCGGGGACCAATCACAAAGGAAGTCAAGGACAAAGTTTTCGGGCAAAATATCTCACCACAAGATTTGCGGTTCTGTTCGAATATTAACTATATTTTCGGCCTATCATCGCTCATGCTCGACACTTCCGTTCCCTACGAAAGGTCGACAGACGCGTCGCAGCTTCTGTCCAGCCAATACCTCTCTGAAAAGTCACTCGTGGAGAGAATCATCTTGGAGACTGTGACCGCAAAATGAGCAAAATTTTCAACCCACTCGACGCCTCAGAGAATATAGTTCGGGCGTATCGCGAATACCTGTTGTCAGCCTTTGAATTCTCGAGCGATTTCATCCAGGAGGGATTCTCGAAAGCACTAGAAGCCGAGTTCGCGCTATCACGAGGGCCATATCTTCAGCTCACACCACCATATAAGCGAGGAAAAACACTCAAGACTTTGATACACGAGGGGATTCTTCATCCAAGCTTTGAACGTCTTGATAGGACCGTCCTCAACGATGGAACCCGGGTCCTTCCGAGCAATCGACCGCTGTATGAGCACCAGGTCGAGTCGATTCAAAAAGTGGTGAAAGGCCGGAATCTTCTTGTCGCAACCGGAACTGGTTCAGGGAAAACTGAAGCGTTTTTGCTCCCAATCATCAACTACTTGATGGCCGAAAAAGACGCCGGCACGCTCTCCAATCACGGGATTCGAGCCTTATTAATTTACCCAATGAATGCGCTGGCTAATGACCAAGTCAAACGCCTTCGGCAACTGCTGACCGCATTCCCAGAAATAAAATTCGGACGATACGTCGGCGACACCAAAACAGAGTTGAAATCAGCACTCGAGGATTATCGGGTGCGATTCGGCGAGATGCCGCTGGAAAATGAACTGATTTCACGGGAACAAATCCAACAAACACCCCCACACATACTCATAACGAACTTCGCCATGCTCGAGTATTTGCTGCTCAGACCGGCAGACACCTCTTTATTTGACGGGGTAACGGGACGGCAATGGAAATTTATCGTTTTGGACGAAGTGCACACCTACCAGGGTGCTCAGGGCGGGGAGATAGCGATGCTCTTAAAACGGGTTCGCGACAGGGTCCATGCTTCGGAAAAATCACGAATCCAATACATAGGAACGTCTGCGACCATCGGAGATACCCATGATGCGACAGTCGGTAAAAAAATACAAAAATTCGGTCAAGCACTGTTTGATGAGAAATTCGAAATCCAAGCGGTTTCAGAAAAGTCCGACGTCATATCGCCGCAGTTTGAGAACCTACTTACAGAGGAAAGTCAATGGACCTCGACTCCTGCAGACATAGAAATCCTGGCCGATGCCATTCATAAAAGCCCTGTAAGTGACAGCCAAAGCGTCCTTGATTCAAAAGTTACTGAAATTTGTAAGAGACATAAAATCCCGTTTGAAAGCCAAAGGACCGCGGCCGAAAGTCTTGGATACATTGCGTTGAGAGATTCCAACTTTCATAGGCTGCAAAGCAACCTTCTGAATAGCTCAGCTGGATTGCCCGAGCTGGCTGAAAAACTTTTTGGTTCAGGCTCGGATGCCGACACAGTTCGCCTACTGGTCGATGTTTACTCGGCAGCTCGCGTGCCAGCTGAAGAGTTCAACGTATTGTCTGCGCGATATCACGTAATGATGCGTGCACTCGAAGGATTATTTTGTTGCTTTTCGCCAAACCACCCAGATGGTAAGCCACGGGTGTTTTTGGAACGTCATGAAAAATGCCCATCATGCTCTGCTGCGGGTCTTGACTCCACGGTATTTGAGCTCGCTCCTTGCCAGCAGTGCGGAAGCCATTACATCATCGGAAGCAAGACAAGTGTGACCGACTTGAGGGAGCGGATTTCCTCGGTAGAACAGTTCAATCGTGAACTCGAGTACTTCTCATTCGCGGACGATGAAGCTTCGAGTTTGGATGAAGATGAACTTTTGACGGACTCGAACGATGAGGTCAGTGATATTCGCGTGCTCTGCCTTGAATGTGCCGAGATTGATGAGAAGCAACCCAAGTGTGGCCACGACAGTTCGAGCATGCGGCGCGTCCGCATATCAAAGCCAAAAGATTCGGGCTTACCACTTCGAACATGCGTCAACTGTTCAGCTCGCACAACCGGGCAAATGGTGGGTCGGGTCCAAACAGGTCAAGATGCGCCCGGCGCGGTTATCGCCGCAGCCACATATCAACAGTTGCCTTCTTCGAAGTCCCTCGAGACCCAGAATCTTGTTGGAGAAGGCCGCAAATTGCTGACTTTTTCAGACTCGAGACAGGATGCAGCGTTTTTTGCCCCATATCTCGAAAGAACTTACTCAAAAATGATTCAGCGAAACCTGATTTATCGAACATTGTCCAAAAAAGCGACGGCCGTACAATTTGAGGACCTACTTCAACCTATTCAACAACTTGCCACTGACTCCCGAGTGCTCGACCCTGAGAAGTCGTCTGAGTCACGGCGAACAGAAGTTTCAGCATGGCTATGTAGAGAACTCCTCGCAACAGACCGACGACTTAGCGTTTCCGGTGTCGGGCTTGTGGACATTCGCCCAAGTCTTCGAGAGGAGATGCCGGCTCCAACGTGTTTGACTTCCGCAGGGATGAAATATGCGGACGCGATGCAAACGATGCAGTTTTTGCTGAATTCTTTACGAGAGCAAGCCGTAATCACCGTTCCGGATGGGGTAGACATCCAAGACGAAATTTTCGCCCCACGAAACGTGTTAGTTGGGATGAGGGAGTTGTCTGAGAAGGGAATTTTGGGATGGCGTCCGCAAAGCGGCATGTCAAATCGTCGGCATGCATTTTTTGCCAAATTGCGGGAGGCGAATGTTATAGATGCTGACCCCGATGCTTTGCTTCAATCTCTTTGGTTCGACGAATTGCGTAACCCGAAAAGTCAGTGGAGCAAGTTCTTTGTCGAGTCAAGGAGTCGTCGGGGCGTAAACGAAAGCAAGCTTGATTATCGCCAATTTGAGTTTGCGGCGGTATCCACGACAAGCCGTGTAGCGCAGTGCGGCACGTGTAAACAGATTTCTTGGACGAATGTTGCGAATGTTTGCACGCGCCACAACTGCAAAGGAACGCTCAGCGATATTTTGCCTGTTAACGCCAGAAAGGCTGGATATCGAAATCAGTACCAGTATTCTGCGCCAAACGGGATGGTGGTGGAAGAGCATACGGGTCAGCTATCAAACGAGTACGCCGAAGACGTTCAACACAAATTCACCGAAGGCCAAATCAATGTGTTGAGTTGCTCAACAACATTTGAGCTGGGGGTTGACCTTGGCGAGATTCAGGCTGTACTGATGAAAAATGTTCCGCCATCTCCCGCAAACTATGTTCAACGTGCCGGACGCGCGGGAAGGCGCCTCAATTCGGCGGCACTCGCGGTGACTTTTGCACAACGAAGAAGTCACGACCTTTACTACTTCAATAGCCCGGATGAGCTTGTCAACGGAAAGGTCCGCGCGCCGCAGATATCAAATGACAATATCCGCATTCAAAGAAGACATCTGCACTCGGTTGCATTGGCTGCGTTTGCGAGGAAAGTTACTTCGGAAGGTCGCGAATGGCCGCATAAGGTTGGGGACTTTTTCACTCCAGTAAATGGCTGTCTGGCTGATGAGTTCAGAATGTGGTTAGAGTCTCGACCGACTGATTTGGACGAAGCTCTTTCGAGACTTTTTTCAAATTCAGTCATTGACAAAGAACTTGGGGTTTCTGATTGGTCTTGGGTCGGATTGCTTTACGGATTTGATGCAACGCGTGAATCTGGATGGATGACACGAGCATCAGATGAAATCACGAATGAATTGTCGGATATCAAGAACTTAATCGAAGCTAAGCAAACAGAATTAGCGGCTCTTGAATTACAAGACAAAAAGGGCCAGGCGATTAGTGCGCTGATAAACAGACTTCGAAATTATTATCGCACGCTCTTTGATAAGCGACTCTTTGATTTTCTTGCCACCCGTGTAGTGATACCCAAATACGGATTTCCAGTCGATGTCGTAGAGATGGATGTGTGGCAAAGCGGAAACATAAAGAGTGGGCATGTTGAACTCACACGTGACCTGAGAATCGGAATTCTGGATTTTGCTCCCACCGCAGAGACTGTCGCTGCCAAGCAACTTTGGCAAAGCACAGGCCTTCGTCTCATGCCAAACAAAGAACTTGAAGAAGTCAAATGGGCCGAGTGTGATGACTGCGGAACTTTCAGGCGTGAATCCTATGCATCGGAAGTGACGTGCTGCCCTGTTTGCCAAAGCGACAAAAAGAAACGGGGTGGAATGCCTGCCATCAAACCGAGTTTTGGATTTTATGGAACCATGTCTAAAGCCCGACCCGGCGAGTCTCGGCCGCAACGGGTTGGATATGTTTCTTCATATTTCAGCGACTATGCCGGGAAGTCGCCCGACTTTGAGAGAGTTCGTCTGGGTTCGGCAGAGATTCAGGTTCGTACGAGCCGACAAGGACGAATAACCGTTTTAAATCGTGGTCCACGCGGTAGAGGCTTTGATTTGTGCACCAAGTGTGGATTCGCACAACCGCCAAAAGAAAACAAAAAAAGAACGAGGAGCGCTGCAGATATTCAGCCTCATGCTCGACCAGGAATTGGCGGTGGTGAATGCAAAGCCTCGACTTCAATTCGATACTTGGCTCACGAATATTTAACAGACACAATCGAGATAGTCGTTCCAGGGATTGGCGAGGAGGAGGATGCATGGAGCCTTCTGAGTTCTTTACTTGCCTCTATGCAACACCTGGGCATCAGCGACAAGGATGTTTCTGGCACGGTGCGAGCCCATGGCGCACGCGGCCAAGGAAAATCTCTCATCATTTTTGACTCGGTCCCTGGCGGCGCCGGATATTCGCGCCAGATTCGTGAGTCAATTCCAGAACTGTTCAGTCGCGCCCTACAGCTGGTTCAAAGTTGCGAGTGCGGTGAAGAAACATCGTGTTACGGATGTCTTAAGAGCTACCAAAATCAAGCGCATCACGAAAAACTTGTTCGTGGTAGGGCGCTGAAACTTCTCCAAAAAATCTGATTTTCACAACCCAGACGAAGGCAAGATTCAACTGAAGGGAATCCATCTGTAATCATCATTTTTCTCGATTACCTCTATCGAGGCGTAACCCAACACCTCGAGAGTGTCGCCGCTGATGATTCGACCGCAGCGGGAACAGAGGTGCAGTGAGCCATCCCATGGTCCAAGCACTGGCTGGACGATTCTTCCGAGCTCGTCACAAGGGTCGAATCCTTCGAAATCCGGGGTATTCCCACACCGACATTCCCAGACCCCGTCAGCAATTTCAAGAACATATTGAGCTGTAAGCCCTGGATTTACAAGCAACAACTCAGCCCAGTGAAAGTGGTCGTTAGGTGACGACGCTTGTTTGCCCAGCACCCTGAAATTTTAAGTTAAGGGTGTTACACAGTTTCCACTTGAACTTAAGTTACTAATTTTGGCAGGCTTGGTCGAGCGGTGCGATGGTAGCCCGATACACCCGTGCTTTATCCGGTGAGCTGGCGGTAGAAGAGTTCCAAGGAAGCAGGGGTACTTAGTCAATGTCTTCATCTGAATACTTGTCGTCACCTTCAAAAAAGTTTGTTGCATGCAAGAGAACTGATTCCCATAGGTGAAGAGTTGAAATCAAGTGGTCTCGTGTGACTCCTCCACAAAGCATCACTGCCTGTTCGATTGCAACAATTATCTGCTCTTCTTGGTCCGTTGCATCAGCATGAATCATTGATGTGAATGCAGTGCAGTAGTAATACGTGCGATTGAATTGGTTGCACATTTCACCTGGGTCAAAGTCGGGGACAATAACTGTTCTGAGCAGGAAGCTGTCGTAGAAAGGTCCTTGGCCGAGTGGCGCCAGGTTGAACGGTTCATCTGACATCACGCAGGTTATTAATGGGTCTTCGGTTTCGTCAAAGTCGACCTGGTATTCGACTTCGAGCTCGTCGAGTATTTCAGATATCTCGTCGACGGTGATGTAATTCATAATCATATTGCCTGCCTCCTACTGGGGTTGAATTTGACCATTAAATAACTTTTGCTGCTGTGGGCATTCCTGTTTCGACACACCGGCGGTTCGTTAACTCGGACATGAAGAACTATTTCGTTGTCGCATTGTGGGCATCGCCATATGTCGTTGCGTTTTGGTATCGGTTCGTTAAGCATCGTGAATCCTCGTGGTTGGTTGATGAGGGTCAGCACTATAAGCACCTCTCTTGTAGGGTTTGCAACATGGGGTCGGAGTTAGTACCTACTACGTAGGTACTAAAAATATTTTTTATCGACAGTTTTGGAACGTATTTGGTCTATTTTGTTTCGGTGTTTTTCTTCTCGGCGAGAGCACGAATAATTTGTTCGTAGGTTTCTTCGGCGAATATCCGTATTTCTTCTTTGGTCATTTCGCTCAAAGGTTTTGGTGGACGCAAATAGATGCGCTCATTTGGGTTGTTATCACTCATTATTTCTCCTCATCGTTCCCAGCATTACCACCGAACTTTCCTCGGTTGGTGACTTTCAAAGGGCTAGGTCCCTCAAGTCGTCTTGATGATTACAAA
>Ga0194123_10006327_pt1 | contig 12288 bp, 15 predicted proteins | sample TA2MahsurfametaG_5_FD_155479 | JGI IMG/M metagenome (GOLD analysis project Ga0194123, IMG submission 155479) | Freshwater microbial communities from Lake Tanganyika, Tanzania - TA2015023 Mahale A surface | ecosystem: Environmental > Aquatic > Freshwater > Lake | place: Tanzania: Lake Tanganyika... | reverse complement strand
TCCTGCAGGAGCGTTACCGGGCATCTGAGCGCTTGGTCTGCCGTGTGGTGGGTCAACATCGCAGCACCCAGCGCCACTCAGTCAAGGTCGTCTCGATCGAGGAGGGAAAGCTGCGTCATCGTCTCCGTGAGATCGCAGCTGAGCACATCCGTTGGGGCCGGCGCATGGCATACCGCCTGCTGCTGCGATAAGGCTGGGTCATGAACCACAAACGGGTGCAACGGCTCTGGCGAGAAGAGGACCTGCAGCGGCCCATCTCCAGGAAGCGCAAGCGAGCCAGGCCCGCCGACGGCTCTGTGCGGCGTCACAGGGCTGAGCATCCCCACCAGGTGTGGGCAATGGATTTCCAGTTCGATGCCACGGCTGACGGTCGCAGACACAAATTCCTGAACGTAATGGATGAGCACAACCGTCTCTGTCTGGCCATCCGGGTCGGCAGGCGCTGCAGGTCCAAGTACGTCGTGGCCGCGTTGGAAGAGCTGACCAGCTTCTATCAGGCGCCGACGTTCATCCGGGCTGACGACGGGCCGGAACTCATCGCTCAGGCTCTACGGGACTGGTGCGTGGCCAGGGACACCACCAGAACCGCCTACATCGAGCCGGGGTCGCCATGGGAGAACGGCTTTGCTGAATCGATCAACGGACGGTTCCGGGATAAATTCCTCAACGCCGAGCTGGTAACCAGAGCACCCGAGGCCCAACTACTGGCTAATCGCAGCAGAAGAGATTTATCATGTTAAGGCAATAGTCGGCCCTCTAGAGGCGTAGGCCCCTGGAGGCAGCTCTAGGAGGAGCTGCAGCATGACTACGACCACCATTCGCATAAGCACTGGACCGATAAAGGGAATCACGTCAGACCTACAGCGTCGCACCGCGCTCCGGGGCTATTACGAGGGAATCCTGCTGGTCCTCGTCCACGGCAAGACGATCCAATTCAGCCTGCATCAACTCCTGTAGGAGTTGATGGACTACCGAGAGCTGACGATCATTAGTCGGACCGAGCACGCCAAGAAGCGTGCGGAAGATCACCTCGAAATGGTCGAAGGCCTGATAGTCTCCCTAAATGACCTGCAACGGGTGATCAAATGATCACAGATGCCCACGACGCCAGGGCCAGCCTGCAGATGCACCACAATCAATTAACGGAAAGCGGATGCCGTACTAGCGAAGGCCCTGCGCCGGCTGACCGGGCTTGAGCAGGGAAGCCTGCGCAAGGAAGCGGACGATCTGCTCCACGGGTGAGACCGCCTGCGGCAAGTGTTATATGAACGAACGGCTCTGCTGGTAGCGATGGTTAACGAGATAAAGGCGTTGGAAAAGCGCTATCCCACGCCCAAGCGCACTAGCGTCGTGGAAGGCTGCTATGAGTTAGTAGCCAAGCGCGCCGAAGGCCGGCGACTCTACACCAAGCTATTGCGGGAACGGGCCTTCGAGGGTCTCTCGAGCGACGGTCACATAGTGATCCCGGACGATGGAAAGGTGAAGGTGGTGGCACCAACTACTGGGGCGGCTTCACATGGATGAGCCAGTGCCTCTGGGCGAAAAGACCTCACCTGCCAGTCTGATCCTGCCAATCAGAAGTCAGCGTCATTTATTAGTAGATAGGGAAGCTGGCCGCGCGGCCATGCTAGATTATATATTTGTCGAGCAGAACCTAGGCAATATTGAGGAATGCCTGCCTGATGGGCTGAATGGAAAACGGTAGTGCGAGTGCTTCAGCTACCAGAGAAGGATGAGGTATGAACCGTGGATCTAATTACAAGTGACAGAAGATTTAAAAGACTAGCTTAAGAGGCTTGATGCTGGCATCAAGAAGAGCAACTACCGTTGCTGGGCTGAAAGAACGATCTCACTTAATAGATGCAGTCTTGTGCAGAAGATATTGGGAGGTAATTGTGAACACTGAACAAGGGAGGATCATAAAGGTGAGCATGGGATTCTGCGAATTACGCGCACTAGGAAAGAACTATCAAGAAGCAAAGGAGATGAGATTGCTTCCATGAAGAATAGCCAAAATAATAAACGTTACGAATAAGAGCATTATATGGTTGGCATCTGGGCGGGGAACTCGTGCATATGTTTGCTTGCGAAATACCTCGTGGCGCCCCAAGAGATTTTGGTTGATTCATCAATAGACTGGGGGCGAGTAGCAATCAAGTTGCAGGGTTTGAGCGGTAATGGGCAAAAGTGATGACCACAATTATCGAAAAAAATGGATAAAAAGCCAGAGCAGAGACATCTGACAACATCGCTGTGGAGTACATTTCATTCAAACAAAATGGGCGGCTGTTGGATTTAACATAAAAGTTACCTTGCAGCAAAGAATGGTAAGAACGGAAGAATGTAATAACAATTAGCCGAGGGGATCAGCCATTTGTCAAAAGCATATGCCGTTAATATCAAGAGGATGAAACAGTGGAAACGCCGTGCAGACGTGCTGGGACCTATAGTAAGGGTATACCGTCATAGATTGCCATGCTGGAGACCATTGATGAATTAGTGAGCGGCAGTGACATACCCTTTATATGTGAAATAGGATTAAATCATGAGGGGTCCACCGAAAAGGCAAGACAACTGATAGACAAAATTAGCGAGGCAGGCGGAAAATATGTAAAGTTTCAGTATCGATCGAAAGTCGGTGTAGAAGAAACACTGTTAGCGAAGGAGATTGGGGCTGAATACGTCGGAGAATACATCAGAAGAACATATCTGAGCCTTGAAGAGTACAGCAGGCTAGACCAGTATGCTCAACGGAAAGGACTCACTTCACTGTTCTCAGTTTGGGATTGCGCCGCTGCTCGTGATATAAAAGAGTTAGGGCACAAAGTTGTAAAGATAGGATCAGGCGACCTATCCAACATATATCTCGTTAAGCAGTGCCACGAGCTTGGGCTTGAGTTGATAGTTTCAACGGGTTTGCACACGGGACAGGAAACAAAAGAAATTTTGTCAACTTACCAGCAATGGGGTGTAAGGTTTTTGGCCATGCATTGCCAATCAACATATCCGGCACCCCATCATCATTTGTACCTAGGCTTTATAAAAGAACTAGAGGAAATAACCGGATTAGGGGTTGGTTACTCATGCCACTCTCTTGACAACTATATTATACCTCTTGCACTAGGTTTGGGAGCAAGGTTCTTCGAAAAGCATATTACTTCTAGTAGGGATGGGACAGGTAATGATCACAAGGCAAGTATTTTGCCATCTGAGTTGGAAGAAGTATTGGGGATGCTACAAAGGCTAAGCACAACGGGATACAAGAATCGTGAACGACCTCTTAGCCCTGGGGAAAGACTCAACCAACTGGCCTTAAGAAAGGGCGCAAGATCAAAGGTTGATACAGGAAAGAACGCACGCATTCGAGAAGAGGAGTTGGAACCAAGTTATGAAGCAGGTGGGGTAAGCATTTATGAGGTAGTGATGAACAGGTTGGGACCGACACAGCGAGAGATTAAGAAAGGTGAGATCGTTAGAAGGGAACATTTTCGGCAAGAGGGACGTTTCAAGGAATATAGGCTAGAAGCATTTGGGCTTCCTTGCAGATTTCATGACGCGGAGGAGGTGATAGAGAAATTTAGACCAAATTGGGTTGAGTATCACTTGTCATTAAAGGATTTAGACAGGATCGGAGATTATAGGTTGCCGCAAACGAGGTCCTGTTTTCATGCTCCAGACTACTTTGATGGGGACTTTTTTCTGTGTACAAGAGATGATGAGAGGACTGAGCAGAGCTTTTCTCACCTGAGGAGTCTCGGTAAACAGATTAGTGAGTTGCTACAAAGAAGCGGTTATAAGCAAGGGGTGAAGCCACACGTGGTCGTGAGCATTGGCAATGAAACTGAGGTTTCAGAAAGGCTATCCAACATAGAAGTACAGAAGTGTTACGATAATTGCGGGAGAATGTTGAACGAGTTGAACAGAGAGTTCGAGCTTGAGTTTATTCCACAAACACTTCCAGAACGGGCATGGTACTTAGGGGGTCAGAGAAGAATAAACACGTTTGCGAACCCGGATGAAGTGCTAGTTTTCTGCAATAAATACAGAATAAACATATGCTTCGACACTGCACATACGATTTTGGCATGTAACAGTTTAGAGAAGGATTGGAAGTCGTATGCTGATAGATTGTACAATTTTGCGAGAAATGTGCACTTGGCCGATGCTGAGGGTGTCGACAATGAAGGACTGCAGATTGGCGAGGGTGAGCTAACAACGGATCTCATTAGTTCTATAGCATTAGGGAAAAAGACTTGGATGCCAGAGATCTGGCAAGGTCATCGAGAGGATTTCAAAGGATTTAGTGATGCTCTAGATATAATCCAGGGAATACTAGGTGGGAGAAAGAAGTGATTCTGATAACTGGGTTTCCTGGACAAGACGCTCGAATACTTGCAGTGGCCTGTTGGGAGTTGGGAATAAAGGCGTATGCGTTGACAAACAAGTCGGATGAAGTTACGGCTTACTACGCACAGTACACAAGAGGAATTCGCCGAGAACAGGTGCATCTATTCAGGGACAACGAGGTATTTGCCTTGGAGATCAGGCAGTTTTTAATAGAAAAAGGGATAAGGGTTATATTTCATTTTGCTGCACTTTCTGACCCTACAGAATGCGAAAGAAACCCGGTAAAAGCATATGATTCAAATGTTAAGTTGACTCAAGAAATCATTAAGGCAACGGTGGAGGCGGGCAGTGATATTCGAGTGGCGTTTGCCTCAAGTGTATATGTGAAAAACACAGAAGACTGTAAAAACAGGAGAATTGAAGAAAACACCCCGGACTCGAACTCCTGCGGTATCTATATTAGGACAAAGAAGGCTTGCTCAGAATTAATTGGGATCTATAGAAAAGGTGGTTTGGGCAAATGCTCACAATTTTTTCTAGGAAACCACGAGTCCCCTATTAGACGAGATCGATTTATAATCCCAACATTGGTGAAGAATATTCGGGACGGAGGCATGCTGCAAGAAATACGAAGACCGTATGTTGTTAGAGACTGGCAGGACGCTTGTATTTCTATAGCGCAGATGGCGCTAGCGATAGCAAGGTCACCTGGCACTGATTTTGTGGTTGGCTCTGGCAATAGTTATAGTATTGCAGATATAGCCAATAAACTCTCAGATATAAATGGAAAACAGTCGCTTTACGAGCGGCCTTACAATCCAAATGAGAAGGACATTATCAGGATCGATCCATCGAAAATAGAGAGTACGACGGGTGTACGGGGAAGCGACGAAAACGTTTGGGAAATGTTGAGATATATGAACGAGAATTGGGGGCGAATAAATTGCGCGAGAGACAACAGTTGGATTAAAAAAAGCCCAGGTTGGAGTGCTTTAGAAAGAGCACTGAACGAATTGTCGAAAACTATGGAGTAGGGTGAAGGAGAGGGTACTAGGTCGGAAAATTGGCTTTACCTGTAAGATTTCGGACGTCTTAGTTGCAGAGGAATGCGGAGAAGAGATCTGCCTTAATCTGAGTGCTGGACACGCGACGTTTCTATTAAAAAAGGCTTTAGCGCCTAGCTTTAGGAAGTCTCTATGTTCCAAAGATCCCGAGCGAGACCAATCGAAGCCGTAAGAACACGATCGCAGTTCAAGCGCCTTGAGCAACTCAGCGCCTAAGCAACAAGGACCGAAGGAAACAAAATCCACCAAACAATGCGAGAATCTCTATTTTACACTGTGTTGAAACGAACAGAGCATCCATTGCAACTCAGGGAACTGCGATCAACATGATGAGCTACATTAAGAGAGGTGTAAGGTCTGCCTAATGGGTCATTTCAAAGATTACTTTCTGGAACGCAGACAAAAGCGAATGGCCAAGTGGGACTATTACTTTGATGCGTATGATCGCCATTTATTTAGATTCGTAGGCAAAGCTCCTGTAATTTATGAAATTGGCGTGGCGGACGGTGGATCGTTAGATTTCTGGAGAAAGTCATTAGGCCCGGGCACTACTGTAGTTGGGATTGATATCGTCGATAAATGCAAAGAGCATGAGAACCCGTTAGACAACATCTATGTTGAGATCGGGGATGGTCGCAGCGTGGCGTTTCTACTAGGACTAATCAAGAAGTATGGGAGGCCCAATATTGTCATTGATGATGGAGATCACAATAGCTTTGCAATGAAGAGGAGCCTTTCAATACTCTGGAAAGAGCTGCGCAATGACGGCATTTATATCATTGAAGATTTGCATGGGGTGTTTTGGCAGGAACCGAAGGACTGGGACTTGTCCATATTTGACTTAATTAGCCAAGAGATTATGGGAATTAACTCACCTGGATCAAGAGGTCATGCCAAGCCTAGTATGTTGTCCAGTTCATTGAAGCTTTTAGCTTGCTATTGGTCATTGTTCATATTTGAGAAGTCAGAAGATTTAAAGGCACCACGGGCAGTTAGTATTCAGAATGGGGAAGTTACCGTGATCACAGAGGCTTCTTAGCTCGAGCAATCAGCATCTTCTCCTTACTGAACCGGGTAAGAGATGTTTTTTCGTATAATGCGTAAGGAGTAAGTGCATTTATTATGGGAGGTATGGTCCTTGCAAGAGGATGAAGCCATGTAAAAGGAAGTTGATAGAGTTTTTCAACTTGAATAGCCTCATATTCACAGATGCTTAGTGCATCTCGCAAGGATTTGCGAGAGAATGGTGATACATGTGTGCAATCGTTGTAGAAGTTTCTGAATTGGCTCTCCCAATCAGGAGTGAGACAAATGAATGTCCCTCCAGGCCTGAGCAAGCGTCTCATTTCGACCAGCAATGCAAATGGATCATGGAAATGCTCAATTACAGACTTAGAAAAGACAATATCAAACGAGTCACTAGGCATGCTTATACCTTTAGTCAGGTCTTGGTGAGTATACTTATAGTCTGACGGATGATCATAGGCGCTATTGTCGATCGCATGAACACGATGGAACTTTGAGAAATACAACGACAGTTCGCCCCTCCCACATCCGACGTCAAGAAGGTCAAGTGGGCCAGGCGGCATGTAGTCTTCCAGAAGGAGGTGAGCGAGCTTGGAGGGATAGCCCGTATAGGGCTTGTTCTTTGCAGAGTAGACCTTAGAAAGGTAGGTTGTTCCGGCTTCTTTCATTCAGTTAACCAGATGCTAGTATGTTCTGATTATAGGGCGGCAACATGGTCCGGATAGGTCTTGTACATTTTTATACACTCGGGGAAGCTTTTATCGGTGCTTTAGACAAAGCTAATATCAAAATAGAATTTGCATCTGTTCCGCATTTCGCCCATGAAACAGTGGACCGTAAGTCTTTTCTTGCCAGCAATGCTCGTGCTCTAATTTTCGATATTGCCGCTTGGAACAACTTTGATGCAGGCTATTCTGACCTTAATCAACAAAATGAGTGTATTTTATCGGATCGAGAAAAGATGCAGTTGATCATTCAATCTGAACGTTTAGATCACCTATCTGAAATATCGATAGCAGACAGACTCCATCTCTTAAGCGTTATAGTTAATAAATCCGTTTATCTCTTGCGCCAGCACAGTATTGAGGCGCTCTTTTATGGCGGAACTCCGCATTCTTTTGCAGACTGTACTCTTTTTTACGTAGCCAGATCGTTGGGAATCCCCACATATACCTTCCAAGATGTGCCTGGTTTTTTTCCCAACTCCTTTTACCACAATAGCAATCACTCCTGCAAAAGCAGCGATTTTGATTTTGCTCTAGGTGAGCGTGTAGGAGAACTTATTGGCCTATTTAGTCGAGAAGAAAAGAGTATCTTTGTAGATCGGAATAAGGAGCGTAGCGATCCATGGAAAGATTCATATACAAGGGTGACTACAGGAAAGTCAAGAACAAGAGACCTTCTTATGGAGTATGCTTGCAAAGATCCAAATGCGAAACTAGGGATAGAATATCTAAACTACTGGGAAAGCTTAACCATTAGAAAGCCGATCGAAAACACGTCAGACAAAAAGCTACTCTTGTTTCTGCATGTAGATCCTGAGTGCAGTGTGAATCCATCATCTGGCACGAAGATCATGACGCATCTTAGGTTTCTTCAGATGGTAAATAGTATAGTCCCGAATGACTGGCGAATATTTATCAAAGAACATCCATCCATGTTTATGGCAGCTTGGCAAAGGGGTTCAAGAGGATATAGCCTCGGAAGATCTTCAATATTTAGAAGTTATATAGAGTCAGTGGGAAGATTTTCATTTATACCTGCTGAAGTGAACGCGCGTGACGCGATTTCACTTGTTGACTGTACTGCAACAATCCGAGGAACTGCTTCAACGGAAGCAATTCTTGCAAGGAAGCCATGCCTAGCAACTTCCTCGTCACCAATTAATGGGGTTCCAGGTATGATTAATATTGAGACAATAACGGATTTCAATCTCGCTTACATAGAAGCAGCTAAAGAGCTGGAGCCATCCAAGATTAATGATCATGATTTATTAGGAAGCATCCTTAAGAACACAGTACCGGCAAGTGCAAATGGATCAAAAAATCTTCTTGCTTCTATTGACAATACAGAATCAGTCAACAATCAATTATTGCTAGCAAATGTTGTTGAGAGTTTTGTACGCAGATGAATATAACAAACCTTCTGGAAATAGTCAACAGCGGTTGTAATGAATATTATTCAGACTTTCTTAGTCTAAATGTAGGCGAGATGCATGTTGTCGTCGTTGGCTATGGATCTATTGGCAAAAGAATTGCAAGTCTTCTAGACGCATGTGGTGCCAGAGTGAGCATAATTTCAAGACACGGGGGTTCACAAGTTACTGTTTCAAATAGAGTTGACAAGTCGCACATGAGTGCAGACATGGTAGTAGTCGCTACAGAGACAAGTGATCATATTAAACAGCTGAAAACGCTGTATGACTTAGATTATCAAGGCCTAATATATGTTGAAAAACCCCTAGTCTCATCTCTAGAAGAGATTAATATGATACAGGATGAATTCAGCAAGTCTTTTACGAAGAGAATGTTTTGTGGCTATAACTTCAGGTACCATTTGCTTACAGAGATAGTAAGTAGATTCATAGCCAGGCTGGGAACGGATAGTATGTTTATACAATACACTTACAATGAAAACGTTAAAACCTGGAATAACTCGATACCTTGGCATACTTCATATGCAACATCACCAAATGGCGGGGGGGCGATATTGACTCTTTCGCACGCCATAGATCAGCTGAGATATATGATTGGGGAGCCGATAAAATTTGAGCAGATGATAAGAATGCCGCCACTATTAAATACGGCAAGCAATGAAGGAGTAGTCGCCAAGGTAAATAGTACTGGAAAACTCCAATCTATTATTGGAATTCTGGAGATTGGATTCCATTCTTATCCTGGGGTACATTCCATCTGTATTAATACAGCTTGTGCTTCGATAGAAGCCGATTTCAAACGTGAAGAGCTGAGAATTGGCGACCCAGAGAAACGCACAGTATCAATCATGAGATTTGAAGATCTGAGAGACTTGTCTATTAGAAAGTCACTGACTACTTTGCTGGTGACAAAACATCATAGTTGCAATTTCATTGAAGCTGCAGCTACCATTGGTAGCTGCGAGCTTCTATCGTCTTAGTGCCTGATATCATCATAGTTACTGGAGCATCGGGCTTTCTCGGAAAACAGTTGGTAGAGCGCCTAAGCCTCGAAAATCAGTGCCCTGTATGGGCTCTTGATAGGACTATCTCTGGTTTTTCCAGCAATATAAACTTCTGCAAAGTTGATCTTTCTTTAGAGGGCTCTATACGTAGCTTTGTAAATTCATTAGATAATACCAATGGTGCTCGGGTCTTGCTTTATCACGCTGCTTCGCTCAACCCAACAGCCAATGATCTTGCTACCGTCAATAAAAGAAGAGACATGTTAGGGGATGCTATCATGCTAATACCTCTGGCGGTAGCCATTGAAATTGTTGGACTTTTAACGTTGATGCGTCTTCTATCACAGAATAGAGTTGGCAGTATTGACATTATTTGGTTGAACTCGATATACGGAGTTATGTCTCCGGATCCAAGATTATATGAAGATGCTGGACTTGCGGCTAAACCGCTACACTATCCTGTTGTTAAGCATGCTGCAATGGCAACTAGCAACTACATAGCTCTTTTAGAGCTTGACGTTCCCGTTACAGTAAAATCTCTTGTCTTGGGTGGTATTTCGTCAGGCCGTGAGAATCAAGACTTCAAAGAGTCATACCAGAAGTACATGGGCCACAAGCTCCTTGAACCAGAGGCAGTGTTATCAAGGCTCGTGAACTTTACTGATTATGCTAACATTGATAGTAATGTCGAGTACATAATCGGTCAAGATGTCTGAGGCTCCAGAAACTGTAATTCTTGCTCTTGTTCCAGCTAGAGGAGGCTCAAAAGGAATAGCTAATAAAAACCTTCAAATGTTGAATGGCATTCCACTAGTTGCTCACTCTATTCAGTATGCATTAAATGACCTGCTAATACAGAAAGTCTATGTTTCAACTGATTCTATCGAGATTGCGAACACCGCTAGAGATTTTAACGCTGATGTGCCCTTCTTGAGGCCTTCCCATATTTCGGGTGATCTGTGTAGAGATGAAACCTTCGTTGAGCATTTTATCCTATACTTAGTAGATCATTCGATAAGATGTGATTATATTGCCCTCTTGCGTCCTACCTCTCCTGTTAGGCCAGATGGAATGATTTACGAAGCACTTTCTCTGGCGCAGAAACATAATGCAACATGTGTACGTGCAATAACTGAGGCAACTTGTAATCCCTTTAAATGTTGGTACGAAGTCAATGCTGGTCAACCAGTACTCTCACCAATTTCTAACTATGGACATGAAGCGTATAATTCGCCTCGTCAAGAGCTACCGAGATATTACTGGCAAACCGGACAACTTGACTTAATCGATGTTAAATCTTTCATGTCGAGCAAGAGCATTACCGGTGACAGGGTTGTTGGTCTCTTTGTAGATAGTGAGTACGCTTTTGATATAGATAGTCTAGACGATCTAAGGTCAGCAGAAAAGGCACTTTAAGTCATGCTGTTACGTTAACTCTAGAAGTAGAGGCGCAACTGATCTGCATCATTGACTAGATCCCAATAACAGCGGGTATATCTGAATCCCCTGCCTACTTTAATGTAATGAAATGTTTGTAGTGACTCTTTATGTATCCTGTCAATATTTACGAGCCAAATCTTGTAACTGGCTATTGAAATACAGCGACAACCTTGAATAAGACTTGTATCGAGGCGAGAATAATATAAGAAACGTCTAGAGACAAGGCACTTATATGGTACCTAACTTATAGACCTTAATTTTGAAGCGATCCAGGAAGCCAAGAGCTCATTTAGCTTGAATGACTAATTCACGGCTTCTACTATATACTTGTGTATTTCATTAAAGTCCTTCATATCATTCAAGTGCTCGAGATCAGTAGTAATTCGTGCGAAGAAGGCTCGAGGATCATACTTTAGTGTATTTGTCTTTGCACATGCTTCCCACATAAGCGGAGACAAGCCACTCTTATAGATCTGAGCGATAAGTTTTTGAGTCTCCTTTGCAGTGTAGCCACGCTTATGCCCATGGATCTCAATGAACAGTTGCGAAATCCTACCTAATAGACCTTCTTTTGCAAGTCTTGAAACTAGATTGTACTCCGCACCTTCGATGTCCATCTTTAGAATGATCTCGCTGTAGCTTGCAGAAAGATCCTTAAACCATCCGACAAAGTCAAATGATATAACTGCTCTCTTTCTTTGGTTGATTCCACCAAACTGTGATAGTTGCCATCCATCGAAGTAAATGAGTGACGTTGTCTCAGATGAACCTAATGCCGCAGGAATCAGATTGATAGATGAGAAATGGTCTTGAAGAGGCATAACCCGAGCTATCCAGCCAGGTATAAACTCAATATTCGGCTCAAAAGAATAGACATCAAAATTATGGGAATCATGACCTTTCCAATTGAGAAAAGCTGCTACACTCTGTCCATAGTTTGCTCCAAGGTCCAGGAATAACTTTCTCTCTTCAAATGCTTCGCTTAGCGGAGAGCCTTCGTTCCAGAAGAAAGTCTTGTGTGTTGACATCTCTTGATTTTGTGGTGGTACTTTCGATCTCAGGGCAAAGCAGCTTCGGGCGTGTTCATGGGGTAAGTGCTCTTTTTAAATAAACACCTGTGTATGTTCCGCTACGAGACACCTCCTCAGGCGTGCCAGTAGCCACTATAGAACCTCCTTTGTTTCCACCTTCAGGTCCAAGATCAACTATCCAATCTGAACATCGAATAACATCAAGATTGTGTTCAATGCAA
>Ga0194123_10006321_pt1 | contig 12297 bp, 9 predicted proteins | sample TA2MahsurfametaG_5_FD_155479 | JGI IMG/M metagenome (GOLD analysis project Ga0194123, IMG submission 155479) | Freshwater microbial communities from Lake Tanganyika, Tanzania - TA2015023 Mahale A surface | ecosystem: Environmental > Aquatic > Freshwater > Lake | place: Tanzania: Lake Tanganyika... | reverse complement strand
TTTTGCGGCTGAACTGGTGGCAACCGGATATTTGCACAATCACGCACGCATGTGGTTTGCGGGGTGGTGGGTGCATCAGGCCCGCCTGCCTTGGCAATCAGGAGCAGTTTTTTTTTATCGTCACCTGCTGGATGGAGATCCCGCCTCAAATACCTTGTCCTGGCGGTGGGTAGCGGGATTACAAACTCCAGGAAAAAGCTATCTTACTCGCCGAGAGAATCTTGAAAAATACCTTGCGCCGACATTACGCGAGTCGCTTGCTGAAGGGTTAGCAGCCTTCGAGAATCCCCAAGTCTTACCCGCACCGATTGCGCAACTCCCCTCGGGTCCGGTTACTAATATACTGCCGCAACCGCCCAAACTAACGCAGCCAGCCGGTCTTTGGATTCACGAAGAGGATCTTGCGGTTGAAACTTCCGCCCTTGGTAAGCAGTCCTTCGCTGCTGTCGCGGTTACCGGTAACGTCGCAGAATGGGATCAGCGGCAGTTTCCCAGCGCAAAAAGGCAGTGGATCTCGGACGCGCTCCGAGATGCTGGGGTAAGAGCCGAATCCACTTGGCAGACCCCAGTTTACTTCAACACACAGACCCAGCACAAAGAAGCTCTGCTTGGTTGGGCGTTGTCCCACAAAATCAAGTCGGTAGTGGCACTGCGACCAGAAGTTGGCCCGTTGCAAGATTCCCTGCCAGCTTTAGAGGTTGCGCTGGCCAGCGAGCACATTGGCCTCGTGCTTATAGATCGTCCTGAGGACCAGCGGCTAAAGCCACTCGCGACGGGCGGGTTCTTCCCTTTTTGGGAGCGACTCCGCAAACAACTCATTTCTTCTAGAGAAAAACACAACCATTTGCTCATGCATCAAGAAGCGGCATCTCTTTCATGATTTTCACCGACAAAATAATCGCTGTTCCTTGGCGGTCGATTTATCAGGCCTTCACCTGCGTCCTGCCCTCGTCAAGAAGGGAGTTGTTTGCTCCTGGATTGCTCTACTTGAGGCGGCTCAATCGAACAGCGCTGTTGGGAGATTGTTTAGCGTGCTAGCTTTTTGAACCCTATCATTTTACTAAAGTTTATGCATGCGCCTACCACGATTTTAACAAAAAGCCTCCTTCTTGAGCCTCGCCGCCGACGCTCAACACGCGTGCACGAGGGTTCTCAAGTAGCAAAAGAGAGAATCTTCCAATTCTTCCCTGAGAGACTCACTACAAACGAGACTCACTCTCAGAAGTACGTGGCGGCAAACACTATACTTTCACTTTTCAATTCCTTGCCTCATCACTAGCTTGCTTACGAAATGTCGATGAAAACTCAATTGGCCCTCGTTTTTGCCGTGTCACTAGCGGCTGTTCCAGCCGTCTCTGCAGCCGTAGATTTCGTGAAGGAAATTCAGCCTATCCTCGAAGTGCATTGTATTAAATGCCACGGCGAGGACCAAAAGAAAGGCGGGCTGCGGCTGCACACGCTGGCCGACGCCCTCAAAGGTGGCGACAGCGGCCCAGCGTTCGTAGCCGGCAAGTCAAAAGACAGTCCGCTTTATACCACCACAACGCTCAAGCCAGACGACGAGGCCTTCATGCCCCCGCAAAAGGAGGGCCCGCTGCCCAAGGAACAACAAGCCAAGCTACGCCAATGGATTGACAAGGGCGCGAAATGGCCAGCCAGTGCGAAGCTCGGCGTGACGAAAAAAATCAACTTTGTTAAGGACATACAACCCATCTTCGAGTTCAACTGCGTGGCCTGCCACCGCGAGGGCTACGCGAAAGGAGGCCTCCGCATGGACACGCGCGAGCTGACCTTCAAGGGCGGCGACAGCGGCGTGGGCGTGGTGCCATTTCTGGCCGAGAAAAGCCCGGTTTACACCAGCACCACCTTGTCCATCGATGACGAGGCGGTGATGCCACCCAAGGCAAAGGACCGGCTTACGAAGGACGAGATAGAGTTCATAAAGCTTTGGATCAACCAAGGTGCGGTCTGGCCGGACGGCTTAGTACTCCAGCAAAAAAAGAAAGAAGCTCTGAGCGCCAACGAGAACGAAGTGGTCGCGGACATTTACAAATTCATCCTAGCAACGCACAAAGAAAAGCCTGTCGGCGAGATGCGGGGCTACACAAATACTATCGTGGGCACCGAGGTCAGCTACGCGCTGGCACCGATCCCCGCCGGAGAGTTTATCATGGGTAGTTCCATGGGGGAAAAAGGTCGCGACTCCAACGAGGGCCCGCAACGAGTTGTTAAGATTTCGCCTTTCTGGATGGGCACGCACGAAGTCACTTGGAACGAATTCGAGCTGTTCATGTATGTTGATGAAGAAAAGAAATTCAAAGACCGCATCAAGACCGACGCGGCGATTGACAAGATTTCCGAGGGCGTCGCGCGGCCAACCAAACCCTACGTAGAGATGTCCTTTGGCATGGGCAAGGACGGCTACCCGGCCATCAGCATGACGCAGCACGCGGCGAACAAGTATTGCCAGTGGCTCTCCGCTAAGACCGGGCATTTCTACCGCCTACCAACCGAAGCCGAGTGGGAATACGCTGCGCGCGCCGGCACCACCACGGCTTACTCTTGGGGCGACGATCCGGCCGAGGCGAAGCAATACGCTTGGTTCGAGGCCAACAGCGATTTCAAGTATCAGAAAGTCGGCCGGAAGAAACCGAACCCTTGGGGCCTCTATGATATTCATGGCAACGTGGCCGAGTGGTGTATCGACCAATACGAGCCGAATTACGAGAAAGTGAAATCCCTTTTACAGGATCCATGGCTCAAGCAGGCCACGCCATATCCACAAGTGGCGCGCGGCGGGTCCTGGGACGACGGCCTAGCCAAGCTACGCAGTGCAGCGCGGCGCGGCTCAGATAAGTCGTGGAAACAACAAGATCCTCAGCTTCCTAAAAGCATTTGGTATCTTACTGATGCACAGTTCTTGGGTTTTCGCATTGTGCGTCCACTCAAGGTGCCGAGCTTGGACGAAGTGTTTCGCTACTGGAACAGCGGGCAGGAAAAGGAGTGAGGCCGAAGGTGAGGCTATTGGTGAGCCGAACTCTTGGTGAGGCTCAGTTGCCAGTGTCTTATATGAAGTCTGGCTTACGAATTAAGCACGCTAAGCCTTAGCCCCAAGCAGCGGTAAAGCGGCTTTAATCCCTGCGAATGGCCGTCCACGTTTTGCCGTCCGCGCGAATAACACCACGATACATGCCCTCGGAATTAAAAGGCATGGCCACGTTGCCCTGAGCGTCCACAGCAATGACGCCACCACGGCCGCCGGCCTCCTTTAGCTTGCGCATTACGACTTCATCCGCCGCGTTGGCAAGCGTGACGCCCTGATACTTCATCTTCGCAGCGATGTCGTAGCAAACGACGCCCCGAATAAAAAACTCGCCGTGGCCGGTGCCAGAAACAGCGCAGGTGAGGTTGTCCGCATACGTGCCCGCGCCGATAATGGGCGAGTCTCCCACACGGCCAAAGCGCTTGTTGACCATGCCCCCAGTCGAGGTGCCGGCAGCGAGATTGCCGTGCTTATCCAGTGCCACCGCGCCGACGGTGCCGATGTTTTCGAGATTATTAAATTGTACCTTCTTCTCGCCTGCCTTGTGAGTCTTTTCCTTCTCCAGCCGCTGGATGCGCTGCAACTGAAGCCGCCGTTGCTCAGTGATGAAGTATTCCGGCGGCATGAATTGAAGATCGTGCTCCTTGGCAAGCCGCTCCGCGCCCTCGCCGGCCAACAAAACGTGCGGGGTTCGGTCCATCACGAGGCGCGCCAGTTCGATGGGGTTTTTGACGCGCTTCACATCCGCACAAGCGCCAGCCTTGTGCGTCGCGCCGTCCATAATGGACGCATCCATACCCACGGTGCCGTCGGCGGTGAGCACGGAGCCTTTGCCCGCGTTAAAGAGCGGTGAGTCCTCCAGAATCTTGATGGCGGCGATCACGGCGTCCGACGACTTGCCGCCGCGCGCGAGCACGGAATGCCCGGCGAGCAACGCCGCGTCCAGCGTCGCCCGCGCGGCCTTCTCCTTCTCCGGCGTGAGGTCTTCCTTGGGAATCACCCCCGCGCCGCCGTGGATGACGAGGACGAAGTTCTTGGCAGACTGGGAGCGGGAGGCGGTGGGCATGAGGAGAATCGTGGCCAGGACGGCGGCTATTACGGCCCGACGTAAGGAAATCCCAAGTCCCAAGCTCACGTCGTTCATTTTTTCCTCTTCCCCGGCTTGAACAGCTCCAACTGCGGCTCGCGGAAGAAGTCGTAGTTCTTGAGGATGCGGATGACTTGCAGCAGGTCGGACTTCTGGTAATTGCGGTTCACTTCTATTTGCTCAATAAGGTCGCCAAGCATGGTGCGGAACGGCAACACGGCATCAATGCCCTTGGCGCGCAGCAGCTCGATGCTCTGCGCGCGCGCCTCCTCGCCGCTCGGCAGCGCGGGCACAACCAGCATCTTGGTGAGCGGGCCGTCGCCGCCAAAGGACTTCGCCGCCTGCTCGAACGCGGCCGGCTCAACGAAGCGGAAAATCTCCGGGGCGTTGGCCAGCACTGCCGGACTGAACGTTTCGGTATGCCAGCCCTTCACGACCACCAACGCGCGCGCGACGCCCGCGAGGTCCGCCGAGCCGAGCACAAAAGGCAGGGACGCGCCGGGCGCGTATCGCGGGTTTAACGCGTAAAAATCGATCTCATCGTCCTCGCGGCGCGACGGCGCAACATACTTGCGCTGCTGTCGGACGAAGAAGCCGTGCAATTCGAGGTACTCGCGGACAATGGTTTCAGAAACGGCGGACATGAATCAGGATTAGCGGTTAGCGATTTGCGATTTGTGACTATGAAGCGCGTCGAGGGCGCGATGCACCGCGGCGATTGGCACGCTGCAGCCCCATGTGACCTTGCCGATGCGCTCAGCCAGCACGAACCTGATTTCGCCACCGCTGACTTTCTTGTCGAGCGTCATAGCCGCGAGGAGTTTGGCGCGCCGGGCCGAAGTCAACGCAATGCTCACGGGTAGGCCAGCCGTGACAAACAAAGCGCGAATGCGCTCCACGTCCTTCGCGGGCAAACCGTGCCATGCTGCGGAAAGATGCGCCGCCGCGACTTGCCCGATTGAGATGGCCTCACCGTGGAGGTAACGCCCGTATGACGTGATCGCCTCAATTGCGTGGCCGATCGTGTGGCCAAAATTTAAAATCGCCCGTAGTCCGCTCTCCGTCTCGTCCTGTGAAACGACGTGAGCCTTGATTTCGCATGAGCGCGCAACGATGTGAGCCAGCGCAACAGAGTCGCGGCGGAGAATCTGGGCCATGTCACGCTCTAGCCGCGCGAAGAGGTGCGCATCGTAAATGATCCCGTATTTGATGACCTCGGCCAATCCTGCACGGAACTCGCGTTCGGGTAGGGTACGAAACGTGTCGAGGTCGCACAGCACGCGTCGCGGCTGGTGGAACGCGCCAACGAGATTCTTGCCCGCCGCGAGGTTCACGCCCGTCTTGCCACCAACGGAGCTGTCTACTTGCGCGAGCAGTGTGGTCGGCACTTGCACGAATGGGATGCCGCGCAAATAGCTCGCCGCCACGAAGCCAGTGAGATCACCCACCACGCCGCCACCCAACGCGACCATGAATGATTTGCGCTCAAGCCGGTGCGCGGCGAGTTGGTCAAAGCAGGCCTCCACCTGCTTTAGCCGCTTTGCCGTCTCGCCAGCGGGAACGGTGACCAGCACGGCGTCAAAGCCTGCACGTTTGAGACTGGCGAGCGCGGGCTTGGCATAACGCGGCGCGAGGTTGGTGTCCGTCACGACCGCGCACTTCTGTCCAAGCTTGAGCGCTGCACAGTTCGCACCGAGGCTGGCGAGCAAGCCGGAACCGATCTTAATATCGTAGCTGCGTGTCCCGAGGGATACCTTCACGGAGCGCATGTTGGATAGAGCCTACGGATCGGACACGTGCCTGTCACCGCCATTGTCATCAGTATCGCCAAAGAAACTTGGCTGGGAGGCACGCAAACACCGGGCTACTAGGACATCGCCCCCAATGCGGAAGTGTATAAGGCGCGGGGCGCGCCCTTTTTGGGCCGGCGGCTACCTGGACGGACGAACGGCCGAGCGGGTGCACAGACCTGAAGGCCAAAAGCCGAATTGACTGACCGCCGCCCTCCGGTATCCTCCGCGTCTCTTTATGGCGAAATTGACCATTCGAAACCTCAACGTGCGTGGAAAACGCGTCTTTGTGCGCGTGGACTACAACGTCCCCATGGAGGAAACGGACGGTCAGATGATTATCAACGATGCCACCCGCATAAAGGAGACGCTCCCCACACTAGACCTGCTTATCGCCGGCGGCGCGCGCATCATCCTCGCGGCTCATCTCGGTCGACCCAAAGGCAAACGAGAGCCTGCGCTGTCATTGCGGCCCGTCGCAGCCAAGCTGGCGGACCTTATCAACCGACCCGTCGCATTTGTGGACGACTGCATTGGCGAGAAGGTCGAACAGACCGCAGGCTTGCTCAAGGAAGGCGACATACTCCTGCTGGAGAACACCCGTTACTATGACCAAGAAGAGGCAAACGACTCAGCGTTTGCCGCGCAGCTTGCGAAGGTCGCGGATAGCTACGTGAACGATGCTTTTGGCGCAGCGCACCGAGCGCACGCGAGCACCGAGGGCGTAGCGCGGGTGGTCGCGGGGCGCGGTGGCCAGTGCGCAGCCGGCCTGCTAATGGAACGTGAGCTAAAGTTCCTCGGCGACGAGTTGGAGAACCCGCCCCGACCATTTGTGGTCATCCTAGGCGGCGCGAAGGTTTCAGATAAAATACAAGTCATTGACCGGCTGCTGGAGAAGGCAGATGCGATCCTTATTGGCGGCGCGATGGCATACACATTCAAATTGGCGCAGGGCTACAAGGTCGGGAAATCACTGGTTGAGCCGGACAAGACGGATGTGGCTAAGGCCGCATTAGACAAAGCCAAAGCGCGCGGCGTGAAATTTCTGCTCCCGACGGACAACACGATTGTCACGCCGATAAAGACCGAAAAACTCAACAAGAAGGGCAAGCCCATCATCGAATTCGATAAACCACGCACGAATGCCGAGGCAAACATTCCCGATGGCGAGGAGGGCGTGGATATTGGCCCAGCGACAGCGGCTGCTTTTAGTGAGGTCATCCTTGGGGCGAACACGATCTTATGGAACGGCCCAATGGGCATCTTCGAGGACAAGCGCTTCGCCGCTGGCACCAACGCCATCGCGAAAGCCGTGGTGGACGCCACCGCCAAAGGCGCGAAGAGCATCATTGGCGGCGGTGATAGCGTGAAGGCCTTGAATAAGGCCGGACTCGGCAATAAGGTGACCTTCATGAGCACCGGCGGCGGCGCCAGCTTGGAGTTCCTTGAAGGCAAGGAATTACCCGGCGTCGCAGCACTGACGAACAAGTAATCCAACGCTCAACCCGTAACTCCCAACACGCAACTTCTCCCGTGGACAAAGAACGTAAACTCATCATCGCCGGCAACTGGAAGATGAACAAGACCGTCGCCGAGGGGCTGGCCCTCCTCGACGGCCTCAAGCGCGAACTCGCGAGCGTAAAGGAAGTGGACATCGTCGTATGCCCGCCCTACACCGCGCTGGAGTCCGTCTCCAAGGCTATTGATGGTTCCAACCTTCGCCTTGGTGCACAAAATATGAGCGAACATAACTTCGGCGCGCACACGGGCGAAATTTGCGCGGGGATGCTCAAGGAATTCCTGGTTCGTTATGTCATTTTAGGCCACTCGGAGCGTCGGCAATACCAACTCGAGGGCGACCCGCTTATCGCAAAGAAGGCCGCTGCCGCACTCACCGCGTCGCTCAAGCCCATCGTTTGCGTCGGAGAAAAACTGGAGGACCGTGAGGCTGGCCGGACCGAGCAGATCGTTGAGACGCAGGTGCGCGGCAGTCTCGCCGGGTTGACCAAGGCGCACATGGAGGAAACCATCATTGCTTACGAGCCAGTCTGGGCCATCGGCACCGGCAAGACGGCGACGACGCAGCAAGCGCAGGAGGTTCACGCGTTCATCCGCGGTGTGCTTACCCAAATGTTCGACGAGGGCACCGCTCGACGCGTCCGCATCCAATACGGCGGCAGCGTGAAGCCGGGCAACGCACGCGAGTTGATGAGCCAACCGGACGTGGACGGGGCATTAGTGGGCGGCGCCTCACTTGCCGTGCGCGACTTTGCCGACATCGTAAAAAATTCCATTTAACCTGACTATTAACCGCTAAATTTTATGAGTTTCGTCGCTGGACTTTTGACCGCTGTCCTCGTGCTGGACAGCCTGTTCCTGATTCTCCTCATCCTCGTGCAGTTGCCAAAGAAGGAAGCTGGTGTCGGCCAGGCCTTCGGCGGCGGCGCGACCGACGCGCTGTTTGGCGCAGGCACCGGCAACGCGCTGACAAAGATGACCAAGTATGCGGCGACCATCTTTCTCGCCTTAAGCCTCGTGCTCTATGTAATGGGGAGTCAGGCTCGCAAGTCCGGCAGCGGCGTGCGCGAGCAGTTGAAGAAGGACGGCGCGGCTTCCGTGCTACCACCAGCCAAAACCACACCGCCGACTGCCTCACCCGTGCCGGCCATCGTGCCGCCGCCCGCCTCGATTTTAACGAACGTCGTGACGACGAACCTGCCGGTGGCAACCAACGCCGTCGCACCCAAAGTCACGATCAGCAGCAACACACCGCCGCCAGTGAAGAATGCACCCTCGACAAACGCGCCGGCAAAAAAATAGTTTCGGCAGCATGCCGTCTGCGAAATACGCCCTTGGAAAGCCCCCGAGGGCGTTTCGTTTTCCAGCTTCAACTCGCGCCTCCAATCTTTTTGTTGCTGCTCCCAAATTCGGTAACTGGACCGGGATCAACATCAAGATCAGCGGCAAGGGCTGCGTCCTGAAGCCTCTTATCGTCCTGCTACTGGCATTGGGTTTGACCGGCTGTATCCGCTCTGAGCCGCCCGCTGATCTCACTATCATCAACGGCGCGGAGCCAGAGTCGCTCGACCCAGCCATCATCACCGGCCAACCGGACATGCGTGTGGTGAAATGCCTCTTCGAAGGCCTCACCCGGCTGGAAGGCACTAACGCCACGCCGGTTCCTGCGCTCGCCGATCGCTGGGACATCTCGCCCGACGGCACGATTTACACCTTCCACCTCCGCAGCAACGCCGTGTGGTCCACCGGCCAGCCCATCACGGCGGACGACGTGGTCTGGTCGTGGCGGCGCGCGCTCGATCCCGGCACGGCGGCGGATTACGCGGGCCAGCTCTACTTCATCAAGCATGCGGAGGAATACAACACAGGCCGGACCAATGCGGCGAACGGCAAGCCCTTCACAGCGGAAGATGTCGCCATCCGCGCGCTGAACCCGCGCACGGTGCGGGTGGAACTCATCGCCCCGACCGCATTCTTCCTCGACCTGGTCGCGTTCCCAACAATGGCCGTGGTGCCGCGCCACTGGGTTGAAAAGCACGGGGACCGCTGGTTGATGACGCCGCCCGTGCCGGTAAATGGGCCCTACCTGCTCGATCAATGGCGCGTGAACGACAAAATCCGAGTCCGCCGCAACCCCAGCCATTGGGACACGGCGAATGTCCGCAGTTCCGTGGTGGACTTCCTTCCGCTCGACTCGGCGAATACCGCGCTCAACCTCTACGAGACCGGCGCAGCCGACGTGATCTGGGACAAGAATCTCGTGCCCAACGAGCTGATGGACGCCCTGCGCAAGCGGCCAGACTGCCACTTCTTCGACTACTTGGGCACCTACTTCGTGCGCTTCAACGTCACCCGCAAGCCGTTTGACGACCCACGCGTCCGCAAAGCGCTCGCACTCGCCGTGGACAAGCGGCGCATTGTCGAGAACATCACGCGCAGCGGCGAGAAGGTCGCCTCACACTTCACGCCCAAGGGGATGGTCATTTACCAACCGCCGGAGGGGCTGGGCCGCGATCTGGAACTCGCGCGGAAACTGCTGGCCGAAGCGGGCTTCCCCGGCGGCAAGGGCTTTCCGCCGTTTCAATACCTCTTCAAGACTGGCAAGACCGACGAGCAGATCGCCGTCGAACTGCAGGCCATGTGGCAGAAGGAACTCGGCATCAAGATGGAACTGCGCCAGACCGAGTGGAAGGTGTATCTGGCCGCACAGTCCAAGCTGGAATACGACCTGAGTCGCAGCAGTTGGATCGGCGACTACAACGATCCGAACACATTCCTCGACATGTTCATGGCCAACAACGGCAACAATCGCACCGGCTGGAAGAACGACCGCTACGACGAGCTTATCCGCGAGGGCAACCGTCAGACCGACCCGAAAAAGCGCGAGGCCCTGCTCCAGCAGGCGGAGTTGATCCTCATCCGCGACGAGTTGCCCATCGCACCGCTGTATTTTTACTCGGGAGTAAACTTCTTTGATCCCCAGCGTATCGAGGGCATCCACTTCAACCTGCTGGATGAGCACCCGGTGCACATGATCCGCAGGAAGCCGGTGAAGTGAGCGGGGCAGCGGTCAACGTCGCGGTCACTTCGCCTCGGGCTTGAGCACCGGTCGTGTCGCATCGATGCCCAGCGCGAGCAAGCCGTGGGCAAAGAGCGCGCATGCGCAGACGACGAAGACGATGCGCTGGCCGGATTCGGGAGTGTCGCCCAGCGTGGCGAGCTTTGGGGCCAAGACCGACAGCGAGGCTGCGCCGAGATTCCCCCACATGTTGCCCCAGCCGAAAGCCGCGGCCGTCGCCCGCCCGCCCACGTCCTGCATGAAGGCCCAGATGGCGGGATTGCCCATGTCCACGGCAAACGACACGAGCGCGCAGCACGCGATGACGCCCCACGCGGAATCCATTTGGAGGCAGCCCAAGTAGGCGGAGCCCGCGAGCAGGCCCGAGGCGGACATTGGCAACACCCGCCCCCAACGCGGTCCCAGCCGACGCACGCTCCAGTCCGCCAGCACGCCACCGACGAGTTGACCAAGCATCCCGCACGCGAGCGCAATCGTGACCATCCGCCCGCCGGCCACATCCTCGACGCCTTTTTGCTCCTTGAGGTAGAGCGGCAACCACGTCACGAGGAACACCCAACCGACATTGACGAGAAACTGACCGGCGGCGTTGAGCCAGAGGCTGCGGCTACGGCAGAACGCGCCGAGCATCGCAAATAATTCACTGGTGGGGACGGGCTTCTCCACCGGTGGCTGGCCGATGATCGCACGCTCGGCGTCGTTACAGTCGGGATGCTCCTCCGGGCGGTCGCGGACGACACGCCAGTAAAGCGCCGCGATAATGAGGCCGAGGGCGCAATCCACCCACAAGGGCCGCCGCCAATGCCCGAAATTGACCACCATCCACGCGGTGAGAAACGGCGCGAACGTGCCGCCGAGCCGGCCACCGAGCGACACCATCGAGCTCGCCCTCGCCCGCGAGGTCAGCGGCATCCACCGCCGAATGACCGCGCCGCTGGTTGGATACGCGCCAGCTTGAGCCGCGCCAAAAAGCAGCCGCACAATCATCAGCCCGGTGAAGCTGGACACCAGCCCAGTCAGGCCCGTGAGCACCGACCAAAGGACGATGTAAGCCGTGAGCATCTTGCGCGCCCCAAAGCGATCACTCGCCCAGCCAGCGGGGACTTGGAAGAGCGCGTAAGAGAGAAAGAACGCGCCCATCACGCGGCCTAGTTCATCTTTCGAGAGCGCGACATCCGCCTGAAACGACGCCGACTTCAAAATGTCCGCCATGCAGATGCGATCCAGGTAGAGGATGAACGCCATCAACATACTGACGGCGATGATGCGGTGGCGGACGTTGGAGTGGGTGGTGGTGGACATGAAAGGGGGCGGGGTGGCGGGCGAGTTTTAGGATTGGCTAGGAACTCGGACGAACCGCTCCGCTGATTGCATCAGCCCTCTCATGTAGCCGTAGGCGAAAAGCCGGCCCAGCATCGTGTAGCCCGGCTCGCCGTTCTCCTCGCCGATGAGTTGCGGAACGTGGTCGGGCCGCATCGGGCCGGTGAAGCCGGCTTCCCGATACGCTGCCATCGAAGCGACCATGTCGGTCGGGCCGTTGTCATGGAAGGTCTCGACGAAGTGCTCCGGTCCCGGGCCACGCACGTCGCGGAAGTGGACATAACGGATGTGCGGGCCGAGCCGACGGATGGTGGCCGGGATGTCCACGCCCAGCGCAGCGAAGGTGCCCTGGCAAAAGCAGATGCCGTTGTGCTTGCTGGGCACGAGCGCGACGAGCCGCTCGAAGTTCTCGACTGAGTTCATGATGCGCGCCTTGCCCTGGAACTCGGGCAGCGGCGGA
>Ga0194123_10006320_pt1 | contig 12303 bp, 9 predicted proteins | sample TA2MahsurfametaG_5_FD_155479 | JGI IMG/M metagenome (GOLD analysis project Ga0194123, IMG submission 155479) | Freshwater microbial communities from Lake Tanganyika, Tanzania - TA2015023 Mahale A surface | ecosystem: Environmental > Aquatic > Freshwater > Lake | place: Tanzania: Lake Tanganyika... | reverse complement strand
CGCCGTAACCCGCCGCTACCGGTCGAACATTCACTCAGGCATGGTGATCGTCTGGATAGCGACCTGTTTCCGGCGATCAGGTTTGACGCCTAGTCGTGGGTGGGGCCCCGGGACGCTCGCCTATTACCCCATCGCAGTAGAAACGCCATGCTCAGAGGTCTGCGTGCCGTCACATTCCTGGTACCTTGTAGAGCCCCAGCGATACCGGAACCACATAGGTAATCCACGGTACGAACGCTATGACCAATGCAACCACCAGCATGGTTGCGAGATAAGGCAGTAGATGTACGGTAACCTCTTTCACGGAGGCTCCGGCGATTCCCAGAACGATAAAGAGTCCAACGCCAAGGGGGGGCAGGAATAGGGAAATGCCCATTACCGTGGTCATCACGATGCCGTAATGAAGCAGGTCGACCCCCAGTTGCTGCGCGAGCGGTACGAAAACCGGCGTGATCATGAGCATGCCGGGTAAGCCGTCCAGTAGCGCGAATAGCACCAGAAAAACAAGTACCGATAGCACCAGAAATAGCGTAGGCCCTCCGCCTGCTGCCTGAAGCAACTTGGCGAGCGTTTGCGGAACCTGCTCAACCGTCATGAGCCAGGCAAAGATATTGGCACCCGCAATCATCAGCATCACAATGCCCGAGGTAACACCCGTGCGTACCAGCGCGCGGTAAAGGAAGGCGGGCTTGATTTCCCGGTAAATGAAAACGCCCACGACCAGCGCGTAGACCGCAGCGACAACAGCCGCCTCGGTGGGCGTGAAGACTCCGCCCAGGATTCCGCCGAAGATGATCACGGGTGTGAGCAGCGCCCAGAGCGCAGAGCCGAATGCGCGGGCGCGCTCAGCCCATGACGAGCGCTCTTCGGGAACCAGCCCTGCGCGGCGGGCATCGATCATCTGATGGGCCATCAGTGCGAACGCCATCAGTGCCGCGGGAAGGAAGCCGGCTGCGAACAGCGCGCCGATGGAAGTGTTCGTGACGCTCCCGTACACCACCATGGTAAGGCAGGGCGGTACCAGAATACCCATGCCAGCGGCCGCCGCAACGATCGCAGCGGCGCGCGCCGCGCTGTAGCCATGGCGCTTCATCGAGGGGATCATGACCGAGCCGACAGCGGCGGCGTCAGCCTGTGTGGAGCCCGAAATGCCTGAGAAGAACACCATCCCCACGATGACCACGTTGCCAAGACCTCCGCGGACATGACCCACCAACACTCGGGCAAGCGTCATCAGGCGCTGTGAGATACCTCCCGTCTCCATCAGTTCCCCGGCCAGAATGAAGAAGGGAATCGCGAGCAGGGTGAAGCTGTCTATGGCACCGAACGTGCGCGTGGCGACTACGTTGAGGGGAACTCCATCCATCAGCATCAGGCCAATGACAGCCGCGCCGCCGAGGGCGAAGGCGATGGGAACCCCCAAAGCGATCGCAGCGAGGAATACTGCAAGCGAGGCGGTCATCAGGAACCTTCAGCGTGGTCGGGGGCGTCGAGCGGATGCGCACCTGCGCCTGCTTGCACCCAGTGGGCCAGAAGGTGAAACAGCGCAGCGGCGGCGCCTACGGGGAGCGCGAGGTATGGCACCATCAAAGTGATGGGTAGCGCAGAGGAAAACTGGCCGCTCGCCTGCACGGTTTCGTTGATACCCGCTATCAGAAGCACCACGAGGAACCCCGCCACGAAAATTGAGGTGAGAAGTCCGAGAAGCGTCGACACGCTGTCAGACCGCGCCCATCGGCGCAGAATGTCCAGACCGAAGTGTCCGCGCAGGCGAAAGGCAGCGGCCGCACCGATCATGGTGATCCAGACGAACAGGTATCTCGCTACTTCCTCAGACCAGATGATTGGATCTGCGGTGATGTAGCGAGAGAACACCTGCGCGAATGTGACGGCGGTGATTGCCGCCACCAGAACGGCAAGCAGAACGGATTCGACCAGGCCGAGGGCCCGGTCGATCGCAAGGATGGCGCGCTTCACGCGACTCTGCTTACTTACCAAGCGCTGCGGTGATCTTTGCCACCAACTCTTTGCCTAGTCGTTCCTCTGAATCGATATAACTTTTCTTGCCGGCGGCAACAAAGGGTGCGAGGTCTGGGCGGGTGATGGTGACGCCGTGGCCGCGTAGTTCATCAAGCGCTTTGGCCTCACGGGCGCGTCGATCGTCAAGCAGAGCATTCCGACCCTCAAGCGATGCTTTGCGCATGACGGCTTGAAGGTCAGCCGGCAGGCGTTGCCACTGCTTCTCAGACATCACAAATGTATTGATCAACATCATGTGGTTGGTGATGGCGAGATTTTTTGCAACCTCGAAATGTTTGGTCGAGAGATAGGTGACGATGTCATTCTCAGCGCCGTCCACAACCCCCTGCTGAAGGGCTGTATAGAGCTCGCCGAATGCCATAGGGGTTGGTGCCGTGCCAAGCCCGCGGAACAGCGCAACGAAGGTGGGGTTGGGAATGACGCGAATCTTGCGACCCTTCAGATCGGGCAGTGCGTTAACCGCTGTGCGGGTGTAGACGCTTCGGAAGGTAACCTCCCAGAAATTTACGACCCGAAACCCTGCTTTTGCGGCGCGCGAGACAAGCTCCTCTTCCACAACTGGGCCATCGAGGAGTTTGTACGCTTCATCGGCGCTACCCGCCAGGTAGGGCAGGTCCAGCACTCCGAACTCTTTGACGAAGTTCGCCAGAACCGCGGAGGGGTCCACAACGCCCGCGATCACACCCGCCTGGGTGTTCTGCCAGAGCTCACGCTGCTGACCTAACTGACTCGAAGGAAAAATTTCGATTCGTATCCGGTTGTTCGAGTCTTTCTCCGCGACCTCTTTCATTCGTCTGAGACCCACATTGACCGGATGGGAGGGGTCTAGAACATTGCCGATGTTGAAACGAAATTCCTGCGCAACGACCGGATTGCTGTGAACCGATAGCAGAGTTCCCAGTCCGAGCGCGACGGCAAGTCCGATCGAGTGCGCGGTACTTCCGAGCTTGAGCATGGCGTTTTCCTAAGCGTGGTGGAGAAGATCGTGCGTGATACGTTGAACCGCCTTTGCGAGCGCGGAGTTGCGGTGCCGGACAGAACGGACAACATCTCGTGCCTCGCGCAGAATCGCGTCGACATCAAGGGAGACAAATTTTCGGTTATCGATCAGGACCTGCCCGCCGACAATTACCGTGGACACCGATGCGCCGCTTTCTGAAAAGAGCAGCTGTGCGGGGGCATCGTTAAGCGGCGTCCAGGTTGGCGTGGTGAGGTCATAGAGCACGCAATCGGCTGGCGCTCCAGCGGCTATTCGACCAAGCATTGGCTCGAGGAAGGCTCTGGCGCCACCCAGCGTTCCCATGGTGAGGGCCTGCTGCACGGTCGGCCAGCGCCGGCGATCGGGCTCATTGGGCCGGGGAAGAATGGCTGCGAGTCTCAGGGCCTCGTGCATCCCGAGATTGTCGTTAGTGTTGGCGCCGTCTGTGCCGACGCCAATATTGACGCCTGCAGCCAACATTGCGGCAATCGGCGCGAAGCCTGCGCCGATCTTCAGATTGCTTTCAGGGTTATGTACAACGGTTGTACCGCAATCGGCGAGAAGTGCGATATCGGCCTGGTCCACCCAGATCACATGGGCGCACGAAAGTCTCTCATCAAGAACGTCCAGGTCCTGGAGCTGAGCCACCATCGATTGCCCATAGCGATCGAACGCAAGCCGGGACTGAATCCGGGTCTCGAGGAGGTGGGTGTGAACGCCCAGGTTCAGGCGTCTTGCCAGGTCGGAAGCCCCCTGAAGTAGATGGTTGTTGCAGCGTAGGGGGTTGGAAGGCGCAGGGAAGATGCGGATCAGACCGTTGGCCGCGCGGTCGTATTTGCGCGCCAGGTCCTCAACCAGATCCAGCTGCGCCTGGGCGTCGAGAGGGGTCAGCGGGTTTTCGACTCCCGCATCGGCTGGAAAGCCTGCGGCGGGCAGAATGTCGTCGTATGGCGCATCGAAAATTCGCAAGCCAATACACGTTCTCAAGCCGGCCGTTTGATAGGCCTCGACGAGTGCGTCGACGTCATCCGGCCCGAAGCCCTGTTCGGGAAAATGATCGATGACAGCGGTGGTGCCATTTCGAAGGTGCTCTATGGCACCGACCAGGGCAGAGAGACGAATTTCGTCAGCGCTTCGATTCGCGGTGTCTGCCTGATTGAGCCACATGAACTCGCGGTGGTCGGCGCCATCGCCCAGCCCCTTCAGCACATTGGCGGGCGAGTGCGTGTGGGCGTTGACGAAACCCGGTGCGAGCAGGCGGTGTGTACCGTCAATGACCTTGAGCGCGCGCCTCGTGGAACTGCCGCCTGGAAGCACTGCAAGAATTTTTCCATCATGGATTTCAACATCGACTCGGGTCATCGACCAATGACTGTCCGGATCCAGCGCGAGCACATCGCGAATGAGCAACCCGCAACCTGAATCCTGAGCGCTCATGACGGGTCTCCGGTGACAAACCGATCGAGCCCCACATCGACTGCCAACGTGCGTTGATGGGCCGCCGCCACATAGGGCAGCAGCGCCTCATTGCGCGTGCGGATTGCGGCAAGGTCAGCCTCAAGTATCGGCATGAGGCGCTCCACCTCCTCGTAGAGGGATGCCTCATCCACGGTTGTGCAGCGACCGTTATCGATGACGACCTCTCCTCCTACGATCACGGTTCGCACCGACCGACCCGGCTCTGTCAAGACCAGCTGACGGACCGCATCATTGAGTGGGACGAAGGAAGGGTCGTCGAGCGCGAGCAATGTGATGTCGGCCTGCATGCCCGCGGAGATTCGGCCAATTTCGCCCTCAAGATTCAGTGCTCGGGCACCGCCTACAGTAGCGGCTCGGAACGCGTCGCGTTCGCTTGGGGAGGGCCCATGCGGCGCGCTTGCAGAGGACAGCAGCGTGAACAGTTTCATCGCCTGAAACATGTTTTGCACATCGGAGCAGCTGCTGTTGTCGGTACCCAGCGCAAGATGCGCGCCCGCCTTCGAATAGGCGGCAATCGGTGCCACGCCACTCTTCGATTTGAGGTTGCACGTCGGGTTGAGCGCGACATTCGCACCCGACGCTGCCAACATCTCGATTTCAGCGTGCGTGGGCCATACGCCATGAGCGATGGTGAGCCGCTCGTTAAGCAGCCCGACGCGTTCAAGGTGTCTGATGAGGGAGCCATTGTCGGCCGCGTAGTGCGAGCGTGCGGTCACCACATTCGCTTTGGACTCATACACATGCGTGAAGACCGGCAGGTTTTCCTGACGGGAAAGTTCTGCGAGCCCGATCAGGAATTCGTCGGTGCAGTTCTCAGGCGTCGCCGGACCCAGCCCCCACGTGATGCGCAGGTGTCTGCCAGCGTGCCGCAGATACTCGCCCTTCACTGTCGCAAGCAGTTCCTTCGCGCGGCCCGTGGGCTTGACGCTGGAGGACGTTTGCGCGAACAGCTCTGGGGGCATGACATCCTTCCAGAACGGAATACCGTGCTGCGCCGGGGCATCACCGACCTGCATCGCGAACACAGCACGAATACCTATTTCATCGTAGGCTTCGAGAATAACGTCGATGTGCTCGGGATCGAATGGGTACACCGTGACCATATCCTGGACGGTTGTGATGCCGGCTTTCAGGCACTCCAACGCGCCAATCAGAACCCGGGCTCTGATTTCTTCTCGAGATCTCTTAGGGTAGTTGGGTGGTATCGCGTGCAGAAACCACACCTCAAGGGGCATGGACGCAAAGGCGCCCTTGAGCAGCGTGTCGTGAGAGTGGTAGTGCGCGCTGACGAGGCCGGGGATCGCCATCATTCGACGCGCATCAATGATCTTCGCGCCCGTTGGGGGCGGCGTGCTCCCCGCCGGCTCGACACCCGTAATCCTGCCCGCTGAGATGAAGATGTCTTGTGCTGACGGTCTGGCTTCCGGTTGGAGGGGATCAAGAACCCGGGCGCTGGTGATGACCAGGTTTGGGTGAGCGTAACGGGGTATTGAGTTCATGTGAGGGATCGGTTGCGGGTAAGGGGCGCTACGGTCTCAACGCTTTCCCCCGAGAGGGCCTAGCATACGAGGAGTGTCGGGGTGTTGTTGCAGCAAGCCTTATGCCACGCTGTACGCGAGCAGCGCGCGCCTGGCCTTACCAACTGCAGAGGTTGCGAGTTGGCGCTCGGCGCTGCCGCGGCAATCGAGCCAATGCACCACGGCTGAGCAATGTGCTGCGCAAGCGGGCGCGGCGGTGCGGGCCGCCCCGTTTCGGTGCCCTCCCGGTTTGGGTCGAGCTCTCACCGCGCGCAGCGAAACCCGATGTTGTGATGCCCCGCAGCGGGTGCCCGCGACAGTGATCGGCCGCGCTCGGTCGTGCGCAACGATTCAGCGTTGGAATCGTGGCCGCCACCGCGCGTTGCACGTACTGGGCCGGGACTGAGGTCTTCGCGACCATCATCATCGCGATATGGGTAAGGACGGTAGGCACTCGAGACCCAGTGCCACGCGTTACCTGCCATACCGATCACCCCATAGGGGCTGGGATGAGCGATGGGCGCGGTGACGGCCGCGGTGTCGTTCCAGCCGCTTGAGAAATGCGCGTGCGCGGAAGTGGGCATGGCATCGCCCCACGGATAGCGTCGGGCATCGGTGCCGCGTGCGGCCTTTTCCCATTCTGCTTCGGTCGGCAGTCGCTTGCCAAGCGACTGGCAGTAGGCAAGTGCACCCAGCCAGCTTGCTTCAACGACTGGGTGGTCTTCGAACCCTTTGTCCGCGCGCCACACGCCGTTGACGCGATGGATGCGCGCATCACTATCGTACCAGTCAAAATAGCGGCGTCCCTGGGCGTCCACTGCGCCATGATTCTGGAGAAACTCCGCGAAGTCGGCGTTAGTTACCTGCAGGCGATCGATCTCAAACGCGGCAAGCGTCACCGTATGTGCTGGACGTTCGTCGTCGCGGCCATCGTTGCTGCCCATCGTGAACGGGCCTGATGGTATGCGCTCCATAGCCTGGGAGTGAACAGCCGGGCTGGCGGCCACCAGAGCAAACAGAAGAGGGAGCGTCATCCGATGCATGGCGGGATGGTAACCCGTTGGCGCAAGACCCGGCTGCCCGGGCCGGATGATCGCTCGTGTTGCGCGTCAATCAAGGCCCAACTTGATCCGGCGCGCCACGTCGCCCCATTTGCGTGAATCCGATGCGGCAACTGCGGCGGCCTGCTCGGGGCTTGACCCCACCAAAACCTGATCGGAGGCCGCCAGACGCGTCTTGACCTCCGGTACGTTGAGCGACTGCAGCAGCGCCTCGCGCATGCGGGCAACGATATCGTCCGGCGTCGCGCGGGGCGCCTGCAGGAAGAGCGCAAAATCAGCCTCGAAGCCCGGTACGCCGGCCTCATTCATGGTCGGCACATCGGGAAGCGTCGGCGAGCGCGATTTGCCGGAAACCGCCAGGGGAACCAGGCGACCGGCACGTATGTGCGGCAGCACCGTGGGGCCGGCAAGCAGCCCGCACGGCACCTGGTTGGCTACCACGTCCAGGGTGGCCGGCGCCGGGCCTTTGTAGGGAACGTGGGCCATGCTGAAGCCCGCCATATGCATCAGCAGTTCCATGGACAGATGACCGGGCACGCCAGCACCGCCCGATGCATAGGACAGTTTGTCGCTGCGCGCCCGGGCGATCAGTTCTGCCACCGTTTTGACGCCGAGCGCTGGGTTGCAGACGAGCGTCTGGCTGAACTGTGTGGTCATCATGACCGGCCGCAGGTCTTCCACCCGGAAGCCCAGACTTTTGTAGACATGCGGGTTGACGGTAACGATGGTGTCGGTTCCGAACATCCAGGTGTAGCCGTCAGGTGCCGCGCGAGCCACCTCCGCAGCGCCGATGTTGCCGCCTGCGCCAGCCTTGTTCTCGATCACGATGGGCTGCTTGAGTAGCGCCTGCATGCTGTCCGATGCAGCCCGCAGGACAATATCGCTGGGGCCACCGGGCGGATGCGGCACCACAACGCGAATCGGCTTATTCGGCCAGGCCGACTGTGCCTGGCTGGCGCTGGGGGCAAGGGCAAGAATTGCAGCCATCGCGATTAGCGCGGCCTTGACGGATTTCGGGAGCGTGCACATGGGATGTCTCCTCGGCGTGGTTCTTGTGGAGCGTTGACCAATTCAGCTATTTAACACCAGGAGCAACCCGGTCTCCAGCAACCATGAGAGGATATCGCTCGTGACATCTGCTCGCTATACTTTCGCGGCGGTGTTGGCAGCGAGGTGCCGCCCATTTGCCCCGGAGGTTCAATGAACATTGCAGCTTTATTGAAGAGGCGTCTTTTTGTCGGCGCGCTTGGTGCGGTGGTGCTCGCCACTGGTGCGCCAGCACTGTCTCAGGAGTGGCCGTCACGGCCCGTCCGTCTCATCAACCCGTTCGCAGCTGGTTCAGCGGTCGATGTCGTTGCCAGGCTGGTCGCCTCGCGGATGTCGCAAAACGTGAACGTTCAGTTTCTGGTGGAGAACCGCACGGGTGCCTCGGGCAATATCGGAACTGAGGTTGCCGCCCGTGCCCGCCCCGATGGCGAGACCTTTCTGGTGGGTTCTCCCGGCACCATGGCCATCAACCCATGGCTCTTCAAATCTTTACCCTACGATGTTGAGAAAGACTTCGTCGCGGTATCGGTTCTGGTCAGTTTCCCCCAGGTGCTGGTGGTCAATCCCAAGGTTCCAGCCGCCAGCGTTGCTGAACTTATCGCCTGGGTGAAAAGTCAGCAGGGTCGGGTAAATTTCGCCTCGTCGGGGCAGGGCAGCACGTCTCATCTGGTCATGGAACTTATCCGTGCCGAGGCCAGGCTGGACATGACGCATGTGCCGTATCGCGGCGGATCACCTGCAGTTCAGGCACTGATTGCGGGTGATGTTCAACTGGCGGTTGAGGGCCTGCCATCGCTGCCCGGGCACCTTGCCGCGGGCACCATTCGCCCGATCGCAGTCACATCGGAACGTCGAAGCGCTGCGCTGCCAAACGTTCCTGCGCTCTCCGAGACTTACCCCGGATTTGATGCGGCGGCATGGGTGATTCTGTTTGCGCCTGCAGGCACTCCCGCAGCGATTGTCAATCGAATGTCGGATGAGGCGAAAAAGGCGCTACAGGCCCCTGAGGTACAGGAGCGTCTGTCCACGATGGGCGCTACCGCGTCGGGTCTTGGCCCTGCTGCGACAGCCGAATTTCACAAGCGTGAGCTTGCAAAGTTCAAACGCGCGGTGGAGATCTCGGGGGCAAAGGTTGAGCAGTAGGGCGGAGTGCTGCGTGGCGCGCGGCCAGCATGGCAAGACCGAAAGACTGCGCCAGGCCGTTTCCGGGAAGATAACCCGAGCCGCCCAGCCCGGAAATTGACGCCGCTGCGCCGCCTGCGGCGTACAGCCCCGCGATGACGCTGCCGTCGCGACGAACGACGCGGGCGTTGGCGTCCACGCGAAGACCGCCCTGGGTGTGCGCCAAAGCCCCGGTGACCCAGGCGCCGTACAAGGGCGGCCGCAGCGGCAAACCGAACCGTTTTCGGCCCCAGTCTGGATCGCTGCCAGTGGTGGCCGCCTGCGTGAACCGGCTGAAGCTGTTCTCAAATGCCTGTTGTGGGATCCCGAAATGTTGCGCAAGTTCGCCCGGGCTGTCAGCCTGGATCACATGCCCGGATTCAAACGCCTCGCGGTAGGGGCCCTGTGTGATTGCGAGCCCATGGATGCGGGCATCAAATACTTCGAGCGCAACGCCACCCGGCTGCGCGAGCACGAACGCTGCCAGCTCTGATGGACCGATGTCTTCGGCGACGAATCGGAGTCCTTCCCGATTCACCATGAACGCCCCGTGTGGCGGCAGCGACATGCCCAGTCGGGTGCGGCCGTCGGGGGGATTGACATGTCCCTGCCCCTGGTAGCCCTGCATGAAGGCGAGTTCGGCCTCCAAGGCAAGGCCCAGTGTGATCGCCCGGCCATCGTTGATTCCGGCTCCGATGTGAAGCGCATCCCGCATCTCGGGGATGAACTGGCCCAGCAGCGCGGCGTTGGCCGCAAACCCCCCGGTTGCAAGCAGTACGGCCCGTCCGCCGAAGTCGCGCAGGTGTCCGGCAATAGAGGCCTGCAATCCGCTGACGCGAGGGAGCGTTTGCGAGGTACCAGAACCAGCCGCCTGAGGAACGGTTTCTGTGATCAGTTCGAGCACTTCGGCATCGCCCACCAGTTGGATGCGCTCGCACGCTGCGACGGCTGCGCGAAGCAGGCGATGCAGTTCGCGACCGCTCTCGCCAGGGGTGGCATGCAACCGGGGAACGCTGTGTCCGGGCGCAGTCAGCCCGTCGAGCAGCTTGATTGGCATCTGTACGGCGTCGGCCAGAAAGTGCACCGCGGGCGCACCCTGCGCTGCGATCGCGGCAAGAACCGGCGGATCGACGACGCCCGCGGCTTTCACATGCACATCGGCAGCAAATTGCTCGGCACTGTCGTGGATGCCTGCGGCTGCCTGGAAGCGCGTACCCGCACCGGGGAAAAGGCCGCCACTTACCAGAAGATTGGACGGGCCTCCCGGGTCTCGTTCAAGGAGGAGTACTGATGCACCGTGGTGAGCGGCCACCAGCGCCGCCATCATGCCGGCGGCGCCGGCACCGGCGATCAACAAATCGGCTTGAGCAGTGGGGGTGGACATGGAATGAGGTGCTCGGGCTGTGCTTGTATGGTGGCGAGATTCGGGAGAGACTGCGCACCCGTTGTGTGAAAGCCATCATATCGTGACCGTGACGCCTTCTGAGATTGGGATTCGCGCTGCTGAACCGGTAAACATCACCAGTCGCGGGCAGTCCGCCTATCCATCGATGCTGCAGCCCCTCGCTCTGGCGGGAAAGCGCTTGCGTAATCGCATCGTGCATCTGTCGATGACCACGTTCTCCAACCGCGATGCAAAGGTGGGCACCACCCTGCTGAATTACTGTGCGAGCAGGGCGCGCGGTGGCGCTGCGATGCTTGTGACAGAGCCCATCAGCATGGCACGACATCAGCATCTGGGTACGCGGGCTGATGCCTGGAACGATAGCGACCTGGACGGGCTTCGCCGACTTGCCGAAGCAGTCGAGTCGGAAGACTGTCGGCTGATTGCGCAGCTTCTTGAACGGGGACGTGCCCGCAATCAGCCAGGCCGAAGTTTCGACGGCTTCGGCATGTCGGCGCTTCCCGATGATCTCAGCTGGTCCATGCCGCGGACCTTGTTGCGTAGCGAAATTGCACCGCTCATCGATGAATACGCGCAGTCGGCGGCACGACTCAAGCGCTGCGGTTTCAGCGGCATTGAGATCTCAGCGGGGCACGGGCATTTTTTTCATCAAACCCTGTCGCCCTGGTCGAACCGCCGCGACGATGAGTACGGCGGCGATCTCGAGGGGCGTACCCGCCTGCTGCGTGAACTGATCGAGGCTCTGCGCGGGGCGTGCGGACAGGACTTTATCGTTGGGCTGAAGCTCCCAGGTCATGACTGGCTCGCCGGCAGTATCGATCCGCCCTATGCGGCGGCGGTTGCACGCAGGCTGACCGCGAGCAGACAGGTTGACTACGTGGGCTTCTGCTGGGGAAGCCACTCCCATACGCTGGAGCGGCATGTGCCTGATGGCCATGCTGAGCGGGTACCGTACCGCTCGATCATCCGCGACCTGGCGCAGGCGATTCCGGAGGTGCCGGTCATTGCCGTGGGGCGGATCACTGACCCCGCGGAAGCCGAGGCAATCGTGGCGGATGGCACGGTGGCACTGGTCGGGGTTGGGCGCGCGCTGATTGCCGATCCGGCCTGGGTTGTCAAGGCACAGAGGGGCCATGCGCACGACATTCGTTACTGCGTGTCGTGCAATACCTGCTGGGAGCGGATCTCGCAGCAGCGTGTCCCGATTGCCTGCGACAACAACCCGCGTGTCGGACTCGCTGATGAACTTGATTACACACCGTCGCGCGTTGAGCGCGCGCGGCGAATCGTCGTGGTGGGGGCGGGTCCGGCGGGACTCGAGGCCGCCTGGATTGCGGCCGCGCGGGGTCATCAGGTGTCGCTCCTGACACGCGGCACCGAGGTGGGGGGCAAGCTGCGCTTGCGGGCGCTGTTGCCAGGTGGCGAATCGGTGAGCAGCGTTTACGACTACCAGCATGCGGCCGCGCTTCGGTCAGGATGCGAGATCGTGACGCGTCGCGAAGTGAGTCTCTCCGATGTGCTCGCGCTTGAACCGGACGCCGTGATTCTCGCCACGGGTGCCGACATGGTGGCGCCGCTGTGGGTGCCGGACGAACTGCGCGTATCGGGGCTGGT
>Ga0194123_10006316_pt1 | contig 12306 bp, 11 predicted proteins | sample TA2MahsurfametaG_5_FD_155479 | JGI IMG/M metagenome (GOLD analysis project Ga0194123, IMG submission 155479) | Freshwater microbial communities from Lake Tanganyika, Tanzania - TA2015023 Mahale A surface | ecosystem: Environmental > Aquatic > Freshwater > Lake | place: Tanzania: Lake Tanganyika... | reverse complement strand
TTCGTGGCGAAGAGCGCGTTTCCCACCGCCGGCCGGTTCCGGTACGTCGCAGGCGACCGAACCGACCGACCGTGGATAACGCTTCGTGCCAATCGTGGTGTCCGCAGTTTGGGGACCAGTTCAACATCAATGCCGCCACCATCATGATCGGTGAGAAGGACGCCAGCCTGATCACCGGACGACTGACCGAGGAGACCTCCCGATGAATCCGATCCGACCGTTGCAACGCGCTGTGGCGGCCCTGGCTCTGGTCGCCAGCGCCATGGGGGCACATGCCCAGGACTACCCGGCCAAGCCGGTCCGGCTGCTGGTGCCTTGGCCCGCCGGGGGCATCGTGGACATCGCCGCGCGCCAGCTCGGCACCCGGCTGCAGGCCGCGCTGGGCCAGCCCGTGGTTGTGGAGAACCGTGCCGGCGCGGGCGGCAACATCGGCGCCGAACAGGTGGCCAAGTCGGCTGCCAACGGCTACACGCTGCTGTTCACCTCCAGCGCGCTGACCATCAACACGGCGCTGCAACCGAAGCTGCCCTACCGGCTGGCGCAGGACTTCGAGCCGCTGGCGCTGGTGGCGCATGCGCCATCGGTACTGGTTGTCGGCCCGACCGTGTCGCCCGGCTCGGTCAAGGAGCTGATCGACATGGCCCGCTCCCGGCCCGGGCGCCTGTCCTATGCCTCGGCCGGCGTCGGCTCGCCCGCGCACCTCACCGGCGAGATGTTCAAGTCGATGAACAAGCTCTTCGTCGTGCACGTGCCCTACACAGGCGCGCCAGCCGCCATGAACGACCAGATCGCCGGCCTCATCGACTACCAGTTCGCCAACGCCGCGGTGGCCCTGCCGCAGATCCGTGCCGGCAAGGTCACGGCCCTGGCCGTTACCAGCAGCCAGCGCCTGGCCGCCCTGCCCCAGGTGCCCACCATGGCCGAGGCCGGCGTGCCCGACTTCGAAGCTGACCAGTGGCTGGGCCTGCTCGGCCCGCGCGGCCTGCCCAAGCCGGTGGCCGATCGCCTGGCCGCCGAGGTGGCCAAAGTGCAGGCCAACGCCGAGTTCCGCCAGGCGCTGAGCCAGGCCGGCATGACGCCGAGCGCGCCGGGCAGCCCAGCCGGCTTCGACGCCGCCATCAAGAAGGACCTCGCCCGCTGGCAGGCGGTGGTCAAGGCGCAGAACCTCAAGCCCGAGTGAGCGCGCGCCATGGCCGAGGCCCCCAACATCCTGTTCGTGATGGTCGACCAACTGGCCGCGCCGGCGCTGCCAAGCTATGGCCATCGCCTGGTGCAGGCACCGCACATCTCGCGGCTGGCCGAGCGCTCGGTGGTGTTCGACAGCGCCTACTGCAACTTCCCGATCTGCGCGCCGTCTCGCTTCTCGATGCTGTCGGGCCGCCTGCCGCACGCGATCGAGGCGTTTGACAACGCGAGCGAGTTTCCGGCCTCGATTCCGACCATGGCGCACTACCTGCGCGATGCCGGCTACCGCACCATCCTGTGCGGCAAGATGCACTTCATCGGGCCCGACCAGTTGCATGGCTACGAGGAGCGGCTGACGACCGACATCTACCCGGCCGATTTCGCCTGGACGCCCGACTGGCTGCAGGGCCCCGGGCATCGGCCCACCGGCGTGAGCATGCGCCCGGTGGTCGAAGCCGGCCCCTGCATCCGCAGCATGCAGGTCGACTACGACGACGAGGTCGAGTACCGCGCGGTGCAGCAGTTGTACGACCTGGCTCGCGCGCCTCGGCAGCGGCCCTTCTTCCTGACGGTGTCGTACACCCATCCGCACCCGCCCTTCGTGGCGCCGCAGCGCTTCTGGGACATGTACCGCGAAGCGGACATCGATGCGCCGCGCGTGCCCGAGATCGCGTACGAGCAACTCGACCCGCACAGCCAGTGGCTGCACATCGCCCACGCGCAGGACGAGTACACCGTGACGCCGGAGCACGTGCGCCGGGCGCGCCACGCTTACTACGGCATGGTGAGCTATGTCGACGAGAAGGTCGGCAGTGTGCTGCGAACCCTGCTGGAAACCGGTTTGGCCGACAACACCCTGGTCGTGCTGTGCGGCGACCACGGCGAGATGCTGGGCGAGCGCGGCATGTGGTTCAAGCAGTGCTTCTACGAATGGTCGGTGCGGGTGCCGCTGATGGTCTGCTGGCCCCGGCGCCTGCAGCCGCGCCGCGTGTCGGCGCACGTGTCGCTGGTCGACCTGCTGCCGACCTTCATGGATGCGGCGAGGGGCGAGGGACGGTTCGAGCCGATCGACCCGATCGCCGGCCATAGCCTGATGCCGCTGGCCGATGGCCGCGACCCGGGCCAGGACCGGGTGGTGATCTCGGAGTACAGCTCCGAAGGCGTTTGCGCGCCTTCGCGCATGGTGCGTACCGGGAGGCACAAGCTCATCGTCACCCATGGCCTGCCGCCCTTGCTGTTCGACCTGGTCGACGACCCGGACGAACTGCACAACCTTGCCGGCCACCCCGAGACTGCGGCAATGCAGCAGCGCCTGCATGCGCGCCTGGTGCAGGACTGGGACCCGGCCGAGATGCACCAGCGCATCCTTGACAGCCAGCGGCGACGGCTGTTCCTCGGCCGCGTGAGCGCCGGTTCGGGCAACAGCCCGAACTGGGCCTACCAGCCCTTCGTCGACGAGTCCAAGCGATTCATCCGGGGTTCCGGCGGCGCGGGACCGACAGCCGTGAAGGGGCGAGCGCGGTTTCCCTATGTCGACCCGGTGGCGCCGGATCGCAAGGGCAGGAGCGAGCCCCAATGAGCGAGGCCATGCTGCATTCGACGCCGGTCGCCCAGCGCGCGGCCCACGCCGTCGCAGAGGAAGGTTTGGCGCTCTAGAAGCGGAATGCGCTGGGGTTTGGGGGGTGAGGGGTTCTAAATTCTCCAAAACCAGACCCCACCGGGGTGGCGCCCCCCAATCGCCTTAATGGGACCCAGCGCACCCCTTGCACCTTAATCTGCTCTAGTTCTTGCAGCGTTAGGTGCCGGGACGAACGTTTTCTGGCAGTTGGAGCAATACCACCTTTTAATGAAATAACCCCGTGAATCGAACCCGCATGCTTACCGAGGGCAACACCGATCTCTGAAAGGCTTTGCCCAGCTTGCCAACGCTTCCAGAACCCCTCTAGTCCCGCGGTCCCTTGACCAAGGGTGGTCGCGGGCAGGGGCTGGTAGAGCATTGCCGTGGAACGTCTCGCTCGAGAGCCCCATCATTACCACAGGGGCGATTCTTTACCAGCCCCAACCATCCTCAAGTCCTCAAACTCATCCAACTGATTCAGAGATAAGAATGTCGGCGCCTCTCTCAGCAATCATAATCGTGGCCGCATTTGTATTTGCTGAGACTACGCTTGGCATGACGGAGGCATCAATCACACGCAATCGCTCCACACCTCTAACACGAAGTTGAGGGTCGACCACGGACACGTCGTCCCCTCCCATGCGACAGGTACTAGTAGGATGAAATACTGTACCCCCTTTCATCCGGGCGAACTCTCTTAGTGTGACATCACCTGGAAGGACCTCCTCTACCCAACGAGATCGAAAACTCTTTTGGCTATAAATCGCCCGACAGATTTCAAGGCCCTCAATGAGAATTTGCGAGTCCTTCTGTTCAACCAAATAATTTGGTTGAATTCGAGGAGAATCTTTCGGATCGCTAGACACAATTTCAATCGAACCGCGAGACAGTGGTCGGCACTGACATACTGAAACCGTAAACCCAGAGTATTCATGTAATGGATCTCCGGGCTTATCGACTGATAGTGGCATCACATTAAATTGAATATCAGTCCGATCATTTTCTGCCAAAGACGTCTTCGCAAAGCCACCGACCTGCCCAGCCCCTACCGTCAATGGGCCTCGCTCCGCAAAGAGCCACTCAAGCCCCATCTTCAGCAAACTATATGAACTTCGAACCTGGTCATTCAGAGAAATTGGATCCTTTAAACGCACAATAGTGCGTACCTGATAATGGTCTTGTAAATTTCTCCCGACCTCAGGAGCATCATGAACCACTGGGATATTGAGGCGAGAAAGCAGATCGACGGGCCCAATACCAGAGAGCTGAAGTATCTGCGGGCTCTGAATTGCACCAGCACTAATGATCACTTCTTGCTCTGCCCTCAAACGTTGAGTCATGCCATCAACTAAACACTCAATGCCTACGGCCTGTCGCCCCTCAAATATCACCCTTGATACGAGAGTATTGGTGAAGACTGTCAGCTTCTGACGCGATAGAATCGGATTGAGAAAAGCCGCAGACGCACTTGACCTCCAGCGTCCTTTGATCGATAGTTGATAACTACCTACGCCATATTCAGAGCTGGCATTAAAGTCAGGGTTAAACGGCAATCCATACTCTTGCGCAGCATCTAGCCAAGCCATACAGGATGGATCGCGATTGCGCAAATCAGAAACGCCCAGTTCACCGTCTTTACCGTGGTAAGGGCTCTCCGGTCCCGCGTAGCATTCAGATTTCTTGAAGTACGGGAGAACCTCCTGATAACGCCATCCCGAGGCACCTCCGGCAGCCCAATCATCATAATCTTGATGCTGGCCACGGATATAAATTAACCCATTAATAGAACTCGAGCCGCCTAGGATTCTGCCCCGTGGCCAGAGAATTTCCCGATTGCCGGTTTCCGGCTGTGGCTCAGTCTTAAACTGCCTTGCATACCGTTCGTTAAAGATCGTTTTAAAATAACCAACGGGGAGACGAAGCCAAAAACCTCGATCTTGCCCCCCGGCCTCGATTAGCAGGACGCTATGACCTGCACCTGTTAGTCGATTTGCCAAAAGACACCCAGCCGAGCCTGCTCCGACGATGATGTAATCCCATACCCGGCTCATGAATTATCACGTACTGACGTTATTGAGATAAAGGCTGGTATCGAAATATTGCTTTGCCGGAACGGGGTTTTGAATACCACCTATTCGCGCATAGAAATCCGTCACCTGCTGCAGCCATCCAAGCGCAGTACCATCCAGATAGAGCTTTCGCCATTCTGCAGACGTATGGTATCTAGATGCCTTAAATTGCTCTTGCAGATCTGTTAGAGGAACTTGTGCATAGTTGTTCTTCTGAATAATTGGTAGCAATTCAGCAGAGTTTCTTATGAGATCGTCATTTGCTAATGCCCATCCTCGAACCACAGATGCGCAAATCGGTCTATTTTTTTCATAGTAATCGGATCGCACTGCCCAGCCACCAACAATGGCAGATTTAGGGAAGTAGACCGATGCATCGACCAGCATTTTGGCCGATGGTACCTTTTCCCGTACCAAAACATTGAAAGGAACCCACAGCGCAACTGCCGGTACGGCACCCGAAATAAATGAAGTGACAGCGACCGCCATGCCCTGGTTAACAAGCTCAACATCTTTGGCAGGATCAAGTCCATTAGCTCGTAAAGCTGTATCCAAGAACACGTGCGCTGTTGTCCCAATCGTGGTAGAAATCTTCTTTCCTCTGAGATCAGCCCAGGTTTTAATCCCCTGGTCCTCCCTTATCCAAAGCTGCGCTGTCGCGAACTCGATATTGTTAATCAGGAAGGCTTTGCCCTGACCCCGCGCCGGAAAATTAGAGATCACAGCTCCAGTGGAAAGCATATCCAAACTGCCACCGATCATGGCGCCGAAAAGATCAAGACCAGTATTGAACTTCACCGCCTCAATTTCAATCCCATGCTTTGCCCAATGCCCTCGATGTACTCCCGTCCATAGTTGACCCGTAACCGCCAGTGTATCGACGTATCCGATCTTGAGTTTCGTGCGCTGCTGAGCTATTGCCGGAAAGCCGACTGTACCTAACGCTGATGCTGCGGCGGCACCTACTAAAAGATTTCGGCGCTGTGATTGAAATATCTCTGACATCTTAATCTCCTTTTGAGGTTATCCCTCTTTAATTGACAGTCTTTGCTGCATATCATATTCTTCCATTACCAGACCCCGCAGCCGAGCTCTTAATGAGGTAAACTGAATCGTTTCTTGAAGTTCCTCGTTGCGTGGATAAGGAAACGGAACTTCAATTATTTCTTTGATCCGCGCTGGTCGAGCGGTTACCACCAAAACTTTTGATGATAGGTAGATCGCCTCATCAACCGAATGGGTAATTAGCATTACAGTCTTGCCTTCGCTTTGCAGCACCTCCAGAAGAAGGTTCTGCATATTTGAGCGAGTCTGAGAATCAAGCGCTCCGAACGGTTCATCCATGAGTAAAAAATCCGGTCTCGTCGCATATGCACGTGCGATGGCAAGACGCTGGCGCATACCGCCGGAAAGGGTTCGGGGGAAAGCTTTTGCAAAATCGCTAAGACCCATCAGCTTGAGGTAACGATCTTTGAAAGACTCACGCTCATGGCTTGCAATTTTGCTGCTTTTTAGCTTCATGCCAAACAAAATGTTCTGCTCAACTGTGAGCCAAGGAAATACCCCATAATCCTGGAAAATTACGCCCCGGTCTTGTCCAGGCCCCAATATCGGTTTACCGTCAAGCAGCACCTTGCCTGACGTTGGCCGAACGAAGCCTGCTACCATATTCATCATGGTTGTTTTTCCGCAGCCTGAGGGACCAACAATCGCGACAAACTCACCGTCTTTTATCGCAAAAGATACGTCGTCGATGACTCGAAGTGGCCCATGATCTGTTTGAAACTCAACGACAGCTTTTTCAAAAATGATTCGGTCGCGCATCATTGCGACTCCACTCGTTCCTGCCAACGAATCATGTGACGTGTTAACGCTCGCAAAGCGAGATCCATAGCCAATGCGATTGTACCGATCGAAATGATACCCACATAAATCACATCGATCTGAAAGAAAGATCCAGCGCTTTGAATCAAGGCCCCCAATCCCTGCTGAGCAGCAACCAACTCGGAGGCGACCAAAGTTGCCCAAGCCACACCTAATGCAACTCGCAAAGCAGTAAGAATATGAGGCGTAGTAAGCGGCACGATTACCTTAACAAAAATTTCCCCCTCTGAAGCGCCGAGAGTACGTGCCACCTTAATGAATATCGGGCTAATCTGGGCAACTCCTTCGTACATCACTATTACACCTGCAAAAAAAGAGGCATAAAACAAAATGATAATTTTCGCTGGCTCATCAATTCCAAAATATATGACCACTAGAGGAATGAGGGCGATAGGTGGTAGCGCCCGAAAAAAATTAATTAGAGGATCCAAGAAGGTGCGTACATCCTTGTACCACCCGATTAGAAAACCAACAGGGACTGCCAAAGCAACCCCTAATGTCACCCCAAAGAAAACGCGCTGTGTAGACATCAGCATGTCAACTATCAGACGGTCGTTAAAAAGAAGTTCCTTGAACCTAAAAGCGACCTGCATTGGCGTGGGAACTAATGCCGGGTTGACAAACCCGGACAAGGCGACTCCTACCCACAGCAACAGCAAAACTATCCAGGGGCTAATCACTAGCAAAAACCGTCGCATTGATCTAAAAAAAATTTAACTCTCCTTTTTGTTCGAAAGAGTAATATAGTCGGAACTAGAGAACACTATGGTTTCCCCCAGTGCCCGTCCTAGTCGCTACCAATCCAGTACCCCGCTACCTGCGCGTGGCGCAGCTTCTACGGCAGAGGATAGAAAAAGGAGTTCGGCAGCCCAATAGTAGGCTTCCAAGACTTGAGTCTCTGATGCAAGAATTCGAAATCGCCCGGGCCACCGCGCGCCAAGCTATCAAGCTTCTAGCGCAGGATGGCATAGTGGAATCTGCTCGCGGCAAAGGAATAACTGTTAAAGCGGCTTATCCGAAAGCAAAACGACTACGTGTTGAGACCTCATTGGTCGAAATGGCTAACGCTTACAGGTGTGACACCCCATCTCTTACGCTGATCGATGAATCAACTAGGTGCCCAGCTCAGCTTACCTCTGAGGATGGTCTGCTGCTCGATGAATACCGTCACTTACGCCGTGTCCATACCAGAGAGGCACAGCCGTATTGCGTTATTTCCATATTTCTGGATCGAAAAATCTTTGATCTTGCCCCAAAACGATTTCGTAAGGAAACAGTTATCCCAGTGATGCTGGATCTAAAAACGGTACACATTAGAAGTGCTAAACAAACTCTTCGAATTTCATCCGCTGATATAGAGACGTCACGGTTAATGACAATCCCGCTAAACGCACCAGTCGCTGAGGTACGACGCATATTCTTGAATCAGAAAAATCAGGTCATTTATTTTGGTGAAATTACCTATCGCGCTGACTTTATCGATTTTGAAATGGATTTGAAGGTGTAGTTTGTGCAAGCGATTCACCTCGTTCGCGCGCATCTTTTTCGGGTTAAACTGGAAACACCAGTGGTATTGTCGTTTGGTACGATGAACTCCCGCTGGGCTTTAATGGTAAGTATTGAAGATAGGAATGGATGTATCGGATGGGGCGAAGTCTGGTGTAATTTCCCGGACTGTGGTGCATCTCACCGCTATCGCTTGCTTAATCAGATTTTTGCGCCAATTTTAGTAGGCGTTCAGTTCGAGCATCCTTCTGAACTCTACAATCTGCTGCAAGCGCAGACACGCATTTTGAGGATTCAAACCGCCGAAACGGGCCCAATTGAACAATGTATTGCGGGGCTCGACTGTGCGATCTGGGATCTCTTCGCACGGGATAAGCGTAAACCCCTTTACGAACTTCTGGGTGGAAAACGCTGTCAAGTCAAAACCTATGCAAGTGGCATTAACCCGGGTAACGTTTCCACGACGATTGAAAACGCGAAACGCCACGGGCACTGCCGCTTCAAGGTAAAGGTAGGCTTTGGCCTTCAAGCTGATCTTGAGACACTTACACAAGCCCGGGAATCTGCCGGTGAGCTTGAGCTCGCCTGCGATGCAAACCAAGCGTGGGATACAAATGCCGCCATAGAGTATATTAATTTATTCCAGCGCTTCAATTTGAGTTGGATTGAAGAACCCATTGCAGCAGACCGTATGATTCGAGACTGGCAATTGATCACTCAATGTACACCAACACGTATTGCAGCAGGCGAAAATCTTAATTCGCTCGAACTTTTCAAACACATGCTGACTGAGTCAGGTGTCAGTATTATTCAGCCTGATCTTGCGAAATGGGGTGGAATCACGGGCACGCGCCAAGTGGTAAAACTTGCCTCCACATTCGGGGTGGCCTATTACCCCCACTACCTCGGCGCTGCCGTAGGCCTGATTGCCTCTGCCCACCAGCTTGCTGCGACAAACCCCGATGGACTGCTCGAAGTGGATGTCAATGAAAATCCGTTGCGAACAAACCTGCTTGAGGGGGCCTTTAGTTTTGCAGATGGCGCCATGATGCTCAACGATGAGCCAGGGCTTGGTTTTACTCCCAACCTTTCGGCAATTCAAGAGTATCAGGCTGAATCAAACCTAGTTTGAGCACGATATGGGCAGAATCACACTAACGGTTCACCACAATGACAATGTTGCAACACTACTTGATTCACGCAGTGATTTGACCGAGACACTAACAGGCCTGACGATCGCGTCAGACATTGCTTTTGGCCATAAGGTTGCAATCCAGCATATCCGCAAGGGAGAGGCCATCATTAAATACGGTGTTGCCATTGGAACCGCGACCGCTGATATCGAATGCGGTACCCATGTGCATGTTCACAACTGCCAATAACTTCTGATCACAAAGGCCGCGCTAATGACATTTCAGGGATACCTTCGGCCGAATGGTCAAGCGGGTGTGCGTAATCACTTGGGTGTGCTGTCAACTGTTGCGCTTGCAAACCGAATCGCAGCCCTTGCGGCGACAGCCCATGGCAAGGCCTTGCTGATCGCGGGCGATTTCCCCAGGGGGTTGCAAACTCCAGATGCATTACTGCAAGACCAGGTTCTGTTGCAGCTGGCCTGCCATCCAAACCTTGGAGGTGTGCTGGTACTCTGTCATGACCGCCGCTCAGCGCAGAGATGGCAGTCGCTTATGTCGGAAACAGGCCAACGATTTCATGTGATGGCTGTCATGGATTGTAAGGGCGTGAAAGATACGGTCAGTCAGGCCCAGAATCATCTTGAACAACTCAGCGCGGAACTCCAGAGCGACCAACGCGAAACGATTCCCGCAGGCAGGCTCTCTCTGGCCTTGGAGTGCGGTGGCTCAGATGCCTCAAGCGCAGTCTGCTCAAATCCCGCGATTGGCCGCCTGGTCGATCGACATGTCGCAAATGGCGGCACGGTCGTTGTTTCCGAAACCGCGGAATTTATCGGCGCAGAGGAGATCGTTGTACAACAATCAGTCAACGATACGGTTGCTGCCCAAATCATTGCAAAGATCAGACAGACCGAGCAGCGCATGGCGGCCGATGGCGATCATTACCGCGGCGTTAACCCAACTGCCGAGAATCTGGAAGCGGGGCTCACGACACTTATCGAGAAGTCGATGGGAGCAGTCTGCAAAATCGGCAGTACAAAATTCTCTGGCTGCCTTGAATTTGGTCAGGAACCGCCTGGGCCAGGACTTTACTTTATGGACACACCTTTTTTCAGCCCGTGCTCAATCACGGGCATGGTGGCAAGCGGCGCCCAGCTCACACTCTTTTCGATGGGCGTTTTTAACCCCTCTGGCAATCCGCTGGCTCCCACCATCAAGGTCTGCGGAAACCCGCAAACGATTCAAGACTGGCCCGACGGAATTGATGTTGACCTAAGCCCTTTGATTAAGGGAGACCTCTCCTTGGATCAGGCTGCCGACAGGGTAGTGAGCCGCATGATTGAAACCGCATCCGGCGATTTCACTTTGACAGAGCAATGGGGTGAGGGCCAGTTCATAATTCCCCGAATGCTTCCCTGCTTTTAAAGCGAAATCCACCATGACGCCTGAGACCCAATTCATTAATAACTGCCATCAAAGTAGCGGCCAATCAATATTCACCACCCGTAACCCGGCCGACCAGACTCAGGCTGTTGGCCAGTATCTCGCGGCCGACCAGCGCGACATTGAGCATGCAATTGCGGGCGCACAGTCGGCGTTTGAAGCCTGGCGTGATCTACCCGTGTTTGAGCGCCACTCGATATTACGGGCTTTTCATCAGGTGCTCAGCGCGCGGCAGGATCAGCTTGCCGAGGCAATCACGCGCGAACAGGGCAAGCCTATTGGCGAGGCGCGAGGCGAGGTGAAGAAATCCCTGCAAGAGGCAGAGTTCTCCTTCTCGCAGACCCTACAAAACTCAGGTGCAGCCTGCGCAGGCGCTCGGCCGGGTTTCAGAAATCTGGTGGTACGCCGACCAAGAGGCGTGCTCGCTGCGGTGACCCCGTGGAATTTTCCAGTGCTCACACCCATGCGGAAAATCGCGCCGGCTCTCGCCCACGGCAACACAATTGTGATCAAGCCCTCGGAGTTCACCCCGGCTGCTGTGCAGATCATTGGCCTGGCTGCAAAAGAGATCCTGCCCCCCGGCGTTCTTCAGATCATCAATGGTAACGGCGAAGCGGCCTCCGTTTTGTGCCGCTCAGCCCTTGTCAAAGGAATCACGTTTACAGGGTCAGTCGCAACGGGCAAAAAGATCTTCAGCGCCGCTGCCGATTCCCTAGCAGCACTATCGCTTGAACTTGGAGGCAAAAACGCCGCCATCATTCATGATGTAGACAGCCTGAAAGGAGTCTGCGAGATGATCATGGGTGCTGCCTTGCAGTGCGCCGGGCAACGATGCACAGCCATCAGCCGGGTAATTGTTCGCGAGCCGCTGTTGAAGGAAACACTCGAACATCTGCGAACGATCTCCAGGGCACTCAAGATCGGCGACGGCATGGCGGCAGATACAGAAATCGGCCCGATCACCAATGCATCTCAACTCGAGAAAATTGAGGGCATCGTAGACAGGGCAGGCAAGCTACCTTACGCCGAGGTGATCTGCGGTGGTCGGCGGGCCCATGTAACCGATCGACCGCATGGGCTTTTTTACGAACCGACAGTCATTAGTGGTCTGAAAGTTCAGGATGAAGCAATTACTCAGGAGATCTTTGGCCCTGTCGTAACCGTTATGGGGTTCAGAGAGACTTCGGATGCGCTATCTCTGGCGAATGCGCTGCCATTTGGCCTGACCTCTGCAGTGTTTACGAATGACTTTTCTGTCGCCCGTTTTTTTATGGAGCGACTGAATACAGGGATGATCCACATCAATCACGGCACTATCCCCGATAGCCATATGCCCTTTGGCGGCATCAATGACTCGGGTGTCGGCGCCTATTCAGTTGGTGAATCTGCCATCAGCTTTTACACCACTGAACATACGATTTATCTCCCATCAGAGCGAATCTAAAAAGCCTGCGTCTTGTCTGCTAAC
>Ga0194123_10006311_pt1 | contig 12311 bp, 5 predicted proteins | sample TA2MahsurfametaG_5_FD_155479 | JGI IMG/M metagenome (GOLD analysis project Ga0194123, IMG submission 155479) | Freshwater microbial communities from Lake Tanganyika, Tanzania - TA2015023 Mahale A surface | ecosystem: Environmental > Aquatic > Freshwater > Lake | place: Tanzania: Lake Tanganyika... | reverse complement strand
GAAACGAAGCGCGCTACCGTTTCAAGGCCAAGGTGCAGGATTTTTGGGCACCCGGCGCTTTTGCCCTGCGGCTACCCGAAGAGGTCCGCGTCCTCGGCTCCCCTGAGTTTCTGGACTACTTGCAGAACCTCAGCAGGGAGCTGTCCTAAAACCGCTACTGGGTTTAATTCGCGGGGCGGGTATGGGTTTGTTTGCAATGCCGATCGTAGGTATAGATATAGGATCCTTTTTGGACATTGAAATAATTGCCGGCAGCGCTGCGAAAGCGATCCTTGGATCCCATAGTCATGGAGGCAATCTGTCGAGAACGCTCATCGTAAGTATAGAGGTAGGAACCTTTGCGAACCACAAAAAAGGTGGACGAGGTTCCCAAGAACTCATCGTTACTTCCAATCGGCATGGATGAAACTTGGCGGTTCTGGTCGCCAATGACATACAAATAGGAACCCTTCTGCTGCACATCCAGAATCTGGGCTTGCGTAGGAACGACCCAAAGCCACAATACCAGGGTCAACAGGCCGCAACTGTGAAGGGGGTTAATTAAATGTTTCATGATGGTGGGGTTCAATCAAATATACAATATTTTGCGGTTTGACTTGATTATTAAGGAGGTTTACTTCTTGTATCGAATTGCTATTCAAACTAGACCAGCAATCTCGGTTAACTTGGTCCTGGTTTGTTTTTGGTTTTGGGGCAAAATTTTTAGATTTTGGATGACGCAACCACGATGACCGATGAAGTAACCAACAGCCAAGACCCTGGAGGAAACCGAAAGGCAGGTCACGGTGCATTGCCGCTTTCAAACCAAAACGCCCACCTGGATTCGTATTTGGAAAACCACCTACCTGATTGATCAAGCCACCGGTCATCGCAGTCCTTTGCTAACCCAGGTCGGGATCACCCTGTACCCGCACAAGACCCCTGTCAAGACCAGATCCGAAATCTATTTTACCCTGGTCTTTGCCCCCCTACCCCCGGACTGCAAGGTCTTAGATTTGATCGAAGAAATCCACGAACCCGGGAGATTCGAAGTCTTCGGTATACAACGGAACAAAAGCGATGTGTATAGTGTGAAAATTATTTAATTAATTTATTTAGTAAAATTAAATTGTGCTAAATCCAATATTTTTTAAATAATTGAACGTGTTATCATAAAATTCAGGCTGTCTTGTAGAATCTTCTTTGTTTCCTTCAGGTATAACAATCACCATTCCTTGCCTTGCTCTCGTTAATAAAACACGATAAGCATTAATCAAATAATTTTTTCGTAGAGTTTTATGAATGTTCTGCCATTTACTTCCAACGAAGGAAAACGTCTTCCAACCATCAATAGAAAATCGTAAATCACCATCCCATGTTACACAAGTCCAATCCAGTTCTAAACCCTGAACTTGAAACTCAGTAGCAACATCCTCTAAAAAATAGGATGATCGAACATCATCTTTACCATCCAAAAACCAATTTACATGATTTATTTGAGTTTTTACATCGATAGCTAACGGTTTTAATCTGTATGCTTGAGAGGAAACAACAATACCATACCTTTCACTTCCCCTGGCTTTTTCCTTTAACCACTTTTTTGCTTTTTCAATATCTCTAGTCAACACAATTGGATATTTATCTTGTAATTGATGCAAGGTATTCTTTGCATTATGATTAATATCTAATATTTCTTTGATCAATTTTGACAAATACTCAGCTCTAAAAGAACGCATTGAAACAGCTAAATGAAGGCTATCATTAAAGACAATTTGATTTTTTAACTTTAAATCTTCAATTGCTGAATGAGCAGCGTATTCAGAGTCAAAAAGATTTGGTGAAATTCTAGTTTCCCAAAATGCAAATTGATTTTTAATAGCCGATAACCATTCGGAAATTCCAGCTTCACCAGTATTAATTTCTTGACCTCCGCCCACCAAACAAACAACAACAGCCCAATCTTGATGTCTATTCAAACATGAAATTAAAAATTCGGGTTCAGAATATTGAAAATTTGAAATCCCTTTTTTCTGTTGCATAAATTTAACGGTTTGTTCTTTTGTCCAAGCTCTCTGAGCCTCATCAAAGATTGCAACATGATCGTATGGTGCTTTAGGGTCTCTTAAATACTCGTCTCGATAATGATGAATAATTTGAATGAATGCTTTAACGCTCTCTCTCGCTTGCTTTTTGGTAATTTTCTTTCCGTTATTCTTTTCCTGTAAAACCCGATCCCTCGTAAGAGCTTCCTGTAAGATATCTACAAGCGGTTTGTTCCCCGACAAAAAAACACTTGTATTGCCTTTTTCCTTATCTAAGTGCTCGGTAGCCACTTTTAAACCCACCAAAGTTTTTCCTGCGCCAGGCACCCCAGTGACAAAACAAATTATTTTTTTACTATTAATTTTGGCGTACTCAATAGTCTCAGAAATATACTTTGTTGTTATACTCAAATTAGTAGCTTCGGCATCATTTCTAGTTATCTCATCAACATTATGATTATTATATAAATTAATTGCAGCTTCAATAATAGTTGGTGTAGGTGAATAACTTCCATTTACAAAATCACTAACATTTATATCTTCATTTTCTTCAAAAAATAAAAGAACATCATTAATAAGATTACCTAAATTTTCCGCATTTGTTTTTAAAGGATAAAGTAATTTATCATTATTACTGGTTGTGAGAATTTCATTTTTTCTCATTCTTGCTTGAGTTGCCACTAGAATAGGAACAAGTAAAAGGTTGTGGCTTGGCTTATGAAAATTCTTTAAGTCCAATGCATAATCCCAAACTTGTTCAAGGTCATGACTTAAAAATTCTTTTTCACCAACTTTAAATTCAATAACAAATACAATATTTTTAATAATAACCAAACAATCCGCCCTTTTGCCCATTCTTGGAATTGAAAATTCAAAGAAAAGGTGCCCTTTATAAATTTGTAAAACATCTTTCAAAAGTTTTATTTGAAACTCCCAAGCATATAGCTCGGTATTTATATGGCCTAATCGGCCATTTACTGAAATTTCTCCAATAATTGTTTCTGGTGATTTTTGATAGAATTCGGATATACTATCTGAATAGTAATAATTAAGCATCTCTATGCAATTATAGGAGAAGAATAGAAGTTCGACGCCACGTCGCTCAAGAGCCTTTCCACCACGGGAATATCGGCGGCGGCCCAATCCAAGTCCCTGAGTTCGGAGGGCAGGCACCAAAGGGCTTGGACATGCTCGGTCAATTGCAAGTCCGTATCGGGTACCGTGCAGTGGTAACAGTGCATTTGCAGCTCAAAATCAGGATACGGGTGTTCCACGGTCATCAAAAACCTGTTCACCGTTATGGTCATACCCAACTCCTCTTGGATTTCGCGGCAAAGAGCCTCTTCGGGTCCCTCCCCTGTCTCTACCTTGCCTCCTGGAAACTCAAACTTGTGGGAAATGTAGGGGTACTTCCCGGGACCACGTTGAACAGCCAGTATTCGATCACCGCAAGCGATGACTGCCGCAACGACTTTGATGATTTTCAACATATAAAAAAATAATAGCTACAAGGTTTCAAAAAGAAAGAGGAAAAGTGGATAAATGTAAAAGACACCAAAATTTAAACTACGGGTACTCTTTCAAAATACAACTCGGGCAAGATAATTTTTATTTCTTGGTCAGAATTTTCCTTCTTCCAGAAAACAACAAAATTAATCTTCGCCTTTTTTAAAGCAAAATGCATTTCGTTTAAAGCTTCCAGCTTACGTACAAAAGACTTTGAAAGCTTTAAAATAGATTCGCCCTTTGAATTTAAACACTCATAGCCGTTTATTGTCAAAATATCTCCACTTACTAGAGTCGAAATAAAATGCTGCTTATCAATGAAGTAATCCAGCCAAATGTCTTTAAATGTCAGATGCATTGATAATACATTTGGTGGAAAATAGGTATCGATATTATCAATATTCTCTAGATTTTCTGTTTTTATAAAGTCCAGAAAATTCGAATTATAATGAATATGCAAATTTTCTTTTGCTCTTGTCATTGCAACATATAACTGCCGCAAGGCTTCGTCGGTCTTGGGTATAAAATTTTCAAGCATTAGGAAAACATTGTCAAATTCTCTTCCCTTCGCTTTATGAATAGTTGAAACAAAAATTGATTCTCCATTTGAATTGTAGAAATCTTCTAATTTAGATTCACGAATAAAAACCACCAAATCAGATTTAAACTTGTTTTTTGGATTAGTTTCCTCAAAATCTTTGATAATAGTATTACAAATCTCTAACTTATTGCTAAATCTAAATTGATCATTTAATTCACTCTTTGCATTTTCCCAAAGATCATCATTAACTAAACCGACATCCTCATCAAAACTTAATTTATCAAAAAAGAATCGAAACTCCAATAGATTAATCAAACTAAAACCCTCATTCGATTGAATCAGCTTTACTTGATAACCGCTATTCAAAAGAAACCCTGTGATCTGAAGTGCCTCTTCATTGGACTTAGTAAGTACACAAGTGGTGCCTCGAAGGTCCGTGCTAAGTATATCATTGACAACAGGCAAAATTAGATTATTACTCTGATATCTTACAACCCTAATTCTCCCGAGGCCCCTTCGAATAGAAATAATTGGTAATTCTTTTTGTCGATTCTGTATCTGATTCACAAACTGGTTTGTAAATTCTACAAGATTACTTTTACTTCTATAATTCTCAACTAATTCATGCTTAACCGAATTGTTAACCAAAATAAAATGTTCTAGGTACTTAGAACTTGCACCTCTAAATTCATATATATTCTGATCATCATCACCAACAGCAATTACTCTCATGTCTTCATTGTGCCTCATCAATGAATTTATCAATTGGTATTCATCCCCATCCATATCTTGAGCCTCATCAATAACCAAAACTGTCTTGGTAATACGACTAGTTTCCACATTATTATGATTAATTTTTTCTATAGCCTCTTTCAATATATCCTCTGACCTTTCTAAACTACCTACCTTACCTAACAAGTCAAAACAGAAAGAATGAAAGGTTTTAATCTCCACGTAATTTGCCGCATTACCAATTAAATTGAACAAGCGTTTTTTGAATTCAGTCGCTGCTGCCCTAGAAAATGTTAGCATAAGCAACTGTTCATGTTTGACATCTTCCATCAATAACAATGAAGCAAGCTTATGAACCAGTACTCTTGTTTTACCACTCCCTGGTCCTGCAGCCACAACAATTTTGGGATCATTGTCATGGATAATCTTCAATTGTGTTGGTGAAAGATCGCCAAATAGCTGCTTAAATTTACCAGGTGTCATCTTGAGTTTCAAATCCTCATTTTTGCTGCCTGGAAAATATTTCTTCAAAAAGGAAACGTAATTAAGTTGAAAATAATCTTCTACAAATTGTAAGGCATCTTTATAATCGTTAATCATTCTCTTGGCATATTCACCAACAATATGTATCTGCTGAACCTTATTCTCATAGAATTGATTTAGCTTCTTATAATCCTCCTTTGTATATTTCTTATAATTATCTTGTTCAATTCTTTCTATAGTCAATTTGTTAAGAACTACCAAAAATCCACCTTCAATTTTAATTGCATCAATTTTAGAAAGATAGAAAAGGGCGTCTTCCACATCTTCGAGGGTAATTTTAAGGTCAAAAAGTCTTGGTTTCTTCTCAAACTCGTCTTTCAATTCAAGGACAGAAAATTCAACAAGAACTTCATCCTTTTCGATTTCTTGCTCAGAAATATCAGATGTAATTTTTTCAAAAAGAAACTCAAGTATAAACCTCGCTAAATCATGCCACTTATCCAATTTACCTTTGATTGATTCCCTTTTGTGAAGAGCAGTCACAGCAATGCGATTTTTTGAATATTCAAAAGTCTGCCGCTTAATTAAATTCTTAATTGCCCAAAAATTGATGGCTGTTTTTATATTTTTTATTGAGTTATCAGAGCAACCAGCTGCCTCTGCTAATTCATTAATTTCCTTAAGGTGAAATGTTTTTTCCTGTTGTCCAAAAATTGAAAATAAAAAATTATCAATCTTCGTGAATTCTTCAAGGATATTGATTGAACGATTTACGCTATCTCCTTTCTTAATGAAAGCGGTCAAATCCTTGGCGTCGGCTAAAATCTTTTCCTCTCGAAGCAAATTGACAATGTTAATCACATCTTCTTTTACAATTCCCAAATGATCGCTGATATAATCAATTCGAGATTCACCAGCTTCATCCGTGGATTGCTTCCTGCTCTTGCTTGATATAAGTTTCTTAATTATTCGAATACCTTTCTCTTTTTGCTTTTCATCAAATTTTGCAGAGGCATTGATTTTATCAATGGCCTCCTGAGCATTTTTGGATAGAATACTATCAGCGAAAACTCTTGGCATATTTTGCCCTCGTTTCAAATAACCCGCATCCTCCAATGCCGCAATAGCGGTAGTTACTCTAGTTTCAATCTCAACTACACTGTCATCCCAACCAGCCCTACGAGCAATTTCCAAGGCAGAATTTGAAACCGTTGAGCGAAATCTTGTGATTTCTTTTATTGCTTTCCAAATTTGTTGAATCTCCTTTATGGATATTTTGGTTTGATTCAATAGTATGAAATGTTTACTGAGGTCTTCCTCGTTAAACAAAACGAAGCAATTAGCTATTAAATTTTCATCACGTCCAGCCCTTCCTGCTTCTTGAATGTAGTTTTCAAGTGAATCTGAAATTTCATAGTGAATCACCAAGCCAACATCTTTTTTGTCAACTCCCATTCCAAAAGCAGATGTTGCAACCATGATAGGAACCTCCCCAGAGATAAATGAATCCTGGTTGGCGGTTTTTTCTTTCACATCCATTTTCCCATGATATGGCCTTGCATGAAAACCATCTCCGGTTAATCTTTCAGCTAATAAATAGGCCTTTCGCGTTCTAGATACATAGATAATGGTTGGACAATTCATTTCTTCAATTAAATCTCTCACCGCCTGGTACTTTTCAACTTCGTCCTTTTTCTCAAAAACCTTGAATTGAAGATTTGTTCTTGACGCATTAGAAGCGTAGATTTCTAAATCAATCGAAAGTTTTTGTTTAAAGTAGTCACGAATATCCTGTATTACTTTTTGTTTCGCTGTTGCAGTGAAACACGATACTGGAATCCCATCCTCAAGATTTTTCTTTTCTTGAATTTGTTTAATAAAATCTCCGATATATAAATAATCAACCCTAAAATCTTGTCCCCAAGAAGAAAAACAGTGCGCCTCATCAATAACAAATCGAACTATGTTCCTGCCCAAAATCAACTTCTCAATAGTCCGTGAACGAAGTGATTCAGGTGAGATATAAAGAATAGAAGCAGAGCCGTCTTCAACTCTTTCAAAAGATTTCGCTCTTTCTATTGGGTCAAGCAAACCATTAATGGTAACTGCTTCAACGATATTTGCTTTTTCCAGATTATCAACTTGATCCTTCATGAGCGATTGTAAAGGAGAAATTACAACGGTCAATCCTCTGGAGCTTTCCGCACTCATCAAAGCAGGAACTTGAAATGTGATTGATTTTCCACCGCCAGTTGGAAAAACCGCAAGGATGGATTTGTTATCAACGGCTGCTTGAACAGCATTCTCTTGCAACGGCTCACCAGCATATGTTCTAAAAGAATCATAGCCGAAAAATCGCTTCAATCCATTGTGAATGTCTAATGCCTTATTGCAGTAAACGCACCCACTAACGCAGGGTTTGTTTCGCAAACGAAATAAGATACGTTCAACCTCTGGGTAGTTTTTAAGCACCCATGGTGGGGTGATGGAATAAGTTTTTTTGTTTTCAATAAATGAACTTATAAGTGACAAACTATAAGCGAGTTCAATCGGGTGATCTAAAATTAACTTGCTGAGTTCAACTTGTTCACAAATTTCACCTTCAAAATTTTCGCGAATCTTATTTTCAATTTCTGAGCCGACGCTTGTATATGCTATAAAACGAAAAAAGGAATGAAATTCCATTTTTTCACTCAATAGCCCGAAGAATATTTGTTTGAGACTTTCGTCTATTTTCTTGAAAGCAGAAATTTCATCATAAAATAAATCTCTTGCTTTGATTGAATCGTTCAGAGGATTATTCATTTCCTCTGATTGAAGTTTATCATCCTTTAATAAAGCATGATATGGCTTGGTTGGAAAAAGTAGGGGGGATAGAAACAAAGTGTCAATGATATTTCCGGTATTGATTCCTGCATCTTTGAGCGCTTTGCCGATATACTTGATGTCATGATTAAAAATATTATGGCCGCAAATGAAATCAGTTCCTTCTAGAAACCGCAGGAATTCACCTAGTGAATTTTTGTGAAAAATACTGCCGTCCCCTTTAACACATCCAATGTCAAGAATCTTATGACTCTTTGGTTCAATTTCCGTGTCTATGAATGCTATTTTGTTCATTATAGGCTAAAGCTATGGGAATAAAGTGAAACCAATCTATTTTCTAAATTTCTATAAAAATATGAATTTTAATAAACCTTGTACGATTCAGGGTTTTCGTTTAACATCAAAACTTTGTAGAAATCCCACCAAAATACATCGAAGACAGGGGCTTGGTCAAGCCCTGCCGCATTTTGACAAGTAGAGTCAGATTTCCACTATTCGCCGCCCCTACCCGCGATTTGGTTGATCATGCCGCGGAAGATGAAGCCGTGGAAGGGGAGGACGGCGTACCAGTAGAGGCGGCCGTAAACGCCCAGGGGGCGGAAGGTGGCGGTTTGGGTGAGGCGGTTTTGGTCGTCGATTTTGAATTCGAGCCAAGCTTCGCCGGGTAATTTCATTTCGGCGTAGAGGAGCAAGCGTTTTTGGTCTTTTTGGGCCAAAATCACCCGCCAAAAGTCCAGGGCTTCGCCATTTAGCAGGTCGGTATCGCTGCGGCGACCCCGGCGCATCCCCACCCCCCCAAAGAGCTGATCGACAAAGCCCCGCAGTTTCCACAGCCAGGTACCGTAGTACCAACCGGTTTTGCCGCCAATGCGCCAGATTCGATCCAATGCGGCATCGGGGTCCCGGAGCTGGCGCTGCCGCACATCCACAAAACAACCGTTGGTGGGGACTTCGATATAATTGGCAATACCCTTTCCTAACACATTGCTGGTTTGGGCGTCTTTCCACGAAGACAGGACCTGGTTTTGTTCAATTTTGTCAAAGGCAAGGCGGATGGAGGTATCGTAGTCAATCAACTCAATCTGCAAGAGTTCGGTCAGGTTGTTGGGGCGACAAACCACCTCGATTTTCATGCTGTTCACCAGGTTCTGGGCCAATGCGTAGGAGGTGGATGTAACAAAATACAGCCAATACGACGAGAGTTTGGGGGTCATCACCGGGACGATGAGAATATGCCGGCGCAGACCCCGGATTTTGGCCACCCGCAGCAACATTTCTTTGTAGGTGAGAACGTCCGGTCCCCCGATATCGTAGCTCTGGTTGTAGGTTTCGGTCCGGCCAATCACCCCCGTGAGGAAGTCCAAGGCATTGCGAATCGCAATGGGCTGGCATTGGGTTTTGAGCCATTGGGGGGTAACCATGAAGGGCAGTTTTTCGACCAAATCCCGAATAATTTCAAAGGAAGCGGACCCCGAACCCACGATAATCCCGGCCCTCAGCGTGGTCAAGGCAAAAGAAGCCCCCGTCAAAAGGGTTTCAACGTTTTTGCGGGAGGACAGGTGTTTGGAGAGTTCCTCGGTATTGCTAATCCCGCTGAGGTAAATGACCTGCTGAACGCGGGTTTGTTCCAGACGCTTGCGGAAAAGGGTCGCGCAGATCTCCTCCATCGCCCCAAAATCGCCGCCCTGGGTGGACATGGAGTGGATCAGGTAATAGGCCACCTCAATATCTTCGGGGATGGCCCCCAGGCTGGTCTCGTTGAGGAAATCCACCTCGATGACGGTCAGGCTGTACCCGACGTATTTCTTGGTGTTAAAGCGGTCCTTGTCCCGGACGCAACAAACCACCTCATGGCCCTGGTCCAACAAAACCGGCAACAAACGCTGCGCGATATACCCCGTAACGCCAGTGAGGAGGATTTTCATGGGGCGTTCAAGATGGGATAAACATTATAGAGAATTCATGGAGCGTAAATGTAAGGAAATTCAAAAAGGCCTGAGCCGGCTCATATCCAATCTTATAACTCTGTTAAACCAATAGTGGCTGCTTTTTAAGGGAACTTGCACCAGCCGTATTGAATGTAACGTTTTAAGGCTTGGCGCAGTGGCGTATTTCGGAGCAAAAACTGTCAATACGCAACTAAAGTTGATGCGAAGTAGAATGTTCAATTAACAACGTCACCCGCCATTAAGTCATACGCCTGTTACCACCAGTGCTTCCTTATCTGGCAGGCAAGGTCAATCTAATTGTTGTTGTTTCTCTCATTGTCTTTTGTCGTGCGGTGGGGCATTTTTTAAAATTACTTTTTCTCTAACATTGGCTTTGCAAGATCTTTAATAAAGCTTTAGTTTGCGAGTTGGCTTGTGTGGCTTTGGCAATATGCTTGCAAATAGGGTGGACTAAAACATTTTCTCTTTTTCTAAATTTTTGTAATACGTTTCTAATTTGTTTTTTAGTTCCGCAAATGTCACTGGGATTACCTTTAGGCCTTTGAAGAATTTGTCAGGGAATTTCATGAATTTCCATTCAATCCCAGTGTGCCTTGACGCTACCTTGCACCAGTTCTCGGTTTCAGCGTCTTTGTATTGCACGTTCTCGTCTTCGAAGCCTTTAGTTTCTATTATCCAATTAATTGTCTTGCCTTTTTTCAATTCTTGCTCTGCAATGAAGTCTGGATAATACAATCCTTGTGAGCCTTTCTTGTTGAGATACGGAATATTGAACTTAGTGAATGTCTCCGCTAATGCGGCAAACTTTGTTATGTCTTCAGCTTGCTCTAAGAACTTAGCAAATCCCTTTTCTAATTCATTGTAAACCGGAGTGTAATTAAAAACGGTTTTCTTTAACTGCACATGATCACGCTTCCAGTAGAATCCATCCAATTCCATTAAGTTGATAGGGTAGTTCGTAACTTTTACTTCTGTCTTAACTTTTATATGTTCGCCAAGGGCTTGTCCGATTAAAAGCATGATTTTATTGCTTACTGCCGGATTTGCCAATGTTCTGCGAACTTCTAATGACTCCAAATCAACTTCTTTACCGAAAGCATTGTATTTAACATACTTTTTCGTGATTTTCAGTAAGTCGTTAAACTTTGCACTGAACTTTCCTTCTTTGATTATTTTATTCGTAAGACTGGAAAGCAATTCCTGAATTGAAACAAATTCATCGTCTTCAATCACTACTTGCTTTGTTCCAACTTTTTTATCAGTATTGGCGGTTGTCAGCGTTACTTGCAGCTCACGATAATTTCCTTTCTCATCTATCGTCCCAATAGAATTTAGAATTGAAGGGTCAAATGTGCTTATACCTTCCATTTTTCGTGTAAACGATGATGACAACACAGGAATTTCGAAATTGAATTTGTCCCGAGTTTTTATGGGCGTAACAAATACACCTATGCTTGGCGGTCGCTCGGTTACACCAACGCCTACACCTTCGGTTTCTAACTGCTTTACAAACTCTTCGAACTTATCTGTTCCAATGATTTCTAAAATCTGAGTGTAGTCAGGGCCTAAATCTCGCATTAAACGCAAGCCTCTACCAATGGATTGCTCCGGAAGAATATTGGCTTTAGAGGTGAACGGTCTCAAACCTAAAATGATGCTTACATTTTTCACATCCCAACCTTCGCGAAGCATCAATACAGAAACCACCACTTTCACAGGGCTTTTCGTGTCATCAATCTTTCTTGCTTGTTCACGTAATTCCTCTAAGTCCTTTTGGTTGGTGGTAAGTTCTCCGTTGTTCTTTGTGTGAATGACAAGTACTTGGTCCTTTTTGTTGAAACCTGCTAAACTCTGTATGCCTTCTGCAATTTGATTGGCTTGTTTGGTATCCTCTGCCATGATGAAAAGCACAGGCTTTTGCCCAAGGTTTTTATAGTAACAATCGTAATGTTCCTGATAGCGTTTCAAGGCTATCTGAATCCATTCATTGTAGGCATTGTAAGCGTTGGTGATTTGCCTGTTGTCTGGACTTGTTTTATCGCTTTGGTGAACGATTAAAGGCGTCTTGACAATCTTATCCTCTATCGCTTGTGCCAACGGATAGTCTGTGATTATCCATGGGAAGAATGTTCCGTTTTGGTCTTTTGGTGTTGCTGTTAAATCGAAAAGGAGTGAAAGACCTTTTTTGCCTCTTTCAATTAAGCTGTTGTGGAATGAAATGATACTCTTATACCAAGCCAGGTCTTCATCATG
>Ga0194123_10006305_pt1 | contig 12320 bp, 11 predicted proteins | sample TA2MahsurfametaG_5_FD_155479 | JGI IMG/M metagenome (GOLD analysis project Ga0194123, IMG submission 155479) | Freshwater microbial communities from Lake Tanganyika, Tanzania - TA2015023 Mahale A surface | ecosystem: Environmental > Aquatic > Freshwater > Lake | place: Tanzania: Lake Tanganyika... | reverse complement strand
GAGCAGCGTGGTGTCGGGCGCCAGATGCAAGGCGTGGCCTGGCATTTGCCATAGCTGCATCGCCCAGAGCACCAGCGGCCCATAAAGACTCTCAAAGTAGATCCGGCCATTGCCGAGCCAACGTGGGCAGCGTTTCTGCCGGCTGGCGGGCAGGCTGCAGTTCAGCAGAACGGATCGCTCCCACTGGTGAAAACAGACAGTCTGGCTGAGTAGCAGGCCGGCCGCCATCCAGCCCAACAGCACAAGGTGACGGTAATCGCAGACCGGACAGTGTTGACGGAGGAAAGCGATCAGCTCACCATAGAGCTGTGCGTGTGTTTCCACGAGGGATTGGTTTGGTGTCGTAACCCGAACCTCTCATGGCTACCTGCCCACCCAATGACTTAAGACCCAATGCACTGCAACAATTTCCGGAGTTGTGTCAGCCAGTCAGTTTAATGCCAGCAGTTCCGGTCTGAACAGGTTGCCCGTCCGGATCAAGTTGTAGGCGAACACATACAGTCGAAACACCGCGCTCACATTGCCTGTGCCACGGAGCTTGAACTACGTAAGCTGAACCAGGTTTATGAATGACATGAGAAAGGGATTTCGGAACTAAGTTGACATGGCCCTACGACATTGTTAGTAAATGATGACAGGAAGAAAGACAAGCCAGCCTTCAATTGGCCCTGGAGGGCCTATGACTGTAAAGACATCTGGAGCAGAGCAGAATCTAAACAAATATAGAATTGTAACTACTAGGGGAATGATACGGTAACGATCGTGAACACGAACATGGATGGATAATTCGACCCAGCTCACAAAGGGGTTAATCGCTGATCAACCGGATCGAACGGTGTAAAGGCTTTCGCATTCGACCACGCTGACCTCTAACGGATATTGACTTCAGGATGCACAATGCAAGGTGTACATTACGATACATTATGGTATGGAATATGAATGAGCGAAAGAGACCGGTGCATGCTGCCAGAATAGCCTGAGTTAAGAGAGTTAGATTCACCACAAGAATTCGAATGAGCCGTACCTTAAGCCGAGGATTCAGGAAATCATAGTTGAGTGCACTCGAGGCTCATCCCACAGAATGCTGGCAAGGGACTTAGGCATAGCAACCGAGTACAGTTAGGGTTGGGTTTTAACTGGACATCGTGCGAAGGCATTGCTTAGTACTCCCCCAGGAGAGCCATGTCTCCTTAATCACCTTCGACAAAGAACTTAAATGCGACTTGGTTACTTATTCATACAGAGGTGAACCGAGATGCGTGAAGAGAATTGCCCATCCCGTAACAGAGCACTTCACCTTCAAGAGCGAATTTTTTGGGGAGAGCCTGCACATCCTGACGAAGCAACTATCAATCCTAGGTCTCACGAAGAAATACGACCAGTTTCTTATATTAAATGGGGATTTGATGTGCACATCATCTGCCATCAACAGACTACTAGCCTTGGCTGATGAACACAGCCTAGAGTGGTTTCAGCCGTCTCTTACAAGAAATAGCTTTTATAGCCATGGATTTACACTCCAGTCCGGGATTGACAGGCATCGGCCATATAGATACGAAAGCTTTTGCGAGGTAATGTGCTTTAGCTGCCCAGGCATTATCTTAGATCTAATCTCCGAACTTCCAGTTCTTTCGATTTCAGGGTGGGGAATTGACAATTATCTTATTCCTTACCTATTCTTAAAAGGTTATCCTGAGAGAAGAATAAGAGCTGCCATTATTGACGAGGTTGCAGTAACTCACATCAATCCGGTCAGCAGCAATGCAAGGGTATTCAGTTCAGGGCTGACCGCAAGGCAAGAAATGGCTGAGATCAGAAGAATGATACTGTCCAACACAGTCGAGTAAGTGGCGAATGCTTAGGATCGGATTTACAGGCTTCTGGCACGGATTTAACTACACTGACAACATCTTTTTAGAATGTCTTATAAAAGGATTGCGACCTATACCCGTAGATGTGCAAGGGCAAGGGGAGGGGATAGAACCCGACCTTTATATTAGGAGCGTATTTGCACCATCAGAAATCCCTCGCGGTGTGCCACATCTAACCTATATAGGCGAGGCGATAAATCCGCTTCCAGATGAGTTTTCCCTGTCCTTTTCAAGTGCGCTCAAATACGATAGGTCAATATATTTTCCTCTATGGATAATGCTGTTTGACTGGTTTGGTTCAGAATCAACTGAACTACTGCCGCTTAACCAATACGAAGAATTGTGCAGCTGTCGCCATAAGGAGAAGATCGATGGTCGACTAGATAGATGTGCAATACTCATAGGAAACATGACACCAGAACGCCAGCGATGCATCAATGCCCTTCAACGAGTAATTCCTTGTGATTTGTATGGTAGAGCTTTTTCGAGGCCAATTCCCGACGGATATAACAACAAACTAGATATTCTACGAAAGTACCGATTTCATTACTGTGACGAGAATACTGCAATGCCAGGCTATGTCACTGAAAAGCTAGTGCATGCAGCCCTTGCGGGATGTATACCAATCTACAACTCAATTAATGCCTCCATTCCAGGAATAGTAAATAGATCTTGCTTTATTGACTCGAACGATCTACACTCTATGATGGCAAATATTAGGATAGCAAAAGAAGATGCATCAGTGGCGGCACGCCTACTGTCAGAGCCATTATTTACAGTCAAGACGAATACTGAGTCAATTCAGGAGTCCGTAATGTCCGCAGTATGGTCTACTTTGACGGGGATGAATAGGATAAAGCAATGTTTTTAGAAAGAGCTGCAACCTATACGTGCTTCCACAGAGCCAACAAAAATCGCCAACACATCATAGATACTCATACGCTTCTATTTGGAGGCGCTCATAGGATCATTACTGTCGGTGCTCCAGAAGGAAGAAGACTGAATGAACTTTGCAGGTCCAACATAAATATTGATAAGGCTAGATACACGCAGAAGCTGTTCGACGACTCTCTGTGTGTTCTTGTTCAGAACCTACTATTGGCGCAGCACGGACTCAACTCATATCCCAAAGAATTAACACAAGAAGGATTAAGAATAATGGGGGAGAACCTTATAAAGAGTACGAAGGGGGAGTTGCCGTGGGCAAAGGCTAGGCCTCTCAAGAGGGCAGAGATTAGCTTGTCGATGAAGCATAAGTATGCGCTTGGCCACTTTCTAGCATATTCGCAAAAACCATATTGCCTAATATTGGAAGATGATGCAGTGATAGGGAAGACAACCATGAATGCTCTAGATTCACTTTGCTCGTTTGGTCATATATCCGTGGTAAACAGTACTCTCCTGTATGCAGATCTCTCATTAGGATGTAATATGAAAATTTCGAACTTAGCTGACAGGGGTGTCTCTGTTTATGGTCAGTTTCATGCATACACTCCTCTTTATCCTAGCTCAAGAACTACTTGTGCATATCTAGTCAACCGAGAGATGGCAGTCTTTTTTTTAAGCCTGTTTTATGATAGGTACTTGGCACCTATTGACATAGAGCTGATGTTTGCAATGACAGAAGCTCGCAGGCTTAGAATTAATCAGAAGTGCATTTGGATTGAGCCTGAGGTATTTGGGCATGGATCTGAGAGCGAGCCAGGGATCGAGAGTTCTATTGGTCATTAGCTTAGACCCTATTTATTTGATAGTCGACAGGATAACGGATAACCTTCAAGCCAATCTTGTCACAGTGAGACTTTAGTAGTATCTCGGAGAAGAAGCCATCAGGATGCCTGGGTAAATAATAGTTTCCGAAATTATAGATACTTGCAAACTTTATGAACGATGCTAAACAGCCTGCGCCAAAGAAGTCATGAAGTCCCATTTTGTAGCTGAGCTCTGGATCGCCGCCATTATGATATTGTGGGACAAAGATAAAACCTTTGGGGGGCTTTATTGATTCGAATATTTCGTATGGGTCAGACTTGAAAATAAGATCTGTTCGGATTCGGCAAACAACATCAAATGGATGGTTTCTTCTAAACGATAGCAGTGCTAACTGAGATGAAATATACCAGCCTCGCCACATGCTTTGTACCTTGTGCCTCCCGTCAGTATAAGGAGGTACATCTGCCATATTATCAACAATCTCAGTTGTATTGTCTTCAATGATATATCTAGTTGGCTTAAGTGTGTCAATTGCTTCTTGGTTTGAGTAGACTAGTGGGCTCCACTGTTTCCCCATGTGGCGGTCATAGTTTCTGAACACTCTGCCTGTTTTAGGCTGGGTCCATGTATGAAGGAATACTTCATAGGTTCTACCAGGCTTATTTAAGTATCTTTCAAGGGTCGTCCAGTTCTCCTTGAGGGCACGCATCTCACCGGAAACGCATACTGCTATGTGCATTCTGACAAGAAGTTAAACTCGTTCTCAGTGTAGCGTAGGGGGTCGAAGATAAAAACATCCGGAAGTCTCAATTAAAGAGTCTAGTGGTCTAGTGGTACAGACAGTATTGACGATGTTTGCGCTAGAGCAAGCATATAGACGTGGAGTTAAGCTCATGCAAATCCACTTAAGCGAAACGTCGAGAAAAGCTTCAAGCGAGTGAGATGATGTGGAGATTGAGTATCCCGATATATTATTTAGTGAAAAAGTAGCATCTAAAAGCCGTGAACCGCGTGTCTTGATAATCTGATTAGCATAATCGAAATCATCGCTTAAGACAAGCAAGCCCTCTTCGTCTCTTACAGAACAAGTAAGAGCATCAAGAGATGGCGAGATTGTTTCGGTGGCGATTTTATCTCCCCTTCTGACAAAAAGAACCGGCAAGAGACGCGCTAGTGAAAGAAAGTCGTCGCTACGAGCGTTAAGAGAACATAATAGGCTTGTGAGCTTATCTAGAAGTTTACGGTAACGAATAGCCTTGAAGGCACAATAGCTAGGGCTTAACGCGTTGATTGTTGTGAAATACAGGTCTCGTAATGAATTAAGTAAGTGAAAGTCTGGATTGATATTACTGCTTGGATCGCGCGACACAATTATAAGATTCTTTGAATTATAGAATGATTCGACAGGAATTGGATAAGGCCATCGCTGACAATCCACGAGTATCTCCATATTTAACATCTCAGCAAAGAAGTCAAGAAGAACAATATGTTCCATAAAAGAGAAAAAGCCTGTTTGCGGGATGCATACCCTTTTTCGCCTACATTCGATAGATCCTTCGAGGAGGTTATGTATCAGCGACTGCGGTTGAAGGCCAGCTCTTTGAAGGCAAGCTGATAAATCGTTAAGCAGTTGCAGGCAATTCTCTCGACCAGGATTTAGGCATATAATTGACTCTATGTCCTGCATTATATCTGTGTCTAGCCATTCTGATGAGTATAGGCATGAATTGTAGACTTCGGCCAGTGCAATAATCTCTGGCATCAGGTCGAAAGCAGCAACCCCCAGGAATAGAGATACATGTATTTCGAGTGCTTTTGCGATAGCTGTGTCTGCATGACCCTTGGGTTGAAACTCTCTTATACACTTTAACGTATTGCTTGGGCTTGAAGTATTGTAGAGGTGGCGTACTTTTATAGTAAGTTCTCTTAGCTCAGCAGAGTGTCTTGGCCTGTAGTAAGTGCTAAAAAGCATGTTCTGGACGCTCATGGTATAGTTAGTCTTAATCCTACAGCACCATCGAGTGAAAACAATCTGGGATTGTGAAGACCAACTAATTCAACAAGTCAACGAATACAAGCAATTAGTATTACATAAGCCTTATAAGCATATCTGCATTGACAATTTACTACCCGCGGATCTCTTAAGACGGGCAGTTGCTGAATTCCCAGATCTTGAGAAGCTACCGCGCCACCTTGCACACAGGATGTATGGACCAACTGATGCCAAGTATGCATCAAATTTCATGCCATTTGCTCTCAGTCACTCTCTAAGAGAAGTTATTTCTTTTTTCCAGGGTTCAGCCTTCGTTTCATTTGTCCAAAAGATTTTTGAGATCGAGCAACCACTGTTGTCCGACCCGATGCTGCTGGGAGGAGGTCTACATCAAATTGCCCGGGGTGGTTTTCTCAAAATCCATACAGACTTTAATAAGCATCCAGTGACTAAACTCGATAGACGCATTAATGCTTTGCTATATCTTAACGAGTATTGGCACGAATCATATGGTGGGCAGATAGAGCTATGGAATGACGCGATGGATAAAGCAAATCATGCTGAGTATTTGCCCCTGTTTAATCGTATTATTATATTTCCAACCAATGACTATACCCCACATGGACATCCAAACCCTTTGAGCTGCCCTGATCTAATGAAAAGAAGATCGCTGGCATTTTATTACTACTCAAATGGACGGCCGGAAAGTGAGCTAAAAGCAAATGATGACCACTCGACTATATACAAAGAGCGCCCCGGCGAACAGTTTAACTAGCTAGCTTCTTATGGTAGTTATAATAATGATTAACTTCTAATTCATCAATTTTTCTCAATGCCGAATATACTGCAACATATCGTTCCATGAAACCACCCTGCGCTCGATAGGAGTTGTTGCTATCAAAACAATCTAAGAACTTCTGCTCGTAAACCCATGACAAGAAGGACATCAACTGCTCTAACTCTACTTTTGGTAAACAGAAAGCGTTGCATAGGCACATACGTTTATCCCATATGTCCAGTATGTTATAATTAGTACCAAAGAACATATTGTAATGCTTAAGGATATACTTATAGCAGCTGTGGCCGCCTGCGCACTGGACGTTCGGCCTGGCGTAGTCCATGGCAATTCTCTGCTTATACTCATCAAGGAAGTTAAAGCTTGAAAAGCTAATGAATCTAGATGAATTACCAATCAGCTCTTTAAGAGATCTGCAGAAAAGATCATGCAGCTGATAGTCGTAATGCATAAATCCAGTATAGTCATTATCGATGAACAATCCATTTATATATAAGTTGTACATCGCCTCGAACTCCGCCCATCGCTTGCCTAGTGGTCTAAATCTCAAGAGAATGCTCAGAGGTACTTGAGAACTCATGCACTCGGATTTGACGTACTTTTGATTTGACAGGTTTACTTCTGTAAAAATTGAACTATCAAAACTAGAGTCGACATGGTAGAATTCATCAAATAAAGGCCTGTGTGTTATAATGTATATTCTAATTTTAATGGTTGCCTCAACTGGCGGGGCACATGGTAGATTAGCGCCTGATTGCATAAACAGAGGCCTGTCATCAAATCTTATTAGTTTAGTGTACACTAGTAGCTCAGCTATGTATCCTGCTCCGAATAGCTGTTTTACAAAGGGCTTCCTGGCTGAGGCCAGAACCGTTGCGGTTCAGTCAATATTAACTCTCTTTGATATTAAAAAGTGCGCAAATCGATTGAATTGAATCCATATACAACCTGAAGTTTGCGGATGTAACGAGATGAGTGTCATCAGCTCTCATTCGAAGACTTTTTCCTGCCGTTTGGTGGCAGACTCTCTGGTGACAATCCAGGGCTAATTTAAAATTTTTGCTCGGCTTCGTCGTCAGGTACCGCATCGCCATCGATAGCAGCGCCATTATGTTGTGCATCATCGCGTGCAGGCCCTCACGGATCGAATCAAATCCGGCCAGGAGTCGGGGCTCATTAAAATTCTGTCTCAGTAGCTCTGGCGTGCGGTGATTGGCTCCGATTTGGTGCGCAGGTAAGGCCCTTACCTCTTGCCCTCGCCACTCGAGAACCAAGCTACTGCAACTGATCCACAGCACAAGAAGACCGAGCAAATCAGCTGGTAGGCAGCCACCGCTGGATCACACCTGTCGCGGCGCTATTCGCAACAAACTCCTAGCAGCTGCTGACGAGCACCGATCGCCGTGTGATCAGCTTTAGGAGGGCATAGCGCGGACGTTCAGGGGGTATTTACGCAAACTCCTAAGAGATAACGATGAAGTTTTCTCCTGCCGCATAACGCATTACCTCTCCATTGCGATACAGCAAATTGCCCGGGAGGAGCTTGCCTTTCGCCTGCCAGTGCTTCCACCAATGCTCAGCAAAACAGCGGATGCTTACTGGCTCAGCACTGGTGAGATTAAATATCTTGGCAAATGGGGGTGAAGTATCAGGCATGCTTACTCGAGACAGGAATGTTTGAGCCACTGCTTCCACAGGCATAAAATCTCGAATCTGCTCTCCCTGAGTCATCGGAAAGTCTTCTCCAGCCAAGGCGGCCCGGCGCAAAGAGGGCCAGAAGCGTGTTTCTAACTCACCTTCTCCAAACACATGAAATACGCGTAAAATGTCCAGGTACAGCTGATGCTCCCGCGCCCACTGACACAGAGCGATTGTCGCGGCGGCTTTGGATGCGGCATAGCTGTTGGTGGGCTCAAGTGGTGCGTCGGTGGGGATTGCCAAATAGCGCTCACCACTGCGGCCGTATTCAAAACAACTACCAGCCACCACAAAGCGGCGAATGCCTGCCAGACGTGCCTGCTCAAACAAGGCCAGCACAGCGAACAGGTTCCATCGCAAGCAGTTGGAGAGATTGTCGTATGGAAAGTTGCCGGTATGAGCAGCCAGATGAAGCAGCGCCTCGCAGCCCTGGAGTTGCTCTACTGTCACCTCATCGAGTTGGCAATCCAGCCACGCAGGCTGCTGGTCAATCGGAATGCGGGTTTGGCTCAATGGACTACGCCTAATCGCTCGCACGCTGTGGCCAGCCGCAAGTGCCTGCTTAAGAAAGTGAGAGCCGATGAATCCAGTGCCACCGGTGAGGACAATATTCATTTCCGCTCCAAAATAGATGGATGATGACCATCTCGCCCAGAAAGTAGAGGATGTTTGATAGGCCAATCAAACGCAATCGAGCTCCAGCGCACACCCCGATCCAGAGTGGGGCAATGAACAGTAGTAGTGGAGTAGAGCATCCAACTGTCGTCGGCGAGGGTGAGGAACCCATGGGCATAGCCCTCAGCAATTAGCAGGGCCGTGTTGCTGGTTTCCGTAAGTTCCACTGCATATGGCTTGTTAAAATGGGGGCTCTCGGGCCGTACATCCACCACCACATCCAACACATGTCCTTTGATACAGGTCACGAGCTTGTCGTGCGCAGCCTCACCCACCTGAAAATGCATGCCCCGCAGCACACCTTGCTTAGAACGCGTTAGGAACGATTCCGCTGGAGAGAAGTGAATGCCTTGAGCCCGAAGGGCATCGGTATGAAACAGCTTGATGAAATCGCCGCGATGGTCAGGGAAGTAGGGGCAATCCAGCACAAACAACCCAGGCAGAGGCTGGTCCAGAACTGCCAGATCAGCCATCGCCCTTAGCCATGACTAAGGTCTGGATCACCTTGATCTCTGTCTGCAGCATCTCAGCCGTGAGCCCAGGATAGGTACCAAGAAACAGCGTGCTGTTCATGATCTGATCGGAATCAGCTAGATCACCCACCACCCGCACAGCGTCTGGGCGTTTCTGCCTGAGTTGAACAAAGGCCGGCTGGCGCACCAGGTTGCCGCCAAAGAGCATGCGGTTGCCAATCTGGTGCTGGTCCAACTCCTGGGCCAACTCCGTGCGGCTGAAGGGGGCATCGGGCTTCACGGCGATCTTGAAGCCAAACCAGCTGCACTCCGTTCTGCATCCCGTGCTATCCCAGGAGAATCCCTGCTCAGGATCCCAGCCAGTGGCATGTGTGGGCAAGGCGAACTCGAGCACGTGCTCATGGGCCACCAGACCCTGGCGCAACGTCTCCCAATTTTGCTTGCGGGCTTCGATGAATCCCGGCAACCGTCGCAGCTGAGCCCGGCCGATAGCCGCTTGGGGATCGAGCGGCTTGAGGTTGTATCCCAAATGGCTGTAGGTGTACTTGTGGTCGTAACCGACAGGCAATTCCCCCAGCTGCCAGCCAAAGCGCTTATTACAGGTATTATCAACACCACTAGGGCACCAGCAGTCGCGGCCCCAGTCGCGGTAGCTCTCGGCGATCACCTTGAGCTTCTGATCGCGCACAATGTTGACGGCACCACCCTCGCCCATGGTGAGGTGGTGAGGCGGGTAGAAGCTCTGGGTGCTCAGGTCACCCCAGGTGCCGGTCCAGCGCACCACCCGATTGGGCCCCTCATCGAGGCCAGGGCTGTTCTCCGTAAACCCCAGGCTCTCTGCCATTGGCCTGGGCATGGAGTAGCTGCAGCCCAGGGCATCGCAGTTGTCTTCCACCAGCCACAGGTCGTACTTGCTGCAAAAAGCCAGGGTGGCCGCCAGGTCAAAGGGATTGCCAAGGGCGTGGGCAATCATCACGGCCTTGGTTTTGCCAGGGCTGTACGCCAGCTCCAGCTGGTCGCAGCGGGCATTACCCGTCACAGGGTCGGCATCGATGAACACCGGCACGGCACCCACCTGCACGATCGGCGCCACGGTGGTGGGGAAGCCGGCCGCCACCGTGATCACCTCATCGCCCGGCTTGATGCGCCGCTCAGCCGGCAGCTTAGGCGAGGTGAGCGCCGAGATGGCGATCAGGTTGGCACTGGAGCCGGAGTTCACCAGCAAGCTGTGGCGCACCCCCAGGAAAGCGGCCAGCTCCTGTTGAAAGGCGTCGCCCTCCTGCCCCAGGGTGAGCCAAAAGTCGAGCGTGCTGGAGACCGCTGCCTCCACCTCGTCCTCGGTGAACACCCGGCCCGCATAGGGGATCGTTTCACCTGGCTGCCAGGGCTTGCGATCAGGGTCTGAAGCAGGGCGAAAGCCGGCGTGAACCTGGCGCGAGTACTGGCGTGTGAGCTCCAGGATCTGCGCCTTGAGCTGCTCTGGGGTGCTGGTCATGCTGCCAGGGCTGTTGCGTGGGACTCGCGTTAGGTCAGGTTAGGGGGACTAGAGGTGCCCAGCTGATACAACGGGGCGAGCCTCCGGCGGAGTTGGAGAGCCTGCAGCATGGCCTTCATGGCGCGGTTCCTTGAGTCTGGCCATACAACTGCAAATCACTCATGCAGCAGTCCATGGGCGAGACACCCTTATGGACGGCTTGATACCAGCCAACGGTGCGCTGCACGGTCTTGGCAAACGGCCAGCGTGGCTGCCAACCGAGTTGGTGGCGGGCCTTGTCGATCTGTAGATGCAGGCGTCCGGCCTCATGCACAGCGTCCGCACCTGAAAGATCGTTCCACGCACCAGGCCAGTGCTGCAGGGCGGCGTCGATCAGCTGCCGCACCGGCCGGTTGGCCTCCAGCAGCGGACCAAAGTTGAACGCATCGGCATAACGGTTGGGCTGGCTGTGACTGGCCTGAGCCGCGGCCAGCGCTTCGGCCAAACGCAGGTAGCCACCCAGCGGTTCGAGCACATGCTGCCAGGGCCGAGTGGCATTGGGGTTACGCACCGGCACGGGCTGCCCAGCCGCCAGCGCCCGCATCGCATCGGGCACGATGCGGTCTTCGGCCCAGTCGCCACCACCGATCACGTTGCCGGAACGGGCTGTGGCGATCGCCAGGTGCGGGCTCTGGTGCGCCGCCGTGCCACAAAAGCTTGCCCGCCAGCTGGCTATCGCCAGCTCGGCCGCAGCCTTGCTAGCGCTGTAGGGGTCGTGCCCGCCCAGACGATCGCTCTCGCGATAGCCGTAATCCCACTCCTGGTTCTCATACACCTTGTCGGTGGTGACCATCACCACAGCACAGGGGTGCTGCAGCGGTTTCAAAGCCTCCAGCACGTGCAGGCTGCCCTGCACATTGGTGGCCCAGGTGCCCAGCGGGTCGCGGTAGCTGCGCCGCACCAGCGGCTGGGCCGCCAGGTGAAACACCACCTGCGGCTGGCAGGCCTGCACGATCTGGGCCAGCGCCTGAGGTTCGCGAATGTCGGCAATGTGGTGCCGCTCGATCCGGCGCACCAGCTCCAGCTGGCCAAACAGGTTGGGGGTGGTGTCGGGCTCCAGGCCAACGCCCGTCACCCGCGCACCCAGCTCACTGAGCCAAAGCGCCAGCCAACTGCCCTTGAAGCCGGTGTGCCCCGTGAGCAGCACACGGCGGCCGGCCCAGAACTCGTGCATCAGGCCCACATCTTCCAGGGGGCCTGCCCCGAGGCCCACAGTTCCTCTAGGCGCTGACGGTCGCGCAGCGTGTCCATCGGCTGCCAAAAGCCCCGGTGGAAGTAGGCACTGAGCTGACCGCTGCTAGCCAGGGCGTTGAGCGGCTGCCCCTCCCAGATGCAGCTGTCGCCATCGATCAGCTCCAGCACAGCCGGCTCGAGCACGAAGTAGCCGCCGTTAATCCAACCGCCGTCGCCATCGGGCTTTTCCTGAAAGTGGTGCACCTGATGGCCATCGAGCCCCAGGGCTCCATAGCGGCCTGGCGGCTGCACGGCCGTGAGCGTGGCCTGCCGCCCCTGCTGGCGGTGGTGGGCCACCAGGGCGCCGATGTCGACATCTGCCACACCGTCTCCA
>Ga0194123_10006301_pt1 | contig 12322 bp, 5 predicted proteins | sample TA2MahsurfametaG_5_FD_155479 | JGI IMG/M metagenome (GOLD analysis project Ga0194123, IMG submission 155479) | Freshwater microbial communities from Lake Tanganyika, Tanzania - TA2015023 Mahale A surface | ecosystem: Environmental > Aquatic > Freshwater > Lake | place: Tanzania: Lake Tanganyika... | reverse complement strand
GGACATGAACACCGGCAAGATGACCTGGAAAGCCGACACCGACGAACCTTTGATGGGCGGCGTGCTCGCCACTGCCGGCAATCTGGTGTTCACCGGTGAAGGCAATGGCCACTTCAATGCCTATGACGCGCGTGATGGCAAGAAGCTGTGGTCGTTCATGGCCGGGGCCGGCGTGAATGCGCCACCCGTGTCCTACATGGTCGACGGCAAGCAGTACATCGCCGTGGCGGCGGGTGGCAACACCCAGCTGAACTTCAAGCGCGGCAACAGCGTGCTGGTGTTCGGTCTGCCTGACTGATGCAGCGGGATGGAGAGGGTCGCGCGCAAGCCGGCCCTCTCCCACTCCCCTTGCATTTACCTCTGCTCTCGATCAAGGAATTTCCCCAACCCATGCGTCCACTGTTCTGCCTGTTCGTGCTGCTGCTGGTTTCTTCCCTGAATGTCCGCGCCGAGGACACTGCCGCCGGGATGCCGGCCAAGGCCGCCACCTGTATCGCCTGTCATGGCCCTGGCGGCAACTCCACCGACCCGCAGTACCCGGTGCTCGCCGGCCAGATGTCGCGCTATATCTATTTGCAGCTCAAGGACTACAAGCAGGATCGGCGTGCGCATCCGCTGATGACACCCATCGCCAAATCACTCAGCACCGAAGAGATGATCGAACTGGGTGACTACTTCGCGGCACAGAAGCGCACCGGCCAAGTGGAACAGGGCGATCCCGCGCTCATCGCACGCGGCCAGAAAGTGGCCGACGATGCGCTCTGCACCATGTGCCATCTGGGCGCCATGGCCGGCCAGAACGAAGTGCCGCGCGTGAATGGGCAGCACTACAGCTACATCTTGGGCCAGTTGATGGACCTCAAGCATGGCAAGCGCACGAACGATGCCGGCAACATGTCGGCAGTGGTCAAGACACTCTCGGATGATGATCTCAAGGCGCTGGCCGCCTGGAACGCGAATCTGCAGTAGACGACTGCCACAAGGTCGCGTCCGCCGGGTCGCGACCGATCATTCCACGCGCGCTGCCTCCAAGGCCTCCGAGAGACGCGCAAGAAGGCCTGAATCACGCTCCAGACGGCGCTTAAGCCCCAGCCCCAAGGCCTCCATCCCGGCGCACACCAGCACCCGCTGGCGGGCTCGGGTCACGCCGGTGTAAATCAGTTCCCGCGTGACCACAGGACTCTCCCCACCGGGTGGCAGGACCAGCGCCACCTCATCGAATTCCGAGCCTTGCGACTTGTGCACGGTCATGGCAAAGGCGGTTTCATGTTCCGGCAGGCGGGCCGGCGGGATCGTCCGCCAGCCCTGCTCGCCATCCTGGAAGTACACACATAGCTGCCCTTCGCCGTCGCTCACCGGCAGCGTGATGCCGACGTCCCCATTGAAAAGTTGCTGCCCATGGTCGTTGCGCTGGACCATGATCGGGCGCCCGATGAACCAGTCACCCCTGGCCGCACCCCCGCCCTTGAGACGTGCCCCCGCGGCTTCGGTCAACAGGGCATTGAGGGCTGTAACCCCGTAGGAGCCGCCGCGAGTCGCGCACAGTACCCGGAACCGATCGAATGCCGCGAATACCGCACGCACATCGAAGGTGCCGCTGCCGTCCGTCGGGAGTGTGTCGAGATAAGCGGCATAACCCGCGAGCAGCCGCCTGATGAGCGCGGCGTGGGCATCGGAGCCTGTCATGGCGAGATATTCCAGATCTCCCCCCATCGATGCATCACCGAGCAAGCCGAGGGCACCGGCGATATCCCCGTCGCGCACCGCGAGCGCGAGGCGCCGGATGCCCGAGTCGAGCGCAAAGCGATAGGTTCGCGTAAGCCAGATGACCTGGCCCGCGAGCGGGCCCGGCTGGTTCGGCGGCGCGGTATCCATCATGGCTTCAGGAATACCGGTCAACGAGGACAGGACCTGTCGACGGGGCGGCGCGAGGGTGGCATCCCTCGCCAGTTCCGCGAATATCGCGCCAGCCTCCACCGCCGCCAGCTGATCCTTGTCACCAAGCAGGATGAGACGCGCCGCTGCTGGCAGGGCCTCGCAGACGCGGGTCGCCAGGGCGAGGTCCAGCATGGAGGCTTCATCCACCACCAGCACATCCACAGGCAAGGGACGGCCGGCGTGGTGAGCGAAACCGCGCTGGGGCGAGTAGGCCAACAGGCGGTGCAGCGTAAGCGCGTGCGTGGGCAGACCCGCCCTGATGGCGGGCGCCAGATCCTCGCGCTCAGCCGCCGCCTGAACGGCTTCATGCATACGCGCTGCAGCCTTGCCGGTAGGTGCTGCCAGCGCTATCCGTGATTGCGGATCCTCATTCAGCAGGCAGGCCAGGATGCGCACCACGGTGGAAGTCTTACCCGTGCCCGGGCCGCCACTGATGACCGTGAGGCGACCGGCAAGTCCCATGGCAACCGCGAGTCTCTGCCAGTCGGGGCTCTCGGTGCTCGCGGCGAAAAGCTGATCCAGCAGCATGCGCGCCCGCGCCACGGAGGCCGCGGCAAGGATCGGGGCACTCGCCGCCCTGCCTGCGAGGCTGCGAGCGAGGCGTTGCTCGTAGTCGAAATAGCGCGCGAAGTAGAGTCTGTTGTCCGCATCGAGGATTAACGGCGCCACCCCTTCATCGGGTGCCGTGACCACTCGCGAGGCTCGCAGCATGTCCGCGGTCTCCGCTTCGAGTGTCGTGCACACATGGCCCTGCGCGAGCGCGTGCACGAGTTCCTCCCCGAGCCGGCAGACCAGCCGGGCTGCGGCATCCGGTGCGCCGGCGGCCAGCGCCCACTCCTGCAGACGCCGAGCCATTCCTTGCGCCAGCGCGACCTCCGCCGAAAAACCGTCGCGCGGCCCGATCTTCATGCTTGGCCTGCTACCGGATGACCGAGGCAGTCATCAATCGCCTCGATCAAATCATCCTCGGCGCGCTCGAAATACACGCCTGACTGGCTGCCGTCCGCAAGCCGCCAATGGGGACGCACTGCCCTCACGAAGAGGTAGAAGACCCCACCGAACTGGCTCGCATGATCGTAGCCCGGCACACGCGTGTACAGGAAACGCCGCAGCGCGACGGTGTAGAGCAAGTGCTGCAGATGGTAGGAATGACGGAGCATCTCGTTATTCAGCGCCTGCATGGAGTAGCTCTCTGCGGTCTCGCCCAGAAAATTGGACTTCCAGTCGAGCAGGTAAAACTTGCCGGCATGACGGAATACGAGATCGATTGCCCCGGACAGGAATCCCCGCCAACTGCGAGCAGGGAGTCGCTCGCGGAGCCGGGAACGCGCGAGCAACAAGCCATTGAGTCGATCCACGGCAAGCGCAGGAGTATGCAGGGTGAAGGGCAGTTCGTTGAGGCGATCTGCCATCGGCACATCCGAGAGGCGCATATCCTCCCGCAGAGGGCAGGCCAGCACGTCTTCAAGCATTCGCTGCAGCATGACCTTGTGCAGCGCGCGCTCGGCGTCTGCGTCACCCTGCGGAAACTGGCGCAGGGCGCGTTCGATGGCATCCCCCCAGCCCTCGGTGCTGCGAAAATCGATGAGTTCAAAGACGCGATGAAGACAGCTGCCAGCACTGGCACCACGCGGGAATCGCAGAATGTCATCCGGCGCGAGGACGGTCGGATACTCTGGCAGTCCGGGTGGCGGGAGGGCATCCACGTCATGATCGACCACCCGTTCCTGAACATGGAGATGCCGTGTCAAGGCGGTGAAGCTGCCTCGCGCCCACGTCTCACCGAGCTGCGGTGGCGTTGCGCAGCGCGGCCTCAAGGCGAAGGTGGTTTCCACCCGCGCCGCGTCGTGGCCTGCGGGGACATGCACGTCCGGCAGCGGCAGCACCTCGAAGTTGGCGGCTCCAGCCACGGTATGCCAGGCATATTCGACTTCTTCCGCCGTCCGCGCATTCTGCTTGGAGTCTCCCCATTGCGCCGGTGTCATCCCCGCGCCTGCCACCAGCCAATTGAGATGGCTGCGCAGGCTTTGTCCGCATTTCTGCGAATTTGTGTCCTTGCAGAGCCCGGCAAACAGATAGCAGCGTCGACTTGCACGCGTGAGCGCGACGTAGACCAGACGCAGGAACTCTGCATCAGCCTCGGTCGTGCGCTGCGACTTGATCTCGTCACTGTCAGCGGTCTCGGGCCGGAAATCGAGCAAGGCCTGTCCATCCTTGTGGTATTCGCGGAGCAGTGAAAGATCCGAGCGCGGGGCCGAATTGTCCACCCAGAGAAAGGGGCAGAACACCACCGGATACTCGAGCCCTTTGGATTTGTGGATGGTGACGATGCGTACCAGATTGGCATCCGATTCCAGCCGCATCTGGGCCACTTCGGGCGCATTGCCGGTGTGCTGGCGCTGGCTGCGGAACCAGCGCAGGAGAGAATCTGGAGCGGGATGGGTGGTGGCCGCCTCACTCAACAGTTCACCGAGATGCAGGAGGTTGGTCAGCCGCCGCTCACCCTCTGGCTCTTGCAGCGTATGCTTCTGAACCTTCTCCTTGCTCAGGAAGTGGCGGAACATCACCGCAAAGCCGCGCGTCATCCAAAGCTGGCGGTACTCGCCAAAACGCTGTATCGCCGACTGGAAGACATGGCTGTTCGTTGACAGTACCAGGATTTTTCCGGACGAACCACCCAAGAAACCAACCGTCAAGGCCGCTCTCAACAGGCCCTCTCCGCGTTGTGCGAGCGCGAGCAGCACGCGTTCCAGCTCCTCCGCCTCTAGGCTGTGGTAGACACTCGCCGGAGACATTTCCACACAGGACACGCTGCGTGACTCCAACGCCTGCCTGACCAGACGACCCTCCGCATGAGTGCGCACCAACACGGCAATGTCTGCGGCTCGCAGGCTGCGCCCGTCGAGCTGCACGCGGTCACGCTCTGCGAGCAAACGTGCGATCTCGGCAGCCGTGCGTCCGGCACACAAGGCCTTCGCCGTCGATCGCGGCAGCCAATCGCCCTGTTCATCCTTTGGCAGCCACCAGACTTCGAAACACTGCCGTGGCGCGCTGCTCGAATCGGTCAGCGGTGCGCGCCCGCCCGGCGCGGGCCTGACCTCGGCAAAGTCGATGCCTTGCTGCAGGAACGCCGCCGGATTCGCGCCGAAGATCCCGTTGCAGGCCCGGACCAGAGCCGACGTGGACCGATGGTTCACTCCGAGCATATGGCGCGCGGAGACAAGACTCGCGGCCTTGAGATAGGTGTGCAGATCCGCGTTGCGGAAGCTGTAGATGGCCTGCTTCGGATCACCGACCAGAACGACCGGGAACTCGCGCAGATGAGCGTCCACGCCATGAATGAGGTGGAAGATTTCGAACTGCAGCGGGTCGGTGTCCTGGAATTCATCGATCAACGCCACCGGAAAGCGCTCGCGCAACGCCGCCGCCAAACCGGGATTTTCTCCCGAGGTGAGTGCTTCGTGCAGGTTGGCCAGCATATCGTTGAACGCAACCACTCGCTCCTGCCGCTTGCGCTCACGCAGTGCGGGTATCGCGGACTCGAGAAACTCCCGGAGAAGTTCCAGGCGTTTCAGCTTCAGGGCATCGAGGTATTTCTCCTGCTCCGTCAGGAAATGCTCCACCGCGTCGAAGAAGGGGTGACTCGGGCTCTCGCTCTGACGAGCCTTGAGGGTGCCATCCGTGACCTTGCGGCGGCGATAAAGCGTGAACTTCGCCTTCTTCTGGTCATGTTCGCGGTGCAGGGGATCGCCCGTCGCCAACCAGCCGCGCCATTCCTGGGCACCCTGGGCGATGCCCTCCTGCGTGTAGCTGTTTTTTTTGAAGATCTGGAGCGCCGCCGTGAGCACCTCCGGAGGTTCGGTCGCGCCGGCCGACCAGGCTGCCTGCAGCGGCGCGAAAGCGGCTTCTAGAGCGGCCAGATCCGGTTCACCGGCAACCGCTGGCGGCCACTTGTCGCGCGCCAAGGGCTTGGCGAGACGCCGGCCGAGATACTGCGCATAGACGGCCGGTGAGTCACCGCTTGCAAGCAGATGCCCCATGCAGGGCGCGGTGAGACTCAGGATGCGACTGCGCCAGAAATCCCGGGCCTCCTGCAAACGATGCTCCGTATCGTGCTCAACGGCCTCGAAGGCGAAGGGCAGGCCGCCGCTGAAGGGGGTGTCGGCGAGGGCACGCTGGCAGAAGCCATGGATCGTGAAGATGGCCGCCTCGTCGAAACATTCGCGCGCCAGCACCAGGCGTTGTTTGATCGGTGTGGCACCCTCCCTCCCCGCAAGCTGGTCCATATATTCGACAAGCTGGCCGTCGAAGGAAGATTGAGTCTTTCCCTCTTCCCGCAGACGGAGGATTTCCAGTGCTTCCAGGATCCTGCCTCTGATCCGCGCTCGCAGCTCACTGGTGGCCGCATTGGTGAAAGTCACCACCAGAATCCTGTTTACCTCCAGCTTCTTTTCGAGCAACAGGCGCAGGTAGAGGCCACAGAGACTCCAGGTCTTGCCGGTCCCCGCAGAGGCCTCGATGAGGTTGAGCCCGGTGAGTAGCACTCCGTAAACATCCAGCGCGCCACCCACTCAGGTTTCCTCCTCGAGATGCGCGAGTAGCGGCTCGAACACAGCACAGGCAGCACGTTCAAACTCTTCATTCAACGGGTTGGGATCGTGTCGCAGGGCGATGCGCCAGGCCGGAGAATCGGATTCGCCTCGCTTACCCCAGGTGGCATGGCGCTCGCCCTGCCCAAGCCATTCCTTGCGCGCCTTGCGCAACGCGCGTTCCCTCCCTTCTGACAGGCGCTCGATGTAAGTCAGCGCCGTACGAGGTGAAAAACGCAAGGGCAGACGCTGACCCTGCGCATAAAGAGCGAGCAGCGAATGCAGCACGCCTTCAGCCTCAGCGCAGGGACGAAATGCGAATCCGGAATCGCGCCCCAGCCAGCGGGTAACTCGCGGCGGATCGCAGGTACCCGAGGCGTGGGCCGCGTTGAAGAAAACATGCTTGAGCCAGGTTTCCAGTTTGTCGAAGGCCCCGGGCGAGCTATACCGGTAGCAGCCCAGACCGGTAGCCTCGACGCCCACCAAGGTGTCCTCGAGAATGACCGTCATGCCCGCTGCCTTCGCTTCGAAGTGCCCCGTGGCAGACCACATCGGTGGCCCCCGTCGCACAACCGGTACGCGAGCCGCGTATTGGCGCAGGGCAGGAAGTTCGCGCAGCAACAAGCTGCGACCCAATGCCCCGACCGGATATTCGCGTCCGGCCTCGGCGAGGGTCACGATCATTTCATCCGGCGCCCCCGCCTGCAGGGCGGGCAGCAACCGCGCAGCAAGCGCACTTCGACTTGCCCACTCGACTGCGAAGGGTTCCTCGTCTTCCAGCTCCTCCTCGGCCTCACGCAAGGTCACCTGCAAACTCCGGCGCAAAAGATGGCGCGCGGGGTTCCTGAAGAAGTCCTGCAGATCAGCGAGCCCGATGACGCAGGTTGCCGACTCCGTAACGGGCAGCAGTTCGATGAAAAACGGGGTCGAGACATCGCTGACCCCGGCATCTTCCTCACCGTTCTCGTCGGCCGGACTTGCCGCAACTCCAACGGCCGTCGCCGTTTCTTGCGCCTCTTCGGCGGGGGGGGCGTCACCCTGCTGCGGGCGCACGGATCTCCGGCCAGCCTCACGCGCGCGCAAGGCATCAAGATATTCCTGCGCATAGCTGAACAAGCCCGCCTCCTTATCCTCTTCGCGCAGGAAGTAGCGCGGTGAGAAGGCCTGCAGCGGATGCTCCACCACGAAGCGTTTCCGTGCTGCGGCCAAGGCCAGCGGTCCTTCTTCACCACTGATGAGGTGGCCGAGATGTTCCAGCAGCTCGCTCACCAGCACTGAAGGCGTCAATTCGGAGTCATCGCGGATGTGTCGCCCCGTATAGCTCACGAGAAAACAGCTGCGGGCAGCGAGCAGAAGGTCAAGGAACACATTGCGATCATCCAGGCGTCGCTGGCGATCTCCCGGTTGCGGTGCCCGCGCGATGAGGTCGAATTCATCAGGCTTGTGCAGTGCTGGGTAGACGCCATCCTCCATCCCCAGCACGCAGACGATCTCCCAAGGCAGATGGCGCATGGGCGTCATGCCGGCAAAAGTGACCATGCCCGTCGGCACCGCGCCGTGCGCCGGATCCTCCAGACGTTCGCCGAATGCCTTGTGAATCACACTGAACGGCAGCGGCTCCTCGATACCCGCAGCGACAAGATCCGTCACCAAGGCCTGAATGGCGCGGCGCACTTCAGCGACCATGTCGGCGTTTGCACGGCTGGCCGGGAAGAACGCCTGCAGCCATGCCTCGAGGTGCTCGCCCCACTCGATGGGTTGGGCGTGCCTCGCCGCTTCACGTTGTGCTCCTTCCAGTCTGCGCACGTAAGCATCAAGGGCGCCCAGCGCCGCTGCCTCGGTTCCTTCGGCAGCACGTACCGGCAACAGTCCGGCCCAGGGCCCGGTATCGTCCGGCATGGCGAAGCCGAGAAACAAGCGATCGAGGCCGTCTGCGAAACTGAATTCCCTGCTGGCGGGCAGCCCCACCTGTGCGCGATGCGCCTCACTCAGGCCCCAGCGAATACCAGCCTCGCCAATCCATTCATGCAGGCTCTCCAGCGAGGCGTCATCGAGCCCGAAACCGGCACTCACTGCAGGCTCGCGAAGCAGGTGAAACACCTCGCTCGCGACGCAGCGGGAAGCGAGCAGGCGCAAGAGCATCAGCATGCCGCGGGCGACGGGATTGGCCTCGGCACGCGGCAACCCCACCAGCTGGTAGGGGATGCGGCGTGCCTCCTGACTGCCGAAGACGGCGTGCACGAGCGGTGCGTGGCGGGCTGGATCAGGCATGACAACCAACACCTGATCGGCACGCAGGCCGGGTTGCGCGGCAAAGCGATCCAGCAGCTGGTCGTGCAAGACTTCGAGTTGCCGCACGAGCGAGTGACAGACATGGATCTGGATGCTGCGGTCGTTTGCGGCGGGCTCCACACCACCAGGTGCATCAGTTTCCAGCGCGAGAATACGGTTCTGTACGCTTGCGAGCAGTGAATCGCCCTCGTGCTCAAGAAACACGGCGTCCTCGCTCGCCCAAGCCGGAATCGTGCCTAGCAGCCGGCTAAGGCCTTGGGTCTGGCGTCCCCAGCTCGCCAGCAGCGGGTGTCCAATTTCATGGAGATCGGCGGCATCTTGCTGCTGCAGCTGTGCAAGCCGTTTCGGGCCGACGATCAAATCCCAGAATTCGCGGCAGGGGTTTTGGAGATAGAGACGGATCTCCATCCACTGACCAAGCTTTGCCAGCGCATCGAGGTAGAGGGGCGCAATGTCACCCGGACAGAACAGCGCGAGTCTCGCGGGCAAGCCCGCGGCGGCAGCCTCCGTGGGTGTAAGCGGGCCAAGACGTTCAAAGAAAGCGGCCGCGGGATGTTCCACCGGCAACGCCATTTCCCGCGCCAGCCAGCGCCAGAGTGCTGCCAGCCAGTCCTCGTCCTGCATGGGGCGAGGGCCCGCCGTGCGACCTTGCGACCAGGAGCGCATCCAGTTGCTGCGCCAGGTCGCGCATTGTTCAAGCACGTCCGCCACGCGCTGCGCGAGTTCGAAACGCATCACGGGATCGCGCTCGGCGTGGGCCAGATAACCGGACAGTCGCGTCCCCGCCTGATTGATTTCCGGATCGCCGAAGGCGCGGTAGAGACGCCAGGGGAGACGCTCTCCGGTGAAGGGGGACTCGCTGGCCACGGGCACGAAGCGCCCAATCTGTTCCCAGACCCATTGCGCGAGAAAATTGAAGGAGAGATTCGCCGCCACGCCGAAGTGCTGGGCGCAGGCCTGCTCCAGGTCGCGGCGAATGGCGGTGCCCGGCACGATGATGTGTTCGGGCGTGAACGGATCTGGCGGCGCCTGCTCCAGATCCGCGAGCAGGCGCGCCTTCAGCACAGCATAGGAGTTGGACTGGAAGAGATGCAGTCCTTCACGCATTGCAGTTTCCCGGGCGCCTTCCCTGTGCTCCCTGTCCGGCGTCAGTCGATGCGACCCAGCGCCTCCTCGAAGCTCTTTACGGTACGGTCGACATGGCAGAGCTTGTCGAGTCCGAAGAGCCCGATGCGGAAGCTGCGGTAGTCGGCCGGCTCATCCACCTGCAAGGGCACACCGGCAGCGATCTGCAGACCCTGGGCCATGAACTTGCGGCCATTCTGGAGCTCCGGATCGTCGGTATAGCTCACCACCACCGGCGGAGCCTTGAAGCCTTCGGCAGCAACGCTGCGATAACCGCTGGCCTCGAGCGCAGCGCGGATGCGCGTGCCAAGTGTCTCCTGCGCCGATTTCAGCGCGGCGAAGCCGACGGCCTCGGCTTCAGCCATCATGCTGGACAGGCGACGCAGACCGTCAGTAGGCAGGGTCGCATGGTAGGCATGCCCGCCGCCCTCATAGGCTTCCATGATCTGCAGCCACTTTTTGAGGTCGCAGGCGTAACTGCTGCTGGTGGTCTCCTCGATACGCGCGCGAGCGCGCTCACCGAGCATGACGAGGCCCGCGCAGGGGCTGCTGCTCCAGCCCTTCTGGGGCGCGGTAATAAGCACATCCACGCCAGTTGTCGCCATGTCCACCCACATGGCACCCGAGGCCACGCAATCGAGCACGAACAAGCCGCCGACCTCATGCACCGCGTCGGCCACGGCCTTGAGGTAGGCGTCCGGGAGAATCATGCCGGCGGAAGTTTCGACGTGCGGCGCGAACACCACCTTGGGGCGGTGCTTGCCAATGGCGGCCACGACTTCCTCCAGCGGCGCTGGCGCGAAGGGCGCGCGGGTACCGCCCTCGCCCACCTGTCTTGCTTTCAGCACCTGCGCGGAAGCGGGAATGTTTCCCATCTCCATGATCTGGGTCCAGCGAAAGCTGAACCAGCCATTGCGGATGATGAGGCAGTCTTGGCCGGTGGCGAATTGGCGCGCAACCGCTTCCATACCGAAGGTCCCGCTGCCCGGCAGCACGATTGCCGCCTTGGCCTGGTAAACCCGCTTGAGGACGCGGGAGATATCCCGCATGACGTCCTGGAAGTTGCGGGACATGTGATTGAGTGAGCGGTCGGTGTAGACCACCGAATACTCGAGCAAACCACCGGGATCGATATCGGAATGGAGCGCGGTCATGGAGATGTCATCCGTAGGAATGGAGAGGGGTGCGGGCACGGGATTGCGTGTCCGCGCGATCAAGTCGGCACGCTAGCATGTTCGGGGCTTGCGGCCTAGGTCCGACCGGGCGCAGCGGATGCTGAGCGGATGTGGAGGGGGATGCCCTGTAGCGGACATTGGTGTTCGTCCGTGGAAGGGCGTCCCCCTGTGCAGCCGCAACAGTACGGCCAGGGGCAGCCGCCCGGCGCTTGACCCTCCGCGCTTCGCACTGCGTGCGGCGCGCGTCGGGTTAAATCCCCGGCCGGCTTTAGGCGATTGCGCGTAACGGCTTTTTCGAGGGCGCTCGTGAACGGATGTGCAGGGGGATGCCCTATAGCGGAAATTGGAGTTCGTCCGCGGAAGGGTGTCCCCCTGTGCAGCCGCAACAGTACGGCCAGGGGCAGCCGCCCGGCGCTTGACCCTCCGCGCTTCGCACTGCGTGAGGCGCGCGTCGGGTTAAATCCCCGGCCGGCTTTAGGCGATTGCGCGTAACGGCTTTTTCGAGGGCGCTCGTGAACGGATGTGCAGGGGGATGCCCTATAGCGGACATTGGAGTTCGTCCGCGGAAGGGCGTCCCCCTGTGCAGCCGCAACAGTCCACGCAACGAACAGTCCAGCCGCCCGGCGCTTGACCGTCCGCGCTTCGCACTGCGTGAGGCGCGCGTTGGGTTCAACCCCCGGCCGGCTTTCGTGCCTTCACTCGGAAAGGCTTCCCGGAGCGGTGCTCAGCGGCTGTGCAGGGGGATGCCCTATAGCGGACATTGGAATTCGTCCGCGGAAGGGCGCCCGCTGTGCAGCCGCGCGTGGCAAGGCCGCTCAGCCGGCGTCGGTATCTTGAAGCGACGGGTTCAGTCACCCCGGTAGGTGATCCGGAAAATCCGGTGCGAAGAATCATCGGAGACCAGGATCGCACCATCAGGCAGGACCAGCACGTCCGCCGGGGTACCCCAAGCCTCCTGTCCCTGCAGCCACCCAGTGAGGAAAGGTTCATGCTGGATGACCCTTTCACCGGCAGCGTCCAGCACCACCCGCACGACACGGTAGCCGCTCTTGCGGCTACGGTTCCAGGAGCCGTGCTCGGCAATGAAAAGCGTGTTCCGGTAGGCAGCAGGCAGACCCTTTCCCGAATAGAAAGCGAGGCCGAGCGGCGCCACATGGGCGCCCAGCTCGAAGACAGGGGGCGTGAGTTGCTGATCAGAGGGCC